>TARA_R100000306_G_scaffold27427_1_pt1 | contig 11903 bp, 12 predicted proteins | sample TARA_R100000306 | Tara Oceans TARA_R100000306 (sample SAMEA2620824) | marine metagenome | biome: marine biome (ENVO:00000447); feature: mesopelagic zone (ENVO:00000213); material: "saline water (ENVO:00002010), including plankton (ENVO:xxxxxxxx)" | depth 1000 m | reverse complement strand
TGATTTGCGAGGGCGCTTTCAGGCGCCAGATCCACCGCATCCAGACACAGCTTGGCGGCCTTGGCGGCGGCTTCGCGGTCATCCTCGACGATTTTCATGGCCCGTTTGAGCAGGCCGATCGCTTTGGGCGGCAGGTTTTCGTCTTTGGACTTCTTGGAGGCAAGCGCCCGCTGCACGTCCGAAGAGGCGGAGCTGTCGCGGCGAACCCGCACATTGCGAACGGCCTTTTCTTCACCAGCCGCCAGTTCCGCATCAAGATCGAGCAATTGGCTCATCGCGCATCATCCCTTGCAGTTTACCAAGCCAAGAATGGATGCTTCGATTAAGGTTCTGCTAATAATGCGAACCTGCGTCACAGAAACGGTTTCTTCACTCTAGCCTGCTTGAGTGCACGGAGTCGGATGCCGCCAGTCCGCGCCGACAATGAAGGGTCAGACAGGTCATGCCGCTAAAGCTTTCTTTGAAGCCGGGTGAAAAGTTCGTTCTGAACGGAGCCGTGGTCGAAAATGGCGATCGCCGGGCGACTCTCGTCTTGCAAAACAAGGCGAGCGTTCTGCGTGAAAAAGACATCATGCACGAGCATGAGGTCGATACCCCGGCGAAGCGGATCTATTTCCCGGTCATGATGATGTACCTCTCATCAACCTCTCAGGACGGACTATATGACGAGTTCGTTCTCAGGATGACCGAGTTCATGAACGCTGTGGGCTCGTCAGACGTGCTTTCAGAGTGCGTTTCGGTCAGCCGCGAAGTGATGGCTGGCGAATTCTATAAGGCGTTGCTGCGTTGCAGAAAGCTGATCCAGTACGAAGCCAAGCTCCTGGCTGGATCTGACGAGGCGTAAAGAGGCGAAGCGTTCATGTCGTATCAGGCCTACAAGACTGCATCTTCGCGTACGGAAGACCCTCGCCAGACGGAATATCGTCTGATCGGCGAGGTCACGCGCGGATTGATGGAGGTCAAGGACGCGCCCAAGACCGAAATCCGCAAAAAGGCGGCTGCGCTGGACCGCAATCGCCGGGTCTGGTCCGCTTTTGCGGCCGATTGCGCCAGCGATCACAACAACCTGCCTGAATCCCTGCGCGCCGGCATCATCTCATTGTCGATCTTTGTGTCCAAAGAAACGAGTTCGGCGATGCGGGGTGAAACCGATCTGGAAACCCTGATCGACATCAACCGTATGATCATGCAGGGGCTCTCGCCCTCCTGACGCCGCCAGCGAGCGGCAAGATCGGCCCGCCCGGACATATTTGCCCGGCAGTGCTTGGCGCGCGCCATCAGGGCTTCGTGCTGCCCGATTCAACCCATTGAAAAACAAAGTGTTATTTATGCTGCCTGCGTGCGCGCAGCGGCATGGGGTTTGCTCTGCTTGAGGCGGGACAAAATGTCCTTCGGCCGAGAACAGGCCGCTCACTTCCAGAATGGAGGAACCCCACAATGAACGTTTCTGTGAACACCAACTCTGGAGCCATGATCGCGCTTCAGAATCTGAACAAAACCAACATGGACCTGCAGACCACGCAGAACCGTATCAACACCGGCCTGGAAGTCTCCAGCGCGAAGGACAATGGCGGCATCTACGCCATCGCCCAGCGCATGCGCTCCCAGGTTTCCGGTTTTGGGGTTGTTGGTCAGATTTTGGACCGGGGCGAGGCGACGCTTGACGTTGCGCTTGCTGCGGGTGAAGCGATTTCGGATCTGCTGATTGAGATGAATGAGAAGGCCTTGGCGGCGTCAGACGCGTCACTGGATACAGCAAGCCGCAGCGCCCTGAATGAAGATTTCAAGGCGTTGCGCGATCAGATTTCAACGATCGTGAGCAATGCTGAATTCAACGGCGTGAACCTGATTGACGGCTCGACCAACTCATTCGTGGCGCTGGCCAACCAGGACGGCTCGAACACGATTACTGTGAGCTCGGAAGACATGTCGCTTTCCGGTTCGATCGTGTCGCTTGCCGTGACTGCGTCCTTTGCGACGGGGACACAGGCCAGCAATATCGCCTCTCAGATCGGCACCTCGCTGGACGCCGTGAACTCTGCGCTTGCGCGCCTGGGCACGAAATCCAAAGCGCTGGAGATCCACTCCTCGTTTGTCACAAAACTTTCTGACGCTCTGGAAGTCGGTATCGGCAATCTGGTCGATGCGGATCTGGCCAAGGAGTCTGCATCCTTGCAGGCTTTGCAGGTCAAGCAACAGCTGGGCACACAGGCGCTTTCGATCGCCAACCAGCAGCCGCAATCGATCCTGTCCTATTTCGGCTAGGGCGACGGATATGGGCCGGGGCCGTACATGCGGCCCCGGCCTTTTTCTTTGTCTGCGGTGCAGTTAAGGCGCGATTAACCAAATCGGGCTCCGGGGCGCAGCGGCCGCCCGGCAAAATGTGCCGCACCCGGCAATTCCTGCCGAGCCGCCCCGGCAATTGCTGCCGCCTCCGGGCTATAGGGTAAACGGTTTTCACAAGAGCGAATTACAGAAAAACAAGGGCTTGCGACCTGTTTGGGAGGCAAAGGGTGAATCTGGCCTCAGCTTTGCTCCTAGATGGGTGGACCAGAAGGTCTGGCGGGCAAAAGGCGCGTCACATCAAACGTAGAAACGTTAAAGGAGCCAAGAAATGGCGACGATTAATACCAATCCGGGCGCAATGATCGCCCTGCAGAACCTCAACAAGACCAACATGGACCTGCAGCAGGTCCAACAACGTATCAATACGGGTCTTGCTATCTCCTCCGCCAAGGACAATGGCGGCGTCTTTGCTATCGCTCAATCCATGCGTGCCGATGTGGCTGGCTATAACGCCGTGTCGCAATCGCTGGACCTTGCGCAATCGACTGTCGATGTCGCGCTGGCGGCTGGCGAAGCCATTTCAGATCTGATGATCGAAATGAAAGAGAAAGCGCTCGCGTCTACGGATGCGTCGCTGGATACGGCGTCTCGCAACGCCCTGAACGAGGATTTCACCGCACTGCGCGATCAGATCGGCACCATCGTGGCCAACGCCGAGTTCAACGGCACCAATCTGATTGGTAATGGCGCAGCGGACATCACGGCTTTGGCCAACTCTGACGGCTCCAACACCATCACCATCGGTGCTGAAGATCTGAGCTTGACGGGCGGCACGCTGTCGATCGGCGTCGGCTCATCCATCTCCACTGTCGCCGCCGCCAGCACCGCTGTGGCTGCGATTGAAGCGGGTCTGGACAATCTGAACTCCGCTCTGGCGCGCCTGGGCACCGGCTCCAAGTCGCTGGAAATCCACTCCACCTTCGTGACCAAGCTGTCTGATGCGCTTGAAAGAGGCATCGGCAACCTGGTCGACGCGGACCTGGCGAAAGAATCCGCCCGTCTCCAGTCGCTGCAGGTCAAGCAGCAGTTGGGCACCCAGGCGCTTTCGATCGCGAACTCCGCGCCGAGCTCGATCCTGAGTTACTTCCGGTAATTCACCCCAAGATTCGGCGAGGGCTTCATAGAAAATGGAGCCGTCGCCGGAGCCTTGGCGCGCAAAAAGCGCGTCTCAACCGTAGAAACGGAACTTGAAGGAGCCAAGAAATGGCGACGATCAATACCAACCCGGGCGCAATGATCGCCCTGCAGAACCTGAACCAGACCAACAAAGATCTGCAACAGGTTCAACAGCGCATCAACACTGGCCTGGCTGTCAGCTCGGCCAAGGACAATGGCGGCGTGTTCGCTATCGCCCAGTCGATGCGTGCCGACGTGGCGGGCTACAAGGCCGTCAATCAATCGCTGGACCTGGCGACGTCCACCACGGACGTGGCCCTGGCCGCCGGCGAGGCGATCTCTGATCTCCTGGTGGAGATGAAAGAGAAAGCCCTAGCCTCTGCCGATACGTCTCTGGACACGGCGTCCCGCAATGCCCTGAACGAAGACTTCACGGCGCTGCGCGACCAGATCGGCACCATTGTGGCCAACGCTGAGTTCAATGGCACCAATCTCATCGAGAACGGCGCCACCGCGATCTCGGCTCTGGCGAACGCTGATGGCTCCAACACCATCACCATTGCTGCAGAAGATCTGAGCCTGACCGGCACCACGATCACTTTGACCGCCGGTTCCCAGATCAACACCACGACGCTGGCCAATGCGGCCGTGTCCGCCATCGAGACCTCCTTGGACAATCTGAACTCCTCCCTGGCGCGCCTGGGTACGGGTTCGAAGTCCCTCGAGATCCACGGCACCTTCGTCAACAAGCTGTCTGACGCTCTCGAAAGAGGCATCGGCAACCTGGTTGATGCGGATCTGGCCAAAGAATCTGCTCGTCTGCAGTCCCTGCAGGTCAAGCAGCAGCTGGGTACTCAGGCGCTCTCGATCGCCAACTCGGCTCCGAGCTCGATCCTGGGTTACTTCCGGTAACTCTTAAAGTTTCGAAGGGGGCTCCATAGAAAATGGGGACCCCTTCGAAGAGTGATGCGCAAAAAGCGTGTCGTAACCGTAGAAACGGAAATTTGAAGGAGCCAAGAAATGGCGACGATCAATACTAATCCCGGGGCGATGATCGCCCTGCAGAACCTGAACCAGACCAATAAAGATCTGCAGCAGGTTCAACAGCGCATCAACACGGGCCTGGCGATCAGCTCGGCCAAGGACAATGGCGGCGTGTTCGCCATCGCCCAGTCGATGCGTGCCGACGTGGCGGGCTACAACGCTGTGGGCACGTCCCTGGACCTGGCGCAATCGACCGTGGACGTGGCCCTAGCCGCGGGTGAAGCGATCTCTGATCTGCTGATCGAGATGAAGGAAAAAGCGCTGGCTGGCGCGGACACCTCGCTCGATACGGCGTCTCGTAACGCTCTGAACGAAGACTTCAAGGCGCTGCGCGACCAGATCGGCACCATTGTCGATAACGCCGAGTTCAACGGCACCAACCTGATCAACGGCACCCAGACCGGCGGCATTTCGGCTCTGGCCAATGCTGACGGCTCCAATACGCTGGATATCGGTCAGGAAGTGATGTCGCTGGGCGGCACCAATGTCACTGTGGCGGCGACGGCGTCGTTCACCACGGCGGCTGCGGCGTCCGGCCTGGTGGCCACCATCGAAACTTCGCTGGACAACCTCAACACGGCTCTGGCCAAGTTGGGCACCGGTTCGAAGTCTCTGGAAGTTCACAAAAGCTTTGTGGGCAAACTGTCTGACGCTCTTGAAAAAGGCATCGGCAATCTGGTCGACGCGGATCTCGCGAAAGAATCCGCCCGTCTCCAGTCGCTGCAGGTCAAGCAGCAGCTGGGTACGCAGGCGCTTTCGATCGCAAACTCTGCGCCGAGCTCGATCCTGGGTTACTTCCGGTAATCCATAGCGGAATTGGCCGGGGCGTTACGTGGGGTTCCTCCCCGGCCAGTTTTCCCAGATGACCATGACTGACAGAGCAAGGGAGAAAGTAGGAGGCGCCGACGCCGCCAAAGCGTCGACGAAAAGGATATGAACATCGGCAACATCATACCGGTTACAAACGCCCAGGGCGTCGCCCCGGAACCCGATCAATCCGAGAAAGCCGTCGCCGGCATGGCGAAACGCGGTCAAATCGGCGGTGAAGAAACCGACAAGTCCGTCGCTGAAAAAGGCGCGGCTGTCGTGCAGAAATCCGCTGACCTTGAGCGCATTGAGGCCATGCGTGAGCGCGTCAACGCCAGCTTGCGGACCCGGCTTCAGATTGATCGTGAAGAAGAGAGCGGTCAGTTCATCTACAAGCTTTTCGATCCGGAAACCGGTGAAGTCATGCGTCAATGGCCGCCGGAAAAGTACATGGATTTGGTCGCGTTTCTGAAAGATCAGCAGGGCGGCGTCGTTGACGAGCGTGTTTGACCTCTCGGCAGATTTGACCGCTTGCAGCGGCAATAATTAACCACGTCCAGAGGTCTGCGGGCCCTGGTGAACTTTGCCGTTTTTGTACAAATATATGTTTTAAATCAATTTTCGGCGATTTGGCCTGATTGGCCCGCTGATTGCTCCTGTTACTGCTGAGCGGCCGTCGAATGCGGCGCAGTTATGCAATCGGGAGAAGACCAATGGCGCTCAGCGTCCATACCAACACCTCAGCGATGATCGCGCTGCAAAACCTCAACAAGACCAATGAGGACATTCAGGGCGTCCAGAGCCGGATCAACACCGGCCTGCGTGTGACAGGGGCGAAGGATAACTCCTCCGTCTATGCGGTGGCGCAAGGCATGCGGTCCGACATTGGCGCACTGGGCTCCGTCAAATCCTCGCTCGACCGCGCCGTCTCCATCGGCGATGTGGCGATTGCGGCCGGCGAGTCCATCTCTGACCTGCTGATCCAGATGCGCGAGAAAGCCACAGCCGCGCTTGATCCTTCCATCGACACCTTCTCGCGTCAGGCCTATGACAGCGACTACAAAGAGTTGCTGGATCAGGTGAAAGTCATCCTGACCAACGCAGAGTTTGACGGCGCGAACCTGTTGAACGGCTCGCTGACGAACGGCATCGCCTTCCTGGCGGATGCGGACGCGACGCGCTCCGTCACGCTGGAAGGGCAGAACCTGTCTGTTTCCGGCTCGATCATCACCCTGACAAACAATTCCAGCCTTGGCACCGTGACCCTGGCCGGCAATGTGGTCAGCGCCATCCAGGCGAGCCTCGACAACGTCAACCAGGCTCTGGCCAATCTGGGGTCTGACCTCAAGAAGATGGAAGCGCACCGGACTTTTGTCGGCAAACTCGAAGACAGTCTGACCGAAGGCGTGGGCAATCTTGTGGACGCGGATCTGGCTAAGGAATCTGCGCGCTTGCAGGCCTTGCAGGTGAAACAGCAACTCGGGGTGCAGGCGCTTTCGATCGCCAACTCTGAACCTCAGATCATTCTGAACCTCTTCAACGGCTAACCCCGTTCCGACATCACCACCACGGCGAACCGTCCGACTTCTCCCGATGTCGGGCGGTTTGTTGTTTTCAGCGGGGCGCGGACTCAGCACAGTGTCGGGTAAACTCAGGGAGCGGATGCATGAGCGACGGGTTTTTGCCATATGGTCGGCAATGGATCGACGATGACGACATCGCTGCGGTCACCGCTTGTCTGACCTCTGACTTCCTGACCACCGGCCCAAGGGTCGACGCCTTTGAGGCGGCGTTCGCGCAGGCCGTCTCGGCGCCCCATGCGCTCAGCTGCCATTCGGCGACGGCGGGGCTGCATCTCGCCTATGACGCCCTGGGGCTGGGGCCGGGCGATTGCGCCATCGTTCCGGCGCTGACTTTTGTCGCGACCGCCAACGCCGCCCGGTATTGCGGCGCGGATGTGGTGATTGCGGATGTGGACCCCGACACGGGCCTGATGTCGCCTGAGACCCTGGCCGAGGCGCTGCAGCGGTCCCAGGGGCGGGCGCGCCTGATCGCGCCGGTCCATCTGGCGGGCGTTGCCTGCGACATGCCCGCGCTCAGCGCACTGGCGCACGATCATGGCCTGTCAGTCGTTGAGGACGCGTCTCACGCTGTGGGCAGTCTGGATGAGACAGGCGCGCCTGTTGGGGCGTGCCCGTATTCGGATGCTGCGGTCTTCTCGTTTCATCCGGTCAAGACGCTGGCGTGCGGGGAAGGGGGCATGGTCACCACGCAAAACCCTGAGATCGCCGACCGGGTCGCCCATGCGCGGTCTCATGGCGTTGTGCGTGAGCCGGACCGGTTTGAACGCGCGGAGGGGGCGACAGAACCCTGGTGGTATGAAATGCAGGCGTTGGGCTGGAATTACCGCATGCCCGACATCAACGCGGCGCTGGGATTGTCCCAGCTCAACAAGCTCTCGCGTTTTGCGCAGCGCCGTCGTCTGTTGGCGTCCGTTTATGATGCGGCCCTGTCAGAGTTGGCGCCGCTGGTGCAGCCGCCGGCGGGGCGCGCAGGCGTCGATCCCTGCCGCCATCTGTATAATGTACGGATTGATTTTTGCGCTGCCGGCCAGAGTCGCGCCGATGTCATGATGGCCCTGAAAGATCAGGGGATCGGAACGCAGGTTCACTACATCCCGGTTCATCATCACCCGTATTACAAAGCGTTGTATGGCGAGCAGACCTTGCCGGGCGCCGAGCGCCACTATGCGCGCACGCTGTCCTTGCCGCTCTATCCGGCGATGTCCGATGATGATCCGGCGCGCGTGGTTTCAGCCTTGAAAGCGGTTTTGGGGCTCTAGGCGGGCCGTTTTTCCATCAACGCCCAGGTCGGGTTGTCCAGATTGCTGGTGCGCTTCCAGCTGAACCCGTCCGCCACCACTTCCAGACCCTTGAAGCGATCCAGGAAGAAGCCGGCGAAGTCGCGCTTCCACAAATGGTCGGTCATGCCGCGATAAACGAGCTCGACCGGGTCGGGATTGAAGTATTCCGAGACCAGGATGAAGCGCTTGGAGACGCGATACATCTCGTCGGCCACCTGGCCGAGATTGTCGGGGTGGACGTGGATCAGAACGCCGTTGGTGAACACCAGATCCATGCTTGAATCGTCAAAGGGCAAATCCTCGCCCCGGCCCGCACGGATATGACTCTCAGGCAGCACGCCATCCTTGATCAGGGTTTCGCGCGCGCTGTCATTGGGCTCCACCGCGAACAATTCAGCATCGCTGAGGCGTTGAAGCGCGCGCTGGTTCAGGCCCAGATTGCAGCCAACCTCGCAAATGGTCTGGGGCTCGCGCGTCCCGAAGGCGTCCAGCCAGCGCGACCACAGACGGGTGCGGGCGCGGATGCGGAACTCTTCGGGGCTGCAGCGCTGGGTGTATTCGTCGCCGAACTCGCCCGACCAGGTGTTCACGGGATCATGGGTCATGGATCAGGCCTTCAGGGCAAGTTTTTCATTGAGAATGTTCTGGAGCGTGCGGGCATCCAGACGTTCGGGATTGGAGTCAGACTGATACTCAAACCCTTCTGGGACCGGTACGGCGCCGTCGGCGAACCATTCCGCGCGCAGCCGTTCGGAACTGTGCGGCAAGATCACATAGCGATCCTCCAGCTCCACCGTGGAGCGAGAATCATCCTCGGGCACCATGACTTCGTGCAATTTCTCGCCGGGGCGGATACCCACCATCTTGTGGGGCAGGTTAGGCGCGATCGAGCGCGCCAGATCCACCGTGCTCATGGACGGAATCTTCGGCACGAAGACTTCGCCGCCCTTGGCCATTTCCAGCGCGGACAAGACGAAATTCACGCCCTGTTCCAGGGTGATCCAGAACCGGGTCATGCGCGGATCGGTGATGGGCAGATGGTCCGCGCCCTCAGCGACAAGCTTCTTGAAGAACGGCACGACCGAGCCGCGTGAGCCGACCACATTGCCATAACGCACAACCGAGAAGGTTGGCCCGTCTTCGCCGCCCATATGCTGGGCGGCGGTGAAGATCTTGTCGGACGCCAGCTTGGAGGCGCCATAAAGGTTGATCGGGCTGGCGGCCTTGTCCGTCGACAGGGCGCACACATGCTGCACCCCGCGCTTGATGGCCGCGCGCACCACATTTTCTGCGCCGAACACATTGGTTCGCATGCATTCGAACGGATTGTATTCCGCAATCGGGACATGCTTGAGCGCGGCGGCGTGGACCACCACGTCGACCCCGCGCATCGCCATGTCCAGTCGGCCCTCATCGCGCACATCGCCGATGAAGTAGCGCATGAAGCGGTGCTCTTCCGGGCTGAAGCGCTGCGCCATCTCGTACTGTTTGAGTTCGTCGCGCGAGAACACGATCAGCTTTTTGGGCTTGTATTCGTTGATCACGGTCTGGACGAAATGATGGCCAAACGACCCCGTTCCGCCGGTGATCAGGATGGTCTTGCCATTCAGATCAATCCGCGGACTACGAAAATCTCGCCCCAGAAACAGGCGGTTGACATCATCGTCCGCGGTTTTCGAGGTCTTTGGGGGCTGGCTCATCTAGATGACTTTCCATGGGTCATGGACACATTCTTGACGCCACGATCCGCGGTGTCGGTTAACGGCCCGTTAGGCGCGGTAAATCCATACTCGGATTCGAAGAGGGCGACAGCTTTCCAGCCTCGGGGGACATGATGGGCGCGACTGTGATCGTTCAGGCCGGCAGCGGACCCAGCGCCCTTGCGGATCGCGAGCTTGTCTATCTCGGTGATCGGTCTGCCCTGGCGTGCGGGCTTGAGCGCGCCCGCCACATCCCGGGCGTTGATATGGTGGTCTGCGCCGTCCCCGATGATCGTGACCATGATCTGATCGCTGAAGAGGCGTGCGATTGCGCCGTCATGGTGGTGCGCGGACCTGCCGCGGATCCCTTGGGGCTTGTGGCGCAGGCGGCGCGCGAGGCTGGCGCATCCATCGTGGTGCGGCTCACCAGCCAGTGCCCGGTGATTGACCCTGTCATTGCTGGCGGCGTGTTGGCCTTGTTGACGGATGCGCGCGCCGATTACGCGTCCAACACCATGCCGGCGCGCTTCCCGCACGGGCTGGATTGCGAGGCCTTTTCCGCCCTGTTGCTCGACGAAGCGGATCGCAAGGCGGACACGCTGGCTGAGCGGCGCTCGGTGACGGGCTGGATGCGACGCAATCCCGATCTCACGCGCGCCAATCTGACGGGCCCCGGCGGCGGGCTGGAGCATTTGCGCTGGATGCTGGAGACGCCCGAGGACGCCGCTTTTCTGCAGGCGATGTTTGCAGAGCTGGGCGACAAAGCCCTGACGGCGACCGCGGCCGAGATGGCGGCGTTATGCTTGCGGCGCCCTGATCTGAGTGAGCTGAACGCGGACCGCGTCGATTATGCCCGACTGGTTTCGCCAGAGCGCGCCAGCGTTGAAACGCGGCCCATGCGGTTTCCCTTCGCCGCTTGAAAAGGTGGCGGTTCGTTCACCTTAAATCCTAACGGTTTGTTTGCAGGTCGAGCGCTAGTCTGCGAGTCGATGCAAAAGGTGTATCGAGCTTTAAGGGTTCGGGCCGAAGGCCATGGTCATTTCGTCCAATCTTCTCAGCGCCTGGTATGGCGCGCAGAATGCAACGGCGCTGTCACGCACGACAGCGTTCTCCCAGTCTGCGTCCAATGCCCAAAATCCCAACCGGTCTTCCTCCAGTGATGTTCTGCCGCCCTGGGATGCGCGCGGCGAGATCGAAGCGCTCGACGTTCTCAAGCGCAGCGCGCTGGCGGACGGCGTCTTCTTTGACAAGAAGCTCGGTGATTTCGCCAGCCTGGATGTGGGCGAGGACGAGAAACAGCTTTTCGCCATGTATCAGGGGCTGCGCCGCTTGCAGGCTCTGGGTTCGGAAGCCGCTGAAAAGGGCACGCTGGACAGCCGTCGCGATTTTCTCGACCGTCGTTTTCAGGAAGGCCTGAACCAGCTCAACAGTTTCTTCGGCGATCTCTCCCTTGAAGGGGTGACGGTGCTGAAAGGCGAGGAATTGTCCAAGGCGGAAAGCAGCCTGGCGATCTCCCGCGGCATCTCTGAATATGTGACGCCCATCGTTCACTCTGGCGCTTTTGATGCTGAAGTGGACGGGTTTCAGGGTGATGTCTCCTTCACCATCAGCGTGAAGAAGTCCGGCGCGACCACGCCTGTGGCCATTGATCTGGCCAATATGGGCGCGACCCCGCGCACGCTCGACAATGTCGCCGCTTTCATCAACACCGAGCTTGAAAACGCTGGCATGCTCAGCCGGATCGAGCGGGTGAAGATCGGCGAGGAAGACGAGAACGGGATCATTCCCGGCGATAATTTCGGATTCAAGATCAAGGGTATTCTGACCGAGACCCTGAGCTTTGCGCCTGCGACCGGCAATCCGGCGGTCTATATGGCCGGCGTGTCTGGCGATACCGAGGGTGCCGGCGGCCAGCTGACCAAATATGTCGATATCGCCAATGGCGGCGACGCCGCGTTCATGCGCCGCATCGACGCGGATGGCAGCGTGACCACGTCTGATGTGGCCGTGCCGGGCGGGGAAGAGGG
>TARA_R100000306_G_scaffold60985_1_pt1 | contig 11910 bp, 13 predicted proteins | sample TARA_R100000306 | Tara Oceans TARA_R100000306 (sample SAMEA2620824) | marine metagenome | biome: marine biome (ENVO:00000447); feature: mesopelagic zone (ENVO:00000213); material: "saline water (ENVO:00002010), including plankton (ENVO:xxxxxxxx)" | depth 1000 m | reverse complement strand
GGCTCGCTCTCTTCCAGCATGTTGCGTTCAAAGGCCTCGGAGAGCGCTGCTAGATCCCCGTCCGCGAGCGGCGTCTCATAGGCTTTCGCGCGCCCGTAGAACGCCTCTCCCATTTCCTTGATTTTCTTGCCGACGCTCAGATCTCCGGTGCCCATTTCGCGCAAGGCGGCGTCCATGTCGTCAAACATGACGTCAAACACGCGTTGCGACAGGTCACGGCCGAGATCCCCGCCCTCGCGCAGGCGACGCATCAGCAAAACCGCATGCAGGACGATCATGTCATAGCGACCGTCCACGCTGTCCTCCACGCCGTCAGCGCCGTAAAACGCCGGACGCCGCGCTGAGCGCACGAGGGAATCATAAAGACTGCGAGCGATTTGCTTGCCGCGATCTTTCCTGAACAAACGACTGAACATGTATTAACAGGCTCCCCTCACTGAGCGCTTGCAGCTATGGTTCCATCCGGTTACGTCAAGGCGATAGTCCAGCGCAAGCTGGCTGACCACTGACGTTTACGTCTCGAACGCTATCAATGGAGCCCTTATGCGCCTCAGCCGAGTGATCCTCGCCGCCACCGTCGCCCTCAGCGCGACGCTGGTTACGGCCTGCAATCCGACCCTGCGCAGCCATGGCTTCCGCTATCCCGATGGCGAAGTGCCTGAACTGACCGTGGGCGTGGACAGCCAGTCCACCGTGCTCGCCACGCTGGGCAATCCGTCCACTCGCGGCACGTTCGAGCAAGACACTTGGTATTATATCTCTGCAACGCGCGAATATCTCGCCTATCTGCGTCCCGACACCCGCGAACGCCGGATCATCGCCGTGCGCTTTGACGAAGACGGCACGGTCAGCGCCGTAGACGAGTTCGGCATGGAAGACGGCCGGGTCGTGGCTTTTGTAGATCGCGAAACCCCGACTCGCGGACGCGAGCTGACCATTCTTGAACAGCTTCTGGGCAATGTGGGGCGTCTGCCGAGCGAACAGTTCGGCGGCGAGCAGAACCTGCCCGGCGGCGCGGGCGGCCCGCGTCCGGGCGGCTAGACGCGTCCATCATCCGAATACAAAAACCCCCGACGCCGAGCGCCGGGGGTTTTCTTTTGCCCGGTGGGCGGGACTACAGCCCCGCCAGCACCGCCAGCATGAGCAAGGCCACGATATTGGTGATCTTGATCATCGGGTTCACCGCAGGTCCTGCCGTGTCCTTGTAGGGATCGCCCACCGTATCGCCTGTCACGGCGGCCTTGTGGGCTTCTGAGCCCTTGCCGCCATGATGGCCGTCCTCGATGTATTTCTTGGCGTTGTCCCAAGCCCCGCCGCCGGCGGTCATGGAGATCGCCACATAGAGGCCGGTCACGATCACGCCGAGCAACATGGCCCCGACGCTGGCCAGCGCTTCGGCTCGTCCGGCGATGAAGTTCACCACGATAAACAGCACGATCGGGCTGAGCACCGGCAAAAGCGAGGGAATGATCATCTCCCGGATCGCCGCCTTGGTCAGAAGGTCGACCGCGCGGCCGTAATCAGGCTTCACCTCGCCTTTCATGATGCCGGGGTTTTCGCGGAACTGACGCCGCACCTCCTCGACCACCGCCTGGGCGGCGCGTCCCACAGCCGTCATGGACATGCCGCCGAACAGGAAGGGCAAGAGCCCGCCAAAGAGCAGCCCGACGACCACATAAGGATTGGAGAGCGAGAAGTTCACGCTCAGGCCCGCAAAGAAGGGATAGGTCTCAGGATTTGACGCGAAATACGCCAGATCCTCGGTATAGGCGGCGAAGAGCACAAGCGCGCCCAGCCCTGCCGATCCGATGGCGTAGCCTTTGGTGACGGCTTTGGTGGTGTTGCCGACCGCATCCAGCATGTCGGTGGTGTCACGCACCGCGCCTTCCAGCCCCGCCATCTCGGCGATGCCGCCGGCGTTGTCGGTCACCGGTCCGAACGCATCCAGCGCCACAACCATGCCCGCAAGCGCCAGCATGGTCGTCACCGCGATCGCGATGCCGAACAGCCCCGCCAGGTTGAAGGTCAGCATGATGGCGCCGATGATCACCAGCGCCGGCAGCGCCGTGGCCTCCATGGAGACGGCGAGCCCCTGGATGACGTTCGCGCCATGGCCGGACTCAGACGCCTTGGCGACGGACTTCACCGGGCCATAGTTCACGCCTGTATAGTATTCCGTGATCCAGACGATCAGGCCCGTGACCGCCAAACCGGTCAGGCCGCAATAAAACAGCGACATGGCCGTGATCGACAGCCCGTTCGCGCTTACAACGACGCCGTCAAATCCCAGGACGAAGTGCGTGGCGATCGCCAGGCCTGCCGCTGAAAAGATCGCAGCGGCGAAAAACCCTTTGTAGAGCGCGCCCATGACATTGGTTGAGCCCTTGCCGAGACGCACAAAGAACGCGCCCAGGATCGACGCGACCATGCAAACGCCGCCAATCGCCAGCGGATAGATCATCATGGCGTCCAGCGTGATCGCGCCCGCCGCATCGCGGAAATAGATCGAGGCGAGCACCATGGTGGCCACAATCGTCACGGCGTAGGTCTCAAACAGATCCGCCGCCATGCCGGCGCAGTCGCCAACATTATCGCCCACATTATCGGCGATGGTCGCGGCGTTACGCGGGTCATCCTCGGGGATGCCGGCTTCCACCTTGCCGACCATGTCCCCGCCCACATCGGCGCCCTTGGTGAAGATGCCGCCGCCCAGACGCGCGAAGATCGAGATCAGTGAGGCCCCGAAACCAAGCGCCACCAGCCCGTCAATAATCTGTCTGGGCTCCTCGGCCGAACCGAATGACGTCCCTTGCGTGAGCCACAGATAGTATCCGGTGACCGCCAGTAGCGCCAAACCCGCCACCAGCATCCCGGTGATCGCACCGGCGCGGAAGGCCATGGAGAGCCCCGCCTGAAGCGAGTCCATCGACGCTTGCGTGGTCCGCACATTCGCCCGGACAGACACCAGCATGCCGATGAAACCGGCAGCGCCCGATAACAACGCCCCGATCAGGAAACCCAAGGCGACGACCGGGCCGAGCAAAAACCCGACCAGAATCAAAATCGCCGCCCCAACGGCGGCGATCGTCATGTATTGGCGTTTGAGATAGGCGTTCGCGCCTTCCTGGATGGCGCTGGCGATTTCCTGCATGCGCTCCGAACCCGCGCTCGCCGCGAGAATGGAGCGAATCTGAACCGCACCGTAGAGAACCGCAAGTCCCCCGCAGGCTAAGGAAATCCATAGCCAGATATATACTGATTGCATGACACCCTCCCCGAGCGTCTAAAGGCTTCTTGCAACGCCGCATCGAGTTCTTGGAAGCCTCCAAGACATGGGCGGCTATTGCTTTGACAAAGAAAGCCTAGTCCCGGTTTTCAGGGAGATGCAACAGTAAAGAGAAATGCTGCGGTGCAGCTATATTCTTAAATCAGCGCAGAGGGCGAACGTCAGAGCCTAGAAGATCAAGACGCTCTATCTGCGTCGGGTCCACAACTTCACCGATCGCAGCATACAGGATCTGGCGCGTGGATTCGCGGTCGATCTCACCGGCGTCATCCATCATGAACGGATGGCGATGGGCGGATCTGACCATGGTGTCGACCAGGAAGTGCAAGTCTTCGATAAAGCGGGTCGCACTCACGCCGCGCGCCAAACAAATACGTGGCGTTACAAACGCATAGCCATACAAATGGTGGTGAGATTCAATCGGCACCACGATCGAGGGCACATCCACTCTACGCGGGCAGGTTTCGTCTTCGCCGAACTCCGCCATGAGCGCCTGGGTGGCCTCTTCAACAGAGTTGTAAAGAGGTAAATCCGTGGACGCCACGGCGCCAGGCCCGCTGGAGCCGCCGCCTCCACCGCCTCCTCCGCCACCGCCGCCCGCGGCGAACGCAGGCGTGGAGAGCAGAAAAGCGGTGCAGAGTGCGTATGCGAAATACCGAATCATAAATCCTGCTTAGCAGGCAAGACTCAAAAATGCGTAAACCCAAAAGACGAAGGCGTGATGGGCGCCCCATCCGCTCGAACGATCAGATCGTCGTCTGAGTCGCGTCTGGAAGTGACCTCGCCCATGCATGTCACTTCGACGCCGAGACGCCTCGCCGCTGCGATGAAGTCTGGCGCGGCATCCGCCGACACCGTCAGCACCAGCTCATAATCATCACCGCTCGAAGCCAGCTCCAGCAAGGCCTGCAACTGATCCGGCTGCTGCGTCAGCCAATGGCGTGCAGGGTCCGAGAGAGGGATCGCATCCAGGTTCAGCTCAACCGTGCAATGTGACGCTTCCGCGATGTGCCGGGCGTCGGCCAGCAAGCCATCAGAAACATCAATCGCGGCGTGAGCATACTGGCGCACCAGCCCTGACAGCGCACAGCGCGGCTCGGGCAAGGTGAACCGCTGGGCCAGAAATTTCGCATCCGCGTCCGGGGGCGCATAGCCGCCCTGTCTCGCTTTCAGGCCGAGACCCGCATCACCAATGGTTCCTGTCACCAGAACCTGATCCCCTGGCTGCGCGCCGCTGCGCCGGACCGCCTGCCCTATCGGGACCGCGCCAAAGGCGGTGATGGAAATCATCCAGGGTCCGGGCGCGCTGGTGGTGTCGCCCCCGGCCAGATGGACGCCGAAACTGTCCTGATCCACAGCCAACCCGTCCGCAAAGCCGCTCATACGCGCCTCGCGTCCAGCCTCAGGCCAGACCACGCACGCCATATAGGCATGCGGATCAGCGCCCATGGCGGCCAGATCAGACAGGTTTGCGCGCAGCGCCTTTCGGGCGGCCAGCGCAGGATCTTCGTCATGTGGAAAATGGCGGCCTTCGATCAGCGTGTCCGCCGTCACCGCCCACTCACACCCCTCTGGCGGCGTCAGAACAGCGCCGTCATCTGTCAGCGCGGCGGCGCCAGGCAATCCAAGACTGAGCGGGGCGAGCCGCGTTCGTATGTAGTCAAACTCGCCCGATCCGCTCATATCAATCAGGCGTCACGCACCTGTTTGGACAGGGCGTCCAGCGTCGCGTTGACGAAGCCCGATTCCGAGCCGTCAAAGAAGGCGTGCGCGACATCGACATATTCGTTGATGACCACGGCGGCCGGCACATCCTTGCGCGCGACCAGCTCATAGCCGCCTGCCCGCAAGATCGCGCGCACAGTGGCGTCCAGACGTGAGAGTTTCCAGCCTTCCTTCAGAACGCCGGACACGCGCTTGTCCACATCGGACTGGTGCGAAATGATGCCTGTCACGAGGTCTTCAAAGAACACTTCATCGGTTTCGACAAAATCTCCCGGCTCGCCTTTATAGCCGAACCGGTGATCGCGAAATTCCTTCACGACCGCCGCGGCGCCGGAGCCAGACGTCTCCATCTGGTAGAGCGCCTGCACAGCGCTCAGGCGCGCCGCACGGCGCAGCCGGGCGCGTCGGTCCGATGACGCTTCCTGTGCCTTGTCGCTCATCAGGCCGCCCCGAATTTCTTCTTGAGGCTCAACAGCGCCAACGCGGCGTTCGCCGCATCACCGCCCTTGTTTTTCTCATGCACATTGGCGCGCACGCGAGCCTGTTTGATGTTTTCGACCGTCAGGATGCCATTGCCGACCGGAACGCCCTTGAGCGTCAGATCCATCAAACCGCGGGCCGATTCCCCGCAGACATAATCAAAATGGCTGGTTTCACCGCGGATGACGCAGCCTAGAGCCACGTAGGCGTCATAGGGGGCCTTGCCCAGCTCGGACAGCGCGATCACAGCTGGAATCTCCAGTGCGCCAGGCACTTCAACGACGTCTGCCGTCACACCCGCCGCGTCACAGGCGCCCTGAGCGCCGGAAACCAGCTGCTCGGTGATATCTTCGTAAAAAGGCGCTGCGATCAGCAGCACTCGGGTTTCAGCGCTCACAAGCGCCTCCTTTAATCAATTTCGCGTTGCTCGACGACTTCAAGACCGTAGCCGTCCAGCCCCACAATGTTTTGCGGCGCAGTGGACAAGAGGATCATCTTGCGCACGCCCAGATCCAGCAATATTTGCGCGCCCAGACCATATTCACGCAAGCGACGTTCTTCGCGCGTATCGGGCGGATCCGACGGCGCTGCGCCAAACCGCTCTGTGATCGCTGCTCGATTGGTCTCCCGGATGAACACCATGGCCGCCGGGCCATCATGGTCAGACAGCGCTTTCACACCCTTATCCACCAGACCCGTGCGTCCGCCAAGCGCGCCCAACACGTCATCCGCGAAGCTGACCTTGTGCATACGCACCAGAGCCGGCGCATCAGCGGTGATTTCGCCTTTATGCAGCGCGACATGCTCCACATTGTCCACCAGGGAGCGAAACACCGTCAGCTTGAATGGACCGCCCGCTTCAGTGGACACTTCCGTGTCCATGCGGCGCTCCACAAAGCGATCATGCTGACGGCGATAGGCGATCAGGTCGGCGATCGCGCCGATCTTCATATTATGCTCTTTGGCGAATTCGATAAGGTCGGGAAGACGGGCCATCGTCCCGTCATCCTTCATGATCTCACAGATCACGCCGGCCGGGTTCACACCGGCCAGACGGGCGATGTCCACCGCCGCCTCGGTATGACCGGCGCGCACCAGCACGCCGCCATCGCGCGCCACCAGCGGAAAGACATGCCCCGGCGACACCACGTCTTCCGAGCCTTTGGACGGGTCGATCGCCGTGGCGACCGTCAACGCCCGGTCATGGGCGGAGATGCCGGTGGAGATGCCTTCGCGCGCTTCGATCGACACCGTGAAATTGGTGGAGTGTCGCGACTGATTGCGCTGGCTCATAAAGGGCAGCTGCAGGGTTTTCGCACGGTCCTGGGTCATCGACAGGCAAATCAGGCCGCGGCCATAGCGCGCCATGAAATTGATGACGTCCGGCGTGGCGAACTGGGCGGGGATGATCAGATCCCCTTCGTTCTCACGGTCCTCGGCGTCCACCAGGATAAACATGCGGCCATTGCGGGCCTCGTCGATGATCTCTTCCACCGGCGACAGCGCGGATTGGGGGGCGGCTTCGCTCACGACTGGACCTCATTATTCGCGGCGCCGTCTGCACGGGCCTCCATTAGACGGGCGGCGTAGCGCGCCATGACGTCAACCTCAAGGTTGACGCGCGTTCCCGCCTGCAAAGATCCCAAAGTTGTGACCTCGGCCGTATGGGGAATGATCATCAGCTCGAACGTGTCGCCCTCGACCCGGTTCACCGTCAGGGACACGCCATCCACCGTGATCGAACCCTTGTAGGCGATGAAGGCGCTGAGATCTGTAGGGGCTTTTACGATAAAGCGTAGCCAGCCGTCTTCATCGGATCGGGAAACCACACGCCCGACGCCGTCCACATGGCCTTGCACGATATGGCCGCCCAGCTCGTCGCCGACTTTCAAGGCGCGCTCAAGATTGACCACATCTCCCGCTGTCCACTCACCGAGCGTGGTTTTGGAAAGCGTTTCAGGTGAGACGTCGAGATCATATTCAGCCCCCTCGCCTACAGCACGTCGCGCCACAACGGTCAGGCAGACTCCGGCATGAGCGATAGACGCCCCAAGGTCGATCGAGGACGCGGGATACGGGCTCGAGATCGTCATCCGGCGCACATCGCCCTCAGACACAGATACGATCCGCCCGAGAGCAGAGACTAGGCCGGTAAACATGGGATCATCCCCGTTGATAGGTTTCCCAAAGATCCGCGCCACAAGCGCGAACAGATGTGCGTTGGAATGTGGGCGCTAGGCTGAGTTCCTCAAGGCCAAGCCCTGCAATACAGGCTCGCCCCTCCGCTCCGATCAGCATGGGCGCGCGGAACCATTCGATATGCGTGACGAGCCCGGAGCGGATCGCCGAGCCTGCGATCTCAGCCCCGGCTTCGATCATGAGGCTTTGAACGCCTCGCTCCAGGAGTGTTTGCAGAACGGCTTTGAAACAGACGTGTCCGAACGCGTCCGCCTCCGTCTGGATCAGCTCAGCTGCGCCTAGACCGATCGAAGCCTCTGCAACATGAAACACCCAGACCGGCGCTCCGGTGAGCATGGCCGCATCGGCAGGCATGCGAAGATGAGAATCAAGCACCACGCGTCGGGGCTGGTCCCCACTCGCAACGCCGTCCGGACGCGCTGTCAGTTGTGGATCATCGGCGAGCACGGTCCCGATCCCGGTCAGGATGGCGTCATGCTCCGCGCGCATGCGATGGACTTGCCCGCGGGCCTCAGGGCCTGTGATCCATTTGGATTGGCCGTTCGCCAATGCGATCCGGCCATCAAGGCTGGTGGCGAGTTTCAGCGTCACGCGCAGGGTTTGCGCCGCCGTCATTGATCTGCGTCCAGATCATCCTCATGCCCGAGTTTTTCGCCCTTGATGAATTCCGAGAAGTCATCAACTTCCTGAAAGTCTTTATAGACTGAGGCGTAGCGCACATAGGCGACGGTATCGAGATTGCGCAATCCATCCATCACCAGCTCGCCGATAACGCTGGCGGGCACGTCTGGATCACCCAGGCTTTCGAGACGCCGGACAATGCCGGAAATCATCTGCTCGACCCGTTCGCGCTCAATGGCGCGTTTCTGGGTCGCCAACAACACTGACCGCGCCATCTTGTCACGATCAAACGCTTCGCGCTTGTTGTCGGACTTGAGCACATGAAGATCGCGCAGCTGCACGCGCTCGAACGTAGTGAAACGGCCGCCGCACGCCGGGCAATGACGACGGCGTCGGATCGCCTGGCTGTCTTCAGCCGGGCGGGAATCCTTCACCTGAGAATCAGGGTTGGCGCAAAACGGACACCGCATGCGCGTATCCTAGCCGAGCGCGGGGTAGATCGGGAAGCGTTCGCACAGCGCGACCACTTCATCACGCACTCGCGCCTCGACCTCGGCGTCACCTTCACGATTGACCGCCAACGCATCCAGCACTTCCGCCATCATCTCGCCCACGCGGCGGAACTCAGCGGCGCCGAAGCCTCGCGTAGTCCCCGCCGGCGCGCCGACGCGCAGGCCCGAGGTTACGGTCGGCTTCTCGGGATCAAACGGCACGCCGTTCTTGTTGCAGGTCATATGCGCGCGTTCGAGCGCGGCTTCGGAAATGTCGCCCGTCAGGGATTTGGGGCGCAGATCCACCAGTGCGAGATGGCTGTCGGTGCCGCCAGAGACAATGTCATAGCCAGCTTCCACCAGCGCGCCAGACATGGCGCGGCAGTTCTCGATCACGGATGCGGCGTAGGCCTTGAACTCGGGGCGCAGCGCTTCGCCGAACGCGACCGCCTTGGCGGCGATCACATGCATCAAGGGTCCGCCCTGAAGGCCCGGGAAGACGGCGGAGTTGAACTTTTTGCCCAAAGCTTCATCGCGGCTGATGATCATGCCGCCGCGCGGGCCGCGCAGGGTCTTGTGCGTGGTGGTGGTGCACACATCGGCCAGCGGAACCGGATTGGGATAAACTCCGCCAGCGACAAGACCCGCAAAGTGCGCCATGTCCACAAGCAGATAAGCGCCGACCTCGTCAGCAATGTCGCGGAACGCCTGAAAATCAATCTCGCGCGGATACGCGGACCCGCCCGCGATGATCATCTGAGGCTGGACCTCTTTGGCCTGCTCGCGCAGCTTGTCATAATCGATCAGCGCATTGTCTTCGCGCACGCCATAGGCGTGGGCTTCGAACCATTTGCCAGACAGGTTCGGGCGAGCGCCGTGGGTCAGGTGCCCCCCCGATGACAGGTCCAGTCCCAGAATTTTATCGCCCGGCTTCAGAAGCGCCAGGAACACCGCCTGGTTGGCCTGGCTGCCTGAATTGGGCTGGACGTTGGCGTACGCGGCGCCGAACAATTGCTTGGCGCGCTCGATCGCAAGCTCTTCTGCTATGTCGACGAATTCGCACCCGCCATAATAGCGCCGGCCCGGATAGCCTTCGGCGTATTTATTGGTCAGCGGCGAGCCCTGCGCTTCCAGAACAGCGCGCGAGACGATGTTCTCGGACGCGATCAGTTCGATCTGCGTCTGCTGACGATGAATTTCCTTGCTGATCGCCGAGGCGAGCTGAGGATCGGCGTCAGCCAGCGACTGGGCAAAGAAAGAGGTGTTCTGGGCGGTCGATTGAACGTCAGCCATCTCGCTCGCACTCCATATAGCGGATATTGATAGCTACATACGGCTGGATGGGGTCGTGGACAAGGCGCTGATCAGACGTAAATTCATCCGATTGCATCAACAAAGTTTGTTACGTGCATTCAGCAACCTTAAAAAATCTATGGTATCTGCAGATTCTTCAATTCAATACTTGTAGAGCGAATACACTATCATTAAACACAAGACATCTCGTTTTCAGACGCAAACGCCATAATGTTGCGCAAGGATCAGAATATGACTGAAGAGACACTGCTGCCCGTCGATAATGAAGAACTGATGCGGATGACCACTGACATCATCGCATCTTTTCTCTCGCACAACTCTGTGCCGGCGGAAAGCGTCCCGGATATGATCAAATCGGTCTACGCCACCATGAAAGAAATTTCGGGTGAGCCGGCCAAGCCTGAGCCCAAAGCGAAACCGGCTGTGCCTGTCTCTCGTTCGGTCAGCGATGATTACATCGTCTGCCTTGAAGACGGCAAAAAACTGAAAATGCTCAAGCGCTATCTGCGCTCGCAATACGATATGTCGCCGGAAGACTATCGCCGCAAATGGGGCCTGCCGGCTGACTATCCGATGGTGGCGCCGAATTATTCCAAGCGTCGCTCGGAGTTCGCCAAAGAAATCGGTCTGGGCCGCGGCGCTCGCAAGAAATAAGCGCTAGCCCGAACGCCTACACAATCACGCCCCGACCGCCTGGTCGGGGCGTTTTTGATTCTGGCGTCACGCCCTCTTGCGTCAGACGGCGCATCAGCTTGCGCGCGGCGAGACGCTGCAAATCATCCTGACGGGTTTTGATGGGGCCGAAGACGACCACTTCTATGCCGGTTTCGACATCGACCGCCGCCACTCGGACAGAATCGCCCACGGAAACAAACTCAAAGATAAACTCACGATCCTGACCGGGATCGCCAGACATTATGCGACCTTGAGGCCGACATGCTTGGCGTAGACGGTTTTCACCGCATCCAGCAGCTCGTCCATCATGGCGTCGTCATGCATGGGGGTCGGGGTCAGGCGCATCCGCTCGGTGCCTTTGGGCACTGTGGGATAGTTGATCGGCTGAACATAGATGCCGTGAACGTCTAGCAGCTCATCGGTCATCCGCTTGCAGAGCACCGGATCTCCCACATGGACGGGCACGATATGGGTGACGGAGTCGAGCACCGGAATGCCTGCCTCATGAAAGCGCGCTTTCAAGGTGGCGGCGCGTTCCTGATGTTGCTCGCGCAGATGATAAGCACTCTTGAGATATTCGACGCTGGCGCGAGCGCCCGCCGCCAGAGCCGGCGCCAGGGAGGTGGTGAAGATGAAACCCGGCGCCCAGGATCGGATGGCGTCAACGATCACTTCATCCGCGGCGATATAGCCGCCCATGACGCCGAACGCCTTGCCCAGAGTGCCTTCGATAATGTCGAACCGGTCCAGCAATCCGTCACGCTCGGCGATGCCGGCGCCGCGCAGGCCGTAAAGACCGACCGCGTGCACTTCATCAAGATAAGTCAGAGCGTTGTACTTGTCCGCAAGATCGCAAACGGCTTCGAGCGGACCAATATCGCCGTCCATAGAGTAGACGGATTCAAGCGCGATCAGCTTGGGTGCGTCTTTCGGCGCGGCTTTCAGAAGCTCTTCCAGATGCGCAACGTCATTGTGCCGCCAGACATGCTTCTCGCATTTCGCGCCCTTCACGCCCTCGATCATTGAGGCGTGGTTGAGCTCGTCAGAGAAGATGATCAGGCCGGGCAGTATCTTGCCCAGGGTGGCGAGCGTCGCCTGGTTGGCGATATAGCCCGAGGT
>TARA_R100000306_G_scaffold14793_2_pt1 | contig 11929 bp, 10 predicted proteins | sample TARA_R100000306 | Tara Oceans TARA_R100000306 (sample SAMEA2620824) | marine metagenome | biome: marine biome (ENVO:00000447); feature: mesopelagic zone (ENVO:00000213); material: "saline water (ENVO:00002010), including plankton (ENVO:xxxxxxxx)" | depth 1000 m | reverse complement strand
GTGGCCGATGTGGCCATCTCGTTCACTCGTTTTGAAAGTCTGTTGTCCATAATGATTATGCGGGTACCGCAGGTTTCAGCCCCATTTCCTTTAAGTGTCTAAAATGTGCAATAATGGCCTTGCGGGTGGTTTTATATTCTTTATAGGGTAAATTGAATTCCTTGGTTGTGCTCTTTACAATTTTTGAAATATTCTTGTAATGAATGTGGCTGATATTCGGAAAAATGTGGTGCTCCACTTGGTGATTCAAACCGCCTGTGTACCAATTTACGATCTTGTTATTTGTTGAAAAGTTAACCGTGGTAAAAAGTTGGTGGATGGCCCAGGTGTTTTTCATGGTTCCAGTATCGTCGGGTAGCATGATTTCTGTATCCTCTACCACATGCGCAAGTTGAAAAACAATACTCAAAATCAATCCCGCCACATAGTGCATGATGAAGAATCCGAGCAAAATTTTCCACCATACGATATTAAAAAAGAGCAATGGAATTATAATCCAAAGCGAAACATAAATCATTTTTGTAATAACCAAAATGCTCCATTGGGTGATAGGTTTTGGCAATTTTCCGTAAGAAAGTTTGCGTGCCAAATATCTTTTCGTTTGGAAAAAATCAGTGGTGAGTACCCAATTGAAGGTCAAAAGGCCATAGAAAAAAATACTGTACCAATGTTGGAATTTATGAAACTTGCGCCATTTTGAATGTTGGGAAAAACGCAGGATTCTTCCCGCTTCCAAGTCCTCATCGTGGCCGTGAATGTTCGTATAAGTATGGTGCAAAACATTGTGCTGCACCTGCCAATTGTAAACGTTTCCGGCAAGAATATACATACTCCCGCCCATTACTTTATTGATCCATTTTTTTGAGGAGTAGGAACCGTGGTTGGCATCGTGCATTACGTTCATTCCCACGCCGGCCATGCCCACACCCATAACTATGGTAAAAAGCAATTGCGCCCACCCCGGAAAATCGAGCGTCAGCAAAAGGAAGTAGGGAGTAAGATATAATGAAAACATTACGATTGTTTTCAAATGCAGTTTCCAGTTTCCTGTTCGGGCTATGTTGTTTTCTTTGAAATAATCGTTAACGCGCCTGTTTAGGGTTCTAAAAAATTTAGCACTGTCAACTCGGGAGAAATTTAGGTTTGTATATGTCAAAATGTAAATGTTAACTGGAAGATTTATTGCGAAAGGCACAAAAATAATTATCTTTTGTGGAAATCGAGAGCTTCAAAATTATAATTTTCACAAAGATAACATACTTTTGTCTCCTAAATTGTATTATGGAACTGATATTAAAATATTTTCCTCACCTTACGCCGCTTCAAAAGCAACAATTTGAGCAGTTGCAGGCCTTGTATGAAGACTGGAATCTGAAGATAAATGTGGTCTCCCGCAAAGATATTGACGAACTTTACCTTCGGCATGTACTGCATTCGTTGGGTATTGCCAAAATTCAGTCCTTTCTTCCCGGCTCGCGTATTTTGGACGTGGGCACGGGGGGTGGTTTTCCCGGAATTCCTTTGGCAATTTTGTTTCCCGAAGTACAGTTTCATTTGGTGGACAGTATCGGTAAAAAAATAAAGGTGGTGGAAGAAGTGGTTGCCGGCCTGCAATTGCAAAATGTAAAAACCACATATTCCCGTGTGGAGACGGTTTCTGGGCAGTACGATTTTATAGTGAGCCGCGCAGTGGCCCAGATGGACACTTTTGTGCATTGGGTACAGGGCAAGATAGCCAAAAAGAACCTTCACGAACGCAGAAACGGCATCCTTTATTTAAAGGGTGGCGATTTGTCGGAAGAATTAAAAATATACACCACCGTAACTGTTTTTCCGTTGAGCGATTATTTTGATGAAGATTTTTTTGAAACCAAGAGCGTCGTGCATTTACCTCTTAAATATAAAGGGTAATTTTTTTCTTCGGAAATTTTAAGAAGAAATTTTATGGAGTAAGTACCACTGGAGTGCGAGTATGGTTTTGGCATCTTTCATTTCGGGAATTTTTGATGCTATTTCCGAAGCGGGAATTTTTACCAATTGGATATCTTCATCTTCTTCTAAGTTTCCGCCTCCTTTTTCAATTTGGTCATTTTCTGAAACTTCAGCATAATAAAGAAAAATACGTTCCGTTGAAGCTCCGGGAGACGTATAAAATGTGTTTATCAAAATTGGGCTGGTCAATCTATAACCCAATTCCTCCAAAACTTCGCGCCGTATGCATTCCTGGGGTATTTCATCTTCTTCCAAAGAACCGGCGGGTATTTCCAGCAGCCATCCGTCATTATTTTTGCAAGTGGGGTACCGGAATTGATTGGTAAACAAAATGGTTCCGGTTTCCTTTTCAAAAAGTAAAACGGCAACCGAATCTCCTCTTTCAAAGGCCAGTCTTTTGGTTTTTATTCTATTGCCACTAAAAGTATCATAGGTTACAGAAGCCTTAATCATTTTGTAATGGTCGTTAAAGACTACCTTTTCATTTTCAATATTATATTCCATAGACTTTATTTTTTTCAAAATAATAAAAAAACCCCGAGCAAGTCGGGGTTTTTCAAGACTTTTAATACTTATAAATTATTTTGAAATCAAAAATCTTTTAGTGGTAATAGCGTTATCCTTTGCAATTCGGATAAAGTAAGTTCCATTTACCAGATTCGAGACATTGATCTGTTCGTTTATGGAAATATTATCTTGAGAAAGAATTCTTTTTCCAAGAACGTCAAAGATTTCAATGTTAGCGTTTTCAGCGTTTTTCAGATTTAAAATAAAGCTCGCTGGGTTTGGATAAAGACTGATGCCGTCTAATTGACTATCACTAATTTCAAGTACACCATTACTGTTGAATTCTTGGGATAGTTCGGCTCCCCAGTTTCCGCTAGCGTTAAATAGAAGAGTACCCTCGCTATCTGTAAGGGTGGCTCTTGTGCCTCCATCACCAAAAGTATCGATTAAAATAAAGGTATAGCAATCTTCCGGAATGTTCATGCGTATATCAATAACGGAATTGTCGTTGTAGGGTCCGCCGAATTCAACGATATTGCCGTTAGAGTCTCTAAGGTTCCATCTGCACTCTTCCCCATAAGCATCAGTAATAATACGAAGATCGACGGTACCTGTACTTTCCGGTGCTTCTATGAATGTAGTATTAAATGAATTGTTTGAGTTGTCATCATCGTTCGGTATGGATACAGTAAGGGTGTTTGTTCCTTGGGCCGTGTAATTTACTTCTGGTAGTTCAATAGTTTCATCCCAAAGAGCAGGTAAATTTCCTGTCCAGTTGTAAGAGTGCGAATCTCCATTTATTTCATAGGTAATTGCCAGTGATGTAAGCGTATTTTGCCCTTCGTTTTTAATGGTTACTTTTGGAGCGACGCTGGTCTCACAGGTAGCCGGAATATCTTCTATGGATACAACACTTACGTCGTTCGCAATGGTAATACCTGTAAAAGTAGCACGGGCTCCATGGCCACTGATTATTTCGCTTTGTGTTTCGGCGATGAATGCAACCACTTCCATATCGTCAACAACAGCAGGTACATTATTGTACATCGCCGGGATGGTGTATGTATAAGTTCTATCTACAAATGTGCTGGCGGTGGTTGTATTTATCGGATCGCCCCAAGTGGGTGTGATTATATCTACCAGTCGGTGCATATGGTTGTAATTATTGCCTTGACCTCCGCCAGTTTGTGGTCCTTTTGTATTGTTCTGCAATAAAGCTAGGGTTAGAAAATTGGTGCTCAGGGGGCTGCTTCCGGTATAATAGCCTTCAACGTGGACCACCATTTCTCTGGCTTGAACATCTATGGTAGCTTCAACGCCTACATTTAAATATGAACTTTCACTCATAATAGTGTTAGCTCGACTTGCCCATGCGGAGCGACTTATAACAGGACTATTGCCACTCCAAGTGTGTCTGTTAATCATTCCGGAGGGATAACTGTTAACGCCATAATAAGCTCTGATGGCATTTCCATCTGGAGTACGAAAGTCTGGTTCTCCAGGATTAGGTACTGCAAATCCTCCAGTATGGATATTTATTAAAAAGACATCATCGGGATTAGCGGCTTTAATTCCTTGGGCTATTCTGTGTCCGTCTGGACAAAATTGACAATAAATACCTGTAAATTCCTCAAGGATAATTTCGCCTTATACGGAATTTAAGAAACAATACAGCTTGGAGATACCTGCGGACTATAACGTTGACAATTTAGAAATTGTCGTGATGGTTGTGAACGCAAACAATGAGGCTAAAAACTCACAGTTTTCTAAGGTGGGCGAAAACAAACGCTACGAATAGGAAATATATCGCTAAAAATAAAAAACCATCCAGAATATTTCAGGATGGTTTTTTTTATGGCTTAAATTGCTATTTTACCCCAAGAAAGGATATCGATAGTCAGTAGGTGAAACGAAGGTTTCCTTTACCATTCTAGGCGAAATCCATCGGTAAAGGTTTTGCTTGCTTCCCGCCTTGTCATTGGTTCCGCTGGCGCGTGCACCGCCAAATGGCTGCTGGCCCACAACCGCGCCTGTAGGTTTGTCGTTAATGTAGAAGTTTCCAGCTGCATTTTCAAGAATTTTCACAGCTTCTTCCAAAGCATATCTGTCTTCGCTGAAAACGGCTCCCGTTAAGGCATATTCACTGGTTTCATCAACCAGATGCAAGGTCTCTTCCCATTTCTTATCGTCATAAACATACACGGTAAGTACGGGCCCAAAAAGCTCGGTACACATAGTGGTATATTTCGGATCTTTAGTAACGATTACCGTAGGCTCAATAAAATATCCTTTACTTTTATCGTAACCGCCGCCCGCTATAATTTCCACGTTCTTATCTTTTTTGGCTTGGTCTATATAGCCTGCAAGTTTGTCAAAGGAACTCTCGCTGATAACGGCGTTTATGAAATTGCCCATATCCTCGGGCGTTCCCATTTTAAAGGAGCGGATATCGTCAACCAAATAATTTTTTACGTCTTCCCAAATGCTTTTCGGAATATAGCAACGGCTGGCCGCACTACATTTTTGGCCTTGATACTCAAAGGCACCACGGGCCATTGCGGTAGCCACTTGTTTTGGATTTGATGAACTGTGCGCAACAATAAAATCCTTTCCGCCGGTTTCCCCAACAATTCGTGGGTAGGTTTTATAATTTTTGATGTTGTCGCCAATTTTTTTCCAGATTCCCTGAAAAACCCCAGTAGAACCGGTAAAATGGACACCACTGAAATCCGGGCTCGCCATAAGCGTGTCTGAAATCATCGCGGCATCGCCCATTACCATATTGATTACCCCCGCCGGAACGCCCGCCTCGCGGAATACGTCCATTATTACTTTTGCGGAATATATTTGTGAATTACTCGGCTTCCAAACAACCACATTGCCCATCAAAGCGGCACTTGCGGGAAGGTTCCCGGAAATCGCCGTAAAATTGAAAGGCGTAATGGCATAGACAAAACCTTCCAAAGGTCTGTATTCAATTCGGTTCCATGCCGATGAGGTAGATTCGGGCTGCTCGGCATAAATCTCGGTCATATACTGCACGTTGAACCTTAAAAAGTCAATAAGCTCACAAGCCGAATCAATTTCGGCCTGGTAAATATTCTTGGACTGCGCAAGCATGGTTGCGGCGTTTATTTTTGCTCTGTATGGGCCGGCAATCAGTTCGGCGGCGCGAAGAAATATTCCCGCACGTTGCTCCCAAGGCATAACGGCCCACTTTTTTCGGGCTTCCAGTGCGGTGGCAATTGCCTCTTCCACATTTTTTTTGGTAGCTTTATGATAGGTTCCCAACACGTGCTTATGATCGTGCGGCGGAGACATCGTGCCGGTTTCTTTGGTTTTAACCTCTTTACCGTTAATAAATAAAGGCACCTCAATTTTCGCCTTATACATTTTTCTGTAAGTTTCAAGCACCTCTTCCCGTTCCGGCGAACCTGGAGCATAGCTCTTTACTGGTTCGTTTACCGCGATTGGCACTTCAAAAAATCCATTTCCCATAACTGTTTCAATTTTTAATTTATGAAGATTGCAAAGGTACAATTTTTTTAGTGTTCAGTTGGCAGTGGCAGTAGGCAGTTTTTGGTTGCGTTTAAGAAAAACGCTTGTCTGATTATGTGTAAAATTTATTTTAATCAGTAGATTTACCGACGATCTACGGGCGGGCGACTGCAAACTGCTACTGAAAACTGTAAACTTTAAAGAATGTGTACGATTACTTTTATTCCGAAATCCAACAACGATTTTATACTAACATCAAACCGCGATGAAGCTCCGGGACGCGAAACTTTTCCTCCTGAAATATATGAAGAGGAAGGGGTAAAACTGCTTTACCCTAAGGATGCCTTGGCGGGGGGAACGTGGATTGGTTTGAGTGAAATGAAGCGGTGCGTAACCTTAATGAACGGAGGTTTTGTGGCGCACAAAAGAAAATCCTATTACAGAAAAAGTAGGGGCGTGGTAGTGAAGGATTTATTGAAGGCAGCTAATTTCCAAAGCGAAATCAAAACGTACGATTTTCAGGGTATTGAGCCATTTACGGCAATCGTGGTAGAATGGAAAGCGGAAATTCAATTGTTTCAATTGGTTTGGGACGGTACGGAGAGTCATTTTTCTGAAGAACCTTTGGCGCCGCAAATCTGGTCTTCTTCCCCGTTATATCCACAAAATCTCAAGAAAAAGCGCGAACAATGGTTTTCAGAATTTTTAATGAAAACCGTTAGACCATCCGAAGAAGAACTGCTAAAATTCCACAAAACCGCTGGTGAAGACGATTTGAACAGCAATCTTATAATGGACCGCGGTTTCGTAAAAACAAAAAGCATTACCCAAATTTCAAAAAAGCAAGGGATTATTAAAATGCGCTATGAAGATCTGCAAAGTGGTAAAATCGTTAATTCCGTAGTGGATGGTTGGTAGTCGTGAGTCAGTTCGGGCTTTCATGTGGGAGAACGGCTCTCTCTAATTCATCGAAAACGGGGCGCTCAAATTAAAGAGTGGAATGGAAACACGGAATTTCCGGGTAGTGGTGAAATTTACCATATTATAGTGGCCTTTCATTGCGCCAAAGGGAGAATATAAAAGGCATCCACTGGTATATGCATGTCTCTCGCCGGGCTGTAAAATGGGCTTTTGGCCTATAACGCCCTCGCCTTCCACGGTTTCGGAATGGTTTAGGGAGTCTTTTATTTTCCAGCAGCGCGAAGTTAACTGGACCGTGTCCTTGCTTTGGTTTTCAATAGTAATGGTATAGGCAAAGGCATACTGCATTTTACGGTTTTTGTAAAACGTGCCATCAAATTCAGTCTTTACCGAAATTTTAATTCCTTGTGTAACCTGTTGTACCATTTTTTAATAGACTGCTGCGCTTGCCGCCACAAATAGACCGGTGGCCGTTACAAAGCTCAGAAAAAATACAATGCTTAAAAATACAAATTTAAATAATGTCTGCCAGTTTCCCTGGTTATAAAATTTCCGGAGCGCCAGATAAAAATACACGGGACCCACTAAAAGGAATAAAATGGATTGAAAAAAATCCGAGCCCACGATTAGTTCCGGAATCCTAAAAATGACCATCGTTAAAAAAATAAAACTGAATATATGGAACACAAAAATTACGTGTTCCATATAGGTGAATTTTTTTCGGGAATAGAGCAGCCAAAAGAAAAATGCGTAGAACGGGGTAAAAAAGAAAAGGAAGAAAGGGATTTTAGATGAAATAAAATCTACGAATGCCTGGGGCTTATACAGAATGTTATACCAAGTAATAGCTCGAGAATATAACCATCGGTTTTTAAATGTATTATTGTGGCTCAAAGAGTTAAGTGCAGTAATGGGGTTTTTCTCTTTGGTGCGATAAAAGTAAGCAAAATACAAGGACATTCTTTTGGTGTGTCTATCAAGAAATTTCAAATTATTAAGCTCAGCTTCTGAAAAATAAAAAGGAATGCTAAGTTGTGTTGCTTTAAGGGAATCAAGTTTAGAAGATGATGCGAAAATACCGGGAGTTTGATTCGAAAAAACTGAATCCAGAGGAGCCTCTCGTGGAGATTTAATGTCAAGACCCAAAGGATTTTCTTCTGATGAAGTAAAAAAGCCGATAAATCCCTGCAATAAAAAATAAATTATCGAAACACTCAAAAAGAACCGGAACGGATTGGCATATTTTAACCGTTGTCCGTTTACATAATTGCGGGTTATAACCCCGGGTCGAAATAACAGATCTTTGAGAGTGTTTCTCAGCCGCGAATCATAGACCAGGATACTGCTGAGGAATTCCGCGAAGAAATCTTTTACTGATAGCTGCTTTTTACTATTCAATTGGGAACAATAGGGGCAGTAAACATCACTTACGTCCAAAGGTTGATTGCAATTCAGGCATTTAGTACCGCGATATTGCAAAGATTTTCTGCCGGTAGAAATCTCGCCTTTCTTGCGTTTCATGGCTGATTGGATAAAAGGTTAAAGTTTCGAATAAAATATTGAAAATCAGTTGTTGCTAATATTCCTCGAGTTCGCATAGCCCGTGCCAATAATACGGTCATATCTTGCGCCCAGATCTCGGAAATATACTATTACGGTATAGTCATTTTCCGTTTGCCAGAAATCTCCACTTACAGCTCCTTCATCTATACTCCCATCGCGGTTTACAACCACATATTTGTAATTATAAAAACCTTGCTTAAACAAGCGTTCATTTTGGTAGGAATTGCTCTTGGGGTCGTATTTCATATAAGTGCTTCCGTCGATAGTCCAATTGTTGAAATTTCCGTAGAGATGCAATTCTTTGTCTCCAAGGTCATTATAATACTGCAGATTAAAATGCATTCGTACATACTCCGCCTCCAGATCTTGGTTTCGGGCATCTACGTTGCGCACTACAAAATTTCCGTTTATGTCTGGATTGTAGGTATAGGGCCTATCATAGCGGGGAATGTCCGTGTAGAGATAATTTTCGTAAACATCGGTAAGCTCGATGGAACGCACGCCATTTGTGGCAGAGCGCTCGTCTTTATTGTCGAAAGCAAGAAATTCATTACCGCCACCGAAGTATGCCTCCTTATCATACCTATAGATAAGCTCATTGCCCATGGTATATTGCGGCACAAGATCTGTAATGGCAGTTTTTAGATTGCTATTTTGCAACACCAGGGTTTTCACGGTTTGTTTTGGGTTGACCAATAATAAATTTGGAGAATTTATGGTGAAATGCACTACCTGCTTTTCCTCGATAACCTTTAGGTCGCGCGCACGTTTTATTTCTACGCCTACGGAAGCTATGTTTTCAATCACCAAAAATTTCCTCGTAAATACCAACTCTCCATCGCTGTTGAAAATGCTTAATAGGTAATTACCGCTTTTTTGAATAGCGCGTGTATCACGATTGGGAATGGTAAGTTGATAATGCGAAAATATCTGGAGCGTATTTACCGAGTTTTGATAGGTGTCTATGCGCACGTCGTCAAAACCATCCAAATATTCACTTTTTGAGAGGTCGCTGGGGGTCCAGTCAAAGTCGTGATGGGTGATAGTGTAGTAATAGTCCTCTTCTTCGCCATTTAGCGCGTCAAAGGAAAGTTGCAGCTGGCCGCCCAGCCGGATTACGGGCAATTGGCTCAAGTCAGTCCCCCCTCGAAATTGTATAGTGCTGATGTATGGAGGCTCTACTTTCTCTATAATTTGGGAAAAGACTGGAAAAATAGCAAAGAAGAAGATAAGGCTAACAGAAAGTGTTTTAGACATGGCAATGGTTTAAAAGGCTAAGATAACAAAATTTGTGCCTGATACGATTGCGGTTTTCGCACATTTTAAAATGGTTTGGTTTTGAAATTATTGAATTCGACCAATTTCATAATTTAAAAACGTTTTAAAATAGCAGTCCATCCCTTTTTAACACAGAAAATTATAGGCATTTATTGTGCAATGGTATATTTAATTTATAAATTTGCACGCCCTTATTCCCCGCACATTTGTTTTTAGGGGAAATAGGGTGTTAACAAGGCATTATTAATATCCATATTTATGTCCAAAGACATTAAGATTAAAAAAGGTCTTACCATTAAATTGAAGGGCGAAGCAGAGAAAACGCTATCCAGCGCCCCGCGATCCAGAACTTTCGCAATAAGACCCTCCGATTTTCATCTCATCACCCCCAAAATGGTGGTTAAAGAAGGTGGAAAACTTCAGGCTGGCGACACCATTTTCTATTCAAAAAGCAACGAAGCTATTAAGTTTGTTTCTCCCGTTAGCGGAACGCTTACCACAATAGAGCGCGGCGCAAAGCGTGTGATCACTGAAATAACCATCGAGGCAGATGCTCAAGATAGTTTCAAGGATTTCGGCATTTTAAGCCCAGATTCTTCAAGTGCAGAGGCTATTAAAGCGCGCTTACTGGAGTCTGGATGCTGGCCATTTATTATGCAGCGTCCGTATGCCGTAATTGCAGATACAGAGCAAGAGCCTCGAGATATTTTTATTTCAGCATACAATACCGCCCCATTGGCAAACGATTATGATTTTTCTTTGAAAGGAAAAGAAAAGGAACTTCAGGCAGCCGTAACCGCGCTAAGCAAACTCACTAAAGGACAGGTACATGTCGGCATAGGCAAGGGCAATGATTCTCCTTTTAAAGGATTAAAAGATATTTCCCTTCACAATGTTTCTGGTCCGCACCCTGCAGGAAATGTGGGTACCCAAATTAATAAATTGGCCCCTGTTAACAAAGGTGAAATAGTTTGGACCATTGCACCACAGGATCTCGTAATTATTGGTGAATTGCTCCTTACAGGTAAATTCAATGCGGAGCGTATCATCGCGCTTTCCGGTTCCGAAGTAAAAACCCCAAAATATTATAAAACCCGAATAGGTTCTGAGGCCGCTACTTTTTTATATGACTCCGGTCTTAAGGATGAGAATGTTCGCGTTATAAGCGGAAATGTGCTTACGGGTACAAAAATTTCTCCGAAAGGCCATTTAGGCTACTATAGCAATACCGTTTCAGTGATTCCGGAAGGAGACGATTATGAACTCTTTGGGTGGAACAAACCGGTTTTTGATAAAATTTCCACCTCACGTGCCCTGACTTTCTCTTGGTTAACGCCGAATAAGAAATACGACCTCGACACCAATACTAACGGAGAGCACCGCGCTTTTGTGGTAACCGGCGTTTACGAAGAAGTATTTCCGTTGGATATGTACCCGCTGCAAATTTTGAAAGCCTGTATGGTTCAGGATTTGGACGAAATGGAGGCGCTGGGAATGTATGAAGTGGCTCCGGAAGATTTTTCGCTTACCGAGTTTGTTTGCGTGAGTAAGCAGCCGCATCAACAAATTATCAGGAACGGTCTTGATTTAATGTATAAAGAAATAGGATAACCGCTATGGGATTGAAACAGAATTTACATAAGCTAAAGGAAAAGTACAAGGGAACCAAGATGGCCCCCGCGTTCAACGCACTGCATACCTTTTTGTACACTCCAAATGAAACTACGCATTCCGGGTCACACGTTCGCGCGGCAGACGATTTAAAGCGTACCATGAATACTGTGATTATGGCGCTTATCCCTTGTTTGATTTTTGGGATATTCAACGCCGGTTATCAACATTATGCGGCAATTGACAATACATTGCGACTGGATCCCTTGGGCAATTTCTTTACTTGGGATAATTTTATCTTGGGAGCATGGACGGTATTGCCTTTGGTAATCGTTTCCTATGTAGTGGGTCTTGGAGTGGAATTCATTTTCGCAATTATAAAAGGTCACGAAGTAGAAGAGGGATATTTGGTTACGGGAATGCTCGTGCCACTTATTGTTCCCATTGATATTCCGCTGTGGATGCTTGCCGTTGCTGTAATTTTCGGGGTAGTGATCGGGAAGGAAGTTTTCGGGGGAACGGGAATGAATATCCTAAACCCTGCGCTTACCATCCGTGC
>TARA_R100000306_G_scaffold5939_5_pt1 | contig 11933 bp, 6 predicted proteins | sample TARA_R100000306 | Tara Oceans TARA_R100000306 (sample SAMEA2620824) | marine metagenome | biome: marine biome (ENVO:00000447); feature: mesopelagic zone (ENVO:00000213); material: "saline water (ENVO:00002010), including plankton (ENVO:xxxxxxxx)" | depth 1000 m | reverse complement strand
TCACGATCTAGATTATGCTCGATAGCGCGACTTACAGCAATACAATCTTCAACAGTAACACCGTTGTCACCATCAATAGTTATCCTTATTTGATTGGCCTCCGTCACAGCAAAGTCTATTAAAAACAGCGAATTGTTGTCTTCAAGAGCTTTTTCCAATAATTGTAATACCTTTTCACGCATAAATTTAAGCTATAAAAAGAGGGGACTTTTTGTCCCCTCAGCTAGTTGCTTATCTAATTCGGTGCAAATATAATACAAATTTTAATATTATAAAAATGAGCGGCTACCAATTTATTTTTGTATTTTAATGGTACGAAAAAACATCTATAAAAACCAACGCCTATGAAACGAATTCTAGTACCCACAGACTTCTCACCACAAGCAGAAAATGCACTTAAAGTTGCCGTACAAATGGCAGAAAAACATGATAGTGAAATTTATTTGTTTCATACTGTTGAGCTTCCAAGCCATCTTGCTACCGCTTCTAATACTAGCGCATTACCAGAATCCATTTATTTCATAAAATTAACCGAAAAACGGTTTTCAGACCTTATGAAACGTCCCTATTTGGAAGACGTAGATATAACTCAAACCATAGGCCATGGCGAAATCTATGATGATATTCTCAATGCGGTAAAAGAAAAAAATATAGACCTCATCGTTATGGGCTCGCACGGTGCCAGTGGATTTAAAGAAATGTTTATAGGTAGTAACACCGAAAAAGTGGTTCGCACTTCAACCATTCCTGTTTTGGTTATTAAAAATGAACACGAAAAATTTGAAGTCAACGATTTTGTCTTTGCAACCGATTTTTCTGAAGAGTGCCGCACGCCTTTTAGCAAAGCACAAAAATTTGCAGACACGTTAGGTGCCAAAATACACTTGTTATATGTAAACACCCCTAGCGGCTTTAAAACTTCCACTGAAGCCCATAAAATCATGAAAAACTTTATAAAGGGAATGGGTGCCGAAAATTATACCTTAAACGTATATAATGAAACCTCTGTAGAAAAAGGGATTTTAAATTTTACCAAGGAAAACAAGTATCAATTAATAGGGATGAGTACACACGGACGAAAAGGATTATCGCATTTTTTTAATGGTAGTATTAGCGAAGACCTGGTGAATCACGCTAATATGCCCGTGATAACATTCAAGATTTAATGAAATATTTTGTCATTTCTATCAGCTTTATTTTTGTGTACTGTGGCACCCCCAACAAAAAAGAAAAGAGTGTTATAGGAGTTGAACCAACCAAAAAAGAGAATATAGCTATTGAACCTGTAATACCCGATGGTGCCATAACCGCAGATTTTAATGGCAACCGCTCACCATTTTATAGCTACGTAAAAAATATAGATTCTATAAAAGGAATCACTACAATTGCTTTTGAAAATAATCGATATGCTGTAATCAAAATTCCAAAAAGTTACGGTGCAGTGTTAGATTCCTTGAAACTGAAAGGAATTGATAGGGATTTGCTATTAGCAACAGTAAAACTAAAAGACACTAACTTCAATAAATATTTTCTTTACAAACTGCAAAACAACCAATGGAAGCAAGTTGTAAATGGTTTTGCTATTCATAAAAGCAATCGCCCAGACACCTTACGGCCTATAATTATTGACTCAAAAGACTCCACCAAAATAACTCGCTACTATTCTGTATTTGATTTGGATAAAAACTCTGAAAGTGGCTATCGGTGGAGATTGTTGCAGGAGACGATTTCTATAGACACACATTGATCTTTCAGTTTAATTTTTCTATTTTTACTTGCCCAAATCACCATATAAATGAAACCTATTTTTACACTTAACTTTTACCAACCTACTCCTTTTATAACAGTAGTATTCATTTTAATGTTTACCAATTTATTCTCCCAAGTTGGAATTGGAACAACAAACCCTGACAGTTCTTTAGATGTTAGGGCCAAGGATCACCTTGGCACTGTTTCAGAAACTGACGGTGTTTTAGTGCCAAGAGTAAATGACCTCTCAGTAGATGGATTAACAGACGGACAACTGGTTTACCTTACCCAGAACACAGGCTCTTTTACAAAAGGATTTCACTTTTGGAATTCAACCAATAGTGCTTGGACCCCTATTAACAACAATATAGAACCTTGGTACAAAGCTGGAACAAACGAACCAGCCACTTCAAACTCTGACGATATTTATATTTCAGGAAAAGTAGGGATTGGAACTACGAACCCGCTAGGTGCACTTCATATAACCGAAGTTAATGGCAGGGACGCATTGTTTATTAGGTTTATTGATGAGCCAAACAATGATTTTGACCTTGACCTCCTTAGGTCCAGAGGCTCACTGGGAAGTCCCGCTTTGGTTACAGAAGACACCCGTTTGGGAGGTCTTAGGTACCGAGGGCTCACAAATAAAAGCTCCTTTATATTTAGCCCAGCGGCAGAAATTTCAAGCGAAGCTGATGGGGATTTTACAGCGTCTTCTGCACCAGGCAAACTACTATTTCAAACTACCTCTGCAGGAAGCTTAAATACAACTACAAGAATGGTCATAAAAAACGATGGTGACATAGGAATTAATACGGAAGACCCTTCTTCGAAATTTGATGTAAATGGATCAATTTCAAAAGCCTTTACAAACACAGAGACAATTACAAATTTTATATTGACAGAGAATCATCATACGGTACGAGTTTCTACAAATACAACAGAATTAATATTACCAAATCCATCTAATTGCGAAGGAAGAGTATATACTATAATAGGATCAAATAGTATGGGAGCAACAATCGCTATATTTACGATTACAGGTGGGTCAAATATTTTTAACGACACAACAGGGCTTGATATAACTCAAATAGTTCAAGGGCAACGTTTCACTATTCAAAGTACTGGTTCTAACTATATTGTTATTGGAGAGTAAGTTTATTCTCTTGAGTCAATAATAACTTGCTGTTTTTCATCAGTTTTTGACTTTCTCAATTTTTCAATCACTCCGGGTTTTCAAAATAAGACAATGGCACGAGCCTTGAAGAAGCTTTTAGAATCGGGGGAGTTTAAATGTCTTGAAAAGTAAACTCAAACAGAAAGAGATTCTTTTTTTAAAACTTAACCATTTATTGTTGAGGCAATCCTTATGGCATTCAACTTTAAATAAAAAAATCCCGAACTAATAAAAGTTCGGGATTCTTGTTGGCCCACTAGGGCTCGAACCTAGACTCTTCTGTACCAAAAACAGACGTGTTGCCAGTTACACCATGGGCCAATACCGTAATGCGGTTGCAAATTTAATACAAACTTTTTCTTCCACAAATAAAAATGACAAAAAATCTTTCTTCAATGTAAACTTTTTAAAAAAAATCATAAAATAACACATTGTTTCGATACGTTACTTAGTTTTGGTGGTTTACACTACGTATATTATTAGTAAATTCGCCACAACAAAAACCGTACGAGCTTATGGCTTCTTTTAACTTTAAAAATTGGAACCAGATTTTAGGTTGGTCCGTATTTCTTATATCCCTTATCACCTATTGGCTTACCGTAGAGCCCACTGCCAGTTTTTGGGATGCTGGTGAATATATTACCACAGCAAGTAACCTAGAGGTGGGGCATCCACCTGGAGCTCCTTTGTATCAATTATTGGGAGCATTTTTCTCCATTTTTGCCATGGAAGCTTCAAATATTGCGCTTACCATTAACCTGATGTCGGTTTTTGCCAGTGCTTTTACCATTTTGTTTATGTTTTGGTCGCTCACTATGTTGCTTACCAATGTAGTTTCTAAACACCAAGAAATTAATAAAAGTAATTCCGTTGCTATACTGGGTAGTGCATTCATAGGATCCTTAAGCTTTGCTTTCACGGATAGTTTTTGGTTTAGTGCCGTAGAAGCCGAAGTGTATGCTTCAGCAGCATTTATAACTGCTGTCCTATTTTATTGTGCGTTACGCTGGGAGCGCGAAATGAACACCCCTCGCGGCGATCGCTGGGTCATTTTAATTGCTTTTATCATTGGTCTTTCCTTCGGAATTCACTTTTTAGGCCTGCTTACCATCCCTGCTATGGGCTTTTTGTATTTCTTCAAGAATTATAAAAAAGTTACCATTAAAAATTTCATCATAGCGAACGTTGTGATGGTGGCGATTTTACTGTTTATATTTAAGTTGTTACTGCCAATGACGATGAAGTTTTTCAGTGCTTCAGAATTATTCTTTGTTAACAGCATAGGGCTACCTTTCCATACAGGAACCTTGATTGCTGGCATTGTTTTTATCGCACTTTTTTATTACGGTTTACGCTATACCCGTAAGAAAAACCACACTCAGTTCAACACCTTATTACTTTGTATCCTTTTTATATTTATCGGTTTTTCAAGTTGGCTTATGCTTCCTATTCGAGCCAATGCCGGGACGGTCATTAATGAAAACAACCCTGATAACGCTCGGGAATTATTAGCATACTATAACCGTGAGCAATACCCACAAACCCATTTATTTTACGGTCCTCTTTTTACTGAAGCATATGCTGGCTTGGACCCTGACAACCCATACAAAGATGAAAAACCGAAGTACGAAGAAGATGAACAAGCCGGGAAGTATGTAATTGTAAACGATTATAAAAACGCATTACAAAATACAGATGATGCGCAAAAAGCATTTTTGCCAAGAATGTGGAGCGTTGAAAATAGTGCTAACTACTTAGAGTTTACAGGAGGGTTGGATTTTACCATAAAACCCGAATACCGAAGTGAAAAGCGACTCGTGCAAGAGGTTGCTAAATTTAAGCAAGCGTATAACGAAGGCTTGGTTGAAAGTAAAGACTATGATAAGTTTTTACGTGAGTTTGGAATGGCACTCAATATTGAAAAACCTTCATTTGGACAAAACCTTAAATTTATGTTTGAGTTTCAGTTCGGTTATATGTATTGGCGTTATTTTATGTGGAATTTCGCTGGAAGACAAGACGATGTGCAAGGACAATACACAGACCTCCACGGAAACTGGCTAAGTGGAATAGACTTTATAGACGAACTCCGTTTAGGCTCACAAGACAATCTGCCTAGTGATGTGAAAAATAACAAAGCCCGAAACACCTACTTTTTCTTACCCTTAATATTAGGAATTTTAGGAGTGGTATTTCTCTTTAAAAATGATAAGAAAAAATTCTGGGTGCTGCTCATCTTTTTCCTGTTTACGGGCCTTGCCCTTAAAATATACCTCAACGAACGTCCTTTTGAACCACGGGAGCGTGACTATGCGCTTGTAGGTTCTTTCTACATATTTGCTATGTGGATTGGTTTTGGAGTCTATGCCCTTTTTGAAGTGGTGAAAGAGTACCTGTCACCAAAAATTGCCATTCCGGTGGTTCTTGGTGCTACGCTATTAGCCTCACCTGTGTTATTAGCATATCAAAACTGGGATGATCATGATCGTTCAGGTCGTTATACAGCTAATTCGATGGCAAAAATGTATTTAGATTCGGTTGATGAAAATGCTATTCTATTCACCATTGGCGATAACGATACATTTGCGCTGTGGTATGCTCAAAATATAGAAGGATACCGTCGAGATGTCCGTATTATTAATACTAGTCTCTTTCAAACGGATTGGTACATTGATGATATGAAGAAAAAGGCGTTTACCAGCGACCCTATCCCGTCGCAGTTAACACACGACAAATATCGATATGGCACTCGCGATTTTCTCTATTACCAAGAAACAAAGCAAGATACCGTCGATATTAAAACGTGGATGAATTGGGTTGCAAACGATAGTCCCGCAACACGTGTCGAACTGGAAAGTAATCAAATGGCAAATACATTCCCTTCAAAAACCATTCGTGTTCCAGTCGATAAAGAAGCGGTATTGCGTAACGGTATTGTTCCGCAGGAAGATGCTGATAAAATTGTAGATGAAATTTTTATTCAGCTTAAAGGAAATGTCATCTACAAAAACCGAATGATGATGTTGGATATTATCGCAAATAACGATTGGGAACGTCCTATTTACTTTAGCGGCGGTGCTTTTGGTGATGATGATTATTTATGGATGAAAGATTATCTTCAATTAGATGGGGTTGTTTATAAATTAGTTCCTATTAGAACACCCGTAAACCCAAGAAACCCATTTGATATGGGCCGGGTAGATACCGATAAAATGTATGATATCGTTATGAACTGGGATTGGGGCAATAGCGGAAGTCCAGATATATATCACGACACCGAAACTAGAAGAAATGGTATCACCTACCGAAGCAACTTAGCACGTTTAGCTGAAAATTTAATTAATGAAGGCAAAAAAGAAAAAGCTGAAGATGTTTTAGACTTAGCAATGGAAAAAATGCCAGTTAAGTATTTTGAATATTACTCGCTATTAGAGCCGTTTGTTTTAGGATATTATGAAGTAGATAAACCTGAAAAGGCCCGTAAATTATATGAGAAAGTTTCAGAAAAATATCAAGAGAACTTACTGTATTACAGCGGAATGAAAGTTAAAAGACAATACGCTATTGCCGATGAAATTATAAGTGATATGGAGCGCTATCGTGGTCTTGTAGATATTATAATCGTTTATGATGATGAAGCTTTTGCAAAAGAAGAAGCATCTAAATTCAATGATTATTTAAAACTGTTCCGTCATTTTTACAATGAGAATGAAGGTGTTGATGTTGAGAAAGATCTTCAGGAAAAAGAATCTATCCAAATTATGGCAGATTCAGTTCCCGATGAAGTTCTAAATGAAGCGATAGAAGAATAAAATAGTGAAACTACGTCTGGTTACAGTGCCCAAATTTATGCAACGGATTTATCCGAAGCGAATTTGGGCATTGCCAAATAATGACAAGAAAGTTTATTTAACTTTTGACGACGGCCCAATCCCCGAAGTAACCCCTTGGGTACTGGACACCTTAAAGCAATACAACGCCAAAGCGACTTTCTTTTGCATTGGCGACAACATTAAAAAACATCCTGATATTTTTAACCGAATCCTTGCTGAAGGTCATTCAGTAGGTAACCATACCTTTAATCATTTAAATGGCTGGCAAACCAAAACTTCAGAATACATTAAAAATGTTGAAAAGTGTGAAACCTATTTAGACGAAACCACTAAGTTATTTCGACCACCTTATGGAAAAATAACTTCAAAGCAGTCTAAAATTCTTCAGCAAAGAGGATATAAAATTATTATGTGGAGCGTGTTGAGTTATGATTACGATGCTTCTCTATCTGAAGAAAAATGCCTGCAAAACGTGCTACAAAAAATACAACCTGGAAGTATTATTGTTTTTCACGATAGTATAAAAGCACAAAAAAACCTTCGGTATGTGTTGCCGAAGGTTTTGGAATTTAGTCAAAAGGATAATTTTCTCGCTTGTAGAATTAATTAATACTTAAATTTTCAGAGAAAACAACAAGAGTATCAGTACCAGATCCATTAAAACGTTGTGTGTAAATCTCAATATAATCACCTGAAGTCAATGAAACAATTGCGTTTATGCTTACGTTCTGTATTTCTGTATTATCATTTATTCGAACAATAGCATTAGATTCAGTAACAATATTTCCATTTTTTGCTATTAAAAATGCATAGAAATCATCAGCTGCACCAGTTACGCGAATAGACAAAGAAGCATTAATTTGAAAATTTCTAGTTTTTGTTCCCTCATAAGTCAATCTATTATTGCCTGGAGCAGTAAAACGAAACAAACTATTTGCTATTGTTGTTCCATTACCTAAGACTTTAACAGCATTACCGTTATTAATATCTTGCGTAAAACCTGTGGTTAGACCAGCATTAGAATAAAAATTACCTCCAGCCACATCATCACTTTCTCTTGGGATACCAGGTGCATTTACGGTCCAACTATTGGAAAAATTATATCCATCATACGGCTCGGGATTATAACCATTTACATAATCACCTCCCCCTGAAAAAACGGTTCCTTGTAAAACGCCTGTACCAACTGTAGGGCTTGAACTTACATCAATACCTGTGTTACCAGATGCAACAGTAGAAAACCCACTCACCTTTTCTATTAAACCAAAAGTGCCTGTAAATGTTTCATAAGTACCAGCATTAGTACTCGCCCATCCCTGATTGTTCAGTAATAAATTGCCAATATTAGTATATGTAACACCTGTTGTATTCCCCACAAAATTTACAATATTAGAAAAATACAATCCAACCCCAGAAATGGTTCCTACGCTTGCCATACCAGAAACAATACAATTTTGAAACAATAACGAAGTACCTCCTGTAATAGCAAAAACAGTACCTCCCCCTTCAATGGTCAAGTTTTTTATATTACCGCCAGTTGTTCCTGTAAAAACCGCACCTGATGCTTTAGACAAAACATCCTCTCCAGCATCACGACCCAAAAGTTGGGCGTCGTTTAGTTCTATAGGGTTTGACAATGTTATTGTTCCATTTATTTCATACAAGGTGTTTTCGTCTAAAGTAATAGTCCCACTGGTTGGTGCAGGGAAGTCATCTACACTTTTCACTAGTACGTAATTATCCCTTCTTTCATTATCTGAAAGAAATGGAATCCAATTGGGAGTCACATCATCACCTTCATTAAAATAATAAGTGTTTTCAGTAGTATCAAATACCAATAAACTCTTTGCTGGATCTGTAATTGCATTTCGTTCAGCCGTTGTCATTCTAGGAACTAGTAGCCCTTGCGAATCAGAGGTAACATCTAACATTGAAGATGGGTCTGGAGTGGTTGTTCCTATTCCTACTTGTGCGTAAGAAAATCCACAAAATAATAAGGTTAAAAGAAGTAATTTAATGTTTTTCATAACACTGGGGATTTGTAAGGTTATTAAATTTTGCGTGCGAATATATGTTATTCATCTTAAAAAATAAGCATTTTATCCGTTAAAAAGAAATAAATTAATTTTATTGTAGGTGTTAAATAAAACTTTAACACCCATTTTAGATTTTACACCTTTTTTTAAGAAATCTTAATGTTGAAGTAACTTTATAATACATAAATACTTATAATTTTGATTTGGAAAAGAAACCCCTTTTCACCAATAAAAATTGAACCGCTTTTGAGGAGGAGCGGTTCTTTTATTTGTTAAATTTTTGATAAATAAAAACTAGCCAGATAAAGCTTACGTACATATTGATAAGTGTACATAATCATTTGGTTATTTTGCACTATAAATTCATATAAAAGCCGTTTTTGAGGAAGGACGGCTTTTATTTTTTTTGTGGAAACCGCCTATTTCTGAAGTCTTCTTTTTACTTTTGGTGGAAACACAATTTTCCAATCCATGTCCGACAAAAAACGCCTATTCCTTCTTGACGCTTATGCCCTAATATTCCGTGGTTATTATGCTTTAATAAAAAACCCTCGTATCAACTCAAAAGGGCAAGACACCTCAGCCATTATGGGGTTCACTAATTCTTTGTTCGATGTTATTCGCCGTGAAAAACCCGATCATTTAGCCATTTGTTTTGATAAAGACGGAAGCAAGGAGCGAAAAGAAATGTACCCGGAATACAAAGCCAACCGTGATGAAACACCGGACGTTATTCGACAATCCATCCCTATTATTAAGGATATTATTAAAGCGATGCACATTCCTTGTATTGAAATTTCAGGAATGGAAGCAGACGATATTATCGGCACTTTGGCAAAACAGGCTGAAAAAGAAAACTACCAAGTCTTTATGGTTACGCCAGACAAAGATTTTGCACAATTGGTTTCAGAAAATATTTTTATGTACCGTCCCGCCAGAATGGGCAATGCGATTGAAATTTGGGGAATTCCAGAGGTACAAAAGCGCTTTGGGGTAAAACGCCCCGAACAGGTAATAGACTATTTAGGCATGATGGGAGATGCTAGTGATAATATCCCAGGATTACCGGGCGTGGGTGATAAGACAGCAAAAAAATTCATCAAACAATTCGATTCTATGGAAGGCTTATTGGATAACACCGATAAGCTAAAAGGAAAAATGAAAGAAAAGGTGATTGCCAATGCTGAGTTAGGACGGCTTTCTAGAAAACTGGCCACTATTTTTACTGATTGCGATGTAACCTTTAATGAGAAAAACTATGAACTCTCCATGCCAGACTCTGAAAAAGTTCAGGAAATATTTGAAGAGCTAGAGTTTAGAAGGCTGCGCGATCAATTTTTAAAACTTTTTTCTTCGGAAGGACAACAAGAAGAAGTAACGAAAGTCTCCAATACTGAAACCGCTAAAAAAACAGCCACATCAGCAGGAACAGGACAATTTTCTTTATTTGGCGGAGACGGAGAAGCTACAACTGAAGCAGAAGCATATAACTCTCGAAAAACTATAAAAGATACCGAGCATTTTTACCAAACCATTCAGCCAGGAATGGGCACTAAGTTGTTTCTTCAGAATCTACTAAAACAAAAAAGTGTGTGTTTCGATACAGAAACTACAGGTTTAAACCCTTTGACTGCCGAATTGGTCGGGATTGCTTTTTCTTGGGAGACCGGAAAAGGTTTTTACATTCCTTTTCCAGAAAATAAAGACGAAGCACAAAAAATCATCGAAGAATTACGGCCTTTCTTTGAGGCCGAAGACATTGAAAAAATAGGTCAGAATTTAAAGTACGACATTAAAGTACTGGCAAAATACAATGTGGAGGTTAGAGGAAAATTGTTCGATACGATGTTAGCGCATTACCTTATCAATCCGGATATGCGTCATAATATGGACGTTTTGGCCGAAACGTACCTAAATTACACACCCGTTTCCATTACTGAATTAATTGGTAAAAAAGGGAAAAACCAAAAATCGATGCGCGATGTTCCTATTGAAGAACAAACTGAATACGCGGTGGAAGATGCCGATATTACCCTTCAATTAAAAGAGCATTTTGCTAAAGAATTGGGCGATGCAAACACTCAGGAGCTTTTTGATGACATTGAAATTCCGCTACTTCGTGTGTTGGCCGATATGGAACTGGAAGGAATTAAATTAGATAAAGATTATTTAGCGAGCCTTTCCGAAGCACTCAATAATGATATTGAACGACTGGAAAAAGAGATTTATGAAGAAGCGGGAGAAGAATTCAATATCTCATCACCTAAACAATTGGGTGATATTCTCTTCGGAAAAATGAAATTGGTAGATAAACCGAAAAAAACCAAAACCGGACAATATTCCACGGCAGAAGATGTGCTTTCATATTTAGCTAAAGACCATAAAATTATTCGGGATGTATTAGAATATCGTGGTTTGGCAAAACTAAAAAGCACCTATGTAGATGCGTTGCCCGAACAAGTTGAAGAAAGCACCGGCCGCGTCCATACCGATTATATGCAAACCGTTGCCGCAACTGGCCGTTTGAGCAGCAACAATCCGAATTTACAAAACATTCCTATTCGTACAGAGCGTGGACGCCAAGTACGAAAAGCGTTTGTTCCCCGGAATAAAGAGTACACCTTGTTGGCTGCCGATTATTCTCAAATTGAATTGCGCATCATCGCCGCTTTAAGTGAAGAAGACACGATGATAGAAGCGTTTAAAAATGGAGAGGATATTCACGCTTCTACCGCTGCAAAAGTGTTTAATGTTCCGATTGATGAAGTCACTAGTGAGCAACGTAGCAACGCCAAAACTGTAAACTTCGGAATTATTTATGGTGTTTCTGCCTTCGGATTAAGTAATCAAACCGATTTATCCCGAAAAGAATCCAAAGAATTAATTGACACCTATTACAAAACCTACCCGAAACTTCGGAATTATATGAGTGAGTTGGTCGATTTTGCTCGTGAAAACGGCTATGTACAAACCGTTTTAGGAAGAAGACGTTATCTTAATGGAATTAATGGTAGCAATGCCGTAGTTCGTGGCGCCGCAGAACGAAATGCGGTAAATGCGCCTATACAAGGTAGCGCTGCCGACATTATAAAACTAGCGATGATTAACATCCACAAAAAAATGACAGAAGCCAAGTAT
>TARA_R100000306_G_scaffold62489_1_pt1 | contig 11977 bp, 9 predicted proteins | sample TARA_R100000306 | Tara Oceans TARA_R100000306 (sample SAMEA2620824) | marine metagenome | biome: marine biome (ENVO:00000447); feature: mesopelagic zone (ENVO:00000213); material: "saline water (ENVO:00002010), including plankton (ENVO:xxxxxxxx)" | depth 1000 m | reverse complement strand
AGCGGCGCAGAGCACGGGCGCAGACTTTGACTTTCTGATGCGCACTGCGGCGCGCGAGAGCAACTTTGACGCCAATGCGCGCGCGACCACCTCCAGCGCGGCGGGCATGTTCCAGTTTATCGAACAGACCTGGTTCGCGATGGTGTCGCGCTATGGCGCCGAGCATGGCCTTGGGGATGCGGCGGCGTCGATCGAGCAGAATACGGACGGGCGGTTTCGCGTGTCTGACCCGGCCCAGCGGGAGGCGGTGCTTAATTTGCGCCTTGATCCGCAAGCTGCGTCCGTCATGGCGGGCGAGCTGGCGGCGGAGAATGCGAACCGGATCGAGACCGCCATCGGGCGCAAACCCACCAGCGGTGAGCTTTATGCGGCTCATTTTCTGGGCGCAGGGGGGGCGGTGCGGCTGATCGAGGGGGTTGAAGCCAATCCCAACCAGCGCGCGGATCAGTTGTTTCCCAACGCCGCCGCGGCCAACCGGCCAGTCTTTTATGACAACGGGCGCCCGCTCAAAGCCAGTGAGCTGATGGAGAAGCTGACTGGCGAGGCGGTCACGCTGACCCGTGAAGTGGCCTCTGTCACGGATGCCTCATCGCCTGTGACCGCAATGGCGGCGTCCTGGGCGCGCTATGCGCAGGGCGCTTACGGCTCGGCCCGTGTGGGCGACGGTGTGTTGACCCCGGCAGTGGTTGAACTGCTCGCATCTCTGCGCGCTCCGGAGCGCTCGTCTTCCGAAAGATAAATCGGCGATAATTCGCGCAACAGGTCATTAACTTTTTGTTGAGACCCTAGAGGCGCGAACAGACCAAGTATGAGGCTCGTATTGCCATGACTGTTCAGACCCTTCGCGCCCGCCTGACCCGCGACGATATTCAGCGCTTGTCAGACGCCACTGATGCAGAAGGCCGCGCGCTGGCTGCCCGCAAATTCTGCGCCCGCTTCGCGTCTGTGGACCTTAGCGATGACGAACGAAAGATCGGCTCGGAAGTCGTCCGGCTTCTCGCTGATGACGCCGCCGAGCTGGTGCGCCGTTCGCTTTCGGTCACCTTGCAGCGCTCTTCGCACCTGCCGCCTGATGTGGCGCGCAAACTGGCTCAGGACATCGACTCTATCGCCATGCCGGTGATCGCAGGATCGCCCGTGCTCAGCGATGAAGATCTGGTGGAGATCGTGCGGACGTCGCCCTCGCGGCGGCAAGCGGCGGTTGCGGCCCGGTCTGAAGTCTCTGAAATCGTCGTGCATGAGATCGTCGAAGTCGGTGACCGCGAAGCGGTGAAAATTCTGGCCTCCAATAACGGCGCCCGGTTTGATGATCGCGGCTATGCGTCCGCGCTCAACCGGTTTGACGGTGATGCGGATGTGCTGGACCAGTTCGTCCTGCGTGACAGCCTGCCGATCACCATCACCGAGAAGCTGATCGCGCATATTTCTGACAGCGCCATGCAGACTCTCGTAAACCGGCATGCGCTTCCCGCCCAGCTGGCTGTTGAGCTGGCCGAAGGCGCGCGTGAGCGCGCGACGGTCGATCTGGTGGAGCAGGCGGGGCTGTCTGATGAGCCGCGCCGCTTCGTGCAGCAATTGCAACTGAACGGACGTCTGACGCCGTCCTTGATCCTGCGCTCGCTTTTCCGCGGCCATATGAGCTTTTTTGAGCATTGCATGGCCGAGATGGCCGGTGTGACTCATGAAAAAGCCTGGCTGCTGGTCCATGACGCGGGTTCTTTGGGGCTTGAGACTCTGTTTAAACGCGCCGGCATGCCCGAGCGTATTTTGCCAGTGGCGCGTTCTGCGGTTTCAGCCTGGCATTCGCTGGAGATTGGCCCGAACGGAACACCGGACATTGTCCGCTTCCGTCGTCTTCTGGCCGAACGCATTCTGACCCAGTTCCAGGGCGTGCCGCAGGCTGAACTGGATTACATCCTGGACCGTCTCGACGCTGATGAAGCGGAGCTGGGCCAGATGCGCTTGTCCGCCGCCAGCTAGGTGCGGGCGGGCAAAGCGTCTTGTTGAATTGAAAAATCGCGAGGTCGGCGGGGATCAGTCCGCGCCGACCAGTGCGATGACCTGGGTTTCCAGCTCTTCGGCAAGCTGACGGCCAACCGGATCGTCTTCCGTGCGGATATTCTGGATCAGCGCGGCGCGGATCGAACTGGCGTGCGCTCGAACCAATGCCAGCGGCGCGATCGAGCGACGTTCCTTGGTCTCGATCAGTTTCGCGAGCGATCCTGAAATGCGCGAGATGATCGGAAACTCGTAAGTGGAGCCAAGCCCGCGCAAATCATGGGCGGACGTGAACAGCATTTCACCGCTTTCACCCAGCAGGCCATCCTGACTGACAGACTCGATCAGGGCTTCCATCTTGGTGACTTCTTCAGCCAGCCAGTCCTGGAACTGGTGTTTGATCTGTCCCAGAGCCATCTCAGCGCGCTCAATCGCAGCCTGGTCTGCAGGAGGAAGTTTTCCGCCGACCTTGGCCTTGAGCATGTTCGGCGGATTGATGATCTCAACCGACTTATCAGGTTTTGCCATGCTTAGAAGGCTCCGCTTCCCATGTCTTCGTCGTGACCCTACGCACCGCGACGTTCAGCATCGATGTGCGAGTCTATCTTACGGCGCCTGTCGGGTCCAAAAAAGCTGTCAGAGTCGACAAACCGCCGCGGTTTTCTGAATATCGCCGAAATGTGTTGGTAAATGCTTTCCGGGCTGAACGGTTTCACCATGAATTCAGTGACGCCGGCGTCGCGGGCGACTTTGACGCGCTCGGCTTCCGCATAACAGGTGAGCATCATGATCGGCAGCGTGGGGCAGGGGCTCTTGCGCGGATCGCGCACCCAGCGCACCAGTGCGATGCCGTCCACGGGTTTCATTTTCCAATCGCAAATCAGCAAATCCACATGCTCGTGCTGCAGTATGTCCATGGCTGCCCGCACATCGCCCGCTTCATAAATTCTCGGCGCGCCCATGGCGTTCAGAATGGTGCGCAGAATCCCGCGCATGGCGGCGTTGTCATCGACAATCGCCACGGTCATGCGGTCCAGTGCGAGATAGGCGTCCTTCGGTTTCAAACCGGGCTCCCTGCCAGCGTATCCCTTTTGCTACCAGTCAGACTTTAATGCCGGGTAAGCCAAAAGGTTAGGTGGCGAATTGCTCCAGCAGGATGCGCTCATCCAGCGCCCGACCCTTGTCAAACAGCATGGTCAGGGTGTGTCCGGGCGCCTGGCAGATGGTGACAGTCTCGGCGTCACGAAATTCCTTGTTGTCTGCGACCACGGCCACCGGGCGCTTGCGTGGCTCCAGGACGTCAAAGCGAACCATTGAAGACTGCCGTAACAATGCGCCACGCCAGCGCCGGGGCCGGAAAGCGCTGATCGGCGTCAGCGCCAGCAAGGTCGCATCCAGCGGCAGGATCGGCCCGTGAGCGGAGAAGTTATACGCTGTGGATCCTGCGGGGGTGGCCACCAGAACGCCGTCCGCCGCCAGTTCTTCAAGCCGCGTTTTGCCGTCAATGCTGACGCGGATCTTGGCGGTCTGCCGGGTCTCGCGCAACAAGGAGACCTCGTTGATCGCCAAGGCTTCGAAGGTCTGGCCCTGGGTGTCACGGACAATGGCCCGCAGGGGATGAATCTCTGCGCGTTCGGCCTGCTCAAGGCGTGCGATCAGGTCCTCAACGCATGGCTCGTTCATCAGAAAGCCGACCGACCCGAAATTCATGCCGAACACCGGGATCTTGCGTCCCATGACGGAATGCAGCGCATCCAGCATGACGCCGTCGCCGCCCAGGGCGATCAAAACGTCTGCGTCCAGAAGCTCGCTTTCGCCATAGCGGTTGATCAGTTCGGCCTTGGCCGCTTGGGCGTCGTCACGATCAGAGGCGTGGTAGGCCAGGCGCATAACGGCTCCTGTCAGCTCGCCGTAAAGGCGCTTCGGGAAAAGAGGGGCTTAGTGGATTGAACCGTCTGCGCTCATCCGGTGCAAGGCCTGACGTGCGGCGTCTCTGGAGTATTGCTGGTACAATTCTCCCACAGCCCTCTTGGCGGCGTCCAGAGGTAAAGGGTGCGCGCGGCCCTGCTCGCACAGAGCTTCAAAGAACAGATGAGCGTGATCAATATTCATCGCCATGGCGCGCGCCGCGAGAATTGATACGCGAACCGGAGAGCGCCGCAGCGCTTGCCGCCAGTCCGCAGGCTCCAGGCCGGTCAGGCGCGCAACGGCGTGGTCGGAAATATCTGCGCGACCGTTCTGTGTAGCGCGCAGGACATCTGCGGCGTTCAGCGCGTCAATTTTGCGCAGTTCGTCAGTCAGGCTGGCGCCGAGATCGTCAAGTTTGTCCTCATCATCCGCCGTGCCGTATTCGCCCAGATGGTCCAGGGCTTCAGGACAAACCTCTTTCAATAGACCGCTGACGGCTTCGCCCGCTGCTTCATACAGCGCTTGCGCGAAATCAAGCTCGAGCGAACCCCGTCTCGACAAAGCGCTCTGCAACATGGCGTCCGCCTTGATGATGTCAGCAGTCTGTTCCGCGCAGGTTGCGGTCAGCTGAGCGCCAAGGTTTGCGAAAAGCAGAGCCAGACAGCCGCGTTCGCGATACTGGCTGATACGTTCCGCCAGCTTGTCACTGATCACACGTCGTTTTGCGAGGGCGCTCCTTTGCTCGGCCCCCAATCCCGCCAGCGCCAGAAGGTCCTGCTCTTTAAGGCATTCCGAGTGCAGCAGTACGGGCGCAGAAACAGCATAGGCGTCAAACGCCAGAACGCGGATGGTTTCCAGCGGCGCCCAGTCGCACTGAGAGAGTTTCAGCGCCGCCTGTGCGCGCACCCGGGCTTCGGCCGCTTGTAAAAAGCTCGTGAGGTGACGGTCGATCTCTTCAAGGACCGGTTCAGGCAAAGGCCGAAGCATGCAAAGATCGGTCAAAGCAAGCGCTTTACGGCCCGCCCTGTCAGGCGGGTTTGCAGACGCGATCACGGGGTCTGAGGTCGAACGCAGCATTTGCCCCTCATGCTAAATCGGCCTGACCGAACGAATCATAAGCATCAAATTGACTGAATCTTGGTTAGTGAATCATTATCAACGGCGGAGATTAAGATGGCTAAAGACATGAATGCAGTCGCCTTTAGTGCTCTGAGAGACCGCTATAACGCTGTTCGCTCTCAGACCGAGGCCCTCTCTGCGGCTTTTTCTGCGGAAGATCTGTGTGTCCAGACCATGCCGGACGTTTCGCCCGGCAAATGGCACCTCGCTCATGTGACCTGGTTCTGGGAGACGTTTCTGCTGTCAGAGGCGCTACCGGGCTATCAGCCTTTTGATCGGCGATTCAACTATCTGTTCAATTCTTATTATGAAGCGATTGGCGAACGCCATGCGCGCCCGGAGCGGGGCTTTCTGACCCGGCCAGGTCTTGAAGAGGTTCTGGCCTATCGCACCCATGTGGACCGCGCCGTGAATGGCTGGTTTGACCAGGCGAGCGCTGAAGCGATTGAAACCTATCGCACCGTGATTGAGACCGGCTTCGCGCATGAAGAACAGCATCAGGAACTCTTCCTCACAGACATCAAGCATGTGCTGTCACGCAACAGCTTTCCCGAGGCCGCCTATGCCCGGACGCTGGACACTGCGCCGGATCTGATCGCCACGCGCCCGGACCCGGTCTGGCTGACCTTTGAGGGCGGGCTCGCGGAGTTCGGGCATGAAGGCGAGGCCTTCGCTTTTGACAATGAAGGCCCGCGGCACAAGGCGTGGCTGGATCCCTTCGCCTTGGCGAGCCGTCCGGTCAGCAATGCCGAGTATCTCGCCTTCATAGAGGATGAGGGCTATGGGAGGCCGGAATTCTGGCTCTCGGAGGGCTGGGCGCGGATGCAGGATGAAGGGCGCACTCAGCCCTTTTACTGGCGCCGTCGGGACGGTCGATGGGCCGAATTCACCCTGCACGGCGAGCAGGCCTTGCACCCTGACGCGCCCGTCAGCCATCTCGACTATTTCGAGGCGAGCGCTTTCGCCAGCTGGGCCGGCGCCCGTCTGCCTGAAGAGCGCGAATGGGAACAGGCTGCGCAAGGGCTTGCCGTTCAGACAGTGCGGTGGGCGAGCGCTGACGGCTTGCTTCACCCCCAGCCGCAGACATCCGCCACAGATTTGCAAGCCCTGTTCGGCGAAGTCTGGGAATGGACCCGGTCCGCCTATAGCGCCTATCCCGGTTTTGCGCCCGCAGCAGGCGCCATCGGCGAGTACAATGGCAAATTCATGTGCGGCCAGTTCGTCTTGCGAGGCGGTTCATGCCTGACGGCGCCCGACCATGCGCGGACCACCTATCGCAATTTCTTCCCGCCTGACGCCCAGTGGCAAATGACCGGGTTGCGCCTTGCGAAAGACCTTTAGTCGCGCCTGACCTTGTCCGCCGGGCATGGGCAGAGCCGGAAAAATGCGGTAAACAGTGTTCACACAACCGCCAAAGAGCGGGTGAGCGCACAATCGCCTGTCAGAGGGAGGAGAGCCTTATGGACGACGCCAGCCAAATCTCGGTGAAAGACCAGGTCAGCGAAGACGAGTGGAAAGCGCGGTGCGATCTCGCGGCGCTCTACCGTCTGGCGCGGATGCACAAATGGGATGACTTGTTTTTCACCCATATCTCCATGCGCGTGCCAGGCCCGGACGAGCATTTCCTGATCAACCCCTTCGGTCTTCTGTTTGAAGACGTCACCGCGTCCAACCTGGTCAAGGTTGATATAGACGGCAATGTGCTGCCGCCATCGCGCTATGGCATCAATCCGGCGGGCTTCACGATCCATTCCGCAATCCACCATGCGCGCCCGGATGTGAAAGTGGCCATGCACCTTCATACCGATCAGGGCGTCGCCGTGGCGGCGCAGAAACGCGGCCTGTTGCCGATCTCGCAACTGGCGATGAATGTCATGAAGGACGTGACCTATCATGACTATGAAGGCATTGCGCTGGATGCGGACGAAAAAGAACGCCTGGTCGCTGATCTGGGCTCCAACAACCTGATGATCTTGCGCAATCATGGCACGCTGACGGTCGGGGACCACCCGTTCAATTGCTATCTGCGCATGTATCTTCTGGAGCGCGCCTGTTCGATCCAGACCCTCGCTCAGGGCGCAGGCGCAGAGCTGATCGAGTGGGATGACGCCATGCAGACCCGGGTCTTCAAGCAAGGCGAGGAAGGGGTCACCAATGAGCTCTTCCTGGAGATCGCCTGGCACGCCCTTCGTGGCCGCGTGGACCGGGAATGCCCGGGATATGATGTGTAGATTTCCCGTTTGAGGGGAATTTTCTGGACAAGTCGCCGCGCCTGAGTTTGGCTCCCTTCAAGGGGGCTAGGCGATGGGCGGCGATGTCCGGGCGAAGCGATCAAGACCAGAGGCCGCTCTGTGGTTGTGCGGGTGCGCGATCGGTTTATGGGGGCTGGCCGTCGCGCCCGCTTCAGCGGGTGCCTGGACACGCCCTGCGGGCAGCGGGCTGACGATCACCTCCGCCAGTCATCACGCCTTCGACTTGAGCAATTCCGATGCGGCGTTCTCAAAGATTGAAACGTCGATTTTCACAGAATACGGGCTGACTGACCGCCTGACTCTGGTGGGTCGGGTGGCGCGGGAAACGCGCTTTCGTCGTTCTGTGAGCCAGGTCAGCAAGGCGGGCGCCACCTACAGCCTATCTTTCAACACCGTCAGTCAGGGCTGGGGCGAGCTCGAGGCCGGCATGCGGCTGAACGCGCTTGAGTATGGGGATTGGGTGCTGAGCAGCCAGATCAGCGCCGTGCGGTTTCCAGGCGACCCAGACGACGCCCTTAACGCCGTTCCGGTCTGGGGCGCGGATGCGCGGCTTCTGCTCGGGCGCAGCCTGGGGGCGCGCATGTTCGCAGAGGCGCAACTGGCTCACCGCAGCCGCTTTGATAATGCAGGCGGCGAGCACCGCATGGACCTGACGTTTGGCCTCCGTCCATCTGAGCGCTGGCTGGTTATGGCGCAGACTTACTCGGCTTGGGGTGAGCGCTACGCCCAGCCGTATGAAAGTCATCGGCTTCACATATCTGTGACTGCGCCAGTTGCAGACCGGCTTTCTTTACAGCTAGGCGCCACTAATTCTTTTTATAACGACGGATTATCACCTGAGCGCGCATATGTAATAGCGCTATGGCGTGAGTTTTAACTGCATTTCAGCGTGCGAATTTTGATTTTCGCATTAAACGGCGCATATCGAGCGCACAAACAGGTTCAGGAGACGGGCAGATGCAGCGTTGGCTCTTTTTGGCGGCGACGGCAGTGATTTTTGCAGTCATGGCCCTGGCTGTGATCATCCGCGCCATATCCGGCGGCGAAGAGCAGGGCGGAGGATGGGGCGGCGGTCGAACGCTGGTTTCAGTCTACACCGTTCAGCCTGACACTTTCGCTGATGTGGTTGAAGCGCTGGGCAATGCGGGCGCCAATGAATCTGTCAGCCTGACCGCGAAGGTCTCCGACATCATTGCGCGACTTGATTTTGACTCAGGCGCGCGTGTCGAACAGGGCGAAATCCTTGTGGAGCTCGCGGACGCAGAAGAAGCCGCTGGATTGAGTGAGGCGCGCGCCACCCTGCGCGAGACGCAGCGCGATATCGCCCGCATTCAGGACCTGACAGATCGCGGCGTCGCTTCACGCACCCGTCTGGACGAGGCGCAGGCGGCGCTGGATCGCGCCCGGGCGCGGGTCGAGGCGATTGAAGCGCGTATGGCGGATCGCATCATCCGGGCGCCGTTTTCCGGCGTGATCGGCCTGCGGACCGTCAGTGTTGGCGAATTGGTGGGGCCGGGCGATGTGATCGCCCGCCTCGACGACACGTCCGTGATCAAGCTCGACTTCACCGTTCCAGAGCGGTTCTTGTCCGTGATCGACGCCGGCCAGGTCGTCCGCGCGCGCAGCGCGGCCTTTCCTGAAGAGGTGTTTCAAGGCGAGGTCAGCCAGGTTGATAGCCGGATTGATCCCGCCACGCGCACGGTCACGGTGCGCGCGCTGATCGACAATGCCGATGGACGCTTGCGCCCGGGCATGCTGATGACGGTCGAGCTGCGTCGCGACGAGCGTGAAAGTCCCGCCGTTCCGGGGTCTTCTATCGTCCGTTTTGGTGAGCAGACTTTTGTTTACGTGATCACCGAAGGCCAGGCAGGCCCGATGGCGGTGCGTCGTGACATCGAGCTGGGCCTGCGCAATGCGGGCATGGTCGAAGTCGTGAACGGCCTGAGCCTGGGAGAGCGCATCGTGTCTGAAGGCGTACACCGCGTGCGTGAGGGCGCCCCGCTAGAGCTGGCGAACGCACCGGCGCAAGGCGGTGGTCAGGGCCTTGAAATTCAGACCGGGGAGGCTGCCCGATGACCCTGACGGATATTGCAGTTCGCCGTCCCGTGCTCGCTTTCGTGGCGAGCGCCCTGATCATCGTTTTCGGCTTCATGGGCTTGCAAGAGCTGCCCTTGCGAGAAATGCCCGATGTGGACCGTCCCATCGTCTCTGTCAGCGCAGACTATCCCGGCGCCAACGCCGAGGTGATGGAAAACCGTGTCACCCAGGTGATCGAAGACAGCCTGTCCGGCATTGAAGGCGTGGATACGATCAGCTCGTCCTCTCGCGACGGGTCGTCCCGCGTCACCATCACCTTCACCCTGGAGCGCGATATTGAAGCGGCGGCCAACGATGTGCGTGACGCCGTCTCCCGCATTCGCGACCGCATGCCAGAAGACGTGCAGGGCCTTGAAGTGTCCAAGCAGGACAGCGATGCGCGGCCCTTCCTGTGGTACATGCTCAGCTCGGACCGGATGACGCGCGAAGAGCTGACCGATTACGCGGACCGCAACATCGTCGACCGGTTCACCGTGCTCGACGGCGTGGCCAATGTGCGTATTGGCGGACAACGCCGTTACGCCATGCGCATCTGGCTTGATCCATATGAGATGGCGGCGCGTTCCGTCACGGTGTCAGACATCGAAGCGGCGCTGCGCTCTGAAAATGTCGAGGCGCCGGGCGGCGCCGTTGAAACCTCCGACACGCAATTATTTGTCCGGGTCGAGCGCCTGTTCGCCGATGAAGACGCCTTCGCGCGCATGCCGATCCGGGTGTCAGAAGATGGCCATGTGATCCGTCTGGGCGAGGTCGCGGATGTCGAGCTGGCCGCTGAAGAGCATCGATCCCTGTTCCGCGGAAATGGCGAGAACATGGTGGGCCTAGGTTTTGTGCGTCAAAGCAAGGCCAATTCGGTCGCCGTGGCCGAAGAGATCAACGCCGCTATTGATCGCCTGCGTCCGCAATTGCCTGAGGGCATGCAAATTGTCGCCGGGTCTGACGATACGATCTTCATCAAGGAATCCATCAAGGAAGTCTGGCGCACCTTCGCCGTGGCCGCCACATTGGTGGTGCTGGTGATTTACCTCTTTCTGGGCAGCTTTCGGGCCGCCATCGTGCCGGCGGCCGTGGTGCCCGTCTGCATGATCGGCACGTTCGCCATCCTCGCGGCTGGCGGTTTCTCCATCAATATCCTGACACTTCTCGCGCTTGTGTTGGCGATTGGTCTGGTGGTGGACGATTCCATCGTGGTTCTGGAAAACATCCAGCGCCGGGTCGATCTGGGCGAACCGCCCATGCTGGCCAGTGAACGCGGCGGTCGTCAGGTGTTTTTCGCCGTGATCGCGACCACGGCGACTTTGGTGGCGGTGTTCATGCCGCTGATTTTCCTTCCGGGCCTGATTGGACGGATCTTCGCTGAGCTGGCGGTGACCATCACCGGCGCCGTGGTGTTGTCGAGCTTTGTCGCGCTCACCCTGTCTCCGATGATGACGTCTAAACTGCTCAAGCCCAGCACCGAGCTGCGTGGTCCCGCCCGATGGGTGAACAGAGGCCTCGATCAGGTTCAGGTGAGCTATCGCCACAGCCTGAAGCTCATTCTCAGCATGCCCTGGATCGTCGCGCCGCTGATCATCGTCGCGGTGGCGGGTTCGGCCTTCATGTTCTCGCGCCTGCCTGGCGAGCTGACCCCGCCGTCTGATCGCGGCAGTTTCTTTGGGTTTGTCGGCGCTCATGAAGGCGCAAGCTTTGACTATATGAGCGGCCAGATGATGCAGGCCGAAGAGATCGTGAACAGCTATCTGGACAATGGCGAACTGCGCCGGGTCCTGGTGGTGTCGCCGGGCTGGGGCGGGTCGGGGTACAATTCCGGCATTGTCATCGGCAGCATGACCGATTGGGGCGAGCGTCGTCCGGGTGATGAGATCGTCAATGAAATCAACGCCCGTTTGGGCCAGTTGCCAGGCGTTCGCGCCTTTGTCTCCATGCGCTCGCCCTTGGGCGGCGGGGGTGGCGGCGACGACATCCAGTTCGTGTTGCAAGGTCCGGAATATGAGCTTCTGGACCGTGAAGCGGACCGGCTGATCGCGGACATGGCCGAGCGCAACCCCAATCTCATCCGCGCCCGCAAGGATTACCAACCCACCGCGCCGCGTCTTCTGGTCGATATTGACCGCGAACGCGCTGCAGCCCTTGGCGTGTCGGTGTCTGACATCAGCGGCGCCTTGCAAACCCATCTGGGATCACGCCGGGTCGGACAATTCATTGATCGCGGCGAGGCCTATAACGTGATCATGGAGAACCGGCAGGCGGACCGGTCCAGCCAGAACGACCTGGAGGCCTTGTTCGTCAGGGCGCAATCTGGCGATCTCATCCCGCTTTCGAGCCTTGTGAACCTGCGTGAGGTGGGCGAAGCGCCCAGCCGCTCGCGGATTGACCGCCAGCGCGCGGTCACCGTCTCGGCCACCATCCAGGGCGATTACACTATCGGTCAGGCTGTGGAATGGCTCGACGCCTGGGCGGCGAATACGCTGCCGCCGGAAGTGGGCACGACCTATGTGGGCGAAGTGCGCGAATTCCTGCGCTCCAACAACGCGATCTATTTCGCGTTTGGCCTGGCCCTTCTGATCGTTTTCCTGGTGCTGGCGGCGCAGTTTGAAAGCTTC
>TARA_R100000306_G_C4381305_1_pt1 | contig 12004 bp, 16 predicted proteins | sample TARA_R100000306 | Tara Oceans TARA_R100000306 (sample SAMEA2620824) | marine metagenome | biome: marine biome (ENVO:00000447); feature: mesopelagic zone (ENVO:00000213); material: "saline water (ENVO:00002010), including plankton (ENVO:xxxxxxxx)" | depth 1000 m | reverse complement strand
AGGCAACTCGTTAAGTTTGCGGGAACGGCTTGAGCGTTGGTGTGCAGGCCATGAGAACGGGTGGTTGTTTGACAATCCGACCGATGACCTGGATCTGACCAAAGACGATTTATTTGGTTTTGACCTAACCGAGTTCCTGGAGGCCGGCCCAATTCGAGATGCGGCACTGACTTATTTGATTTTCAGAACGGAATCAATGATTGACGGTCGACGGTTTGCCTACGTTTTTGACGAAGTTCAACACCCGCTGAAAGTCCCGTACTTCCAGGACATGATGCAAAACAAGTCACGCACCATCCGTAAACAAAATGGTGTTTTCATCTTTGCCACTCAAGAGCCGGGCGCAATATTGGAAAACCCTGTTGGCAAATCACTCGTTCAGCAGTCTGCCACAAGTGTTTATTTACCTAACACCAAAGCAACGGGTGAGGAGTACATCGAGGGCTTCAAACTCAACCAGGCGGAATTCGACCTGATCAAAAGCCTGGGCGAATATAGCCGCCGATTTGTCGTTAAGCAGGGCGAGGCGATTGTGACGGCGCAACTTGATTTATCGACCTGCCCAGATGCCCTGCTCGTTTTTTCCGGTTCGGAAGACATGGCGATGCTTGCTGAGGATGCACGTGTCGAATGTGGCGAAGACCCGCAAGACTGGCTTCCAACCTACTTTCAGAAAGTACGCGCCACCAACAAGAAATAACCAAAGGATATACAAATGAACATTACTCATTACGTTCGCTACTTAGGCCTTACGGTGATGTTATTAATCACCGCGAATGCCTTTGCTCAAATTCCAGTTACTGATAGCGCCAGTATTACTGCACGAGCATTGCAACATGCTGAATCACTGGCAAAATACCTGGAACAAATAGCCACGCTCAAGGCGCAATTAGAAAGTGCTCAGCGTCAGTACCAAGCCTTGACCGGTACACGTAATCTAGGAGACCTACTAAATAATCCTGCAATACGTCGATCTCTGCCTGATGACGTACAGTCCGTGCTCAAGTCAGGAGAAAGCAGTCTGGGCTCCATCGCATACTCAGTGGACCGGATTCAAAGAGAAGAGCAATTAAGCGGCAATTATTCGATTGATAGTCAGGCGCTCACCCAGCGGGTTAATAGCCTTGCCGTGCGAAGTAAAGCCCTGCTCGAACAGGCCCAATCTGGAACACTGGCCCGGCTTGATCAAGTTGACCAGCTACAGGCTCAAATCAATATGGCGATTGACCCAAAAGCCATTGCCGATCTACAAGCAAGATTGCAGATCGAGCAGGCCAATATCATGGCCGACCAAATGCGAGCCGATCTGCTCAGTAGACAGATTGAAGCCGAAAAGGCCCTGATTGAACGCCAGGCAGCTGCGCTTGCGAAAGAATCATCGTTCAGTGTTGAAGCTATCCATGCGCCAGTTCCCAACATTCGTTAGAGCATGGCGCCAACATCCTGATAGTAATTGATTGCGGATCATGTCTGATTGACACATCGATCTATAAAAGACCGTTTGTTGATTTATTTTAGTTTGCAGTTTGATTTATAATAAAATATCATTAAACCATTGCGCCTCTGCGAGGTAAGACATGTCCGAAACCATCGATCACACTACCCTATCGCGCCTGGTCGAAGCTGGCGTCGTACATGGAGCACATGTTGTTGGCCAGCCTGGTGGTTGGGCCGTCATGGTGAAATACGGGGTGCATGAGCGCCCACTCGCCACGCAGCGCAACCACCAGGTTCGAGTGTTCCGACGCTTTGAAACACTAGTGTCATACCTCAAGGAAATGGGCCTATCGCAATTCGATGTAGATGCGGCCAATTTCGATCAGAACAGCGTGACGGCGGCCAAGCGGCCCGACCGGGCCGAGGCGTTGAAAAAAGCGCATGAAGCAGCCGCCTATGAAAAATGGTTCCGTGACCAAGTGCAAGCCAGCATCGACGACCCGCGCCCGAGTTTGACCAATGAAGAAGCCAACGAGCACATGGAGCGCGTATTTGCTACGCTAGATAAGAAGGCCGGGCATTGAAGGCGGTACGGTGGCGAATAATGGCACTGGCCGACCGTGAGCGCATCGCTGAATACATTGCCGATGAAGGTAGCCCGGTCGCAGCTCGCAAGCTCGACGCTCAGTTCGTAGACAAGGCTCACACAGCAGCACAGCGCCCCATGCTTTACCGCGCCGGGCGTATACCTGGTACCCGCGAAGTAGTTGTTCGGCCGAACTTTGTCATGATCTATCGCATCGAGAACGACGGCATTGAAGTTCTACGTGTGCTGCATGCGGCACAGCAGTGGCCTCCAGAAAAGCTATGAGGGATGATATGGGAAAGCAGAAGAGAGAACTGCCCATGCATTTTGTGCAGCGCATGGACCTGGTCAACCCATTACCAGGTAGGCAATTAGCCGTAAAGGCAGCCATTTCAGGAAGTCATGTAAGTGATGCTTTTGGAATTTTAGCCATGAAGAACACCACGAAAATTGTTTTATCTATCGAGGAAATCGAATCCTTGACCTGGGCTACTTACCAAAAGGGGCGATTCGTCAATAAAGCATAGAAGCCTATTATCTAAATCTCTGCGGCTGATATATGCACCATGTTTGGCATCGCGAACGCCAGGGCATCAGATAATCTGAAAAAGGTGTTGTCACATCATAATTTTGATGTTAGATTCCGGCCTAGGTGCTCAAAACACCTTTTCGCTAGGCGGCCAACCGCACCCGATAGTCGTGGTTTTTTTACGTCCTTAGGATTTGCATCGTCCGGTGTTCCTGGATAATGCCCTCCTTTTATGGCCGGGTGTGTGGCTAATACAAGACCCTACGGGGGAATACGCCCGCCGTCCTAGCGCGGTTTTGAGCACCTGGCCGCCCTCTCAAAAAGGGCAAACTTCTCAAAGAATGCTAGGAGGCCATCATGGCAAACCAAGACCACCCCTCCAACGGTGTCACCTCTGAAGACACTCCTTACCAAACTTTCAACTTCGGAAAGCTGCCGGTTCGCACTATTAACCGTAACGATGAAGTGTGGTTCGTTGCTGCTGACGTTTGTAGCGCGTTAACACTCCCAGACACCCACAAGGCGGTTGCACGTCTGGACGAAGATGAAAAGGGTCGGAATTCAATTCCGACCCATGGTGGAGCACAAGAAATGACCATCATTAACGAATCAGGTTTATATAGCCTGGTTCTATCTAGCCGCAAACCCGAAGCCAAACGTTTCAAACGTTGGGTGACCCACGAAGTCCTACCTACGATCCGTAAACAGGGCTATTACCAGATTTCATCTGTTGCTCCAACTATCGACTCTAGCTCGTTGATGCTGGAGGGACAGTCTGCTCCCCGAGTAGAACGCCCTGCGTCAATTGATGCCGCCATTGATAGGCGTGCCTGGGACATGGCTCGTGAAGCTTACGAATTGAGCCGCCAACATTTGCATCGTCGCGTCGCCTTTCAGGCTGAGTCCGGTTACCGGCAAGTCACTTTAAATGAACAAGCAGCCATGCAAACTATTGAACAGACCTCGCTTGATTCGGCCTTGACTCAAGCATGGCTCGATAAAATTCAAAGCTTGCGCACCATGGTCAGTGGTTTTCTTTGTGCCGGCGTCAATCTGGTCGAAGAACTTGACGCAATAGAACAACAGTTTGCTGCAAAGCCGCAACAACACAATCCTTCCAGAAATCGCCAGTAATTTACCATTGGTGCCATCATTGTCATCTGAGCGCATTGAGCATCTTTTGATAGCAACTTAAGTCCGGAAAATATCACTTCCGGACTTATTACACTCCTCAGGATTCTAACCATGGACTCTTTGCCAATCGTCGAACTAAGCAGCCTAGGCGGTATAGTCCAATGGCTGGATCAAATGATCGAACAGATGTTGCTGTCCAGCGTGGCCAGTAATTTAGAACGAATTATCAGCGCAATTTGGCTACCTTTAGAGATAGCGGTCACAATCAGCCTCATGATCTACGGTGTACTGGTCGCTACACAGCAAATCCCAACACCGTTTGGCCGAGCACTTATCAATATTTTCAAGATAATTTTCGTTGTTACGATTATCGATGTAGGCGGCTTTTATCAAACACACATCATGGGTGCGATGTTGGCACTGCCGGACGAATTGCTACAAATCATCACGGGCAGCCCTGGTAATGCCAGAGATGTCTTAGCAGAATTTCACAATGCCGGACTCGAAACGGCAACTTACGTTGGGGAGCGTTCACCAGGTGTTTTAAGTGATATGTTCCGCGCTGTAGTTTTTGCAACGGTATCTATCGTCATTGTGATCTTGTACACACTCGTGACTGTTACTGGACTCATTCTAATGACGGTTGCCAAAGTCGGTATGGCTTTAGTTGTCATGCTTGGACCTTTTTTTATTGCGGCCTCTCTATTTGAGCCGACCAAAGAATTCTTCAAGTACTGGGCACAACAGGCACTTTACTTTGCGTTCTACGGCATGCTCTTTACGCTGGTTTTTAGTCTGGTGATGGGCATGCTGAGCTACATTCAGAAAGTCATCTTGGAAATGGTGAACGTTGATGTAATTAATGTATTCCAAATCCTGGGCGCTATTATTTTGGTGGCTTTTGTGGGTCTAACGTTGCTCAAACTTCCCGCAGCGATTGTCGAGAATCTGACAGGCGGGAAAGGAATATCCATGCCCATCATTGGCAAAATCTAATGTAATTCCATCTGTACATGCAGCCAGTTATACGCTACAGTTAATCAAACAATTTTCAGGAATCATTTGGTTCCAATTTTGGAGTCTCATATGACCGAGCCGTTCAAACCCTTCTGGCCAAAAGAAGAGCAAGACAACGTAAGTGTAGGCTTGAGTGACAACCCAAAACGCATCGATCTTGGAAAACCGGATGCTGCAGCAGTGGAGTTTGCTGAAACACTTCAAACAGTCGCCACTAACAGCTTATTTACTCGCATCATGCTGTGGGGTACTCGTAGCGCTTCATTTTTTCTTATCTGGATTGCAAGGCCATTAATCTGGTGGCCCCTCAAGGCTCTCTTCCTAGCTATTATTTGGACTAACACACCTAACGAAAACTCGCGTCGTGATGAGCAAGAAATAGAAGAAAGGTGGAGGCAGCAAGAGAGAAAAAGGCGACTATCGAGCGCCAGATAAAGGTGAAATCGGAATAATGGCAACCCGGAGCCAACTGTCGTTTTTGTCAAAAACCTTTTATTGAAAAAATATAATGACCGAGCGGTTCAAACCCTTCTGGTCGCAGGAAGAGCAAAGCAACGATAAAGTGGGCTTGGGTGACAATCCTAAACGAATCGACCTTGGCAAACCTGACGCTGCAGCTGCAGAATTTGCTGAAACACTTCAAACTGCTACCACTAACAGTCTTTTCACTCGACTGATACTTTGGGGTACTCGGGGCGCTTCATTCTTTCTCATCTGGATTGTTCGGCCACTAATTTGGTGGCCGCTTAAAGCTTTATTCTTGGCTATTGTTTGGACTAACACACCTAACGACAAATCTCGCAGATGGCAAAGCATGGAGCGAGACTGGGCAGAACAACAACGAAGACTGGACGACTCAAAACTTCGTTGAACAAACTTTTGGAATCATTTGTTTTCAATTTTATATTTTCATATGACCAACCGTTAGAACACTTATAGCCCATAGAAAACCCTAGGTATCGCCTCAACCAGGCGATATTGCAGTCATAGCTATTTATGCTGGTCGAACTCTCGACTGGCCCCTCCCCCTTCCCTTTCTAACGCTTCCATGCCTCCTCGCGAGGTATTCGGCGTTATTCATCTTTTTAGGAAACTCCATGTCATCCGAAGATCCCAAGCTGTCGCTTGACGACGAGCTCGCCCGCGCGCGCGGTCAAGAAAGAGACCTTCTCAGTGAAATACTTAAATCCCGCAAGACTGCCTGGCGCATCGCCATTAGTGCCGGCACCCTGGCATTTGCATCCGTATTGGCTGTTGCTGGACTTACTCCGCTCAAAGCGGCTCCAGAACTGCATGTGATCCGCGTAGATAACGCCACCGGCATGATTGAAAACGTGACACGGCTGGCCGATGCCAAAGAAGATTACGGCGAACGGATAGCCCGCTTCTTTATTCATCAATACGTTCTGGCTTGCGAAAGTTACGACTGGTACACCATCCAGAGCCTTTACGATCGGTGTGCACTGTTCAGTGACCCGGCCGTGCAGCGCGACTATTACGAAAAATTTAAAGGCGACAAAGCGCTGGACGAGATTTATGGCAATCACACTCGCGTTCTGATCAACGTACGTTCGATCACGCTTGGCCCCAAACAAAGCGCAACTGTGCGGTTCACGCGGCGCCTGGAAAACAACATGAATCAGACGATCGGGGCAGAAGAACACCTACTTGCAACGCTTGCCTATGGCTACATCGATGCAAACCTTTCCGAGGCGGTCGGCCGAGAAAACCCACTGGGCTTTCAGGTGTTTAGCTATACCACTGACGTAGAGGTGGGAAGCGAATGACCTGGCTCAGTTTATTTGAATGGCTAGGCGCACTTCTAGGCCTTGCCGGAGCGGCTTTATTGGCCGCTAATCATCGACTTTCAGGCTGGGGCTTCCTGGCCTTTCTTTTGTCTAACGCCTGCTGGATCGCCTATGCGCTCATGACAAGCGCTTACGGACTGATTGCTATGCAAGCTGGTTACACCTTGATCAGCGCGATCGGTTTATGCCGCTGGCTACTGTTGCCCCCATTGCCCTCTTCGAACCGCAAAAAATAAGGAGAATGCACATGCAAACAAAGAAAGAACAAGAGCTTGCCGCCCGTTTAGAACAGGCTCACCTACTGACAAATGCTCAACGCAATGCCCTCTATAAAGATTTAGAACGCTATGCGGCACGGGATTTATATGGCGCAAACCGGTTGTGCAATGACCATTTAAGTAAACAGGCCGATATGCGTTTGCCGCTATCAATCCAAGTTGCCCCGGTACTTGCCAAACATTTTGAAATGCGCATGCAAGCGCAGCGTCGCCCCATTGACTTGTATACCGAGCAAGATAAACAAATGCGACAACCAGAGGCGGGCAAAGAGTATGTTGGCCCAGTCGTTGGCACGACACCAAATTGCGTGGTTCAACTGGATAAGGAAACGGGCGACCTGATCGTGCATGCCAAAACCAGCCTGGTTTGTGCATTTGAAGCAAAAGAACGTGATAAAGACCTCGCCATCCACTACCCCAATGTTGCGATCGGAGGCGTTGGCCTGGTCACCCGCCACGAGCATCATCAGCAAATGGATGCCGGCATGTCATTGAGCCATGAATCCAAAGCAACCCATTTAGAACCATCTTTGGAACGCGACCTATGATTTTGCGCAACCTGACGACGCTGGGTTTGGCACTGCTGGTCGTGATTACCCCAGTGCCGGCCCTCGCTCTTGATACCCCTGACCCGTCACCGAAAGATGCACGGATCCGTACAACGGATTACGACCCGAACGACGTTATTGCCGTTACGACAGTTGCAGGGGTGGGTACTCATATTGTTTTGGGTGACGACGAATCGTTCATTACACATGCATTTGGTGATTCTCTGGCGTACAGCTTTCAACAAGTGGGCAAACATCTGTTTCTCAAGCCTATTGCCACTGAAGCAAACACCAATTTGATTGTGGTCACTGACAAACGCAACTACTCGTTTTTACTCAAAAACGTATCAGCGAAACATAATAAAGGACTGTTTCGTCTAACAATCAACTACCCTGAAAGCCAGGCAGCCATCGCCGCGGCCCAAGCTGCGCAAAACAAGGTAGACCAAACACTTGGGCAACCAGGCGTGGCGATCAACTGGCAAAACTACACAATGAACGGTGACCCGACGTTGGCACCCGTTAATGCATGGGACGACGGTGCTCAAACCTGGCTGCGCTTTGCGCCTGGGCAGGACTTACCGGCTGTCTACTATGTTGACGCCGATGGAAACGAAGTGATTGTGAATCGTCATATGGCCGATGCCCAAACAATTGTGATGCATCGTGTTGCAGCCAAGTGGCATTTGCGTCTGGGCGATCAGGTTTTAGCCGTTCATAACGAAGGCGCCGGCAGTGCCCGTCCATTACCGACACGAACCATTTCGCCTGATGTTGAGCGCGTGTTGCGCAAAGGGGCCACACCATGAGTTGGTTTAATTTCGGGCGGCAGCGATCAAAACCGATTGACGCCATTGAACAAATCAATAATGAAAATCAGGGATTGAAAGATGACTTGGGCCCGCCAAACTTTTCCGATGCACCGCGCCCAATGGCGCCGGGAGCCAAAGGTTTCTTATTGATGTTGGGCGCAACGGTTCTGTTTCTGGTGATATTACTCATCTATCGTTTGAACAGTTCAGACTCTGAAGAACAATCGGGCACCAAGCTGTCAAGAGCAACAATCGAGAACGTTCTGCCAGAACTCAAGTTGAGCCAGCCCATAGCTGTCCCTGAGCCTGAACCTGAACCTGAACCGCAATCGTCTGCGCCACTGGTCCCTGAGCTATCGAATGCCACCACCCCTTCGGATCCTCCAAAAGGGAAGTCGCTTTTTGAAGACCCCATTATTAAGCGTCGTTTGACAGCCGGATTTCAAAACCAGCAATCTGACCAGTCGGAACGTAATCAGACAGGCACTGCTTCGCCCACCTCCAGCGGCACTCAACCGCGCGATGAAGGTCCGATGGCGGCGCGCTTGCAACCCTTGCGGCTATCACTTGCCAAAGCCGGCCTATTGCCAGATCGTGACTTATTGCTCACGCAAGGCGCCATGATCGACTGCGTCCAACAGACCAAGTTTGTTTCGGCACAAGCCGGCATGATCACGTGCTACGCCACACGTGAAGTTCGCTCTGCCAGTGGTCGCGTGGTACTGATTGATCCCGGCACGATTTTTGTAGGTTATCAGCAAGGCGTATTGGCCCACGGCCAACCTCGCATCGGGATTGTCTGGTCGCGTCTGGAAACGCCCGAAGGTGTCATCGTTCATTTGGACTCGCCTGGTACCGGCGCACTGGGAGAGGCGGGCCTGGACGGAGACATTGACACCCACTTTGCTGAAAGATTTGGTGGGGCAATCATGATCAGTCTGATGGGTGATGTGGGTAATTGGTTAAGTCGCCAGGGTGGTGGCAGTGGTAATGAAGGCCGCATTAGCTTTGACAATTCGAACGATGCCGCCCAACAAGCCATCACCACAGTACTGGATCACACAATCAATATTCCACCGACCTTATACCGCAATCAAGGCGGCCGTATCGGAATATACGTCGCTAGAGATCTGGACTTTAGCAGTGTTTATGCGCTGCGCCCTGCTCAAAGGGAATTATCCGCGCTCCATTCGCACCGGTAACGGTAATTAGCACTATTCCCCCAATTGCTTTCAATCATTTGCCCTGAAACACCGAATCGGTGCCCAGGGCATTTTTTATACATTCCGGCTATGACACAAACAAACCTGCCCATGCCCGATGATCCACCTGCATCCTCCACAACAATTCCTGATCCTGGTTCAAACAAAGGCGTAGCCTTGCGCCAGATGTTGCGTCCAGTCTCTAAGTATTTGAGTAACAACGACGTTCGTGAAATCACGATTCCAAGGCCCGGCACAATATTTATCCGCGTCAAAGGTTACTGGCAAGAAGAGTCAGCGCCTGAATTGACGTTTGATTATTTGAAGGCATTGGTGGCCACGATGGCCAGTTACAACAACGTCAATTTCTCGCCGATTATGTCTCTCAAACTGCTCGATGGAGAACGGGGCCAGGTGATGCAGCCGCCGGCAGTGTTGGACGACACCATTTCATTGAACATTCGTAAGCACAGTTCTATCGTGAAAACGCTGGATGAACTGACTGACGAAGGGGCCTTTAGTAACTGGCGCGACACGAGCGACCCGCCCCATGACTTAGCCCGAGTATCGCCGATCGACAAACGGCTGCTTGAGTTGAAAGAGCAAGGCGATATGCGTGCCTTTTTGGAGTATGCCGTTCTGAATCATAAAAACATCATCATCGGCGGCAAAACTGGTTCAGGCAAAACCACGTTTGCACGCAGCCTCATTGAGAGAATCCCGGTCAGAGAAAGGCTGGTGACCATTGAAGACGTGCATGAACTATTTCTGCCCAACCATCCAAACCGGGTCCACCTGATCTACGGCAAAGGCGCAGGACAGGTAAGCGCCACAGAATGTGTGGAAGCATGCATGCGCAGCTCACCTGATCGAATTTTCCTGTCAGAGCTGCGAGGTGCTGAAGCCTGGGAATATTTGGCCGCTTTAAACACCGGTCACCCAGGCTCGATCACAACAATACACGCGAACAGCGCCCGCGATATTTTTGATCGGGTCGCCATGTTAATCAAGCAATCGGTCGCTGGAAATCAAATTGACATTTCGACGCTTCGGAATTACTTGTACGCCACCCTGGATATTGCTTTGTACTTCGCAAACTATACGTTGTCAGAGGTGTATTTCACTCCACTGCGCTCCAGTGCGCCCGCCTGACCTTCACTGATAGGAATCAACATGACGCGCACACGACACGAGCACAGCCTGCGAAATCAGGAAGTCGGACAGGCTTACATGATCATGCTGGATGTGTACGACCAATGCCAACACAACCATATGAGTGATGCCGCTACGCTGACGGCGATTAAGAAAGCGAACCCGTGGAGTCATGGCGAGCAATGGCCGCATAAAGCGTGGCAGATCGCGCTTAGAGAGTTTTGCCGGGATTACAACCTACCATTGCGCGATCACACCCGGTACCAGGTAGACATCTCTACCAATTGACCGCACGTCAAGCAGCAGGCGGCTCGTCGCCCGCTCTAAAGCCATCCAGTCACCTCTTTCGTTACGGTGAGTCAATCCGCATGCAAAACCAACAAACCCCTTTGGACAAAGTGAAGTCCATGGCGCTTTGCGCCCAACGCAAACAGCCTTGCACCGCCACATCAACGGAGGAGCAGCCGGCCCAATCATCAGCCGGCCAGTCTCAGCACCTCAATGATGCACCAACCAGTCCGATTTCCTCTATGTTGCGCACGGCACCGCCCGACGATGCCCAGCGTGATCTCTTTACGCCACCGATGTGGGATATTTCGACAAGAGATAGCCGATCAATGATGGACGTAGCCGTGTTTCGCTTATCGAAAAGAGACAAACGGTGCGGCGAGACCATCCATTACGAATTGGCCGACGGCTTTATCGAAGTGAAGGCCGGGCCTGACGGCATGGCCTCAGTTTGGGACTATGACATCATTTTGATGGCGATTTCCTGCCTTACTGAAGCGATGAACCGGTACCGGGATGGACGCGGTGAGAAGCCGACCCGATTGTTGCGACCCAGTGTTTCGGAGATTCTAAAATTTTGTCGGCGCCCCAGCGGCGGTCGGCAATACGAAGAATTAGAACACGCATTGGATAGATTAAAAAACACATCGCTCAAAATGGTCAGAACGCGAAAGGGTCGCAATGGGCGCATGATTCGTATAGCTGAAGGAGAAGGCCTTTTAAGCAACTATCGTGTGCTCTCCTATGCCGAAAACGGGGTTGTAGCCAGTGTTGAGTTGGAGATTCCCGGATGGATCTATCGAGAAGTCGTTGAGGCCCCTCAGCCTGAAATTTTGGCTGTTCATCCGGACTATTTTCTGATTGAACCTGGGATTGGTCGTTACCTGTACCGCCTGGCGCGACGGGTGGCCGGCCGAGGCCGCGCTCGTTGGTCATTCAAATTGATTTACGAACGTAGCGGTAGTACCGGATCGTTCAAAGAATTTTGCCGCATGCTGCGCAAACAAATCAACATTAATGACCTTCCCGAATATATGTTGGCAGAAGAAACCGGAAAATCAGGGCCAATGCTAATCATTCTGAACCGGGACGCCACACCGGAAGAATTATCAAAATTGATTGAGGGTGATGAGCCGAGCCAGGAGACTGAGCAATGAACCAGGTGTGTAATAGACAAAAAATTAAGCTCAATGACTGACAACCGCCCCTAAAA
>TARA_R100000306_G_scaffold56519_1_pt1 | contig 12040 bp, 7 predicted proteins | sample TARA_R100000306 | Tara Oceans TARA_R100000306 (sample SAMEA2620824) | marine metagenome | biome: marine biome (ENVO:00000447); feature: mesopelagic zone (ENVO:00000213); material: "saline water (ENVO:00002010), including plankton (ENVO:xxxxxxxx)" | depth 1000 m | reverse complement strand
GCCGATGAGTCGGAACAGGTTGCCGAGCTGGTTGAAATTCTGGTTCAGGTTGGCGAGGTCGTCCTGGTACTTGTCACGCTTGTCACGGTCACCACCGAGGCCCCACCAGTTGGCATACATGGCACGCTCGAGAACCGGGTTCGCGAGAATCGCAGGTGTCCACTCAACGGTGTGAATTTTTGCCATGAGTGCGGCGTTGACCAGTCTGGCGCGGTCATAGAGCCACTCGTCGCTGGCATCCGGATAGGCCTCGGCAAGACGATCTGCGACAGCATTGTGCTCAAGCGTGAACAAGCGATGCAGCATCGACAGGCCGACCCACCAGTTTTCGTTGAATCCTGTTACAGGCTTGCCGCTCATCAGTTCAGTAGGCAGCGTGTTGTCGCTGTCGACTTTCAGGCGTCCGCCTTCAAACGCACGCACACTGTCGTTTGTGGCCTGGTCACTTCCATACAGCTGTGAGCCGTCCCACCAGTGAGTGTTTGTGTTCTGAAAGGTGGGCGGCAGGGCCGCATCTTCTGCGCTGCGGGTAGGATCAGGCATTGTGCGTTTGACCACCATTTCGCCACTGCCCAGTGGATCGCCCGACGGCAACTGAATGCGCATCGGATCAGCATCGCTTTGCGGCCCATGATCAAACCAGTCGTGGACCATGAACTGTATCCAGGCGGCTGCAATGAAGTTGAGCGAGGTCGCAGGCTTGAATTCGTCACCACGTGCCATCAGCACATTGCTGACTTCTCGCGGGTTTGGTGTCAGCAGTGTGCCGGCATTGTTTTCCGCCCACACTGAGACTGGATCGACGTTGCGGCCGAAACGCCGATACACCGAGCCTTCTGCCGGGTTTTCCAGAATATTACAGGTACCGTCTACGGTTCGTGCGGTGAGGCTACGCTCGTCGCAGACCAGGTTTGCGTTGTGCTTCGCCCACTGCTCCATATCGAACATATTGTTCTCGAGCAGGTTTGTCCTCTCCGAGCCGAGGACGAGTAGCGCGCCCATGACGCCGATACTGCCGAAACTGGTGAGGGCCGGCCAGGTGACCCAAGGTGTTATCGCCATTTCTTGTTCTCCATTGCTATGTATTCCTGTGAGGTACAGCGCCGGCGATCCTAACAGTGAGTTTCAAAAAACAATCCCCTACTTGGGTAGGGTAAGCCTCTGAACTGATAACTTCGTCACAATCGCGTATACGGCCTCCTGAGTAAGCTGCGCAGAGTGAAACAGGCTGGCGAAACAGTCTTGCTTAGCGAGGTATCTTTATGAAAGGGCAGGCAATTAAGTGAGCAGCATCGAAAAAGGCCACGGCGTGGCCCGCATCCTGCGCCGGCCACTGATTACCTTGCTTGATCATAGCGAACAGTTTCCATTGACGCTGTTGATCGCACCAGCCGGATCAGGCAAATCGACGCTGTTACATCACTGGGAGTCGCTTTTTCCGACCCGTCGCATCGTCAGGCTGGCACTGGATGAGCGTGATAATGATCCGCCAAGGTTCTTCCGCCGCTTGGCTGAAGCACTGCGTAGTGCCCTACCCGGGTTTGATATCACCTGGTACGACCCGTTTCTGCGTGAGTTCCGGCCCTCAGGCAGTTCCATTGCCGGGCCCCTGGTAGATGCCTTCATTCAGGTGGAAGGTGACCTGCATCTGGTGCTTGACGATTTTCAGTATATCGATGCACCCAGTATTATCGATGTGTTCACGACCCTGCTTGACGATGCCCCGGCCCGGCTGCATCTGGTGCTCGCTACCCGCAATTACCCCGGCTTTCCACTGACGCGTATCAAGTTGGCGGACAAGCTTCTCGTTATCGACAGTCATGATCTCAAAGTGACTGCTGAAGAAGTTCATCATCTGAACACGGGCCTGGGCGGTCCCGCCCTGTCTGCCGAGAACGCGGCTCATATCATTGCCATGACCGAAGGCTGGCTGACCGGCGTGAAAATCGCTTTGCTGGCCGCTCTCGAGTCAGGGCCGGAAGCGCTGCAGGGCTTCTCGGGCACCCAGGTTGAGGTGGTGGAGTATTTCGGTCATGTGGTGCTGAAGGGGCTGCCGGAAAGTCTGAGGAATCTGTTTCTGCAAAGCTCTATCTTCGAGCGCTTTGACGGCGCGCTCTGCGATGAGGTATTGCAGCGCTCACAGTCGGCCCTCCTGCTCGAGGAGGTGGCAGAGCGTGAGCTGTTCATGTTGCCAGCCGAAGGGCGCCGGGGCTGGTTTCGCTACCACGCACTTCTGCACGATTTTCTGCAGAACCGGCTGAAGATTGAGCAGCCAGAGATGCTCGAGCCGCTTCACCGTCGGGCGGCCCAGTACTTCCTGGCCAACGACGAGCAGGAGCAGGCGTTGATGCATGCCGAACGTAGTGGCGATACCGACTTGTTTACCCGCACGCTCGAACGTTGTTTCGACGAATGGATCAGGTACGGCCATTTCGGTGAAATTCTGAAATGGTCGGACCGGCTACGCGATGACCTTATCCACGGTAATTTTGATCTGGCTGCACCGCTGATCTGCGGCCTGACGCTGTCAAGGCGCTTCCATCATGCCCGCTATTATCTCGACGAGCTCAAGCTGAGTCCCGAAGTCGAGCCATCTGGCCGCTACGCCGATGCCTATACCTGCACATTTCTGGAGCTGCATCTTCAGCTATTCCAACACGACACCGATTTCTTTCAGGATGCTGACCTCGAACTGCTGCTGCAAAGTAGCGGGCATCGCGATATACGCGCTTTCTCACTAGCCATGATCGCTTACTATCACCTGCAGCATGCACGACTCGATCTGGCCCTGCAGCTGGCGTCCCAGGCCCGCACGGTGCTGCAGAAGCTCGGCCATCACTTTCTGGCCAGCTACGCCGGGCTGATCATTGCGCTCTGCCACCGTCAGAACAACTGTCTGGTCGAGGCCATGCAGTGCGTCGAAGCCCCTTTCGAAGAGACGCCACGCCTTTCGCCCAGCTGGACGCTGTGGGCTACGGGCAAGCTAGTCATTCTCTATGAACAGAACCGCCTGGATGAGGCCAGGCTACTTTGTGAGGAACTCCTGCCCCTGGTAAATGTGGCGTCGGCTACTGAGGTCATCACTACAGTCTACCTCACCCTGTCTCGACTTCAGCATCACTTCGGCGACTTCGTCAGCGCACGGCGTCTGCTGGACAAGCTGTCGAATATCCTCAAGCTCGGCAACTATGAGCGGTTCGTCAGCCAGGTCGCTCATGAGTCGATGCGTCAGGCGGTCGAGATGGGCGACGAGGCAAGAATCGCTTCGCTGGCTGAACAGTACCAGCTTGCTGAGGTCGTGCGTCAATCAGCCGAAAACGTACCGACCTATAGCGAACGCCGCGAGCGCTATGGCCTCGCGGCGGTGTACTGGTTGACGTATCAGTCGCAGTTTTCAGAAGCGGAACGGCTACTGGAGACTCTCATCAGCGAGCTCAATCGCGCCGGGATCAGAAACCGGGCCCTCGTCAGTGAGGCCAACCTGTTGATCCTGAAATTCAGAGACGAGTCTGGTCCAGAACGCATGAGTGCCCTCAAGGGTCTGCTGGGGCGATATGAACTGTATAATTTCTCCCGATCGATTTTCGATGAGGCGCCCGGACTTTCGCAGTTGTTCAGGGACGCCTGCCAAAGTGGCCTGCTCAGACCGCCGGAGGCCTATCTCGAGCGTTTCCAGAGCATCATCAACCAGGATCATGCGCCCGCTACAACGCCAACCGACCCAAGGCTGGTGCTGACGAACCGGGAGCTCGAGATCTTCAACTGTCTGTTGCGGGGGCTTGCCAATGCCGAGATCAGCCGATTGACTGGTACGAGCCTGACAACCACCAAATGGCACCTCAAAAACATCTACAACAAGCTTGGTGTGTCCAATCGCACCGAAGCAGTCCTGACAATGTCGCCGAACCTCTCCTTGACGCCCTGATGAATCAATAAAGCGGCTATCCCCGGAGAGCGTGGTGGCTGGTCGCCCGCCATCTGCTGTTCCTACTGGTGGATAAAATCCTCAGGCTGAGCGTACCCTATGAAGAAGAGACGGAAGGTCTGGATATGACCCAGCACGCTGAACGGGGGTATGCATTGAAATAGGGACTATTCCGCCGGCACCGCTCTGCCCATCTCACAAGCGAGGAGACACCAGCTGAACGCCCTGGCATTCAAAGGAACAACCTGTATATGACAGATAGTGGTTCTGACAATAATCCAGCCTCTGAAGAGCAGACACAGGCCGCCCAATCTCTTCGCATGGATCAGGCACGCAGTTACAAGATACTGTCATCTATCAGACAGGGCGTGATTTTCATGGATGAGGCCTTCAGGGTAAGGCAGGTGAATGAGGAAGCGCAGCGAATTGATGGTCGCTCCGCTTCTGAAATGCTGGGTCGAACCCATTGGGAGCTCTGGCCTGGCACTGAGCACCTGCCAGTCGGCAAGGCCTATAAGCGTTCCATGGAAGAACGGTCGATTGAAAGTCTGGAGCAATGCTATCGACATCACGGGAAGGACATCTGGTTCGATATTCAGAGCTTTCCGGTAGATGAAGGAATCGTCGTGTTCTACCGCGACATCAGCGAACGCAAGCAGGCAGAAACAGCTTTGAGCGAGCGTGAGCAACAACTCGCGCTGGCTATCGATGCGGCCGACGTCGGCGAATGGGATGTCGATATGATAAGCGGAGCGATGTTCTGGCCAGCACGTGTAAAAGCAATGTTTGGCATTTCACCCGACCGTCCTGTCACGCTGGCAGACTATTACGAGGGTGTTCACCCCGAAGATCGCGAGCGTACGTTTAACTCCTTCCAGAATACCGCCGATCCTCAGCTGCGCAGCCAATATGATGCCGAATACCGAACCATCGGGAAGGAAGATGGCCTGATTCGCTGGGTCGCGGCTAAAGGCAGAGGCCTATTCAATGAAGCTGGTGAATGCATACGCATCATCGGCACGGCCATCGATATCACCAAGCGCAAGGCCAGTGAAGAGGCACTGCGACAGAGCGAGGAGCGCTTACGCGAAATCGATCGCAGGAAAGACGAGTTCCTGGCGATGCTGGCGCATGAGCTGCGCAATCCGCTCGCGCCAATTCGGGCGGCAGCTGATCTGCTGCAAATCGCAGATCTGGATGAACAACGGGTTCGGCAGACCAGCCAGATCATAGGTCGCCAGGTCGAGCACATGACCGGATTGGTGGACGACCTGCTCGATGTCTCACGGGTGACCACCGGTCAAGTCAAGATCGAGCGCAGCCCGCTGGATATCAATCACATCATCAATGAAGCCATCGAACAGGTCTCGCCGGTCATGCGGGTCCGGCGGCACCAGTTGGCGCTACAGATGATGCCTGAATCAACAATGGTGGTGGGCGACAGGAAACGCCTGGTGCAGGTCTTGGCCAATATTCTCAACAACGCTGCCAAATATACCAATGAAGGTGGCCGCATCGAGGTGAATAGCACAGCCGTAGGGACTGAAGTGCTGGTTGAAGTCATCGATGATGGTATAGGGATGAGCCCTGACGTGATTGCGCGAGCATTCGAGCTCTTTGCCCAGGCTGAGCGAACGTCCGATCGGTCCTCCGGTGGCCTCGGGCTGGGACTTGCGCTGGTCAAGAGCATAATTGAACTACACGGCGGCTCTGTGAGCTGCAGCAGTCCCGGCACAGGGAAAGGCAGCACGTTCATGATCCGCCTGCCCCGTATGGACGAAGCAGGTACAGATGCTTCAGCGGACGGGGAGGAAGCAGCCAGTCCGGATTTTGAGCGGCCGCCCAGAATCCTGCTAGTCGATGATAACGAAGACGCGGCATCAATGCTCAGCTTGCTGCTGCGGTCTGTCGGCTATGATGTTTCAGTCGAGTATGACGCCAAACGTGCGTTGGAGCAGAGTGCCCTGCACCACTTCGATGTCTTCCTGTTGGACATAGGACTTCCCGAAATCAGTGGCATTGAATTGGCGCGTCGTTTGCGCGCGCAAGCAGAGACAGCCGACGCTGCGATCATCGCAGTCACAGGATACGGCCAGGACCAGGACCGGGCGCAAACGTCCGCTGCAGGATTCGACCATCATCTGGTCAAGCCTATCGATTTCCGAAAACTCGCGGCGCTTCTCGGTAGAATCATCTCTGCCAAGCCTTGAATGGAGGCCACAGGCAGCCGTCGCAGACTTGTCTATACTCGATGAAATCCTGATTTTCGAGTGAGGCAGTACGGTCATGGGACTAATCCTTGGTATCCGCAAGCTTGGTGTGATGGGGGCGATCTGCTGTTTGAGCGGCTCATTGACCTTTAGCTTGGCGCAGGCAGAAATCTATAAGTGGAAAGATGCCTCGGGACGCTGGCAGTTCAGCGACAAGGCACCTGAGACCAAAGCCACAGTTACGCGCATCGGCGACAAAGGCACGCCGGAGCCAGCGCCTGCTGCTGAGCCTGGCACAGTCGATGCTGAGCGCGACCTTCTGACGAGATTAACCGCACAATATAAACCAGCGACCACTATCGAGAAGGTCACGCTAGCCGTCGTTGGCGTGGAGAGTGCGCTTGGTCAGGGCAGCGGCTTCTTCATCTCCGACAATGGCTACATCGTTACCAACCGACATGTGGTGCGACCTGAAGCTGACGGTAATAGCGAGAAAATAAAGATTGCGCAGGCCGAGAATGAAAAAATTCTTTCCGAACGGCGGCGAGAACTCGATGCCGAGCGTAACGAGCTCCGCGCTTATGCCAAAAAAATTGCCGAATACAAGGCCGATATCGACAGCCGTGGCGACGGTCAGTCAAAGAAGCTGGCGCTCGATGACTACTCGGCTCATCAGAGGCAATACGCAGCGCGTCTGAGCCAGCTCGAAAGCTATCAGGCGAGTTATGACGAAGTAGCCGAGCAGCATCGCCGCGAACTGGCTGATTACAACTTCAAGAGTAGTCTCGCCGGGGCAGCCAAGCGGTTCAAGATCTACCTCAAGGACGATACCCAGCTGCAGGCTAATCTCATCTTGGTCAGCAGCGAGCATGATCTTGCCCTGCTCAAGGTAGATGGCTATCGAACGCCGGTCTTGCCGACGGGCAACGATGCAGCCGCCCAGCAAGGTCATCCGGTCTTTGCCGTGGGTAGTCCGCTCGGCATGCGGGACTCGGTTACGTCAGGCATTATCACCAGGCGGCAAAAAGACTATCTAGTGACCGATGCGAGAATTTTGCCTGGCAATAGCGGCGGGCCACTGCTCAACGAGGCTGGCGAAGTGATCGGGGTGAACACCCTGAAATTCGCTCAAACAGCTGTGGCTGATGGCTTTGGTCTGGCCATTCCCGCTTCGGTTGTCACCAGTGCCTTCGCGCGTTACCTGGACAAGCCAGCCCAGTAGTGGTCGATAGTGGCCGACGAGTAAGACAGGGCCCTATACTCCGTTCACCCAGATGTGAGTGCCGATCGAGGCGACGTAACCCAGTGCGATCGCCCAGGTCCAACGCAGGTGACTCAAAAATGTGTACTTGCCTTTCGACTGACCCATTAGCGCCACGCCGGCAGCGGAGCCGATCGACAACAGGCTGCCGCCAACCCCGGCCGTGAGCGTGATTAGCAGCCACTGCGCATCACCCATGGCGGGATTCATGCTGATGATGGCGAACATGACCGGAATGTTATCGATGACGGCAGAGATCGTGCCAGCGACAATATTGGCCGTGGTCGGCCCCCAGTTCTCGTACATCGCCTGCGACATCAGCTCCAGATAGCCAAGATAAGCCAGACCACCAACACAGAAGATGACGCCGAAAAAGAACAGGAGCGTGTCCCATTCGCTGCGGGCTATCGGGCCGAATATATCGAAATGGACATCATCACGTTGCCGGTGCCCGCTCTTGCGGAGGTAATAAGCGAAGATCATCAGCACCGAAAGCCCTGTCATCATGCCCATGAAGGGCGGCAGATGGAAAAACTGCTCGAAGCAGACCGCCAATGCGATTGTGCATAGAAAGAGCAGGCAGATTCGCTTACCGCCGCGCTTTATGCCGACTTCAGCGGCGTGTCCCTCTGGAGTACCTACCGGCAAAAAGAAATTCATGATGACGGCTGGTACCAGGAAATTTACCGCGGCTGGCAGGAAAAGCGCGAAAAACTCGACGAACTCGAGCTTGTCGGCCTGCCAAACCATCAGAGTCGTGATATCGCCAAAGGGACTGAAGGCACCGCCAGCATTCGCGGCAATGACCACATTGACCATCGACACCGCGACGAATCGCGGTTGATGACTGCCTACGGCCATAATCACGGCGCCCATTAGCAGTGCTGTGGTCAGGTTGTCTGCGAAGGGCGAGATACAGAAGGCCAGACCGCCTGTTGCCCAGAACAACTGCCGGTAGGAAAGCGCCTTTCTGGTAAGGTAGGCGCGCAAGAAATCGAAGACGTCGCGCTCTTCCATGGCATTGATATAGGTCATTGCAACCAGCAGGAAGAGAAACAGTGCTGCGTATTCCGACAGGTTGTGGAACACCATCTCCCGCATCTGGTCGCTGCTGACGCCATAGTCCTGAGCAACACTGGCCACCAGCATCCAGATCAGGCCCGCAGCCAGAATAACGGGTTTGGACTTGCGTAAGTGAAGAAATTCTTCTGCCATCACGAAGAGGTAGGCCACTGCAAAAATGATCAGGCAGAGAATGGCCTTGAACTCAGCCGTTGCGTAAAGGCTGGGTGGCGTGCCCTCCGCCATCGCCAGCGCGGGCCGACTGAACAGAAGGGAAACTGCCAGCATCAAACCTGGCAGCATCAGACTCCGCAATATGCTCATTGCCTCTCCTCTCTGACCTGTCTTGTTAGCTTATACGCCGAGCATCGGTGCCACCTGCGAGCTTGCCAAGCTCCTGCGTTATGTCGGAGTATGGCGAGTTTCCCATGGCCCAGGTACATGTATTGAAACCGTTGAACTATCTTGGTGCAAGCGCTGCCCTTGCGGTGCTTCTCACACTGTCCACGACTATAGCAGCGGAAACTGTCTCCATCGCCGTGGCGGCCAATTTCGCGGCGCCGATGGCGCGTATCATCGAGGCTTTTGAAGCAGGCAGCGAACACCAGGTTCAACTGTCGCTGGGCTCGTCGGGAAAGCTATACGCGCAAATCAGTCATGGGGCACCATTCGAAGTGTTTTTCTCTGCAGACCAGCTTGTTCCATCGAAACTTGCGCAGGCTGGACTCGCGCTAACTGCAACACAATTTACCTATGCGGTTGGTCAACTGGTGCTATGGTCAGCAGCGGAAGATTTCGTCGATGACAAGGGTCAGGTGCTCAGGCTCGCCAGCTTCGACAAGCTCGCCATCGCCAATCCTCGTCTCGCACCCTACGGTGCGGCGGCTGTAGAAGTGCTCGAGGCGCTGGACCGGTTCGAGGAAGTCAAAGCTCGCTTGATCATGGGTGAAAACATAGCCCAGACTTACCATTTCGTGAGTACCGGCAACGCTGATCTGGGCTTCGTTGCCGCGTCCCAGGTGATGCGGGACGGTAAGCTTACTGCCGGTTCCGGCTGGCTGGTACCGCAGTCGCTGTATACCCCGATCTATCAGGATGCCATCTTGCTGAAGACAGGTGCTGACAATCCGGCGGCGCGGGCGTTTATCGATTTCGTGAAGACACCCGAGGCGCGCCGCATCATGGCGGCTTACGCTTATGTTCAGCAGGTTGATCTCACCAGGAGCGTTGACTAACGATGCCACTCAGCGGCGATGATCTGCAGACGCTCTGGCTTACGCTCAAACTGGCAACGGTGGTGACCTGCCTGTTGCTGGTGCTCGGCACGCCCCTTGCCTGGTGGCTGGCCAGAACACGGTCCTGGCTGCGTGGACCCGTGGCTGCTGTTGTTGCGCTGCCGCTGGTGTTGCCGCCAACTGTACTTGGTTTCTATCTGCTTCTGGCGATGGCGCCAGGCGGGCCGCTTGGGCTGGTGACAGCTTCACTCGGGCTCGGCACGCTGGCCTTCACTTTCGAAGGGCTGGTACTGGCCTCCCTGCTCTACTCGATGCCCTTCGTGGTACAGCCGATACAGAACGCAATCGAAGCCATAGGTGACCGGCCGCTGGAGGCCGCCGCCACCCTCAGGGCCGGTCCCTTCGATCGTTTTGTCAGCATTGTGCTGCCGCTGGCGCGGCCCGGTTTCGTGACAGCCGCGATACTCGGATTTGCCCATACGATCGGCGAGTTTGGCGTCGTCCTGATGATCGGCGGCAACATACCTGGCGAGACCCGTGTCATGTCCGTGCAGATCTATGATCATGTCGAAGCCATGGATTATGCGCGAGCGCATTGGTTGGCAGGCGGCATGATGCTGTTTTCATTTCTCGTGCTGATGCTGGTGTACAGCACGCGCACAGGGCGACGTTACGGCGCCATGCGCTATGGGTCTTAGCCATGGCTGAAAACAGTATCGACTTCAGTTTGCAGCTCACTATGTCTGATGAGGGTTCGGATTTTCGGCTCGATGTCAGCGCCTGCCTGCCTGGCCGTGGCATTAGTGCCATTTTTGGCGCCTCTGGCTCCGGTAAGACCACACTGCTTCGCTGCATCGCCGGGCTGCAACCGGTCGATGCTGGCCGCGTGAGTGTCAATGGCGAGGTCTGGCAGGATGACAGGTTTTACCTGCCCACCCATCGCCGTCCCTTGGGATACGTGTTTCAGGAAGCAAGCCTGTTTTCACATCTCAGCGTGGCGGGTAATCTCGATTATGCTATCCGACGGGCCGATCAAGCCTGTATGGGCACCGATCTGGCAGAGGCTGTCGATCTGCTTGGCCTTGCCCCGTTGATGAAGCGGCGTCCAGATGAATTGTCCGGCGGCGAACGTCAGCGCGTGGCGATCGCGCGTGCGCTGCTGATCAGGCCGAAGCTGCTATTGATGGATGAGCCTCTGGCATCGCTGGATCAGGCGAGAAAGCAGGAGATCCTGCCCTACCTGGAGCGCCTGCGACACGAACTGGCCATGCCGGTACTCTATGTCAGTCACTCGCGGGATGAAGTTGCGAGGCTTGCCGATCACCTCTTGATGATCGAGGCGGGCCGTGTTGTTGCCAATGGGACGTTGGTCGAATTGCTCGGTCGAGTTGACCTGCCGCTCACCCCGGGGGAGCCGCGCGGCGTCGTGCTTGAGGGTAAGGTCGCGGAGCGGGATCAGGCGTGGCAGCTGAGCCGTGTGGCTGTCGATGGCGGTGATCTGTGGATCAGGGACAATGGTGATGAGTGTGGGGCTTCCGTGCGTCTGCATGTACATGCCAGCGATGTCAGTATCGCCCTCACACCGCAGCGCGACAGCAGCATACTCAACAGTCTGCGGGTCCGCGTCTCCACCATCACCCCGGATCCGGGTCAGATGGCCCTTTGCCTGGTACAACTGGCTCTGGGCGAGAACTATCTACTTGCCCGGATTACACGGCGCTCCGCCCAGCAGCTAGGCCTGGCACAGGGTCAGATGGTATGGGCGCAGATCAAGTCGGTCGCGCTCGTCTACTAGCGAGGCTAACGCAAGAGCAGCAGCGGACGCTGCGTACGCTCGAGCATATTGGCGGTGAAGCTGCCCAGCAGGAACTTGCGCAGGCGGCCATGGCTGAAGGCCCCCATGACGGTGAGATCGATGTTCTCCCTGGCCTGGTAGGTCGAGAGTGCCTCTTCTATGGGGCCAGTCAGCTGCACGCGCGTCACATCTATGCCCGCAGCTGAAAGCTCATGAGCAGCGGCCTCGAGCAAATCATCGGTGACTGAGCTGCTTTCGACAACATGTACGAGATGGCAGGCCACATTCTTGAACAATGGACTCGCTGCGACCATGTGCAATCCCTTCATGGCCGATTCGCTACCATCGTAAGCCAGCATGATTTTTTGCGGCTGACGGAAGCCGCCATTGACCACCAGAATTGGCCTGTGTAAGGCCCGAATGAGGGACTCGAGCTGCGTGCCGGTGCCCGACCCCCTTCGTTGGCTTGCGCCTGCGCTGTCATTCACGGGTGGCGACTCATGATCCTCACCCCGAATACCGATCACCAGTACACGAATCTCTTCCTCGAGG
>TARA_R100000306_G_scaffold58306_1_pt1 | contig 12074 bp, 11 predicted proteins | sample TARA_R100000306 | Tara Oceans TARA_R100000306 (sample SAMEA2620824) | marine metagenome | biome: marine biome (ENVO:00000447); feature: mesopelagic zone (ENVO:00000213); material: "saline water (ENVO:00002010), including plankton (ENVO:xxxxxxxx)" | depth 1000 m | reverse complement strand
GCGGCTCCATGGCGCGGGCGAGTTTGTGATCGAGGGTGGTCAGCGAGATCGCGGCTTTGACCAGCCCCAGTTCCGCAAGCTCGGACAGGATGTCGAGATCGCGCGTAATGGCGGCGGATTTGGTGATCAGACTGACGGGATGCTTGAAACGCAGGCAGACTTCAAGGATGGAGCGCGTCAGCCGCAATTGCCGCTCGATCGGCTGGTAAGCGTCGGTGTTGGCGCCGATCACAATGGGTTCAACCTGGTAGCCGGGCTTGCGAAATTGCTGTTCTAACAAACGCGCGGCGCCTGCCTTGAAAAACAGGACGCTCTCAAAATCGACGCCGGCGGAATAGCCCCAATACGCGTGGCTGGGCCGCGCATAGCAATAGATGCAGCCATGTTCGCAGCCTCTGTACGGAATGATCGACCGGTTGAACGAGATGTCCGGGCTGTCATTGGTGGAGATGATGGTGCGGCTGGAATCCTTGATCAGCGTGGTGCGGATCTGCTTGGGCGCGGGATCTGTTTCGCTCCAGCCATCGTCAAAGGGTTCGCGGGTCTCAGCTTCGAACCGCCCCGTCGCATTGGATGTGGCGGCGCGGCCGCGCGGTTGCAGCGGCTCGGGAAGGGGGCTCATGCCCCGGGCGGGAACAAAGCGTGCGGTCATGGGCTGACGGTGACTCAGGGCGTGGAACATAGCAAGAACATTTTCATGTTGACTCAAACCGCCCGCCGGAGTTTCTCACCCTCATGAGTCAGATCGTCACCATTCTCCCCGCCTTGAACGCCGCCGCCCATCTTGAGCGCACGCTGCAGAGCCTGACCGAGGCCGAACGCGCGGGGCTGTCGGCGGGCTGGGTTCTGGCTGATGGCGGATCAACGGACGGCACGGTGCAGATTGCTCGCCGCGCCGGATGCCAGGTGGTGACCGGCGCCAAGGGGCGCGGTGCTCAGCTGGCGCAGGGCGCGGCCCTGGCGCGGCGTCAGATCGCGGCGTCGGACTGGCTGCTCTTCCTGCACGCGGACACCCGCCTGTCGCCGGGCTGGTCCAATGAGGTCGAAGCCTACATGGCGGCCAATGCGCACCGGGACCGGGCGGCGTATTTCCGCTTCACGCTGGATGACATGTCCCATCGCGCCCGGCGGCTGGAACGCGCGGTCGCCTGGCGCTGCAAGACGTTCGGCTTGCCCTATGGCGATCAGGGCCTGCTGATCCGCGCTGATTTTTATGACCGTCTGGGCGGGTACAAGCCCTGGCCCCTGTTTGAGGACGTGGATCTGGTGCGGCGCATCGGCAAGCATCGGCTTTGGCCCCTCACGGCGCGGGCGGAGACCAGCGCCGAGAAGTTCCGGGCGGAAGGCTATCGTCGCCGCTCCCTGAAAAATCTTGTTCTGCTGGCGCGGTATTATCTGGGCGCCAAACCCTCTGACCTCGCGAAAGCCTACCGATGACGCTGCGCCCTGTTCTGGTGGTTTTCGTGAAGGCGCCGGTGATCGGCGGCGCCAAGACCCGCCTCGCCAAGGGCATCGGCAAGGTGCAGGCCTGGCGTCGGCATCGCGCCATGACCGCGACGGTGCTGCGCCGTCTGCAGGATCCGCGCTGGGAGACCGTGATCACCCTCAGCCCGGACCGGGCGCTTGACCGCCGCTTTCCCAATGTCTGGCCGGATGATCTGCCGCGTGCATTGCAGGGCGGCGGCGATCTGGGCGCGCGTCAGGCCCGCGTTTTTGCGCATCGCGCGCCGGTCTGCGTCATCGGATCGGACGCGCCGCAAATTACTCGCGACGACATCGCCGCAGCCTTCTCAGGTCTGAAACGAAACGACGCCGTGATCGGCCCCGCGGAAGATGGCGGCTATTGGCTGCTGGCGCTGAACGGTCCGGCGCCCGATGCGCTGTTTGACGGCATGCGCTGGTCTCATGAAGAGACTCGCAGCGATCTGGTGCGGCAGCTTGAGCTGCATGGGCTTGATCGGATCAGGCTGCTGCGCGCCTTGCGGGATGTGGACGAGGCGTCCGATCTACAGCGACGCTAGCTTGGCCTTCATGCTCAGCAAATCCTGCCAGCTTTTCGCTTTCTCCTGCGGGCGGCGCAGCAGGAAGGCGGGGTGATACATCGGCAGGGCCGGAATCACCGTCCCGTCGCTGAGCGTGTAGTCATGCCAGCGTCCGCGCAGCGTCATGATCCCGTCTTTGGACCGCAACAGGCTTTGCGCGGCGATGCCGCCGGCAAAGACAAGGGCTTTGGGCTTCACCAGCTCAATATGGCGCTCGGCGAACGGGCGGCAGGCCTCGATCTCGGCGTCGGTGGGTTTGCGGTTCCCCGGCGGACGCCAGTAGACCACGTTGGTGATCAGGGCGCGCGTGTCATCCAGTCCGATGGCGCTGAGCATCTTGTCGAGCAAATGCCCGGCGGGCCCCACGAAGGGGACGCCCTCGCGGTCTTCATCCCGGCCTGGCGCTTCGCCCACCACCATCACATCGCCCTGGGGATTGCCCCGTGCGAACACCAGCTGGGTGGCGGTGGCTTTCAGCGGGCAGCCGTCAAAGGCGTCGAGCGCTTGCTTGAGTTCGTCAACGGACTGGGCCGCTTGCGCCAGGGCGCGACCGTCCTGAGTCGGTGCGGCGCCAAAGCCGGCCTGACGCGCCTGGGCGCCGGTGGCGCGCGCTTCAGAGGCGGCGGGCGGCGGCGCGATGCTGGAGGATGCAGCGGCTTTGGGCGCGGGCAGGGGCGGCAGCGCCTCGACGCCCGATTGCTCCCACCATCCGATCAGGCTCTTCAGAGCACGGACGTCTTCGGGGGAGAGGGGCGCGGTCATGGAACGTGTTTTTCCGATATGGACTGTGTGAGGCTTCACCCTAGCTCATAACGCAAGCCTGGGTTAATACGAAAGAGAATGCGGCGCCAGCGAATGAGCGCGGCAGGGGCTGAGACTTGAGGAGACGACATGGCCGACGGGGCGATTGAGCGCGAATCCATGGAATACGATGTGGTCATCGCAGGGGCTGGCCCAGCCGGTCTTGCGGCGGCGATTCGTCTGAAACAACGCTGCGAAGAAACCGGGCAGGATTTGACCATCGCCGTCCTTGAAAAAGGCTCCGAAGTCGGCGCGCACATCCTGTCAGGCGTCGTTTTCGATCCCAAGGCGCTGGACGAGTTGCTGCCGGACTGGCGCAATGATCCAAGCCAGCCGTTCGACACGGAAGTCACCGAAGACGTCTTCATGGCGCTGGGCGAGGCGGGCTCCGCCACGATCCCCGGCTTCGGCATGCCGCCCTTCATGCACAATCATGGCTGCTATGTCGGCTCGCTGGCGACCATGTGCCGCTGGCTGGCTGAAAAAGCTGAAGCCATGGGCGTTGAGGTCTATCCCGGTTTCCCGGCGGACCAGTTCATCGAGGAAGACGGCGTCGTCAAAGGTGTGATCACCGGCGATATGGGCGTCGCGCGCGATGGCGGTCACAAGGACATGTACCAGCCCGGCATGGAGCTGCGCGGCAAGTACACCCTGATCGGCGAAGGCGCGCGCGGTTCGCTGTCCAAGCAACTGATCGACAAATACGGACTCAGCGAAGGCCGCGACCCGCAGAAATTCGGCATCGGCATGAAAGAGCTCTGGCGCATCAAGCCGGAGAATTTCAAGAAGGGCCGCGTGCAGCACACCATGGGCTGGCCGCTGGACAATTCCACGGGCGGCGGCTCCTTCCTCTATCATTTCGGTGACAATCTTGTTTCGGTCGGCTTTGTGGTGCACCTCAACTACAAGAACCCGCACCTGTTCCCGTTCGGCGAATTCCAGCGCTTCAAGACCCACCCTGACATCGCGCCGATCTTTGAAGGCGCCGAGCGTCTGTCCTATGGCGCGCGGGCGATCACCGAGGGCGGCTATCAGTCCGTGCCCAAGCTGACCTTCCCGGGCGGCGCGCTGATCGGTTGTTCGGCCGGGTTCGTGAACGTGCCGCGCATCAAGGGCAGCCATAACGCCATGAAGACCGGCATGATGGCCGCTGAAGCCGCGTTCGACGCGCTGGCCGAAGGGCGTCAGGGCGACGAGCTGACCGCTTACGCTGAAGCCTATGACAAGTCCTGGGTGAAAAAAGAACTCAAGACCGTCCGTAACGCCAAGCCGCTCTGGACGAAGTTCGGAACGGTGCTGGGCGTCGCGCTGGGCGGTATGGACATGTGGACCAACTATCTGTTCGGGTTCTCGATCTTCGGCACGCTCAGCCATGGCGGCAGTGACGCAGAGGCGCTCAAGCCCGCCGACAAATGCAAGCAGATCGACTATCCCAAGCCTGACGGCGTTCTGACCTTTGACCGTCTGTCCTCGGTGTTCATCTCGAACACCAATCATGAGGAAGACCAGCCGGTCCACCTGAAACTCAAGGATCCGGCGCTGCAGAAGTCGTCCGAATATGATGTCTATGGCGGCCCGTCCGCGCGGTATTGCCCGGCGGCGGTCTATGAATGGGTGACGCCGGACGAAGGCGGAGAGCCGACCTTCGTGATCAATGCGCAGAACTGCGTCCACTGCAAAACCTGCGACATCAAGGATCCCAACCAGAACATCAACTGGACCACGCCTGAAGGCGGTGGCGGTCCCAACTATCCGAACATGTAAGGGCGGGGCGAAGATGCGCCCCGACACCGGCTTTCGCGCCGCGCTGACCTCGATCCTGGGCCTGGGCCTTGGATTGAGCGTAAGCGCGTGCGCCAGCTTGCCTGACGCCGGGTTCGGTCATGAAGAACGTTCGGTCTACGGCTCCTATCTGGCGGCGCGCTACGCCGGCTCGTCTCGCGATCTGGAAGCGTCGTCCGAGCTGTACGCTCAGGCGCTAGACCGGGCGCCGGACTCGACGCTGATCTCGCAGCGCGCTTTCTTCGCCGCCCTGGTGGCGGGAGATTTCGATCGCGCCGATCAGGTGGCCGAGCAGGCCGCCAATGATCCGGAGACCGCTCAGATCGCCGGCATATACTGGCGCGCCCTGAGCCTTGGACACGGCCGGGAGCCTGTTGAGCTGGAGAACAACGCCGTCGGCGTGTTTTCAAACCTCGTCACCGATATTCTTCAAGACTGGGACGCCATTGCGCGGGGGCAGGAGGTGTCCTGGGCGCAAAGCGATATCAGTCTGGCGACGCCGCAAACACCCTCAGCCGAGCACTGGCTGCATCGCGCGCTCGTTCTCGAGCATCTGGGCCAGGATGAAGCGGCGGACGCCGCCTATCAGAACGCCCGCGCCGGCATGCCTGGCCTGATCACTTTCAATACCCTGATGTATGGCGCATTTCTGGAGCGTCAGGGACGAGTGGATGCGGCGCGCTCGCTTTATGAAGAGGCGCTGGAGATCCGCTCAGTCGAGCGCCCTGATGTGGAAGCGGCGCTGGCGCGTCTGGACCATGGCGGCCGTCCGCCACGGTTTCCGCGTGCGCGGGAAGCCGCCGCGCGGGCGCTGTTTCCGCCAGCCTCCATCGTCAGCAACCGGGCGGGCGGCGAATATACGGTGCTGTTCCTGCGCGTGATCCAGCGTCTGGACCCGAATTTTCATTACAACACCCTGACCATCGCCCAGATGCTCGACAGTCTCGATCTGCAAGAGGCGGCGCTGGCTGAATACGCCAAGATCGACGACGGCCCGCTGTATGAGGGCGCCCGGGTCAATCGGATTTGGCTGCAATTCCGGATGGAGGAGCGCGAGAGCCTGGTGGATGAGGCGCGCGCGCTGGTCGAGCAAAGTCCAACCATCCCGCATCAGCTCTTGCTGGCGGATATGCTCCGCGTGACCGATCGCTGTAGCGACGCCATACCGATTTACGCGCATGTGGTTGAACAAGCGCGTGAGGAGCGTGGCGAAGCGGATTGGCGCTATGTGTTCTATCAGGCGGCCTGCACCGAAATCGTCGAAGGCTGGGACGTGGCGGAGCCTTTGTTCGAACACACGCTGGAGCAGGCGCTCGACGAGCCGCTGGTGCTCAATCATCTTGGCTATAATCTGATCGTGAAGGGTGAGCAGCTCGAACGCGGGCTGCGCATGGTTCAGCGCGCGGTGTCGCTGGACCCGTCCAATGGCGCCATTACGGATTCGCTGGGCTGGGGGCATTACAAGCTCGGCAATTTGCGTGATGCGATCTACTGGCTGGAGCGTGCAGTCACCTTGAGCCCGGACAGCGCCACCAATAACTGGCATCTGGGCGACGCCTACGCCGCCGCCGGCCGTCAGCTGGAGGCGGAGTTCCAATGGCGCCGGGCGCTGGAGCTGGATCTGGATGAGGGCGAGCGTGAGCTGATCGAGCGCCGGCTGGAGCTGGGACTGGACGCCGGGCCGCCCGATCTGCCATGAGAGCGGCGTCATGACAGACGCAGCCAGTGAATTCGCCCCCGCCAAAGTCAATCTCAGCCTGCGCGTCGGTCCGCCGCGCGCTGACGGCTACCATCCGCTCGACTCCCTTGTGGTGTTCGCGGACTGGGGCGATGCGTTGAGCGCGCAGCCCGCTGACACCCTGACGCTAAACCTCACGGGGCCGGGGGCGGGGGGCCTGCAGTCTGATCCGCAAAACCTGGTGCTCAAAGCCGCCTACGCCTTGCGCGCGGCGGCGGACCAGCCCGAGCTGGGCGCCCATCTGACGCTGGACAAGCATTTGCCGGTCGCGGCGGGGCTCGGCGGCGGATCGTCGGACGCGGCGGCGGCGCTGCGCGTGTTGAACCGGGTCTGGGATCTCGGATTTTCTCTCAAGCAACTTGCAGAGATCGGTACGGTGGTCGGCGCAGATGTGCCCGCCTGCGTGCATGCCCGTCCTTTGCGGATGCAAGGGATCGGCGAACGCGTCACGCCGCTGATCGCCTGGCCGGCGCTTCATGGCGTGATCGTGCATCCCGGCGCGCCGGTGCCCACTGGGTCCGTGTTCAAGGGCTATGATGCGACAGCGCCTCAGCCGCTGTCAGCGGGGGCGCCCATGCTGGCGGGCGATCTGGAGGCGGCGCTCAATCGTCTGGCGCTGGACGGCAATGATCTTGAGGCGCCCGCGATCGCGCACTGTCCGGTTATCGAGAGCGCGCTGGCCGCGCTGAAGCGCCAGCCCGGCGCGCGCCTTGTGCGCATGTCCGGGTCCGGGGCGAGCTGTTTTGCGCTGTTCGAAACGCCGGAGTCGGCGGACAGGGCGTCCCGTATGATCGCAGGCGAGCACCCGGACTGGACCAGCCGCGCTGTGGTGTTCGGGGGCGCAGCGTGAGCGGCGCGCTCATCGCCATGGCGCTCACCGCAGCCTTGGTCAGCTTTGTCGTCTCTGTGCTGGTCTTGAAGGGCGGCGTGCTCGATCTGCCGAACGCTCGGTCCAGTCACAAGACCCCTACGCCGCGCGGCGGGGGTTTGGGCGTTCTGGCGGGCGTGGGCGCCGGGGCGCTGGTGGCCAGCGCCTTTCCTCTGGGCGCTTCGGCGCTGGGGGGCGTCTTGATCGTGACGGCGCTGTTCGGCCTGCTGGGGTTTCTCGATGACCTCTTTGTGCTCGATGAACGGCTCAAACTGGTCTCCTTCATCGTTTTCTGCGCGGCGATGGTGTCCACGGCCGGACCCGTCACCCGGTTCGGCCTGACCTATGAGCTGGGTTTTGCGCTGCCCTTGCTCGTCGGCTGGGTCGGCTCGGCGCTCTTTGTGTTCGTGGTCGTGAACGCGGCGAACTTTATGGATGGCTCGGACGGCATTCTCGCTGCGGTGATGATCCCCGCCGGCATTGCGCTGTGCGTCGCCGGGCTGGCGGCAGGCGTGATGACCAGCGTCATTGCGGGGGCCTTGCTGGCCGCGAGCCTTGCCGGCTTTGTTGTGCTGAACTGGCCGCCGGCGAAACTGTTTGCCGGCGATGTGGGCGCGCTGGGCGCAGGGGCGCTTTATGCGGGCGGTGCGCTGGCTCTGGTCAATCACGGCTTTTCCGGCACGCTCTGGCTTGCGCCCTTGTTCGTGCTGGTCTTTCTGGCGGACGTTCTGCTGACCCTGCTGCGCCGGGCGCGGCATGGCCGGTTTTCGCTGTCGGCCCATCGTGAGCACGCCTATCAGCGCCTGATTGATTCAGGTTGGAGCCATCAGGAGATCGCGCTCGTCTATGGCGGGCTGACCGCCGGGATCGGGCTCACAGGCCTGATCGCCGCCCAGATGATGGACGGCGCCGTGCCGATGGTGTTCGCGCTCTGGACGGTGGTCCTGACCGCGCTTCACGTGTCGGTTGGGCGGGTCGTGGGGCGGTAGACTGCTCCATTCGGACTGGATGACGGTTCGAGAAGAACTTTTCCCTTCTCCCCCGCCTTCGCCGGGGAAGAGGATAGTGTTGAATTGTCATCCCCCGCTTCATGCGGGGGATCCATGCCGTTTGTTCAGATCAGAGCCGATCGAGCATCGCGCGAATGGCGTCGAGTTGGCTGGCGCCGAGTTTCATCGAGCGCTCTGCCGACCAGCCATAGATGGCGTCAGGCATGTCCGCATTGTCCTTGAACGGCATTTCCAGGGTCATGGCGAGGCATTTGAAATGATGCCGCATCCAGTGGGTGGCGATGGAGAGGTCCGCTTCGCCCGGCGCATCGACGTCATAGCCGAACGCGGTCTGGAAATCGGGGTTGAAGCGTTTCAGCTCGGCCTTGTAGCCGTCGAGCTTTTTCTGATCGCTCTCCGTCCAGCCCGGCACGCCTTCGGCGCCTGCGATGAAGTTATAGGGCAGGCCCTCATCGCCATGCATGTCGAGGAATAAGTCGACACCAGTCTGCTCCATGGCGTCGAGCACGCATTTGACTTCCGGAGAGTTCTCGGCGCTCGCCTTGTCCCATTCGCGGTTGAGGTTCACGCCCTTGGCGTTGGTGCGCAGATGGCCGCGAAACGACCCGTCCGGGTTCATGTTCGGCACGATGTGGAAGACGGCTTTTGACAGCAGATCGCGCGCCACCGGATCATTGTCATCCAGAAGACGCTCCAGAAGGCCTTCGGCCGCCCATTCCGCCATGCTCTCGCCGGGGTGCTGGCGCGCGGTGATCCACAGCGTCTTCTTGCCGTCGCCGGGTTCGCCCACGATGAGCCGGTCGATATCGCGACCGTCCAGCGTCTCGCCGATCACATCGAGCGTGACGCGGGGATCGGCCTGGCAGGCGGCGATCAGGGCGTCATGGCGGGCCATGGAATAGGGGGCGAAATAAGCGATCCAGACGGCGTCCGCATCAGGGGTGAGGGAGAGGACGAGCTGACCGTCAGCGTAAGACGTCTCGATACGCTCCCAATGCTCACGGTCTTCGGACGCGACCGCCTGATACCCGTCCCAGCCATCGAGGTAGGCCGCGCCGCCGGCGTTCTCGATCACCATGCGGCAGGTCTGGCCCTTCGCGCCGGACAGGCGAAAATGGAACCATTGGTAGAAGTCCGAGCCGTTGTCCTTTTTGATCTCAAGGCGAATGTCCTTGGGATCGGAAGCGGACTTCACAACGATATTGCCGGAATCAAACTGGCTGGAGATGCGCATGGCGGACCTCTTTCTGGGGAAGATGTGAAAAGGGCGGCTCTGCGCCGCCCTCAAGGATCAGTATGCGCGTTCCACAACAAACTCGGGCAGGGCGGCCAGCGCCTCTGTCCACTCGTTGCGGGGCGCGATGTTGAGCGCATTGACCGCGTTCGCGGCATGGGCGCGGGCGGCCTCGAGCGTGGCGTCAAGCGCGCCATGTTTTTTGAGGATGGCGAGCGCTTCGTCGAAATCAGCGTCCGACTGCTCGCCATCGCTGATCACACGTTTCCAGAAAGCGCGTTCGGTGTCGTCCGCCGCTTCCAGCGCCAGCGCGACGGGCAGGGTGATCTTGCCTTCGCGAAAATCATCGCCGGTGTTCTTGCCGAGCTCCGCCGCCATGCCGCCATAATCGAGCGCATCGTCCACCAGCTGGAACGCGAGGCCCAGCTCGCGGCCATAGGTCTCCAGCCCGTCCTCGACGGCCTTGTCCGAGCCGTTCAGGATCGGCGCCACCTGGGCGGCGGCCGAGAACAGCGCGGCGGTCTTGGCGTCGATGATGCTCATATATTCAGCGCGAGTGATGTCGATATTGCGCACGGCGGCCAGCTGGCGCACCTCGCCTTCGGCGATCACGGACGCGGCGCGGCTGAGAACATGCAGCGCGTCCATGGAGCCCGCATCGACCATCATCATGAAAGAGCGCGCGAACAGGAAATCGCCGACCAGCACGGAATGCGCATTGCCCCAGACGGCGTTGGCGGGCGCCTTGCCGCGGCGCAGCTCGCTTTCGTCCACCACGTCATCATGAAGCAGCGTCGCGGAGTGGATGTATTCCACCGCCGCCGCCAATGACACATGGCCCGCGCCTTCATAGCCCAGCATGCGCGCGGCGGTGACGGTGATCAGCGGCCGGATGCGCTTGCCCCCCGCAGCCACCAGATAGTCGGCCGTTTGCGGGATCGAATGGGTGGCGCTGGCCATACGTTCTTCGATCACGGCCTCAACAGCGGCCATGTCATCGCTGGCGAGCGTCGCCAGCCGGATCACCGGATTGACCGGTTCTGCCGGAATATCTGCCTGAGGGAGTCCGTTCACCCCGAGCCCCTTGATGTTCTCGTTCAGCGCGCCGCACAATAGGTGGCGCCCCATGACGCGGCAAGCACATGACGCTGTGCGAACGCATTGGATGGTTCATTATGCCTCAACACCATATAGGGCGGAGACCCAAATGATCGAAGTGCTTGCGACAAACGATCCCGTGAAACTGAGTTTCGCCCAGGCGATTCTCAAGGAGGCGGGGATCGAGGCGGTGACGCTGGACGAGCAGACCTCCTCGACCTTTGGCGGTGCGCTGCCCTGGATCAAGCGCCGGATTCTGGTCCGGGAGCAGGATGCCGATCGCGCCAAGGCCATGCTGATTGATGCGCTCAAGGACGATGCGGAACAGTGACCCGTGCGCCGGACGCCTTTCTGGGCGGCAAGATCAAACTGCACCAGCTTGAAGACGGCTATCGCGCCGGCATGGACGCGGCGGTGCTGGCGGCGGCGCTGGGGCTGAAGCCGGGCCAGCGCGCGCTCGAGTTCGGCTGCGGCGCGGGCGCGGCGCTGCTGAGCGCGGCGGCGCTGTATCCAGACGCGCATCTGACCGGGATTGAGCGTGATCCTGAAGCGGCCGCCCTGGCGCAGAGCAATATCGTTCTGAACGGGTGTGAAGACCGGGTCTCGGTGACCGAGGGCGATGCGCTGGGCTTCAAGGCCGCGCGCGAGCTGGACGCGGTGTTTTTCAACCCGCCCTTCTTTGACGACCCGACGACCTTGCGCGCGCCCAAGAGCGGAAAAACCCCCGCCTGGATGTCGGACGCCGGGCTTGAGGCGTGGATGGAGGCGGGGCTCAAACGGCTCAAATCAGGCGGAGTGCTGACGGTGATCCAGCGCGCCGACCGGCTTGATGATCTGCTTCTCGCGCTGAAAGGGCGGGCGGGCGCGGTCGTCATCCTGCCTGTTCAGGCGCGCGCCGCAGAGCCCGCCAAGCGCGTGGTGGTGCAGGCGATCAAGACCGGCAAGGGGTCGCTTCAACTCCTGCCGCCCCTGACCTTGCACGAAACCGGCGGATCAGGCTTCACGCCGGAGGCTGACGCCATCTTCCGCGGCGAGCGCCGCCTTGCCTTGCGCCGCTAAAACCCCCAACTGTTTCCTATCTGGTTGGAGAGACAAAGAATGTCAGCAAAAGACACCCTGAGTGCGGCCTGGACAAAAGCGCAAAAGACCGTCCGTCAGCTTCTGGGACAGGACACGCCGCTGGTGCCGGTGATCCGCCTTGAAGGCATGATCATGTCAGGCGGTCGCAACGCCAATGCGCTAAACCTGCAGCGGGTTGAGAAACAGATCGAGCGCGCTTTCTCGATCAAGGATGCGCCAGCCGTCGCCTTGCTGATCAATTCGCCTGGCGGCAGCCCGGTGCAGTCGCGCCTGATCCATGAACGCATCCGCGCGCTGGCGGTGGAGAAAGAGAAAACCGTTCTCGCCTTTTGCGAAGATGTGGCGGCGTCTGGCGGGTATTTCCTGGCGGTGTCGGGCGATGAGATCTTCGTTGATCCCGCCACCATTATAGGCTCGATCG
>TARA_R100000306_G_scaffold62294_2_pt1 | contig 12151 bp, 11 predicted proteins | sample TARA_R100000306 | Tara Oceans TARA_R100000306 (sample SAMEA2620824) | marine metagenome | biome: marine biome (ENVO:00000447); feature: mesopelagic zone (ENVO:00000213); material: "saline water (ENVO:00002010), including plankton (ENVO:xxxxxxxx)" | depth 1000 m | reverse complement strand
CCGGCCTTGAGGTGTCTGAAGACGACGCCGCCAATGCCGTCGCAGCGGTGAAGGAGTAAGTCATGAACTACCTCCTGTCTGACACCAGCTTCTGGGCGTTTGTCGGCCTGATCCTGTTCTTCGTCGTGATCATCTTTGTGGGCGCGCCGAAAATGATCGGCAAGGCGCTTGATGACCGCGCGGACCTGATCCGCAAGGAACTCGATGAAGCCCGCCGCCTGCGCGAAGAAGCGCAGGAGCTGATGGCCACTTATGAGCGCAAGCAGACTGAAGCCGCGGCTGAAGCTGAAGCGATCATCAAGCAGGCCAAGGCGGAAGCTGAATATCTGCGCGAGAACGCCAAGAGCGAAATCGCCCAGCGCGTCGAGCGTCGCACCGCCATGGCGGAACAGCGCATCGCTCAGGCCGAAGCCCAGGCCGCCAAGGAAGTCAAAGCCCTGGCCGCCGATCTGGCGATTGAGGCCGCGCAGCACCTCTTGTCCAAGAAGCTGAACAAGACCCAGCGCAACGCCCTTCTGAAAGCCGACACTGCGGCCCTGAAGGACCAGTTGAACTAGGTCTGGCTTCGACAGATTGAACAATAAAAGCCCGCGACACGCTCGCGGGCTTTTTTGTGTCTGAAATCATCCGGTGTGTATCGAAGCAGCCCACTCAGGCGCGTTCAAACCCCAAGGCTTCGTAGAACGCGATCGCGCCCAGATTGCCGGGAACCACCTTGAGGCTGATCTCTTCAAGCCCCCTCGCCGCCAAGCGCTCGCCAATCTCGGCCACCAGGGCCGCGCCAACGCCTTGTGTCCGCCAGTCATCATCGACAGCCAGATCCTTGATGAAGCCGGTGGTCCACGCCTGTATGACGCCTGCAAGCCTTTCAGAGCCCGTGTCTATCGCCACAAGGCATAGCTCAGGATCAAACTCTGCGTCGCTCTGAACAGACTGGCGCCAGTCCTCGGCCTCCAGACGTTCCCCCTCTCCGCCACGATAGGCGTGATTGAGCAAGGCTCTGGCGGCAGCCGCTTCGTGCTGGAAGTCGAGAGGTCGTATGACGAGGTCAGGCGAAGACGTCGGGGAGAGTGGGATATCCTCAAGCGACCTCACCAGCCGCAAGCCGGTAAAGCCCATCTCTCCTAGTCCTTATGGAACCGGTCGAAGATGTGCTTGACCCGCTCCCAGACACCGGGATGGCGCTTGAGCCAGTCGGTGATGAAGGTGTGGGCGCGCTTGGACGTCATCGCCAGCAGGATCAGGCCAATGATGGCCAGCGGCAGACCAAGCGGAATAGGCAGGAAAAACAGCGGGATGGAAATCGCCAGCAGGAAGATCGCCAAGGCCACGGCAATCGCTCGCAACACCACCAACAGAACGCTGGTCACGCCATTGACGCCGTTTCGCGCCCAACCGTTGGGGGTGTCGTTCATCGCCACCTTGGGATCTGCCTTGTCGTTTTCCACGCTCAATCCATACCTCGTACGCTAATGTCGAGGCGGCCGCCATCCGGTTCAACCCGTACCGGATGGCGACTCTCACATTCTTGCAGCTGGAAATGTCGATTTCAGGGCAGTGTGGCGCAATGCCCTCATATCGAGTTCGGTCTTACTCCGCTGCCTGCACCTCGTCAGAGGGCGGCGTCCAGCGCAGGACCGGCTGACGGGCGGCCCGGGTCTCATCCAGACGTTTGGCTGGCGCAAACCGCGGCGCGGCAGTGAAGCGCTCGGTTTCACCCGCTTTCGCAGCGTGAGCCAATGCTTCCAGCGTGTCGCAGAACCGGTCCACGCTGGCCTTGGATTCAGACTCGGTCGGTTCAATCAGCATGGCCCCATGCACGACCAGCGGGAAGTACATGGTCATGGGGTGATAGCCCTCATCGATCATGGCTTTCGCAAAGTCGAGCGTTGTGACGCCGGTGTCTTTCAGGAAGCGGTCGTCAAACAGCGCTTCGTGCATGCACAGCCCGTCAAAGGACGGCGTCATGACGTCTTTCAGGCGCGCCAACACATAGTTGGCGTTCAGCACGGCATCCTCGCTGGCCATTTTCAGGCCATCCGCGCCATGGCTGAGCATATAGCTCATCGCGCGGGTGAACATGCCCATCTGACCATGGAAAGCGACCATGCGGCCGAACGGCTCAGCGCCCTGGGCCTTGGCGTCCGCTTCGTCCTCGACCATGCGCCAGCTGTCGCCATCCTTGATGACGAAGGGCAGCGGCGCGAATTTCGCCAGCGCTTCGGACAGCACGGTCGGGCCGGAGCCGGGACCGCCGCCGCCATGGGGCGTGGAATAGGTCTTGTGCAAGTTGAAGTGCATGGCGTCGACGCCCAGATCGCCCGGGCGCACCCGGCCGGAAATGGCGTTGAAGTTGGCGCCGTCGCAATAGAAATACCCGCCCGCCTCGTGCATCAGGTCGGCGATCTCGCGGATGTCGCGCTCAAACAGGCCGCAGGTGTTGGGGTTGGTCAGCATGATCGCCGCCACGTCATCCCCAAGCTTGGCCTTGAACGCCTCCATATCCACGCGGCCATCAGGGCCAGCGGGGATCTCGTCGCAATGGAAACCGCACTGGACGGCGGTGGCCGGGTTGGTGCCGTGCGCGCTCTCAGGCACCAGCACGCGCCGGCGATGGCTCTCGCCGCGGGCGTCGAGCGCCGCGCGGATCGCCATCATGCCGCACAGCTCGCCATGGGCGCCCGCTTTCGGGCTCATGGCGACGGTGGGCATGTTGGTCAGCGTCATCAGCCAATGGGCCAGCTCGCCGATCAGCTCGAACGCGCCCTGAACCGTGGATTGCGGCTGCAGCGGGTGAATGTCGGAGAAGCCCGGCAGGCGCGCCAGCTTCTCGTTCAAACGCGGATTGTGCTTCATCGTGCACGAGCCCAGCGGGTAGAGCCCGATATCAATGGCGTAATTCTTCCGGCTCAGGCGCACATAATGGCGCATGGCTTCAGGCTCGCTAAGACCCGGAAGCCCCAGATCGCCCTTGCGCTCCAGCGCGCCCAGACGTGACGGCTTGCCCTTGGGGGCCTCGAAATCGACGCCGGTCTTGTCATAGGTCTGCCGCTCAAAAATCAGCGGTTCCGCCTGATCAAGCCCTTTGGAGCCTGAGAACGTGTCCTCGTATGCGCCCGGATCAGGCGTGTGCAGCGGACGGGACGGACGGCCTTGAGTATTCATCGCCATGATTACAGCACCTCTTTCAGAGCCGCTTCGAATGCGTCGAGATCGCTTTCGGTGTTGGTTTCAGTGGCCGCAACGATCAGCAGATCGTCATAGCCTTCGCCCGGATACAGCCGGCTGGCGGGAACCCCGCCCAGAACGCCTTTGTCCGCCAGCGCCTCCACCACGTCCGCCGCTTTTTTCGGCAGACGCAGGGTGAACTCGTTGAAGAAGGCGTCGGTGACCAGCTCCACGCCTGAAATCGCGCTCAGACGGTCGGCCAGCTCGCACGCTTTCTCATGGCTCAGCTGAGCCATGGTGCGTAGTCCGGTATCGCCCAGCAGCGACATGTGGATCGTCCAGGCCAGCGTCATCAGGCCGGAGTTCGTGCAGATGTTGGAGGTCGCCTTGTCGCGGCGGATATGCTGTTCGCGCGTGGACAGCGTCAGCACAAAGCCCCGGCGTCCGTCCGCATCCACAGTCTCCCCCGCCAGACGGCCGGGCAGGTTGCGGATGAAATTGCGATCGCCGCGGCAAGCGAACAGGCCCACATGCGGGCCGCCGAACTGCAGGCCGACGCCGATGGACTGGCCTTCGCCGACCACGATGTCCGCGCCCATGGCGCCGGGCGTTTTCATCAGGCCCAGCGACACAGCCTCGGTGAACACCGCGATCAGCAGCGCGCCTTTCTCGTGGGCGGCCTTGGCGATGGGTTCCAGATCATGGACCTGGCCGAACACGTCCGGGTTCTGCACCACGACGCACGCCACATCATCGGGGATATCGGCGGCGATATCGTCCAGCCCGCCGGGCTTGGCCGCATCATCGCGGATTTCGATATCCATGTATTTGGCCAGCGTATGGGTCGCGGCGGCGTAGTGAGGATGCAGATTGCCGCTGAGGATCGCCTTGGAGCGCTTGGTGATCCGGCACGCCATCAGCACGGCTTCACCGCAGGCGGTCGAGCCGTCATACATTGAGGCGTTCGCCACTTCCATGCCGGTCAGGAGCGCGACCTGGGTCTGGAACTCAAACAGGGTCTGCAGCGTGCCCTGGCTGATTTCCGGCTGATAGGGCGTATAGCTGGTGAGGTATTCCGAGCGCTGGATCAAATGATCCACGCTGGCGGGAATATGGTGCTTGTATGCGCCCGCCCCCACAAAGAACGGCGCTTCAGACGCGGCGACGTTCTTGCGCGACATCTTCGTCAGAAGGCGCTCGACCTCCATCTCGCTCTTGTGGAGCGGCAGGTCCACCGGCCCGTCCAGGCGCACCTTCTGGGGCACGTCCTCAAACAGGGCGTCGACAGAATCCACACCGATCGTATCGAGCATCTCGGCCCGGTCAGCGTCGGTCAGCGGGAGATAGCGCATGGCGATCCACCTTCCTTCATAAAGCAGGTCGGACGGCTCTGAAGTCGAGCCGCCGGTCTAGTCGCTGCATGTAGATCGACGCCGTCCGGCGTCGAGGCTTAACTGATGTGTTCGGCGTAGGCCGCGTCATCCATCATGGCGTCGAGCTGGCTCTTGTCAGACAGCTTGATCTTCACGAACCAGCCTTCGCCGTCCGGCGCTTCGTTGACCTTGGCGGGCTCGCCTTCCAGCAGCTCGTTGACGGCGATGATCTCGCCCGACACCGGCGCATAGACTTCAGACGCGGCTTTCACGCTTTCCACAACGGCCAGCTCATCGCCCGCCGAGACGGTCTTGCCCACTTCGGGCAGCTCGACAAACACCACATCGCCCAGCTGTTCGGCGGCGTAGGCGGTGATGCCCACAACGCCCTCTTCGCCGTCAACACGGATCCATTCATGGTCTTTGGTAAATCGGGTGCTCATCAGACGTCTCCTCCAGAGCGAAATCGTGCGGGATCAACCGCGATAAAAACGATGCGGCGCGAAGGGCGTTTTCACCACTTCAGCCGGGCGCGCCTTGCCGCGCACCATCAAATCAACCTGCGTGCCGGGCGCCGACAGATCGGTGCGCACAAAGCCCATCGCGATGGGAGCGCCGACAGTCGGACCAAATCCGCCCGAAGTGACGACGCCGACAATCTCGCCATTCACGGCGATCTCGGTGCCTTCACGCGCCGGGGCGCGGTCTTTCAGCGCCAGACCCACGCGCTTTTTCGCGGGCTTTTCGGCGATGTCTTTCAGGATGCGCGCAGCGCCGGGGAAATCGGCGCGCTCGCGACGCGATTTGGCCACCGCCCAGATCAGACCGGCCTCGATGGGCGAAGTCGTCTCATCCATGTCATGGCCGTACAGGCACAGACCGGCTTCCAGACGCAGGGAATCGCGCGCGCCCAGACCGATCGGCTTGACCCGCTCATCACTCAGAAGCTTGCGGGCGAAATCGCTGGCGTGTTCGTTGGCGACGGAGATTTCAAACCCGTCCTCGCCGGTATAGCCCGAGCGCGAAATCATCAGGCGCAGGCCGTCGATTTCAAACCAGCCCGCCTGCATGAACACCATCTTCGCCGCGTCCGGGCAAAGGTCGGCCATCACGGCGCCCGCCTGCGGGCCCTGCAGCGCCAGAAGCGCGCGGCCATCAAGCTCGACCAGCTCGGCGACGCCTTTGGTCGCCTCGATGATGTAATCAAAGTCAGAGCGCTTGCAGGCGGCGTTCACCACCAGGAACAGCCCTTCATCATCGGGGCGGGAGACCATCAGGTCGTCCTTGACCCCGCCTTCAGGGTTCAGGAGCAGCGTGTATTTCTGTTCGCCCTGCGGCAGCGCCGCAAGGTCCGCCGTAATCAGCTTCTCAAGCGCGCTTTCATCGCCGATCAGCCGCGCCTGACCCATATGGGAGACGTCAAACAGGCCCGCAGCCTCGCGCGTATGATTATGCTCGGCCATGACGCCGTCATACTGGACGGGCATCTCATAGCCGGCGAACGGGACCATTTTGGCGCCCAGTTCGACGTGAAGATCATAAAGCGGCGTGCGGTTGAGCGTGTCGGTCATGTCTGGCCTCAAGCATGCGGGTTGCGTGCGTCGCGCGGCTCATGCCGGCTCCGAATCGCCCCCGCTGTCTTGATGACCTGAGAGATTCCCGCGTCGCGCCTTCAAAAACAGGCGCGCGCATTGCTCCTTCGGTGGGGCGTCTGAACGTCAGCGCCCGCTTTCCAGCGTTAGGTCTTAGGCTTGCGGTCCGTTAGCCTGAGCGTTTCCGGGGCGGTTGCGCCTTCGGCGCCGGCGTCTTCGGCCGGTCTCTCCCGCAAGTGACCTCATGTATCCCCGCTGCAGCGCGCCTCACGGCGGGTCTGCACCGACGCGCAAACCTAGCGTTTGACGGATATGAGTCAATCGCGATTGGGCGCTGCAGCATAAGCTTTTGTTCCCGCAGCTGCGCATGAAACGGCCCGCCAGAAGACGGGCCGCAATTCATGTCTGGCTTGACCTTGCTTCGGTCCGGGCGGGATCGGACAGGCCCTGCAAAAGCCGAAAGTGGGCCGCGCCTTCTCTGACCTAAGGGTGGGTCTTTGAAGAGGAGAAGGCGCAGCCCACACAGCGCGCGCGGGGAGAACCGGACGCGCTGGAACCGCACCCGGATCTAGGTCCGCTCGATGACGTTCTGACGGCGCACCCGCTCCTGATGCAGGGCGACAACGCGCGGATCATTCATTTGCTGAAGCGCTTGCGCCGTGGTGCGCGCCTGGCAATCGCGGGCGATCCGCACATCCAGCAGCCCGCGAGCGTCATGGACATTGCAATAGCGCTCGACCTGGTTTGCGAGCCGGTCCAGGACCATTTCGCGTCCTTCCGGTGATGACAGCATCCAGCGATCATACTCAAAGTTGAATGTCTGGGCGTTTGAGGGGGCGCAGATCACAACAGCCGTGACAGCGGCGGCGACAAGGGTTCTGACAGAGATCATTCGGTACTCTCCTGCGTTTGTTGAGCCGGCGAGAGCGCGGCCTGTCCAGATGACGAGAGCGAGACTGGTCTGAGCCACGCCACAAATCCTGAGCGTGATATGCGCCAGTCCTGAAAAATTATAAGGTGCTATTTTAATTGAGATTTTTTTCTAATTCTGAGGAGCAAAAACCGTGCATCGCCCTGCACTCTGACTACAATCGCCGAACATGCTGACTTCAGGGGGCGCGGCGTTGACCGACACGACACATAAGGATGCAACTGACGCAGAGGCGAACGCTGCGCCGCTGCTTCTGGCAGGCGGACGGCTGTCCCTTGATCCGGTCGGGTCCAGGGTTCTGCTGGATGGCAAGCCGATTGAACTCGGCGGGCGCAGTTTCACCCTGTTGCACACGCTTATGCGGCACCCCATGCAGCTTCTGGCCAAAGACAGGTTGATCGAACTTGTATGGGAAGGTCGCGCTGTCTCCGATGCGGTGCTGACAACGGCTGTGCGCGATCTGAGAAGAGCCCTCAACGATAGCGCCAGACGCCCCTTATGGGTCAAAACCGAACATGGTCGGGGCTATCGTTTCATCGCAGATGTGCAGGCGAAAAGGTCACTGCCCGAACCATCGCCCACAACCGGCGCAGACCTCTCAATGCCAGAGCAACGTGAATCGCGTGCAGCAATCGCAACCCAGACCGCAACGCCCTTGGCTGACTCACCTTTTCGCCGGCTCCCTCCCTCTTGGCTCATCGCAGGGATTGCCGGGCTTGGACTTGTGATCGTATTGGCGGCCAGTGTCTTTCTAGGCGAGCGGACATCGGCCACATCCGCGATAAACCGCTCGGTGGCCGTGCTCGATTTTGAAAATCTGAGCGCGGAAGACGACACAGCCTGGTTCGCAAACGCCTTGTCAGAAGAACTGACCAGCGCCCTGACCCGAGTATCGGACCTGCGTGTTGCTTCTCGGCGTGCGACGTTTACCGCGTCCCAGGACAGCCAAGACCTTCAAGACATCGCCCATCATCTCGGCGTGGCGAACATCCTGGAAGGCACAGTGCGCATTTCAGGCGATCAGGTCCGTGTCACGGTCTCGCTTGTTAGCGCGAGTGACGGGGCGCAGGTCTGGTCACAGAGTTATGACCGCGACTTCAATCATCTGCTCAGCCTTCAGACTGACATTGCGACAGCCGTGGCGAACACACTCGATACCGCGCTTGATCCGGATACGCTCGTGCGCATGGCTTCAGTAGGGACGGAGTCAATCGCGGCCTATGAAGCGTATATGCGCGGGCAAGCCCTGATGGCGCAGTTCTGGCAGACCGGACGCTCTGAGTCCTGGAGCCGGGCGCAGCCCTTACTCGACAGGGCGCGTTCAATCGATCCGGACTTCGCTCAGGCCCATGCAGCGTCTGCGCTCGTGTTCAAATATTCCAATACGCCGTCCCTGGTGATGCGCGCAGACGCCCTGAGCGGAGAGGCGTACAGACAGGAATATGCGGCGCGCATGGATGCCGCCATCGCCGCCGCTCGCGACCCGATTGAAGCGGCGTCCTATCGTGCATTGCGAGACTTTGAACTGTTTGAACTGGATGCTGCGCGTGAGGCGCTCGCGACCTATCTGACAGCACGCCCGTACGATATTGACGCCAACTTCCAGCACAGCAACACCCTTGTAATGCTGGGCCGTCATGAAGAGGCGCAACAGGTCATACGACGGCTTGCAGAGATTATCCCGCGTGAGGATGCGACAAACCGAAGCCTGCTGATTCAGCATGCCCGAAAATCGCGGGATTTCGAATTTGCCGCGACCCTTTCGCGCGAAACCCTGACCGACCACCCGTTCTTCGGAGTTGCTTTGGTGGAGGCCCATTGGGCGTTCCTTTTCATCGACGCGGTTGATGAAGCACGTGAGGTCGCGGCTCGAATTGAAGCCAGCCAGGTTGGACGGATCGCCCAGATGAGCATACGGCTCAATCAGTTCTGCGCGGATGGAAATCGTGAGGAGGCTGTCCCGATCGCCGCGGAGATGACGAACCATCCCCGCTCTTTCATAGTCGCCTGGTACGCCTACCGAGCCCTTGGCGATGATGACGCCGCCTATGGCCGCTTGCTTGAGCTTGACGCCCCCGGCACGCCGCCGTCGAGGTTGCGCACCCTGTTATTGAACGATCCGTCATTTGACCCGGCGCGCTTTGAGCATCTGTCCGCAGCTCTGGTGGAGGCTGGCGGACGGCTGACGGAACCCACGCAGCCGGCCGTACGGTGCCCGCCCGCCTGACGCGCTTTTTACATCCGCTCGGGCACGTCAATTCCAATCAGGCCGAGCACGATCTCGAGCTGTGTGAGCGTGGTCCCGGCCAGGGTCAGGCGCGAGGCGCGAATGGCCTCGTCCTTTTCCGGCAGGATCGGACAGGCGGCGTAAAAGCCCGAAAACGCTTGCGCGAGCCCATAGGCGTGTTCGCACAACACGTTCGGGGCCCGGTCCCGCTCGGCGCGGCCAAGTGCGCTTTCAAACGCGTCCAGACGACGGATCAGCGCCGCCTCAGCCTTGTCCGATATCGTCACCGCGCCGGGTTTGATCCCCTGCTCGCCGGCCTTCTTCAGCAGCGATTTGATGCGCACGGCCTGATATTGCAGATACGGCCCGGTCTTGCCTTCAAAGCTGACAAAGCGGTCCAGATCAAAGATGTAGTTGGTGGTGCGCACATTCTGCAGATCGGAGAACTTGATCGCGGCGTTGCCCACGGCGCGCGCCACATCTTCAAACTCGTCTTCAGTCAGCTGTGCGCCCAGCCCCGCCTCGTTCAGGCGCGCCCGCGCCCGCTCGCGGGCTTCACTGATCAGATCGGCCAGACGGAAGGTGCCGCCAGCGCGGGTGCGCAGACGTTTGCCGTCGGTCCCGTTCACCGTGCCGAACTTCACGTGCTCCAGCGCGCCTTCTTCCGCGAGACCGGCCTTATAGGCGGCGCGGAAGACTTGTTCGAAGTGATCAGACTGGCCCAGATCAACCACATAAAGGGTCAGCTCGGGGTTTTGCTGCTGTTTGCGATCCAGAATGGTCGCAAGGTCGGTAGTGGCGTACAGCGCCGAGCCCTGGCTTGAGACCAGGATCAGCGGCGCCAGTTCTTTCTTGTCGTCCTCACGGGCGACGCGCACGATCCAGGCGCCGTCGCTCTGCTCGGCCACGCCGCGCGCCTTGAAGTCCTCGACCAGCCCCGGAATCAGATCATTGACGTCGCTTTCGCCCTTCCACAGGTCGAAATGAACGCCCAGCGCGCCGAAATCATCTTTCAGCGCCGCAATCGACACATTGATGAAATGGCGCAGCAGCGCGCGATAGCCCGGTCGCCCGGCCTGCAGTTCAGCGGTCGCCTTGCGCGAGCGCGCATTGCGCTCGGGGTCATCCTTGGCCTTGGCGGAGGCCTGCGGATAAAGCCGCGCCAGATCGTCGATGGTCACCGGGGGTTCTTCCGGATACGGGCCCGTGAAATCAGCGTCGTAATAGACAAGGTCCGGCTGCTCATCCTGCAGCTCGGTGACCAGATGGCCCATCTGAAGGCCCCAATCACCCAGGTGGATGTCGGAGGTGACGTCATGACCGCGAAAGCGCATCAGGCGCTGCAGGCTGTCGCCGATCACCGATGACCGCAAATGGCCCACATGCATGGGCTTGGCCACGTTCGGTCCGCCGAAATCAATCATCACCCGCTTGGGGGCCGCGCTCTGACGGCCGCCCACACGGGCGTCGTCCGCCAGGCCATGGGCGCGGATCGCGTAGAGCGTGCTGGCCGGGGTGATGTTGAGAAAGCCGGGCCCGGCGATCTCGATCTCCAGCTCCGGGTGCTGCGCGTCGAGCTCAGCCTTCACGTCTTCGGCGACGGCGCGCGGGGCTTTCTTGGCCTGTTTGGCCGCCGCCATGGCGCCATTGCACTGATAGGGCGCAAGATCGGGACGGTCGGATTCAAACACCGTCCCCAGATCGGCGGAAAGGCCCACGGCCTCGAACGCAGCGCCGACAGCGCTGGTCAGTTGTTCGACAATCGAAGTCATAACGTCTCGAATATTTTAATCGTCTTGCCCGGCCCGGACACGGAAGCGCAGACCGCTGCGATTGAATTCCAGCTGTTCATCGGTCAGCTCAAAGCCCACCAGAATTTCATAGTTGGAGCCCGAAGTGGTCGGTGACACGCGCGGCAGGGAAATGGAGTTGAACTCCTCGATCACTTCCACACGATCTTCACCGGGCTCGAACGTCACGGTGATGGGGAAGGTCTGGCGCTCAATCACAACCCGGTCCGTCCGGGTGACCGCCACGAACATCTCATAGGTCTTGGTCATGCCCTGCGCCGCCGGTCCGCGGCCAAATCCCAGGCGCACGCCCATCTCCATCTCGATGGGATCCGCGTTGCGATCGGTGTAACGGCAATTGCTGGCGACATTGAGAATCTCGCCGGTGAACCCCACATTTTCAAAGACAGCGGTCTCGCCATTGATTTCCACCAGCCGGTGGGCGTCATACAGCGCCAGCGCGTTCGGGCAGGGCCCCGGATTGGGATCCGGCTCCGAAATGGTGTCACGCAGGGTGGAGCACCCGGACAGGACCAGAGCAGCGACGGACAGGCTCAGAACGGACAGGCGCATGAATAACCTCAAGGCGTTCGGATGGCGAACCATCTCAGAGGACGGCATGCCCCCCTTCGCGGGGCGCACGGTGTCTGCTAGAGCAGTCTGTACGACGCGCGCGCGGACAGGGCAACGCCCCGCCGCCTTTCCCCGCAGAGGAAATCCATGACCGACAAACCCGTCTTGACCGTCCAGCTGGCCTCTCCGCGCGGGTTTTGCGCCGGTGTGGATCGTGCGATTCAGATTGTGGAGAAAGCGCTCGAGCGCTATGGCGCGCCGGTTTTCGTGCGTCATGAGATCGTTCACAACAAACATGTGGTCAATCGGCTGGAGGCCATGGGCGCGGTGTTCGTCAAGGAACTCGACGAATGTCCTGACGATCGCCCGGTGGTGTTTTCAGCTCATGGCGTGCCGCAACGCGTCCCCGCCGAGGCCGCTCGCCGCGAGATGCTTTATGTGGACGCCACCTGCCCGCTGGTCAGCAAAGTGCATGTGGAAGCGCAGCGTCATCACAA
>TARA_R100000306_G_scaffold62553_1_pt1 | contig 12207 bp, 8 predicted proteins | sample TARA_R100000306 | Tara Oceans TARA_R100000306 (sample SAMEA2620824) | marine metagenome | biome: marine biome (ENVO:00000447); feature: mesopelagic zone (ENVO:00000213); material: "saline water (ENVO:00002010), including plankton (ENVO:xxxxxxxx)" | depth 1000 m | reverse complement strand
AAACCACTATTGCCTATTGACCCAGAGAAGGCTCATATGTGTTAGCTCGTGCCAGCAAGTAGCTTCTGCCTTTCCAGCACGAATTTGGCGATTTGATCTGGAGGGAATCTGTTCATGTCCACATATCCGTCTTGAGGGAAAACGCCGGGAACATTGCACTCTTCAGATCGGACGAACATGACCGTTTCATCGCTTCTGCTATTAATGATGCTTCGTATCGCTCTCCATTCAATTCCGCACCATAGCTTTGATTCATAATCTTTTGATAAGAATACGACTACCAAGTCCGAATTCTTCAGATAGACTGCTTGCAAAAGCGTATCCAAATTTGGGCGCGCGAGCTGTGCAATAAAGTCATCATCGTAAAAAACCGAACCTGGCGGTAGTGACGCTTTGACACCATCTGCGACATCTTTAACGACACCACGAAGTTCCCCTGGGAATGAAAACGCCACTTTGAAACGCATTTCTTCTAAGCGCCCACAGACTCCACTGTCGTTCGCCACCGGCGCGGCTATAATCTCGTGCTCTGATAGAATACCAAGCAGGTCCTTAGTCTTCACCGCCCAGTGAGTTCTGTACTGTTCGCCTCGTGACTCATCTATTTCTAGCTTGCTAGCAATCTCTTTGATCTTCGCGGCAGGGATAGGACCTATTTCTTGGTCGAACTCATACTCAATCGCAACGGCGCGACCTCGCTGTTTTATTTCTCTTATGTACCCAACAAACGCATCTTTTTCATAGCATTCGTACAAAAATAACGACGGATAGGATTTCAGCTTATCTATCACCTTTGCCGACAAATCGGAGTGAGCTTCGGCGACGGAATCTACCGTATACTCTAGGAATCTGCTTGTCGGAAATTCGTAAGCGGGCAAATCCCACGCAGTGTCGTTCCCGCTCATGATCAGGTTGAACATTCTTCCTCCAAAGAGCTAACAGCGTATTACATTGCGCGCTCACTAAGCCCGCCATCCTCTTTCTTTAAGCCTAGCTCGAACCAATCAATTAACCACCATAATATCAAGCAGCTATCCCTTCTGAACAACTCGCCTAAAGCCAAGGTGGCTCGCGAGCAAAGCGGCACAACCGAGCGCCTGCGCAAACCGAGCACAATGCTGCTCACTAAGCCCAGCCCGCCCTAGAGAAAGCGTTTATACAACAGCACCTTGAGACGCGGTGACTGTCTAAAAGGAAGCACCAACCCACGGGCTTACAAAGCAGCGGCACTCGAAATCGATTCAGCGCACCTCAGTCATTCTCTACCGGAGACTCCCTCTCCAGGCGCTCGAGCAACTTCAAAGTCGCCCTCACAAAATCGTGGTTGGTCACTATGCCAACAAGCTGTTTATTGCGGACGATAGGCAGGCAGCCAATCTTGCGGTTGATCAGGAAATTTGCGCCATCGGCCATACCGGTTTCTGGCGAGGCGATCGCGACATTTTTCGTCATGATTCGTTCAAGAGGAATGCTGGCATCGTGTTCAGCGCGCTCGGCTTCAGACATCGCGTAGATATCGGAATCCATTGCGGCGAGCAGATCACTGCGGCTGACCATACCGACCAGCCGCCGCTTTTCCGGGATCTCGTGTACCGAGAGAATGGGGATGTGTCGCACACCCCATTCTCTCATGGCTTTCCGAGCATCCAGCACTGAATGCTCTGGTGACAGTGTACGCACTGGCGTGCTCATCATTTCCTGCATCGTTACCATAAGCCGAGTTCTCCATTACACCTGTACTCGCACTGCTCCCAGGCGGGAACAGCTATTGTTTCCGGTGATACGCTTCATCATAACAGTTCAGCGCAGCATCGAGCTGCGTGTCGAGAAAAGGCATGCGCAGATCGAACTCGCGGGCCTTACGACTATCCAGGCTGACATCAGCCGGTCTGGCTGCTTTCAGCCTGGCCTGCTCACGCAGGCCGCTCTGGATGCAGTCCGTGGCATTGGTGGCCGCTTTGATCAGTGTGGGGTGGACAGGTCGACGATTACTGACTTCGGCGTCGGCACGCGCTTCGCAGAACTGACGGAGCCGTTCCGCCAGTTGCAGCAGGAAATCATGGCGCGACACGGTCTGCAGGCCGCCAAGGTGCAACAGCAGATTCTGGTTTCTGGGTACAGTTTCAGCCAGCTGCAGAAGGCCACGGGCCGCGGCGGCGTAACTGATGGTCGAGCGGTACTCGTCACTGAACCCGGTTACGGTCTCACCAGAGGCCCAGCGTTCCAAAATACCCTCCATCGGCGACAGCTGCAGCCGGCCATGGCCGAAGAGCAGGGGCAGGCGGCAGATAATGCCCTTGCATCCCGCGTCCCTCACTGCCTGCTCTGCAGCGACCTTATGTCGCCCATACGTGTTCACCGGACGCGGCGGTGCTGATTCGTCGTAGTGGCCGAGGAGGCCGTCGAAGACGAGATCAGTCGAGGTAAAGATCAATGGACAGCCGGTTTCAGCGCACAGCGCAGCCAACAAACGTGTACTTTGAACGTTGATCAGTTCAGAGGTCACAGGATCCTCTTCACAGGCCTCCGGCGAACTCATGGCGGCGCAGTGCACGACGAGTTGAGGCTTGAACTGCCGGAACAGGGCGGTGAGCATTTCTGAATCGCAGAGGTCGATGCGGGCACGCCAGCTTGCCAGCGACTCCGGGACAGGCCGGCCATGGCTGATGGCGTAAACTTCGTAGGCCGAGGCGGCCTGGAAGCAGACTTCACTACCGAGATAGCCGCTCGCGCCAGTCACCAGTAGACGGGGCCGACGGCCAGGCTGTTGCTCATCACTGCTGAAGGCGTCGGTTTGCCCGAGGGTGTTGGACTGTGGGCCTACTGGCATGTGAGGGAGGCTCCACCGAATCGCAGGCATAAAAAAGCTCTCCTCACTGAAACAGTGGGAGAGCTAACAATCACCGCCATAGCACTAACGATTATCCTTTGCGAGTTTCGCCCTCGCAACGAACAGAGAGTTAATATACCAATAACCTTGATATATGCCTGATACAAAGCCATTATCGGACCATGTTTTTAAATTGTCTTGAATTTCAATAAGTTATATAAGTTAGGATGTCAGAAAACTTCCGGGATAGATGCCAGACCCCTGATTCAGGCTGGAGACTGTAAAGTCATTCGACAATCCTATAACAGCGTGGTCGGCCCCGCAAACATCCCGCAACCACCGCCCAACCTGCAGTTACCTGAGTCTGTATTTGGTTACAGAAGCACCGGTAAAGTTTGGGATATACGAACACGACGAAGCCAGCAGGCGGATAGCCTGCTGCTGCGGAAGCCACTGATTCGAAAGGATGTAAAAAAATTAGACGTCTGGGGCGAGCTGACTGGCGAGACTCTGGATTTCGTCTGACATATCAAACAACGTCTCGGCGACCGTATCGGCAGTCTCGCGCGACAGATCGAGGCTTGCGAATAATTCGTCAGGAATTTCGACGACGGGACCCTGACCAATCCCCTGCCGACGGAGCAGTTGGGTGGCCAGGAACAGGACTTTCGCGATCTGTGATGGCGAATCTTCCGGACGCACGTTTTTCTGCTGACGGAGTGCATCAACGAGTTCATCCGGCATATTCCAGATATACATCAACCGGCTACCGATCTGCTCCCGGTTCACCCCGAGCACATGCTGTTCACAAAGCTCCGAATCCAGATGCGCATTCGCTTCACAGATGCGATTCACCTGTTCGAAGTGCGGTGGAAACACATGGGCCAGCACGAGATATCCGAGGTTGTGCAGCAGTCCGGCCAGATAACACAGTCCGCGATCAGGCCGTGCTTTTCGCGGAATGGCATCGGCCAGTGCGCCGCTGAGAGTGGCTGTCCAGACCGCCTGCTCCCAATATGGCGTAAACCCTTCGGGGACATTTCTCGGCACCCTGAGCATGCTGCCTAGCGACAGACCAATTGAGAGATTCATGACAAGGTCGTAGCCGAGAACGCGCATGATGGCGTCGTGCACCGAGCTGATCTTGCCAGGCGCCGCATAGAACGATGATCTGGCCCAGCTGACGACCTGCGCCGCAAGGGCGGGATCGGTTTCGACAATATCGGACAGATCATTCACGCCAGCATTTGGATCGACACGAAGCTGGATAATGCGCTGCGCCGTCTGCGGCAGAGGTGGAAGCTCGAGCGTATCCTGCAGACGCTTTTCGATTCTGAGACTGGTCAGGCTCTGTATCGCCTTGACGATCTGCTCGACGTCTTTCTCGGGCGCGTTGCGATTGACCCGCAGTGACTCGATCGGCTGCCCGAACGACAGAACTCTCGACTTCTTGTGCATACTGGCGAACAGAGACCGGTCAAGCGCTATGCAGCTGTCATCATGCTCACCATCAATGACCACCTGGTCCTGTGACATGAGCGACTTTTCGACAACGCAGGGCATCCGGGTGATCGCAGGGATAGCTGGAATACTGCTCCAGCCGAAACGTGAGGTCAGCACTTCCGTTTCGCTCACTGAAACCGCGCGAAGATCGCGGCCCAGCTGCTGGTTGAGGTCTTCGAGGTCCAACAGCGCGTTCACAGGCATAAGCACCTGTATGCGCCCAAGGGCATCATGGAGCACCTGGCTCCTGATGCGCTGCTCAGGGCGTACATTATCCGGGTTGATACTAACAGGTCGTGCAAGGGGATTGGCCGAGGGTGCGACTTCATCTAGAAGCGAGGAATACACCTGCTCTACTGCGTTTGGAATAGCCATGCGGTTACCTGTGCGACTGTCGTCATCGTGGTGAGTCATATACAGGAAATTCTAGCAGTAGATCGAAGAAACACACGTTTGATTGGCGTCGGCCTGACGCCACCTGAGCACTTTGCTCAGACCTCGACGAACTGCATCCGGTGCTGCAACCAGCGGGTGCTCAGTTCAGACTCCAGTACCGGCGTGGCCGCGGCTGCCAGCTTCTTCACCAGTGGCAGGAGGTGCTGATCACGCTGCAGATCGGCGATTCTGAAATTCAGCGAGCCGGCCTGCCTGACACCGAGCACTTCACCCGGCCCGCGGATTTCAAGATCCTTTTCAGCGATGTAGAAGCCATCGTGACTCTCGCGCATGGTCTGCAGGCGCTGTTTCGCCAGTTGCGACAAAGGCGCGTCGTAGACCAGCAGACAATAGCTCTGCTTGGCACCCCGCCCCACGCGACCCCTGAGCTGATGCAGCTGCGCCAGACCCAGCCGCTCAGAATTTTCGATTACCATCAGACTGGCATTGGGCACATTGACCCCCACCTCGATGACTGTGGTGGCGACCAGCAGCTGAATCTCGCCGGCCTTGAACTGCTGCATGACCATACGCTTGTTTTCTGACTTCATCTGCCCATGGACGAGCCCTACATTGAACCCGGGCAGAGCGGCGGCGAGCATGGTCGCGGTTGACTCGGCCGCCTGGCTTTCGACAGCCTCCGACTCCGCCACCAGCGTGCAGACCCAGTAAACCTGAGCGCCTTCGGCCAGAGCATGGGCAATGCGTTCGATAAGGTCGTCACGGCGCTTGGACGGCACGACACTGGTCTGGATAACTTGCCGGCCGGGTGGAAGCTCATCAATGACGGAAGTGTCGAGATCGGCATAGATACTCATCGCCAGCGTACGCGGGATGGGCGTAGCGGTCATGACAAGCTGATGCGGCTGACGACCTTTGTCTTTCAACGCAAGGCGCTGGCCGACGCCAAAGCGGTGCTGCTCGTCAATAATGATGAGCCCGAGCTGCCTGAACAGGACATCCTTCTGAAACAGCGCATGCGTGCCGATAATAATCTGGGCGCTGCCGCTGGCGATGAGTGCCTTCACAGCCTTCTTCTCGCTGCCTTTCATTGAACCGGTGAGCAGTTGCACACTCACGCCGAGGGGCTGGCACCAGCTACGGAAGCTCTCGATATGCTGCTCGGCCAGCACCTCGGTAGGCGCCATCAGCGCCACCTGTAGACCACTATCAATACAGTCGAGGGCCGCAAGTGCGGCGACCAGCGTTTTCCCTGATCCGACGTCACCCTGCAACAGGCGCTGCATGGGCTGTCCAGTGGCCAGATCGGCACGAATTTCCTGCATTACCCGCTGCTGTGCCCCCGTCAGGCGAAAGGGCAGTGCGTCGAGCAGTCGACGGCTCAGTTTTGGTTCAGCGTCCACAACGAATCCATGGCGCGATTTCATCTGCCGGCGCAGGCGCAGCAGGCTGAGATGATGTGCAAGCAGCTCTTCCAGCGCGAGCCGATCCTGGGCAAGCTCGATTGGCGACCGGCTGGTATGTGCTAGCGAAACCTGCTCAGCTTGCCCACCTGTCTTCTCCTCAGCGTTGCCAAGGCGCTCGGGTTGGTGAACGATATGCAGAGCCTGACTGAGCCCACAGGCAAGTACGGTTTGTTCGGGTACGGTGATATCACCACGCGGCCTGGGCAGATGCTCGATGAGTGTCGCCTGACGAAGCAGGCCCAGCGATTGCACGACGAGCTGACGCAACTGAGTTTGCGCAAGGCCGGCCAGCGCTGGATACACGGCCGTCAATCGCGGCGTACTGAGGCCCGCAAGCGCAACCCTGCTTCCACCTGGATGCTGGACCTGGTCGCCCTCCGGGGCCTCAGAGATCCCTTCTGATACGACTTCCGGCATGACTTCAGGATGATAGAACTCGACACCATTGCGACCGGGCCGCGGCTCACCGAAAAGATCCAGCATCACGCCCGGCAGATACAGATTTCGCAAGGCGGCCGAGGGGTAATAGAAGCGCAGACCACAGGTACCGGTGGCATCCTGCACCCGCACGAACAGGCTTGGCCGCCGGCCCTGCTCACTTTGCGCGCTCACGACAGTACAGCAAATGCGGCAGCCGCGGCCGATTTCGAGGCCGGCGATAGGCACCACCCGGGTACGGTCTTCGTAGCGCAACGGCAGGTGCAGCAGCAGGTCTCTGACTGTCATGATGCCGGCCTGTGCCAGCTTTTCGCTCAGCGCAGGACCTACGCCCTTGAGACACTCGACAGGCTGCTCGATGGCTTGTTCACTGGCTGGCGCGGCCTTGGCCACGCCCTGTTTCAATCCAGTATCCGACACTGCCCCGCCGCCCTGGTGAGCACATCGATGGCCTTGGGCCGCGGAAAACTCACTCGCCAGGCCAGTCCGACGGTTCTGAATGGAGAGGGTGATTCGAATGGCCGCACGGTCAGCACGCCGGGGCTGTACCGATCCGTGAGCGCAGCTGAGGCCGGCAGCACGGTAATACCGAGGCCTGAAGCCACCATGTGACGAATGGTTTCGAGGCTGGTCCCCTCGGTCATCAATCGGCCAGTGCCGCTCTGCACCTGGCGCGGGTCACTGCGCTGGGCACTTCGTTGCTGCCCCATGCCCTGACCACGATCCAGATCGCGCAGTCGCTCGGTAAGCTGGGGGCAGGACTCGATAACCTGGTCGCGGAAGCAGTGCCCGGGGCCGAGCAGCAGCAATTCGTCTACCGGAAGCGCGTCGGTGGGAATGGCCTTGAAACGGGTCAACGGATGATCAGCTGGCATCAGCACCACGAAAGGCTCGTCGTACAGCGGCTTGGTCAGCACCTCTGGCTCCGTGAAAGGCAAGGCGACGATGATGGCATCGAGCTCGTTATGCCGCAGGCGCTCGCGCAGGGCCGAGGTGTAATTTTCTTCGATATACAGGGGCATGTTCGGTGCCGCCTGCCTGACCTGCGGTGTCAGGTGGGGAAACAGGTAAGGTCCGACAGTAAGAATGGCGCCAAGTCGAAGCGAGGAGCCAAGTTGATCCTTGCCAGACTGGGCAATGTTCTTGAGCACGCCGATTTCGTCGAGGACGTGCCGCGATTGCTCTATGATGCGCAATCCGATATCCGTAATGGCGATGCTGCTCTTGCTGCGCTCGAACAAGGTGATGGCAAGCTCGTCCTCGAGCTTCTTGACTGCCACACTCAATGTAGGCTGACTAACATGACAGCGCTCTGCTGCACGACCAAAATGTCGCTCTTCAGCCAGCGTGACGATGTAGCGCAGTTCGGTAAGGGTCATCGGTCGGGCACTCCTGAAAACCTGGGCCGTCGCGGTTGCGCGCCCTAGGTCAAGATATATAGCCTTAGCCAATGTATTTCAATTATTTCGATAGTTAAAGACTTTTTATCCGCATAATCCTCACTTCATGCTGGAACGATCCGCAGCAGGCGCTGCGGATCGTGTTCAGGGCTTTGAACCGAAGAATCAACGATTGGTTCGCAGACTGGCTGCATGATCTGGGAAACGCGCCCGGATTGACTCAACACCTTTACGACCACCAAAGATAGCGGCAATGAGAGAGGCAAGCGTGGCAAGGAACAAGGCCCATGCCAGTCCAGTGGCATAGCTTGAGGCTGTATCCACCGCACGTTTGAAAGCCTTTATTTCCTTTCTATAGGCTTCTGACACATTGTCTACTACTGATTCCACTTCCTCATCTGACAGAGTGGTTTCCTCTGTGAGCGTGGCTTTCGCAGCTTTCGTATCGCCGCTGATGAGTTGCTTGGCTATTTCTGCGACCGTATCCGAATCAAGTTGGCCAATCGTTCTCTGAACCTCCTGCTGGCTCACTTTTGACCCTGCAGCAGAGGCAATGCCGCTGGTGGCTTCGGCATATTGCTGCTGAACCATCTTCCGCACGTCCTTGATATCGGTATTGTCTTCAATGGCGCGTTCCAGCCCATTTACCAGACTGTCCACCTGACGATTGTTGAGATCAGTCTGGCTTCGGAAGGCCTTCTTTGCGGCGTCGGTGTCGCCTTCAAGAAGTAGACTCGCGATAGACCTGAGCGCTGCACCATCGAGCTGATTAAACGCTTGCGTGGCATCTTCCTGACTGATGACATCGCCAGCTTCGGCTTCCGACGCAAATTGTGCAGCCTCCCGTCTCAACTGTTTACCGATCTTCTTCATGTCACCTGGATCGACAAGCGCTTCGATGGCAGACGCTGTACCCGTTGCTGCGCTCGAGCCAATCGAGCCTGCTGCGGATAGTACCGACTGCCCGGCTGATACCACACCGCCCGTTCCGAACGCTGCAAGTACTACAGTCACCACGACCGCTGAACTCCAGAGCGTCAACGCCTGCAGCATGCCCTGCTGTTCATCGATATTTCTTGCCAGCCTGGTCGTCATATAACCAGCAGCGTAGTAAGTAACGATGCCTGAGAGAATGATCCAGATAAAAGTACCAAAACCAAGTCCGTTACCCATTGCTGCCATATCTGAGGCGTCCGCGATACTTACACCGATCGCTGTGCCCAGCAGAAACAGCAGCCAGTTGGCTGCTAAAAGAAACACCAGTCCGGCGAACACTGCCTGCCAGTCCACCGATTTCATCGCACTCGGGAGTGTTGAGAGAGTTTTATCTTCCATAGTCCGCTCCTGCTATTGAGTAGGCCAAATCGGCTACTCTTCGTGTAACAGACTTACGGAAAAAATGCCCCTCAAGTGCAATTTTTTCGATAGCAGGCTCATGTAACGCTCTTGTGAGTACTAGAAAACAAGTTATTTGCAGTCGAGACAGCTCCACTCGACGACACCACTGCCAGCGCCAAAACGGTCCATCGTGTGTTTCTCGATATCAATGAGGAAGCCCGTCTCACGCGAGTTGGCGGTGCAACAGCCGTTGCAGTCAGAGTCCGAGCACATGTCGTAGACCTTGACGTCAATCGACTTCGAACCCTGCCGCAGACGCAATGTCTTCAACTTGTAGGCACCAGCATCCTTGGAATGCACCGCAGCGATGTTGTTCGCGCTCACCCAATCCGGCGATTGCTTGCCGTTTAGAAAGGCAAAGTAACCGGCCCACATACAGCCGTTGTAGTTTACGCACTCGTCACTGCCAGGATCAGGATACGAGGTGTAGTTGGTGAGGTTGGCACGCTTCCAGACCAGGCCGGGGTCAACGCCTGGGGCTGGTGTATAGGGGTCCCAGTACCAGGTGCTGATGGTTGGATCGTAGCCTGGATTGGCGTGTTCGGCGATGTACAGTCTGCCGTTGAACCTGACCACTGCGCCTTTCGCATACTGTGTGCCCGCCCGCCATTCCGGATAGGTGGGCGTGCCGCCGTTCCCACCGCCAGTGCTGGTGTAGGGATTCCAGAACCAGGTGCTGATGGTCGGGTTATAACCGGGGTTGGCGTGCTCTGCGATGTACAGCTTGCCTTCGTATCTCACGATAGCGCCGACGGCGTAGTACGTGTTGCTGTTCCAGTCAGGATAGTTGTCGCCCGGGGTGCCACCGTCGTTGTCGCCACCATTACCACCGCCCGCTGCATGGCCGACGGTGTCCCAGATCGTCTTCATCAGAGACAGATTGTCGCGGGTATCCTGCGAGATTTCCCAGAACATGATGCCACCGGCCTCATTCAGTGCAAGTTCCGACTTGGCCTTGATTGTGGGCTGGCCGTTGTAATCCAGACCACCAGCGTTGTCGACCTGCGCAGCACCGGCGCCATAGCGGGCAATGATGTCGCGATAGGCGATATAGTTGGTGCGCGAGTAGAAGGGCACGCCAAGCACGGCCTTGCTCTTCGGCAGGCCCTCGCTGAACTTCCAGTGCGTTAGCGCCGCTTGTGCCGCCTGATAGGTCGAGTGCGGGTAGTTCAGGTCGTACACCATCAGATTGAGAAAATCGACGGCTTCGATGACAGCAGAGTCCACGCTACCGGGCCAGTCGTTGTGGGTCACCGCTGCGGTAAGCAGCTTGCCACGCGGCTTGAGCGCACGGCTGAGATCCTGCATCAGCAGCCTGAAGCTATTCGCTTCGGCACCGGCATCCGGATACTCCCAATCGATATCCACGCCGTCCAGGTCATACTGATTGACGAAGTTGACGATATTGTTGACGAAATTTGCCCGGTAGCTGCTGTTGGCTGCCAGGCTGCGGAAAGCGGAGTCATCGCCATCGTTCCAGCCGCCGACGGCAATGAGCACTTTCACGTTCTTCGCATGCGCCTGGCTGACCAGGGTGTTCAGACGCGCGGCACCACCTTCCAGAGCCTGCAGACCACCGCTATTAGTAGGCAGCACGAATGAGTAGTTGATGTGGGTCATCCGACCGTAGGGGATACTGTTCACATCGCCCTGCCATGTGGGGAAATAGCCGACCACCTTGAAGGCGGCGGCCGGCCCTGCTGCAAACAGCGCAGCGAGTGCCAGCGTGAGCACGCTGCGTTTGACGCTCCTCGAATTCATATCCCTGTGTTCCTTTTTGGCTCATAGTCGTTGAGGGGGGGTTCAGAACGCTCTAGGGTAGGCGCTATGCTTAGTTTTCGAATCGTTCAGAAGGTCGGCTTGTACTCAACCGTTTGGATGAGGCTGCATCGCTGGGGGGTCTTGAGCAAAGCGCGCCGATGCGCCATTCTGCCAAACCGCCCAAGCCTGGAGAGGTACTGCCCACCATGATGACCGGATCAGCACACACAGCAGAGCTGCTACTGCTGGGCTACGGCCAGCTCAATAGCGCCCTCGCCAATTCGCTGCTTGATGAGCCACTACAGCAGGGTGCCATCGCTAGCCGGCTTAGAATCTGCGCGGTTTCGCGCTCACGGCGTGACCTGGTGACACCAGCAGGAAGTCCGGTGGACCTCGAACATGTGGCGATGGATCTGCGGAGCCCGGATTTCAGCAGGCTGCCTGAACGACCGCTGGCCATCGTCTACTGCCTGACGCCTTCAGAAATGAGTCCAAAAGGCTATCGTGAGGCCTATGTAGCGCCGCTACGGGCGATATTGGCTCATTATGAAGCTGCGCTCGCGCGCTCAGCCGACGATGGGCCGGCACCACATGTCTTCTTCATTTCCAGCACCGGCGTCTATGCTCAGGAGGACGATGTCGAGGTCACCGAGGAATCGCCCACGGCACCTTCACGATTCAGCGGGCAGATCATGCTCGAAGCCGAGCAGCGGTTGCAGGCAAGCACGCTGCCGGGGACGGCCGTGAGATTCAGTGGGATTTATGGACCGACTCGGCTGGGGATGCTGCGCGGAATTGTGGCAGCCGCCTTAGGGCAGGCAGCAGACGCAAGTTCGGGAGGGGAACAGGAAACACCTGACCGTTCGCCATTTACTAACCGGATTCATGACGCCGACTGCGTCAGGGTGCTGAAGTTCCTGTTGCAGCGGCTGATCGATGGCAAGCCACTCGACGCGCTGTATCTGGCGAGCGATCCGTCGCCGACACGGCGGGCGGAAATCGTCAATCGCCTCGG
>TARA_R100000306_G_scaffold62351_1_pt1 | contig 12250 bp, 8 predicted proteins | sample TARA_R100000306 | Tara Oceans TARA_R100000306 (sample SAMEA2620824) | marine metagenome | biome: marine biome (ENVO:00000447); feature: mesopelagic zone (ENVO:00000213); material: "saline water (ENVO:00002010), including plankton (ENVO:xxxxxxxx)" | depth 1000 m | reverse complement strand
TTTGCGATCATGCCGCGCTTGTCGACCTCGATCCCGACCGTCTCGAGCCCTAGGCCTTCCGTGTACGGACGGCGGCCGATGCAGACCAGCACCACGTCCGCATCCAGCACCTCTTCAGAGCCGCCCTTGGCCGCTTCGGTGGTGACCTTGAGCTTGGTCTTGAGTTTTTCGATGCCGGTCACCTTGCGCGACAGCTTGAAGCTCATGCCCTGCTTTTCAAACAGACGCTTGGCCTGTTTGGAGACCTCGCCATCCATGCCCGGCAGCGCGCGATCGAGGAATTCCACCACGGTCACGTCCGCGCCCAGGCGGCGCCAGACCGAGCCGAGCTCAAGCCCGATCACGCCTGCGCCGATGACGATCAGCTTTTTGGGGACGTCCTTGAGCTCCAGAGCGCCGGTGGAGGAGACAATGCGCTCCTCGTCGATCTCGACACCCGGCAGCGGGGTGACCTCAGAGCCTGTCGCGATGACGATGTTCTTGGCGGAGAGCTCGGTTTCCTTGCCGTCCTCGCCGGTGACGATCACCTTGCCCTTGCCGGCGATGCGGCCCTTGCCGCGGACATGATCGACCTTGTTCTTCTTGAACAGGAATTCCACGCCCTTGGTCAGGCCGTCGACGGCGTCATCCTTCTGACCCATCATTTTCTTGAGGTTCAGCGACAGCTTGCCGACCTCGATGCCCATATCGGCGAAATTCTTGTTGGCTTCTTCATAAAGCTCGGACGCGTGCAGCATCGCCTTGGACGGAATGCAGCCCACATTCAGGCAGGTGCCGCCCAGCGTCTTGCGCGACTCGATACAGGCCGTCTTCAGACCCAGCTGGCCTGCGCGGATGGCGCAGTTATAGCCGCCGGGGCCGCCGCCGATAATCACCACATCATATTGATCTGCCATGGGGTACACCGTCATCGGTAAACGCGCGCCGACAAGCGCGCTAAGGAGGGGTTAGCCGCACCCTACTCCTGCCCTCCCCCGCGTCAATGCGGCGAAGGATGCAGGGCGGCTATGCGTTTACAGGTCGGTGTAGCCCCGAACGCTTTCAACCCCGTTACCGAAGCACGCCCGCTTTCACGCCCCAGGCCGCGACCCGCCAGAACGCGACCAGGCTTAAGAAGATCACGAGCGAGAAGATCACTCCGCCGATCCCGCCCATCAGGTCATAGGCGGCGGTGAAGCCGAACAGATAGGCCGCGCTGATGATGTAGAAGGCGATGGAGACCAAAAACAGCGGCGCGGCAAGTTTGGACCGGATAAGCATAGCGATGCTGGCGACCACCGCGCTCCAGACCGCAAGGGCCCAGACCGCCTCATACCAGAGCGGGAAACCGAGATAGAAGGCGAGCTGCTCTTCGGTGAAAGCGGACAGATACGCCTCATTGCCCATCTGGGTCAGGGTGTAATCCACCGCCCCGAAGCCGTTCCAGATCAACGCCACAACGCCTACGATCCAGAACCAGAGCGGCGTCTTCGGACGCTCGACTGCAGTCTCAATGTCATCGGCCATCAGAGTGCCTCCCCCAAGGTTATGTCCGTATTCTAAGCTAAAAACGGCCCCCACGCCCAGCCCCAAACAAAAAGCCCCGGCCGTGTCCGGCCGGGGCTGATCGCTTGAAACCCGTGAGATCGACTAGATGTCGAGCAGCAGGCGCTGCGGGTTCTCAAGGCTTTCCTTGACGCGCACGAGGAAGGTCACCGCTTCCTTGCCGTCCACGATGCGGTGGTCATAGCTGAGCGCCAGATACATCATCGGACGGATCTTCACTTCGCCATTGATGGCGACCGGGCGCTCCTGGATCTTGTGCATACCCAGAATGCCCGACTGCGGCGCGTTCAGGATCGGGCTCGACAGCAGCGAGCCGTACACGCCGCCATTGGAGATGGTGAAGCTGGCGCCCTGCATGTCGTCAATGCCGAGCTTGCCGTCGCGGGCGCGCTTGCCGAGGTCCATGATGGACTTCTCGACGCCGGCCAGCGACAGGTCGTCCGCATCACGGACAACCGGCACCACAAGGCCGCGATCGGTGCCGACGGCCACGCCCATGTCGTAATAATTCTTGTAGATGATGTCGGTGCCGTCGATCTCGGCATTGACCGCCGGGACGTCTTTCAGCGCTGCGACGCAAGCCTTCACGAAGAAGCTCATGAAGCCCAGCTTCACGCCGTGCTTGGCGACGAAATCGTCCTGAATTTCCTTACGCAGGGACATGATCGCGCTCATATCCGCTTCGTTATAGGTGGTCAGCATCGCCGCAGAGTTCTGCGCGTCTTTCAGACGGCGGGCGATGGTCTGACGCAGGCGGGTCATCTTCACGCGCTCTTCGCGCGGGCCGGTGTCACGCGGCTTGGAGGATTTCTCCGCAGCCGGGGCGGATGCGGTTCCGCCAGACTGCACAGCTTTCAGCGCATCACCCTTGGTGACGCGGCCATCCTTGCCGGTGCCTTCGACCTTGGACAGGTCAAGATTGTTTTCTGTAGCCACGCGATTGGCGGACGGCATGGCCTTGGCGTCACCGCCCGAAGAAGACGAAGACGCCGCCGCTTTCGGCGCATCCTCGGACTTCGGCGCGGCAGACGCAGACGCGCCCGCGCGAATCTTGCCGATCACCTGATCCGGGGTGACGGTGTCGCCTTCCGCCACAAGCTGTTCTTCCAGAACGCCCGCCGCCGGAGCCGGCACTTCCACGGCCACCTTGTCGGTTTCGATCTCCAGAAGCGCCTGGTCCTGCTCGACGGCCTCGCCGGGCTGCACCAGCCACTGGCCGACCTGGCCTTCCGCCACGCTTTCGCCCATCACCGGGACTTTGGCGTCGATCAGATCGCCGCCGCCAGAACCACCGGATTTGGCGTCGGACTTGGCTTCGGACTTTTTCGCCGGCTTGTCGTCAGAGGCTTTGGAGGCGGAGGCCCCGCCGCCAGCGCCCAGCTCGGCCAACGTCGCGCCGATCTCCACGGTGTCGCCTTCCTGGGCGACGATCTTGGAGAGGACGCCATCTTCCTCGGCGCGCACTTCCACCGACACCTTGTCGGTTTCCAGCTCCACCAGGATGTCGTCTTTCTTCACGGCGTCGCCTTCGGAAACCTGCCATTCGCCGACAGTGGCTTCGGTCACGGATTCGCCGAGGGTGGGGACGGTGATCTCGGTCATTTTTAGCTCTTTCCTAGAAAGGTCTTCGTGCGGGCGACAGCTTACGAGAGGGCTTCGTCAATGAGGGCGGCTTGCTGGGCCTGGTGCTTGGACAGAAGGCCCGTCGCCGTGGAGGCCGAGGCCGCGCGGCCGACATAGCGGGCGCGCGCACTTTTCGTATTGGACTTCTCAAGACAGAATTCCAGATACGGCTCCACAAAGCTCCAGGCGCCCATATTCTTGGGTTCTTCCTGACACCAGACCACATCGGCGTTGTCAAAGCGCTTGAGCTCATCGATCACCGACTTGGCCGGGAAGGGGTAGAACTGCTCGACCCGCAGCAGGTAGACATCATCGATCTTACGCTCTTCGCGCGCTTCCAGCAGGTCGTAATAAACCTTACCCGAGCACAGGACCACGCGGCGGATCTTGTCGTCAGAGGTCAGCGGGATTTCTGCACGGCCGGTGGCCACGTCCGAGCGGCCTTCGCGCACGGTCATGTCCGCATCATCCCACAGCACGCGGTGGAAGCTTGAGCCTTCCGCGAATTCAGCGAGCGGGCTGATGCAGCGCTTGTGACGCAGCAGCGATTTCGGCGTCATGATCACCAGCGGTTTACGGAAACCGCGATGGATCTGGCGACGCAGGATGTGGAAATAGTTGGCCGGCGTCGAACAGTTGGCGACCTGCATATTGTCTTCGGCGCATTGCTGCAGATAGCGCTCGAGGCGGGCGGAGGAGTGCTCCGGCCCTTGGCCCTCATAGCCGTGCGGCAACAGCATCACCAGGCCCGACATGCGCAGCCATTTGCGCTCTGACGACGAGATGAACTGGTCGATGATCACCTGCGCGCCGTTGGTGAAGTCGCCGAACTGGGCTTCCCACATCACCAGCGAATTGGGGGCGGACAGGGTGTAGCCATACTCATAGCCGAGCACCGCTTCCTCAGACAGCATGGAGTCGATGACTTCATAGCGCGCCTGATCGCCGCCCAGATTGTTGAGCGGCGTATAGCGCTCTTCCGTGTTCTGATCGATCACATGGGAGTGACGCTGGGAGAATGTCCCGCGGCCGCAATCCTGACCGGACAGACGCACCGGGAAGCCTTCCTTGAGAAGCGACCCGAAGGCGAGATGCTCCGCCGTCGCCCAGTCAATGCCGTTCTGATCGTCCAGAACCGCCTTGCGACGCCCTGCGATCACACGCTTGAGGGTTTTGTGGATGGCGATGTCTTCCGGCACCGTCGTCATCTTGTCAGCGATGTCGGTGAGCACGCTCGCCTCGACAGCGGTCTGACCGCGACGATCATCCTCTTCGGGCAGGCCCAGGCCCTGCCAGACGCCGTCCAGCCAGTCCGCCCGGTTGGGGCTGTAGGATTTGGCTTTCTCAAACTCGTCATCAAGGAATTGCGCAAACTCCTCGACCCAGCCGTCGACCTCTTTCTGGGTGGTCACGCCTTCGTTGATCAGGCGTTGGGTATAAAGCTCCAGCGTGGTGGGGTGCTTGGAGATGGTCTTGTACATGATCGGCTGGGTGAAGCTGGGATCATCACCCTCGTTATGGCCGTAGCGGCGGTAGCAGAACATGTCCACGACCACGTCCTTGCCAAAGCGCTGGCGATATTCCGCCGCGACTTTGGTGGCGAAGGTCACAGCTTCCGGATCATCGCCGTTCACGTGGAAGATCGGCGACTGAACCATCAGCGCCACGTCAGAGGGGTAAGGCGAAGAGCGGCTGTCCTTGGGATCGGTGGTGAAGCCGATCTGGTTGTTCACCACAAAATGGATCGCGCCGCCGGTGCGGTGACCGCGCAGGCCCGACAGACCGAAACATTCCGTCACAACGCCCTGACCGGCGAAGGCGGCGTCGCCGTGCAGCAGGAGCGGCAGGACTTTTTCGACGTAATTGGACTCATCGCCCTCGTCACGACGGAACTGGGTCTGCTTGGCGCGCGCCTTGCCCAGCACTACCGGATTCACCGCTTCCAGGTGCGACGGGTTGGGGGTGAGCGACAGATGGACCTTGTTGCCGTCAAATTCGCGATCAGACGACGAGCCCAGATGGTATTTCACATCGCCTGACGCGTAATCCACCTGACCGAGCGTGTCGCCGCCCTGAAACTCGTGGAAGATCACGTGATAGGGCTTGCCCATCACCGCCGCCAGAACATTCAGGCGGCCCCGGTGCGGCATGCCCAGAATGATGTCTTTGACGCCCAGCGCGCCACCGCGCTTGATGATCTGCTCCAGCGCCGGGATCAGGCTCTCGCCGCCATCAATGCCGAAGCGTTTGGTGCCCGGATAGCGCTTGTGCAGGAAGTTCTCGAACGCGCCGGTCTCGATGATCTTCTTGAGGATGGCGATCTTGCCTTCCTTGGAGAAGGCGATCTCCTTGTCCGGACCCTCGATGCGCTCTTGCAGCCAGGCTTTCTCTTCGGGGTTGGAGATGTGCTGGAACTCCACGCCGAAGGTGGAGCAATAGGTGCGCTTCAAGATGTCGAGCATCTGGCGCACGGTCGCCGTCTCAAGGCCCAGATAGCCGTTGATGAAGATCTCGCGATCCAGGTCATCATCTGTAAAGCCATAGGTCGCCGGGCTCAGCTCGGGCTGCTCGCCAAAGCTTGTGAGCTTGAGCGGATCCAGATCCGCCGCCAAATGGCCGCGCATGCGGTAGGCGCGGATCAGCATGATCGCAGCGATGGAATCCTTGACCGCCTTGTGCACGTCCTCGGCAGAGGCGCCGGCGCCTTTGTGCTCAGCCACGGCGTCTGGCAGCGCCATGGTCGCGCTTTCAATATCACCGAGCGCGGTCACCAGTTCGCCATTGGCGGGACGCGGCCAGTCCTTGCGTTTCCACGCCGGGCCCTTGGCGGCCTGGCTGGCGTCCGCCGGCGCATCGCCGACCTCGGCGAAGAAGGCCCGCCAGCTGTCTGGCACAGAGGCCGGGTCCGCGGCGTATTTCGCCGCCATTTGCTCAAGATAGACGGCGTTGCCGCCAAACAGGAACGAGGTGTCCAGGAAAGTCTGATTTTGGGAGGAGCGTTCGTCAGCCATGGCGCCATTCAATCGGCATCTGAGGGGACGCGCGCCGTCTCGGACGCGCGCATGTGGTTTGACCCGACATTTATGCCTGTTAGTTAAGAAATAGAAGACCGAAGCGCCGCAAATCGGAAAAAGCGTCCGCTTTTTACTGCAATCAGAGCATTTCAGTCCTTGCGGTTCAGACATTCAGGGGCGACCGCCCCGTCTCATCAGACTTTAGGCTGAGCCGCGCCGATTTCCACACCGATACAAAAACCCCCGCCCGGATCACCGGACGGGGGTTCTGTCAGATCTGGCGCAAGCCTTAGCCCTTGAGGACTTCGACCAGGGTGTCGCCGAGACGCGCCGGGCTGTCAGAGACAGTGATTCCCGCCGCCTTCATGGCGTCGATCTTGTCTTCAGCGCCGCCCTTGCCGCCAGACACGATGGCGCCGGCATGGCCCATGGTGCGGCCCGGAGGCGCGGTGCGGCCCGCGATGAAGCCGACCATCGGCTTCTTGCGGCCTTTCTTGGCTTCGTCTTTCAGGAACTGCGCCGCTTCTTCTTCAGCCGAGCCGCCGATCTCGCCGATCATGATGATCGACTTGGTTTCGTCGTCAGCCAGGAACATCTCCAGCACGTCGATGAACTCGGTGCCTTTGACCGGGTCGCCGCCAATGCCCACAGCCGTGGTCTGACCCAGGCCCGCATTGGAGGTCTGGAACACTGCTTCATAGGTCAGGGTGCCCGAGCGCGAGACGACGCCCACGGAGCCCTTCTTGAAGATGGAGCCCGGCATGATGCCGATCTTGCACTCTTCCGGGGTCAGCACGCCGGGGCAGTTCGGCCCCAGAAGGCGGGAGTTGGACTTCTCAAGGCGCGCTTTCACCTTGACCATGTCCATCACCGGAATGCCTTCGGTGATGCAGGTGATCAGATCGATGCCCGCATCAATCGCCTCGATGATCGCGGCGCCGGCGCCGGCCGGCGGCACGTAGATCACGGACGCGGTGGCGCCGGTGGCTTCCTTGGCCTCACCCACGGAGGCGAAGATCGGCAGGGTGGCCGAGCCGTCCAGGCCAGACGTCCAGCTTTCGCCGCCCTTCTTGGGGTGCACGCCGGCGACCATCTTGGTGCCGTAATAGTTCAGCGCCTGTTCGGTGTGAAAGGTGCCGGTCTTGCCGGTCAGGCCCTGAACGATGACTTTGGTGTCTTTATTGACGAGTACAGACATGGCTTAGGCCTTTTTCACAGCAGCGGTGATTTTCTTCGCGGCGTCGTCGAGATCGTCAGCCGAGGTGATGTCGAGACCACTTTCGTTGAGGATCTTCTTGCCGAGGTCCACATTGGTGCCCTCAAGACGGACCACCAGCGGAACCTTCAGGCCGACTTCCTTCACCGCGGCGACCACGCCCTCGGCGATGACGTCGCAGCGCATGATGCCGCCGAAGATGTTCACGAGGATGCCTTTGACGTTGGGATCAGCGGTGATGATCTTGAACGCCGCCGTCACTTTCTCTTTCGAAGCGCCGCCGCCCACATCCAGGAAGTTCGCCGGTTCCGCGCCATAGAGCTTGATGATGTCCATGGTGGCCATCGCCAGGCCCGCGCCGTTCACCATGCAGCCGATATCGCCGTCGAGCGCGATATAGGCGAGGTCGTATTTGGACGCCTCGATCTCTTTTTCGTCTTCTTCCGACAGATCGCGCAGCTCGCGCACATCGTCATGACGGAACAGGGCGTTGCCGTCGAAGGACACCTTGGCGTCCAGCACACGCAGGCGGCCGTTTTCCATGACGATCAGCGGGTTCACTTCCAGAAGGGCCATATCCTTCTCGGTAAACGCCTTGTACAGGATCGGCGCCAGCGACAGCATGTCGTCACGGGCCTGACCTTCCAGCTTGAGCGCTTTCGCGATCTCGGACGCATCGTCAGCGGTAACGCCGGTCAGCGGGTCGATATTGACGGTCAGGATCTTCTCGGGCGTGTCTTCGGCGACCTGCTCGATATCCATGCCGCCTTCGGTGGAGACCACGAAGGCCACCTGGCCGGTTTCGCGGTTCACCAGCAGCGACAGATAGAGCTCGGATTCGATATCCGCGCCGTCTTCGATATACAGGCGGTTGACCTGTTTGCCTTCAGGGCCGGTCTGGTGGGTCACCAGCGTATTGCCCAGCATTTCCTTGGCGTGCTTGGCCACGTCTTCCTTGGAGAAGGCGAGGCGCACGCCGCCTTTGGCGTCGGCGGGCAGTTCCTTGAACTTGCCCTTGCCGCGGCCGCCTGCATGGATCTGGGATTTCACAACCCAGAGCGGACCGGGCAGCTGGTCAGCGGCTTTGGAAGCTTCTTCGACGGAAAACACGGCGATACCTTCGGCGACCGGAGCGCCGTAAGACTTCAACAGGGCTTTCGCCTGGTGCTCGTGAATGTTCATGGAGCAATATCTCTCGCACAGAGCTGAGGGGAGTACGGGCGAGAAACACCCGCACCTAGGCGGACAGCGCGCGTTATAACACCCGTTGAGGCCGGTGCAACGCGCCATTCCCCTATCATAGGGGGGAGTTCGTGTCTTTTACCTTAGCAAAGCGCGTGGTCAGGGCGCCGGCGATCCATCCCAGCCCTCCGCACAAACCCGCCGCCAAGGGCAGAACCAGGTATAATCCGGCGCGGTGACACGCGTCCGGGCCGCCTTGCCGGCACCCCTCCGCCATGGACGCCGCGACGTCTGTCAGGCCCAGCGCGACGAGCTGCCCCAAAAGCACCGGCGCGCCGGTCCCGATCATCAACCAGCCCAGCCAGGCCATCAGGCCCAGCTTGCGCAGCCTGCCGCGCAAGGCGAAAGCGGCCAATGCCCCGAGGAGGGCGGGCACAGCGACGATCAACGCCAACATCAGACTCGATCCAGCTCGTCTTCCGGCGCCTCGATTTCCGCCAGCTCGGCGGACGTGGCCTGCAGGTTGACGAAATGCGATCGCTCATCTTCTTTCACGGCCTCGCGGGCGCGGCGTCGCCAGAACATGCCGGCCGCCAGAATGCAGCTGGCGACAGCAGCGAATAAAAATAATCCGCGCGGCCCCAGAGGCCCCGAATAAGCGACGCCCGCCACAATCGGACCCAGAGTCGAGCCGATCGCCCAGACAAGCAACATGCCTGACGCGATGGCGGGCAACTCCTCCACCCGCGACCGGTCGGCGGCGTGCGCAACCGCGACGGCGAAATACGACAGGCTGGCCGCCCCCCACAGACCCACCAGAAGCGCTGCGAGGCCCAGAGACGGGCTGGGCATCACCACCAGGATCAGAGCGAAGAGCCCGCCGACAATCGACAGGGCCGCGATGACCAGGCGCCGGTCCATCTGGTCAGAAATCATCCCGGCAGGCCATTGGGTGAGCATCGAGCCGGCGTAGATCACCGCCATCAACAGCGCAGCGCTGCCTGCGCCATATTCAGGATCGAGCGATTGCGCCCAGATCGGCATGAAGCCCAGAACGCCGGAATTGAGAAGCCCGGCCGTAAACGCCGCCGCCGCCGCCGCAGGCGCAATCGAGAACAACCGGGTGACAGGGACGGTCTCCCCCGTGGGCAGGCTGGGCTGCGCGCGCTTGGTGAACACGATGGGGGTCAGGGCCAACGCCATGGCGGCGCCCGCCATGATGAAGCCGTCGCGCGCGTCAAAGCCGGGCAAGGCGATCAGGAACGGTCCTGCGATCAGGCCGGCGCGTCCGACGATCTGATAGACCGAAATCACGGCGCCGCGGCGTTCGCTGGGAGTGGCGTCCGCGATCCAGCTTTCCGCCACCGCAAACAGGCCCGCCGCGCACATGCCGAAGCCGAAGCGGGTGATCAGCCACCAGATGAAATGATCGCCCAGCGCCAGGAGCAGCGTCAGCGCAGCCGCGCCGCCGGCATAGCCGGCATAGGCGCGGATATGACCCACAGACCGGATCATGTTCGGAGACAGCCAGGCGCCGATGGCGAAGCCTGCGCCGAACGCCGCGATCACGGCGCCGATGGCCGGACGCCCCCAGCCTGCGCCGCTCATCGCCAACGGCAGGGCGACGCCCAGCGCGCCCATGGCGGCCTGCAGGAACAAGGTGGCCACCATCACCATGGCGACATTGCGGTAGATCAGCATGGAGCGGCCCTTACAGATCGGGGTGAGCAATTAATTGCGAAATCATCACGCGGGGCGGCGCAAAGCAACCTGTGCGTCTCAGCACGTCACCACGATCTCCGTATCAGGCCAGCCGCGCCAGACGGGCGAGCGCCCAGTCCAGGGACAGAGGTCCGGCGCCGCGCGCCAGCAAATACAGCCCCAACGCCACATAGGCCACTGTCGAGGTGAAGGCTTCAGGCAAAATGAACATCATGTGCCATAAAGCGCCCAGCATGACCGCCAGGCCTGTTAGCCGGGTCATGAAGCCAGCAGCCAGGCTAAGGCTGACAAGGCTGGCGACCGTCAGCAATATGGCGGCCGCCAAGCCTGGATCCACCCGCCCCATGGTCCATAACCGGGCTGCACTCTCAAGCCCGTCCGTGGGCGTGACCCAGGACCGCCACGACAAGGGATCGTCCACGGCGGCGGCGTTCGCGCGCGACCAGCTCCAGACCTGAACGATCAGCACGAAGCGGACCGCCAACCCCAGGCCTGAATCGATCAGGCCGGCGCCCGCGCGCTGCACCAGAGCCCTTGAGGCCCCTGGCGTTTCAGTCCCCGCCTCAACCTCGGTTTCGCCTGTGAACAACCGTTCGAATGCGCTTGCGTCTTTCATATCGTCCCCCGACGCCATCCTTCACGTCCGACCACCCGCAAGCAATTCATCAATGCTTGCAGGCGGTGCAGACACTGACAGGCGTGACTGCCAGGACACGGTGTCAGCGCACGCCGATCTCGGCCAGGCGAATGCGTTGCTCGCGGACAGGATCGCCTTCCATGTCCTTGATTTGCAGGCTGAGCTGTCCGGCATCCCAGTCAATGCCGATAACGCCGTAATTTTCCGGAGCGTACATGGCGCCCAGGCGATTGGGTCCGGGTTCGTTGTTCTCGTCAGCATAGGACATGTTCAGCGCCGACGAGGTGATCTCGTAAAGCGGGTAGCTCGCCACATTGTCGCGCCGGTAAAGCCCGGCGGAATGCCGGTCGCCGGACACGAACACCACGCCTTGAGCGCCGGTATCGTTGATCAGGCGGAACAAACGATCACGCTCCATCGGCATGGTGCGCCAGGCTTCCCAGCCATGCCCGTCCGCCAGGACCTGAATGGACGAGACGATCAGGCGCAAATCCGCCGGCTCACGCAATTGATCCGCCAGCCAGGCCCATTGCGCGGCGCCCAGCATGTCCTGATCAGGATTATCGCTGGGAACATAGCGTTCACGCCCCACGGCGCCACGGTCATCGGTCGGGGTCAGCTCGGAGCGGAAATAGCGGGTGTCCAGCATGATGATCTGCACACGCTGGCCCTCCGGGCCGTAGACATGGGAGTCGTAAATCCCCTCGCGCTGACGCCGCGGATCGGTGTCAGACGCCCGCCAGAAATCGAGGAAGAGCTGTTCGGCGAAGCCTTTGAACGGGAAATCACGGCCCATATCATTCATGCCGTAATCATGGTCATCCCAGGTCGCGAGCATCGGCAGCGCAGACCGCAACAGGCGGAATTCGGGACGGGCGGCGAGGGCTGCGTAGTTCTCCCGCAGCTCGGGCAGGTCTGCGTTATAGGCGCGCGCATCGCCATACACATTATCGCCCACATACATGAAGAGGTCATGGGGCTCGTTCGCGATGGTCGCGAGGATGGGAATCTCCCGCTGGGCTGTGTTGCAGGATCCAAACGCGATCGAGGTGAGCACGGTTTCGCTTCCCGGCAAGGCCGGACCTTCAGGCGCCACCGGAACGGCATAATCAAGCTGGGCGTAATACGGCGCCAGCGCCTGCACCGGAGTGCGCGGCGCATCGGTGGATACAAGACTGGGCTGGGCCACAGGCTCGGTCACGTCCGCCGGGACAGGTTCGGAGCAAGCGTTCAGCGCGGCGAGGCTGAACCCGACCGCTGCAAGTTTGAACCATGGCATCGTCATCAGAACCCCCTGATACAGCGTTCCGG
>TARA_R100000306_G_C4381331_1_pt1 | contig 12269 bp, 13 predicted proteins | sample TARA_R100000306 | Tara Oceans TARA_R100000306 (sample SAMEA2620824) | marine metagenome | biome: marine biome (ENVO:00000447); feature: mesopelagic zone (ENVO:00000213); material: "saline water (ENVO:00002010), including plankton (ENVO:xxxxxxxx)" | depth 1000 m | reverse complement strand
GGTAGCTCAGTTGGTTAGAGCACAGCACTCATAATGCTGGGGTCGCGAGTTCGAATCTCGCTCTTGCTACCATTTTTTTCTTGTAGGGCTTAGCCCCTCCTCCCCGGTTATCCGTGCGCTCACCTGCACAGAGTCTGGACTACGTTCGGCTCAATAGCATTCCTATATTGTCTGCAGTTGACAGAACGCGGGCTCGACAACGCTTTGGCTGGAAGCGCCGACTTTCCGACGCTCCACCCATGACCATACCTTCTCGTGAAAGTAGAACCCGACGGTATTAACGGCAGGTTCAATAAGCGCCAGTGTGCCCCCTATGATCATGCTGCCTGTCAAAAGGTAGGCCACGGTGAACGCGACGGAAAAATGCAGTACCGCGAAACTCAAAGTCTTTTTCATAGCGCCCTCTCCTGAAAGTGTTAGCAGTTGCTTAGAATCAACTGTAATCCAGGAGGCGCTATAATAAAAATCAATTAGAGGAATACAAGCAATAGTTTTTACCAATAGCTCTATAGCCGGCGAATCTCCATGGTCTGGCTTGTGGCGTCGTCAATGGTCTGTCCACTGCGGGCAGCAATCATTTTAGCCACCTCGTTGCGGTCAATGGTGTTGTCCACAACCAGCGCGTCCATTTCTGCTGGAGTCAACTGAGCGCTACCGCCGGGCAAATAGATCGTGCCATTGGAGAAATCTATCGCAAAAGCGATGAGTCCTGGAATGAGAAAGAAGAGCAAACCTATGCCGTCGAGGATGGCGATGGCGGGGTCGATGTTACCACCGCGCTGACCTTTCCGTTCCGGGTGGAGTATCGTGCCACAAGCAGCAAGCTGCGTGACAAGCGCCGTTGCAATGGCAAAGCTGGTCAGTTTCTTCATCGTTTTCTCCTGGTTATCGTTGTTGTTCAAAGTCTAGTCTAAACTGGCGGTGGAGCGGCGCTTTCGTCGGCCACATACCAGTAATACCTGATATCGCCAGCCCTCAATAGCGCCTACAATCGCGACCTTTCTTCTGGGATACCCGCATGAATATTCTTGTACTCACCTATGAATATCCTCCTCTGGGTGGTGGCGGTGGCAAGGTGGCTCTTGGCCTTGCAGAGGGTCTCGTGGCCAATGGCCACTCGGTTGATGTGGTCACCATGGGCTTCAAGACTCAGGTCGGTGAGACTGTTCAGAATGGTGTGAGGGTGCATCGACTCAAGAGCTTGCGCGCCAAGCCCGAGAGCTGTCATATCGGTGAGATGGTTCCGCATGAAGCCTCTGTGCTGTTCTACGTGCTGAAACTTGCCAAGACCAGACGCTTCGATATCATCCATGCGCATTTCATTTTCCCAGATGCCTTCACTGGGTCATTCCTGGCGAAACGGCTGAGAATTCCGCTGATCTGTACAGCCCACGGGTCGGACGTTCCTGGTTATAATCCTGACCGCTTTCAGTTCCAGCATGTTCTGCTCAAGCCCGTCTGGCACTATACCGTTCGGGCCATCGATCTGATTACCAGCCCAAGCGAGCACCTTCGCAAGTTAATACTGAAGTCACGACCTTCGGCAAAGGTCACGGTCATCCCGAACGGCTATGATCCAGCACGCTTCGATCCGAATACTGAAAAACAGCCAGGCATTGTCGTGTGCACGCGGATGTTTCAGCGCAAGGGCGTGCAGTACATCATTGATGCCGCTGTCCGTATTGCCAAAGAAGACCTCAAATACCGTATTCCGCTGCATATACTTGGTGAAGGCCCTTACCTGCAGAATCTTCGCGACCAGGCTGCTGGAAAAGATATCGATATCACCTTCCATGGCTGGGTCGACAACGATTCGCCCGAACTGAAGGCGATCTATGAGAATAATGCCATCTTTGCCTTCACCTCTGATCAGGAAAACTTTCCGGTCAACCTGCTCGAAGCGCTCTGCGCTGGCAACGCGATCATCACCACGGACTCCAGCGGTGGCAAGGAGGTTGTCGGCGACTGCGCGCTGCTCGTGCCGCCGCAGAATCCGGAGGCCATCGCAACACAGCTGAAGCGCCTGATCGATGACGCCGGTTTCCGTCGGCAGCTCGGTCAAGACGGCCGCAAGCGGCTGGAAGATAACTTCAGCTGGAAAGCAGTTACCCAGCAGTTCGAAGACAGCATGCGACCGCTCATCGAGGCGAACGAGCGGAAACAACAGCAGTGAAGATTGCCTATATCTACCTGAGTCAGCTCGAAACACGGGACGCCAACATCAACCAGATGCTGAGCATGTGCGAAGCCCTGGGCAAGCACAGTGAGGTGACGCTCTTTACCGGCTGGATGTCGAAATCAGCGTTCGCTTCGCTGTGCCAGTTCTTTTCGATCAAGCAGAATTTCGCAACCCAGCGGTTGCCAGTGAAGCTGCTGACGGGCTCCATGCTGATTGAGAAGGTCACTCGCCTGCTTTACTGCATTCAGGTGCTGATGGCACTGAAAGCCGGCAATTTCGACGTCATCTATACCCGGGACATCACACTGCTGGTCTTCCTCAAGATGTTGCCGACCTGGGCGCGCCCCACTGTACCCGTAATCTATGAGCCGCATACGCTGTATCACAAGACCTCGGAGAAAGTGAGTTTCGAACTCGAACACGCTTCACTGAAGCTGGCCGATTATTTCATTCCGATATCACACGGCATCGCGCGGGATCTCGAAGGCCTTCTGGGCGTAGATCCCGGGCGCATTACAGTGCTACCCGATGGTGTTCGCGTCGATGTGATTGCCAATGTGCAGGCGCAGTCCCTGGCCCGCGATCAGCTGCAGGTACTGTATTCAGGCAGCTTTATCGACTGGAAAGGTGTTGAGATCTTCATCGAGGCCATTCCATTCGTGCACACGCCGAATGTGGTATTTCTGGCGCTTGGCGGAGTGGGGAAAGATTTCGAGCGTATCGAACAGCTGGTAGCGTCATTGGACCTGCAGGATCGCGTGATACTGCGCTCACGCATGTCTCAGGATGAACTCATGCCTATCGCCAAGAGCGCCCATATCGGTGTATTGCCGAACAACCGAACGGCCATCGGCGCGCACTACACGTCTCCCCTCAAGCTATTCGAGTATATGGCGAATGGTTTACCTATCGTGGCGTCTGACCTCGAGTCGATGCGGGAGATCCTGGCTGAAAATGAGCACGCGCTGTTTTTCGAGCCATCGAATCCGTCGCACCTGGCGGCGCAGCTCGACCGACTCTTGCAGGATGAGGAATTGAGGCACTCGATGGGTCAGCGGAACTTGCAGGCCGTGGAGGCCTACAGCTGGGACTCGCGCGCGCAGCGCATCGTCGAGATTGCCAAGCGGTTGACACAATGAGCCTTTCACTGAAGTCTTTTCTGAGCTTCGCACTGGTCAGACTGCTCGCTCAGGCAACGTTGTTTGTGTTTCCCCTGCTGGTGGCAGCCTTCATCACACCTGATGAGTTCGGCCGTTTTTCGCTGGCGCTCATGCTTCTATACGTCTTCACAGCCATAGGCATCCAGTCCTCACAGTCGCCCTATGTCGTGCAGGCTAGCCGTGAGTTCACCCGCAACGGTAATGTGAGGCGTGCGACCACAGCGCGGGCAATCAGCGTTGGCAGCTGGTACCTGATTTCGCTAGGCATCGCTGTCGTGTTCCAGGACGCATTCCTGACATTTACCGGACTCAGCCACGAAAACTATGTGTTGGTCATTGCTGGCTTCTATGTGGTCAGTATGCGGTTCATTCACACCTCTACCTTCACATCCACGCAACGCAAGATGTGGGGGCCGCTGTTCGAACTCGCGATTGGCGTCAGCCTCTTCGCCGTGCTCATTATCTTCTACCTGCAAGGCAGCTTTGATCTCAGAGACGCGCTGTGGACACTCTTTCTCGGCCACGCCATCGCGGCCGTGCTGATATTGCCAGTGCTGCCCTGGCGCTTGATGCTGCCGTTCAGTTTTGATGCGCACATCGTAAAGGAACAGTTTCGTAACAGCCTCTGGTATGTAATCGGCGCTGTCGCTGTCTACTTGATGAACTGGGGCGACAATCTGGTCTTAAGACTCTATACCGACTTCGAAAGCATCGGTCAGTACAACTTCGGCTATCAGATTTTCAAGGGCATGTTGATCTGCTTCACGACCATACAGATGTTCTACCTGCCAGACATTCATCTCCTGCTCGAAGACAAGACCAAGCTTCGGCACTTCATGAAAACGACACGACTGCAGATCATGGGGTTGGGCACCCTGGGTCTGATCGTGACCGCCGTGTTGCTGGAGCCGGGACTAACGCTGGTATATGGGGCCAAGTACGACCCCTCTTTGCCAATTATGTATTGCCTGTTGATCGCCTCGTTCTTTGCGCTGTATCAGATGCTGCAACTCTCGATTATCGTGGGGATGTCACGCTTTGCCTTCGTTCAGATCGCTACTTTCATTGCGCTAGGCATTAATCTCGGGCTCGACTTTGCCCTTGTACCAAGCTACGGCATTATGGGCGCAGCAGTCGCAACCACGATTGCGTATGCATCGCTTGCAGGCCTGTTCAGCTGGTACATGAGAAAACGGCTCAGGTTGTTCGAAGAGATTTGACGCCTAATTGAAAATGAGATCTGACGCAGTCTGCTCGGCCTCGAGTGGAATGAAGCGGGCGCAGGCATTCTCGGGACAGTGGGTGATTTCGCCGACATAGATGGCGTCGCCATCGCTATACAGATCGATTCTCACGAAGCCGAAGTAGCTGCTGAGCTTTTCGGCCACCGAGATCATTTCCGGCATGTTCTTCGGGAGCTCATAGGGCCCCAATTCACGGGGCCGCTTCATCGAAAAGTCCTGCTCGTTCATCGCACCATCGTAGTATTTTCTGGTGTGAACGTGATGACGACCAATATCGACCTGTAGCAGCTTCACCTTGCCGTTGAAGCAAAAGAATTTGTAGTCCTCACCCTTGGTACCACCAAACAGAATCGGCTCGATGATGACCTTTGGCTCTGCATAGCGGTAATTCACTTCGCGCTTGTAGAGATAGTAATTCAAGTCGAACCAGGCTTTGATTTCTGCTTTGTCGATGGGCTCTCCGTCGCGCCGGAGAATGACTCGACCACTGCCATGGGTGGGCTTGATACAGCAGCTTGCGGGGAAGTCAAAAGCGTCGATTTCGGCTTTCGACTCCAGCACGGCTATGGATTCGATGTTGTACTTGTCGCCCACGGTTGCCGCAACGAAGTGCTTCACGAGCGCCTTGTCCGAAGTGAACTGACGCAAGGGGCTCAGCATCTCCTTAGAGGTCTTGAGTCGGAACAGGTAGTCATTCAGGAGCATTCCCGAGCCTGGCTTGCGCCTATGGGCACGGAGAAACAGCAGATAAGAAAAGATATAGTCACCGGTGCGTGTCTTCGGCAGCGACTGGAGTACGCGGGCCAATACTTTCGTAAGCAAGTGAATTCCTCTTCCATGTAGGCGAGTGCGACCCAGCCCTGTAAAGAACTTACAGGCTATGGCCGGGACTCTAGCAGAGACCTGGTTGGTCGTTAGCAAAACTTATGGTTGACCTTAGCCCGCTTTCGAGAGCACCTGGTTTTCCTCTTCATACCATCGGGAAAGGTCCCGCCCTGTTAGATTTTCAAGTTTGATGACATCCTCACGGTAGTAGTCTCTGATCCTGGCTTTGAAGTCCGCTGAAAGTTCCAGCTTTGCCGACTCCTTTGTGAGTAAGCCAAGCAGCACCTTATGCAGGTTAATCTTACGCAAGGCGACCAGTAGCCAGTTCATCTTCATGGCCACAAGCGCACGGGGTAATAGGAACAGAAACCGCCCAACCCAGGGGAATCTCGCTTTTTTCGCTGCGTTTGACTTCCTCTCGAGCCCTGCTGGAACGAATCTGGCGTCGACGCCGAGAAACTCATACATCCGGGCCACCGTGCCGGCTCTGTCTTTGCGGATGTCGTCCATGAAAAACAGCAGCACCTGGCTTCGGTCGCAGCGCTTGTAGAGCCGCTCGATCTGCTCGCCATACAGCCCCTGCTCCAGATAGCGACCGTCGCTGCGGATCTCCTCCTCGATAGACCCCTTCGCGATACCAATGTAGTCATGGTTCATCCGGTAGTGGGAGACGAGCCGCTCCAGCGGATCTCTGAGGCAAATCAGCAACTTGATCTCCGGGTTGTAATCCAGGATGTTGTCGATCGCGTCGGGATCAGCGATGTACAGCGGCGTGTACTCTCCGCGTATGGCATCGGCGCTGCAGTGCGAAAAATGCTGGTGGTACCAGTGCAGGCTTTGCTGCCGCTGAGGATTGGCCCCTTCGTTCCCTGGCGATGCGAGCGAGTTGAAGTAGCGGACTTCCTTGGGCTCTGAGAGACAGATTTGCGGATGCGCAGCCAGCATGTCCGCCAGCCAGGAACTACCACCCTTGGTAACGCCGATCCCGATGAACTCTATAGGTTTCATCTGCTTGTAGACCTCCTTTTCATATTGCCTGATGACGACTCGCGCCCGCTCGACATCGTCGTCAGCAACCATAACACGCACATGACCGTGTGCTGCCAACTCGCCCACCCCGCCCTGGAGAAACTCCCCTGTCACCCACGCCAGCACCTCTTCGTGCTCCAGACGTGACTTGAGCAGGTATGCTTCTATAGTATTCGAAGCTTCGTATACAACTTTCATCTATTACCCAAGGAAAACTGTGTCAGACCGCCGCCGGTTCATAATCGTCATTAACGCTGCCGCTGGGAACCAGAAGAATGAACACCTGCTGGAATGTATCAGCAGGCACATTCCGACCGAATCACTGCTGAAAACCGATCAGCTGCATCCGGGGCCCGACTTCGAGCAGGACGTTGATCGCGCCATCCGAGACGCCGCAGCCGAAAAAGCGGTACTGCTCATCGCAGGTGGCGACGGAACCGTCAACACCTTCCTGGGCCGTATGTCGGTGCTGAATTCTACAGTAGGCAAAACAACGCTCGCTATCATCCCAAGGGGTACATTTAACTACTTTGCCCGGGACCACGGCATTCCTACTGAAGCCAATGAAGCAATAATCAACGCCCTCGAAGGGGTGGCACAGCCGGTGCCGCTATGCTGGGTGAACCGTGAGCCCTTCTGTGTGAGTGCGAGCCTCGGCGTCTACCCAAAGATCATGAAGGCACGCGAGCGCATTCTGGCGAAAACCGGGCGATCCCGGTTCGCAGCGGTGCTCACCAGCATCTGGGTGTTCCTGACGAATCAGAAGCGCTCACTGATCTCTATTGAGCACGGCACCCAGGTACGGCAGATGAAAACGCCGCTGGTGGTGGTGACCTGCAGCCAGACCCAGATCGAGACCTTCGACATGCCTGAAGCAAGTCATCTGGACAAAGGCTTCATGATTCTATTCGCCATGCGAGGGCGCACCAGTATTCGTATGCTGTTTGCATTGCTCAAAAGCGCGTTCGGCGGTATCCGCAATGTTGAAGAGATCAGTTACGAACCCGTTCAGAAGCTACAGATCACCTATCCGCGCATCCGCCGCCGGAAAACCATCGAGGTTGCGGTCGATGGCGAAATCCGCCGGCTGCAGAACCCGCTGATCTTCCGGGTCGAGCACGAAGCGGCTCAGGTCATCGTGCCTGCAAAGAGTCGGGAAGATGAATGAATATACTGTACATTTCAGATACCCACTTCGGTACTGAAATACAGAGCACTATTGAGGGGTTTACCCTGCTTGGAACTTTCTCTGACTGACAAGTAACTTAGTCGCAGTGGGCTCTCATGAAAACAGGCTTCCTGAAAGCGAGTTGGTGATTTTCAGCTAAACTGAATTTAGCTGACCACCTTAATAGCTTTGGAAACATTTCGATATCATGAAAAACTTCGCTCTTGTCGGCGCTGCTGGCTATATAGCACCGAGACATATGAACGCAATCAAAACTACTGGAAATGTCCTAGTTGCTGCGCTGGATAAGAGTGATTCAGTGGGTGTTATCGACTCCTACTTTCCTGAGGCACGCTTCTTCACCGAGTTTGAACGATTTGATCGCTATGTAGATAAACTCCGAAGGGCTCAAGCGGCACAGGCAATTGACTACGTCGCTATCTGCTCGCCAAACTACCTTCACGATGCGCATGTCCGCTTCGCTTTCCGCTCTGGTGCTGATGCCATATGCGAGAAACCACTTGTTCTTAACCCGTGGAATATCGATGGTCTTGCCGAAATTGAGGAGGCGACAGGTCGTCGGGTCAACAATATTCTGCAGCTACGACTTCATCCGTCTTTGATTAAGTTGAAAGCGCGTGTCGATCAGGAGAAGCGTGACCACAAGTACGAGCTGGATCTGACGTATATCACATCTCGCGGAAAATGGTATCTCTCATCCTGGAAAGGCGATGAGACTAAATCCGGTGGTATTGCGACGAACATCGGTGTCCACTTCTTCGATATGCTGTACTGGATCTTTGGGAGTCTTCAACGCAACGAGTCGCATATCTCTACTCCGTCAAAAGCTTCCGGATATTTGGAGTTTGAGAATGCGCGAGTACGGTGGTTTCTATCGATTGACGAAGCAGACCTTCCCGACAAAGTGAAGGAGGCCGGACAGAGAACTTATCGGTCACTGAGTCTCGATGGTGAGGAGATCGAGTTCTCCGATGGTTTTACCGAACTACACAACGATAGCTATCGCAAGATACTCGCCGGTGAAGGCTTTGGCGTGAACGAATGCCGTACAGCCATTCAGATCGTTCACGACATCCGCAACAGCCGCTGCCGAACAAGCCCACTAGACCCTCATCCCTTTGCGAAAGCGAAACTATGAAAGAGCTCTTCATCCACCCTTCAGCAATAGTAGACGAGGGAGCAGAAATTGGCTCAGGCACGAAAATCTGGCATTGGTGTCACGTTTCAGCAGGCGCAAGGATTGGTGAGGATTGTTCATTTGGTCAAAATGCTTTTGTAGCAAATGACGTAACCATCGGCAGAAATGTAAAAGTTCAGAATAACGTCTCCATCTATGACGGCGTAACGATCGAAGACGATGTCTTCTGCGGCCCGAGCGCCGTATTCACTAACGTCTTCAATCCGCGTTCAGCTGTCTCCCGCAAACATGAATATAGAAAAACGCTTGTTCGAACGGGCGCATCGCTAGGTGCGAATTGTACTATCGTCTGCGGCAACACTGTTGGGCGTTATGCCTTCATAGCAGCAGGATCCGTGCTCACCACAGACGCCAAAGACTACGCCCTTATGATGGGAGTGCCTGCCAGACACGTAGGCTGGATGAGCGAGTTCGGAGAGCGACTGAACTTGCCGGTCAGTGGGAGGGGAAGCGATATTTGTCCTCTATCCGGAACCGTTTACAAGCTTGAAGGTAATACACTTTATGCGGAGGCGAATTGAAGCCTATGCAGTTTCTAGACCTTAAGCAACAATACTTACTCAATAAAGACCGGATTGACCGCCGCATTCACCAAGTTTTGGAACATGGCAACTTCATCATGGGGCCTGAGGTTTCCGAGCTTGAAAACGAGCTCGCAGCTTATGTTGGTGTTAGGCACTGCGTCACCTGCGCGAGTGGCACCGATGCCTTACTGATGGCTGTTTTAGCTCTGGGCGTAAAAGCTGGTGACGAGGTAATTGTTCCAGATTTCAGCTTTTTTGCCACCGCAGAAATTCTACTGTTGTTAGGGATCAAACCAGTCTATGTGGATGTCAGTGAGATTGATTTCAACATCGACCCTCATCTCATCAGAAATTATATTACAGACAAAACCAAAGCTATCATCGCAGTGAGTCTCTATGGCCAGTGCGCAGACTTTAATCAACTCAATGCATTGGCAGCGGAGTATGGCCTGGCCGTCATCGAAGATGGCGCGCAGAGCTTCGGAGCCATCCGTAATGGGAAAAAGTCCGGGGCGCTTTGTAGCATCGGATGCACAAGTTTCTTCCCTTCCAAACCGCTCGGTTGTTATGGCGATGGAGGCGCTTGCTTCACTGACGATGACGCTATCGCTGAAAATCTGAAAAGTATACGCGTCCACGGGCAGACCAAACGTTACGTCCATGACAATGTAGGCATCAACGGCCGCTTGGACACTATTCAAGCGGCTATCTTGTTGGAAAAGCTTCCTTTGCTGGACGGTGAGATTGAGCAGCGAAACAGAATAGCCAGAACCTACTCTGCCGAGCTTGGTGGGCTTGACCGCTTGATTGCGCCGTCCATAGTCGCAAACTCTATCCATGCTTTTGGCCAGTATACGCTGCGCGTCGGCTCTCATCTCCGCGAACCGCTGCTTGCCTACCTTTCAGAGCGAGAAATCCCCACTGCCATTCATTATCCAGCTACTCTGTCTTCTCAGAAGGCGAACCAAAAAGCTGGAGTGACGGTCAGCGCGAACAACGTTGTCGCTGAGCAGATGGCCAGGGAAGTATTCAGCATTCCAGTCCACCCTTATCTCGAGCCGGATGAGCAACATACGGTGATTGAGGCAATTCGCACTTTTCTTGAGAAAACCGAATGATCATCGAAGGTAAAAAGATCTTCATAACCGGGGGCACCGGTTTCATGGGTTCCCGTCTCGTAGAGCAATTTGTCGATAACAACCAGATTATCGTATATGACAATTTCGCTCGGGACGTCCTGTCCTCAAGTGCTTTGTCGCGTCACAAAAATCTCTCGATCATCAAAGGAGATGTACTTGATGTAAGTGCCCTTACTCATGCGATGAATGGCTCGAACGTAGTAATTCATGCGGCAGCAATTGCAGGTATTGACAACACGTTGAAGAACCCTGTCGAAACAATGCGAGTCAATATGATTGGCACTGCCAATGCTCTGGAGGCAGCAACAGCTACCAAATCCTCCGTAGAGCGCTTCCTGGAATTTTCGACTTCCGAGGTATTCGGTAGTCGCGCCTATATGGTTGACGAGACCTCATCTACTGTTACGGGAGCAGTTGGCGAGGCAAGATGGACCTACGCTGTGAGTAAACTTGCCGGGGAACATTTGACGCACGCTTATTTCAGGCAGTTCGGACTACCCACTGTCACAGTGCGTCCTTTCAATATTTATGGCCCGGGACAGATCGGTGAGGGCGCGATATCAATCATGATACGCAGGGCTTTAAAGGACGAGCCAATTTTCATATTTGGAGATGGCAGCCAAATACGCGCTTGGTGCTTCATTGATGACATGCTGAAGGGCCTGACGCGATGCCTAACCGACGATAAGGCCATAGGGCAATCGTTCAATCTCGGAAATGCCAGAGCGGTGACAACGATTTACGGGCTTGCCCAGACGATCTGCAGAGTCGTGAATTCCAAGTCGGAGATCATTTTCAAGCCCAAGCTCTCAGCGGACATCGAGCTGAGAATACCGAGTCTCGACAAGGCTCGCGATATGATAGGTTTTGAAGCAGCTGTCGATCTTGAAGCTGGGCTCCGTATCACGGCCGAGTGGATAAGGGACAACGAGGCTCAGTTTCAGCCGCTACCCGACATTTTCGTCAAGTGAAATAATATGCTCAAGCTATCCAAGCCCAACCTGCCAGAGCCTGGCATCCAAGCTGTAGTAGAAGTGCTGCGCTCTGGTGACCTTGTCGCTGGAAACAATGTAAACGCCTTCGAACAGGCTCTCGCAGATTTTCTTGAAGTTCCATATGCCTTTCTGGTGAGCTCGGGTACGGCGGCTCTGCACCTGAGCCTCCTTGCGATAGGCCTTGAGGTGGGCGATGAGGTTATCGTTCCCGGATTCACCTTTCCTGCCACCGCAAATGCCGTAAAGCTTTGTGGCGCGGAAGTTATCTTTGCCGATGTAGATAGTTCGTATTGCCTGACGGTAGATTCGATCAAAGAGTGCGTTGCAGGACGTGACACATCGAAAATAAAGGGCATTGTAGTTGTTCATGAGTTTGGCCACATGGCTGACATGGCTGGATTGGGTGATTTCGCCGCAGAGATGGGCTGGTGGATTATTGAAGATGCGGCGTGTGCGCTGGGTGCCGAGAGCCCGGCGGGAAAAGCTGGAACGGTCGGGTCATTAGGCTGTTATTCATTCCATCCTCGCAAAACACTGACGACCGGCGAAGGTGGTTTAGTAGTTTGCAAAGACTCTGCACTTGCGAATAAGGTGGCGCTGTTACGTAGCCACGGCATCCAAAGGACTAAACATGGTATCGACTTCCTGATCGCTGGCTTCAACTACCGTATGACCGACTTCCAGGCTGCTCTCGGGCTTCACCAGCTTCAGTTGTTGCCAGACTGGATTAGAACAAGACGACATCTGGCCTCCGTTTACTCGGAATTACTGAAAGAGCTCCATGGAG
>TARA_R100000306_G_scaffold62363_1_pt1 | contig 12280 bp, 11 predicted proteins | sample TARA_R100000306 | Tara Oceans TARA_R100000306 (sample SAMEA2620824) | marine metagenome | biome: marine biome (ENVO:00000447); feature: mesopelagic zone (ENVO:00000213); material: "saline water (ENVO:00002010), including plankton (ENVO:xxxxxxxx)" | depth 1000 m | reverse complement strand
AAACGCCGCCAGCCGCGCCGGCGCGCCGATGATCTTCAAGGACAGTTTCATCACGCGGGAAAACGACGCCCGCGCCCGACGCGAGCTGCCGCTCAAATCCATGGGGCTGACCGAGCTCGGCAAGATCACGGCTAACAGCCAGGGCGTCTATGCCGGCGCCACCTTGCAGCTGCCCACCTATAACTATCATTCCAATGAAGAGACGACTTCGGTGAAGGCGCTGACCGCCTTTGTCCGCACGCTTCTGATGATCTGACAAAAAAGTCCCGCTTTGGCGCAAGGCCGAAGCGGGACCAGTCAGGGAGGATAGTCGGATCAGTCCCGAAGCGTTGACGCATCCAGAGACTGAAATTCGTGTCAGGCGCTCTCCCCGTGCAGCGCCACATCGAGGCCGGTGACCTCGTCTTCTTCCTCAACGCGCAGCTTCATCACCCGTTCCATCAGCCACAGGATGGCGAAGGTGGCGACGCCGCACCAGGCGGCTGCGGCCAGCGCGCCCCAGGTCTGGGTGAAGACCAGCATGACATTGCCTTCCACCGCGCCGGGCGTGCCGCCAATCGCGGAGCTGGCGAAGACGCCGGTCAGGATCGCGCCCGCCAGGCCGCCCACGCCATGAAGGCCGAAGGCGTCCAGGCTGTCGTCATACTTGCCCAGCTTTTTCAGGCCGGTCACGCCCCAATAGGCTACGCCCGCCGTCAGCACACCGATCAGGAAAGCCGCATAGGGCTCGACAAAGCCCGCCGCGGGCGTGATGCCCACCAGGCCTGCGATGGCGCCCGAAGCCGCGCCCAGAACCGACGGTTTGCCGCGCAGGATCCATTCCATCAGCGCCCAGGTCAGCGCGGCGGCCGCGGCGGCGATTTGCGTCACCAGAGCCGCATGGGCGGCCAGGGCGTTGGCGCCCAGCGCGGAGCCGCCGTTAAAGCCGAACCAGCCCACCCAGAGAAGACCGGCGCCGATCACCGTCAGCACCAGATTGTGGGGCGGCTGACCCTCTTTGGGCCAGCCGCGCCGCGGGCCCAGCTTAAGCGCCAGCACCAGACCCGCTACACCGGCGTTGATGTGGACCACGGCCCCTCCCGCGAAATCCAGCACGCCTGCGTCATACAAAAATCCCTCGCCCCAGACCCAATGCGCGATCGGCGCATAGACCACCAGCAGCCAGATCGGCGCGAACACCATCCAGGCCTTGAAGCTGAGACGCTCCGCCGCGCCGCCGGCTATGATCGCCACGGTGATGATCGCGAACGTCATCTGAAACAGGATGAACACCGCTTCAGGCAGGCCCGCCGCCTCGCTGTCGAGCGTCAGCCCGTTCAGGAAAACCTTGCCGAATCCGCCAAACAGCGCGCCGTCACCCGAAAACGCGAAGGAATACCCTGCGATCACCCAGACGAGTGAGACCACCATCGCTGCGCCCAAGGACTGCATCAAGGTGGAGAGCACGTTCTGACGACGCACCATGCCGCCATAAAACAGCGCCAGCCCTGGCAAGGTCATCATCAGCACCAGCGCGCACGCGGTGAGAATCCACGCCACATCGCCGCCTGAAAACTCAACCTGGTCCATACCCGCGCTCCTCTTCGCCCGATTGCACGGACAAAGCCTGCGCCGGAGCTCGCGCCACTGTCAGCGCCTGAGCGTGATTTTGCGATGCAGCAGAATGCAAGCGCTGCATTCGTGAGCGCCCTTGCCCCAATATCGAGCAGCGCACTTTGCGCCAAGCGCCATAAAAAAACCCCGGCGTCTGCAGCGCCGGGGTTTTCATCTCAGCGGGTGGTGATCGGACTAGCCGTTCACTTGAGTCGCTTCGGTGATTTTGTGCACCAGATCGTCGCCGTCCGCTTCATGGATGGTGACATAATCGCCCAGCCGCAGCGTGTGGTCGCCGAGCTTGTAGACGGGCTCGTCCGGGCCTTCATGATCCTCATCATAATGGAAAAACCAGTTCGCGCCACGATGAGTCAGCCAGCCGTCCGCTTTCTCCGAATCGTCGGGAGAAAAGCGGATCACGGTGCAGGCTTTCTTATGAGCGCGCCACAGATCGGCGTCGAGCTTGCCGTCCTTGTCCAGCGGCGCAGTGATCACATAGCCTTGTGAATCATCGCCTTCGGGAAATCCGGCTTCCGGGTTGCGGCTCAGCCGCAGGGTCAGACGGGTTAAAGCCATCAAAGTCTCCAGTTTCGTCTTTTTCTGAGAAGGTCAGTGCGCCATCAGCAGGGACGGTCCGTCCTCCGCCGTCAGCAATTGCCGGGTGACGCCGCCAAACATGAATTGCGCGATCCGCGAATGCCCATAGGCGCCCGCCACCAGCAAGTCGGCATTGGCCGCCGCGTCCAGCAAGCCGTCGCCCAGACCGCTCTTGCCGTCAATCTCTCGCGACTCAGCTTCTACGCCGCGCGCCGTGAGCCAGTGTGACAGACGATTGGGCGCGGATGCGGCTCGGTCATGATAGTCAAGATTCCGCGCGCTATGCAGGATGGTCACCTCCATCCCCTCTTTGAACAGGGGCGCCGCCGCGAAGGCAGCGCGCGCCGCTTCCTTGGAACCGTCCCAGGCGATGCAAATGGATTTGGGCGGGATCGCCCCGCCGCGCGGCACGTAGATCGGGCAGCCTTCCTCGACCAGGCACGCAGCGGTGAAGTCCGCCAACGAGCCCTTTCCCGCGGCAGCGCGCGGACAGGTCACCAGCAATCGCACCAGACGCGCCTGTTCGGCCGCTTCGGACGGGCTGTCGATAATGCGCTTGTAGCTGGCGTCCTTCAGTTCGTGGGCGCTGATCGCTTCATCAAACTGGCGTTGCGCTTCCACAGACGCCTTGGCGGCCTCCTCGCGCACGGTGTCGATTGCGGAGGACACCACAGAGGCGCCCGCAGCGCCCGGCCCGGTCCACAGCATGTAAGCGGCGGGATCAGGCTCGACGAACAGGCCGCGAATATCGGCGTCGAACAAAGGCGCAAGCTCGCAAGCGGCCTTCAGCGAAGTCGCGTCGCTGTCCGAGCCTTGAAGGGCGACCAGAATACGTTCGGGCTTCATAAAATCCTCCCACATCGTCATGACGCCGCCCGTGTTCAGCAGCTTAGCTTGAACTTACGCTGTTTCACGCTAGGACGGAAACCAGTTGCAAGCGGTATGGAGCGGGACAAAGTGGCGCGGTCAGGACACTCGAGCGGCAAACCCGCAGCCGACAAGCCCGTCAGGGCCTGGCAGCGCATGTTGTCAGGGCGTCGCTTGGACTTGCTTGACCCCTCGCCCTTTGATGTGGAGATCGACGACATCGCCCAGGGCCTCGCTCGTGTGGCGCGCTGGAACGGTCAGACCATGGGCGATCATGCGTTCTCGGTCGCTGAGCACTCGGTCGTCGTGGAGCATTTGTGCGGCGTGCTGGAGCCGGGCTGGCCGGCGAAATGGCGCCTCGCCGCCCTGCTGCATGACGCGGCGGAATACGTGATCGGCGATATGATCTCGCCCTTCAAGGCCGCTTTGGGCTATGACTACAAAGCGTTTGAAGCCAGGCTGGAAGGGGCGATCCACATGCGTTACGGCCTGCCCCCTGAACTGCCCAAACCCATCAAGACCACGATCAAGCGCGCGGACCGGATCTGCGCCTATCACGAGGCGGTCCAGATCGCCGGCTTCTCCGTGGAAGAAGGCCGCAAGCTGTTTGGCCGCCCGCCCGCCGGCTCCAAAATCGAGATTGATCCGCTGCCGGTGAAACAGGCGCAAATCCTGTTCCTTGAGCGCTTTAGCGAGTTGCACGCCGCAACCGAGCAGGAGCTGGGGCGATGAAACCCGACCTCAACACCGTGATCCAGCCGCTGGTGGTGGGCCTGAACGCGGTGATTTTCGCCGCCTCAGAAGGTGAGCTGAAAGTGCTGGTCACAGAAAGCCTGGAAGGCGGCGAGCCCGCTTTGCCTTTTGGCCCGTTTGATCCCAGCGCCCACCGCACCTTCGAGATTGGCCTGCGCGAATGGGTGCGCGGCCAGACCGGGTTTGAGCTCGGCTATGTGGAACAGCTCTATACGTTCGGAGATCGCGGCCGCGAGGCGCCGCTGGCGGCGCTGGCCGGGGCGCAGGACGCGCGCGTGCTGTCCGTGGGCTATCTGGGACTCACGCCGGACGCCCGCCCGCTAAACAACACCGATGCGCATTGGGACAGCTGGACACGGTTTTTCCCCTGGGAAGACCATCGCTGTGGTCGCCCGCCCATTCTGACGAAAGTGATCGAGCCCGCGCTGCGGTCCTGGTGTGACGAAGCCGCCGCGCCGGGCCGCCGCGCCGCGCGGTTTGACCGGGTGCGGGTCACCTTCGGCCTTGATGGCGCACTGTGGAACGAGGAACGCGCGCTCGATCGCTACGAGCTTTTGTATGAGGCGGGGCTGGTCGCCGAAGCCGGGCGCGACCGCGGGGAAGCGAACACCGCGCCTGACGGCATGGGCGTCGCCATGGCGTCAGATCATCGCCGCATCCTCGCCACCGCGCTGAGCCGCCTGCGCGGCAAGATCAAATATCGCCCCGTGGTGTTCGAGCTGATGGGCGACAGCTTCACCCTGTCCGATCTGCAGCGCGTGGTGGAATCCATCTCTGGATTTCCATTGCACAAACAGAATTTTCGCCGCGCGCTGGATCGTGCGGGGTTTGTCGCCGGCACGGGCCGGGTGGAAAGTCAGACCGGGGGGCGTCCTGCAGAACTGTACCGCTATGCCCGTGAAAACATGACTGCGGGCACGGCTCTGGGCCTGAGCATTCCGCGGGCGAAAGAGAGCTGAGCCTTATCCGGGCGTTCACCATACGGTGATCAGCGGCCCTGTCAGAGAAGTTTCAACTTGCTCCCCCCTTTCATCGGCGTATATAAGTCCCCACTTAGGCTCATAGAGAGCAAAAGGTCGGCGACACTCATGAGTGATCGCCGTCGTTTAAGGCCCCTGAAATGCTCATATCGAGCATAAGTCTGCACATAACCGGGGCTCAAGGGAGATGACCATGGACGGAATGAGCTGGACCGAGACCGGGACTGACGCATCCGAGCGCATTTGGCCCGAGGCGAGCGCGCTGGTCTATGACGACGCCGTCAAGGCGCGCACCGATCATCTTTACGCCCGCGTGAAAGACGTGGTCACCCCGATGGAATGGCCGGCCTTCGCGCCGCTGATCGACGCCATCAACCAGCTGAAAGCGCTGCGCGGCGCGACCATCCTGGCGCACAACTACATGACGCCGGAAATCTTCAATTGCGTCGGTGACATCACCGGCGACTCCCTGAAACTCGCCCAGGTCGCCGCCGAAGCGGAAGAAGACGTGATCTTGCAGGCGGGCGTGCACTTCATGGCCGAAACCGCCAAGATCCTGTCGCCGAACAAGACCGTGCTGATCCCCGACATGGAGGCGGGCTGCTCGCTCGCCAGCTCCATCACCGGCGCAGACGTGCAGGCGATCAAGGCGGCGTACCCCGACTATCCGATCGTCACCTATGTGAACACGTCCGCCGAAGTGAAAGCGTATTCAGACATTTGCTGCACCAGCTCGAACGCGGTGCAGGTGGTCGAAGCGGTCGCCCAGCAATGGAACACCGATACGGTCATCATGATCCCCGACCAGTATCTGGCCAAAAACGTCGCCGCCCAGACCGGCATCAAGATCCTGACCTGGCAGGGCGAGTGCGAAGTGCACGAGCAATTCACGCCCGAGGACATTCAGGATCTGCGCGACGCGCACCCGGACGCGGTGATCATCACCCACCCTGAATGCCCGCCGGAAGTCATGGCCGCCGCCGACTTCGCCGGCTCCACCGGGGCGATGGCCAATTATGTGAAAGAGAAATCGCCGAAAAAGGCGATCCTGATCACCGAGTGCTCGATGAGCGACAATGTCGCCGTCGAAAACCCCGGCGTTCAGTTCATCAAGCCGTGCAATCTGTGCCCGCACATGAAGCGCATCAGCCTGAAAAACATCTATGAAGCCCTGCGCGACATGAAGCATGAGGTCGAGGTCGACCCGCTGATCGCGGAGAAAGCCAAGGCCAGCCTGGAAGCCATGCTGGACCTGCCCAAGGCCGACAATCCGCCGAGCTTTGACACCGGAAAAGCCGCGGTCGCCGTGCCCTATGTGGCGATCTGATCCTGCTCAGCGCCCGCTTCGGCGGGCGTTTTGATCTGTGGTGATGCTTTGACCCACCCCATCCTCATCGTCGGCGCCGGGATCGCCGGGCTGTGGACGGCCCTGAAGGCCGCGCCAAGCCCCGTGATGTTGCTGACCGGCGCGCCGCTCGGGCACGGCTCTTCGACCGGCTGGGCGCAGGGCGGGGTGGCGGCTGCGCTCGGGCCTGACGACAGCGCGGCGCTGCACGCCCAGGACACCGTGATGGCGGGCGCCGGGCTGGTGGATGAGACCGCAGCCATGGTGCTGGCGAGCGCGGGCGCCAGCGAAGTGCGCGCGCTGTATGATCTGGGCGCCGGGTTTGAACGCACGACAGACGGCGGCTGGGCGCTGTCTCGCGAAGCCGCGCACAGCGTGGCCCGCGTCGCCCGGATGAAGGGCGATCAGGCGGGCGCCGGCATTCTTCAGACCCTGATCGAGGCCGTACGGGCGGCTGACCATATAGACATCAGGGACGGCTGGCGCGCCGAAGCCTTGCTGCCCGACCTCGAGGACGGCTGCGCCGGTGTGCTGGCGCGTGATCCGGACGGCGCGCTGCACAGGCTTGAAGCCCAGCACACCGTGCTCGCCACCGGCTCCATTGGCGGGCTCTATGCGGTCACCACCACGCCCTGGACCAGCCAGGGTCAGGCCATGGTGATGGCGGCCGAGCTGGGCGCAGTGATCCGCGATCCCGAATTTGTCCAGTTCCACCCCACCGCCATCGATATTGGCCGCGATCCCGCCCCGCTCGCCACCGAAGCCTTGCGCGGCGACGGCGCCATTCTGGTGGACCGCAAGGGGCGCCGCTTCATGCCGGAGGTGCATGAGCTGGCCGAGCTGGCGCCGCGCGATGTGGTCGCCCGCGCCGTTCATGCTCAGAACCTGTCAGGCAAGGGCGCGTTTCTTGATGCCAGCGACGCAATCGGCGCCGCCTTCCCAGACCATTTCCCGGCGGTCTTCAAGGCCTGCATGAGCGGCGGCATTGATCCACGCACAGACCTGATCCCGGTCGCGCCCGCTGCGCACTATCATATGGGCGGGATCGAAACCGATCTTGATGGCTCTACCGGCGTCGCCGGCCTGTGGGCGGGGGGCGAATGCGCCTGCACCGGCGTTCACGGCGCCAATCGTCTGGCCTCGAACTCACTGCTGGACGGGCTGGTCTTCGGCCATCGCGCTGCGGACGCCATCAAGGCTGCGCCGGCGCGAGCGGTGTCAGCGGAGAAGGCTGAAGCGCCGCCCGCCCTTCCTGACGACGCCTTGCAAAGCCTGCGCGCCGCCATCAGCGCGCAAGCGGGTGTGATCCGCGACGGCGCAGGACTGAGCCAGCTCATCAGCCTGATTGACGCGCTGCAGGCCTTACACGGGCCCGCGCCCGCCCTGATCGCCGCCCGTTTTCTGGCCGTCGGCGCGCTCCAGCGCGAAGAAAGCCGCGGCGGGCACAGTCGCACGGACTTCCCCGCGCGCAGCGTTCTCGCCCAACCGACACGCCTGCGTCTGGATGATCTATCCAATGCGAGCCTGACCCCCCGCCAAGCCGGAGCCGCCTGAGCCATGATCCCTCGTCTGCCGCGCCATTTGATCCACGCGCTTGTCACCCGCGCGCTCGATGAAGATCTGGGCGGGCGCGGCGACGTCACATCACTGGCGACCATCCCCGCTGACAAGAACGCCAATTTCGTGATCAAGAGCCGCGCGACCGGGGTGCTGGCCGGCCAGCAACCCGCCGACGCCTGTTTTGATCTGGTGGACCCCGAGATTTCCGTCACCTGGCGCAAACATGATGGCGATGCGCTGGAGCCCGGCGATGTGGTCGCCATTGTGGACGGCCCTGCGCTTGGCATCCTCACCGCGGAGCGCCCGGCGCTGAATTTCCTGGGCCGGATGAGCGGCATCGCCAGCCTGACCCGCCAATATGTCGCCGCTGTCGCCGAGACCGGCGCGGTGATCGCCCATACCCGCAAGACGACGCCGGGCCTGCGGGCGGTCGAGTTGCAGGCGGTGCGTGCGGGCGGCGGCGCCTATCATCGCTATGGCCTGGATGACGCGATCCTGATCAAGGACAATCATGTGGCCGTGTGCGGCGGCGTGGAGGAAGCGGTCAAACGCGCCCGCGCCTTCGCCGGGCATATGACGCGCGTCGCGGTGGAAGTGGATCGCCTCGATCAGCTCGAAGACGCGCTGTCAGCGGGCGCCGAAAGCGTGCTGCTGGACAATTTCAGCCTGGAAGATTTGCGCGCTGCGGTCCTTTTCACCGATGGCCGCGCCATTCTGGAAGCGTCCGGCGGCGTCAATCTTGAGACGGTTCACGCCATCGCCGACACGGGCGTGGATGTGATCAGCGTCGGCGCCCTCACCCATTCCGCCCCGAATTTCGATCTGGGGCTGGACGAGGGCTAGGCCGCAAGCCAGCGCCGCATCTTTGGAAACGGCGCCGGATCAGCCGGATCGCCAAAGGGCGGCGGCGCGGCGCAGAAACCTGACTGCGCCAATCCCAGAACCCCCGGAAACAGGCCTTGCGCCACCTGCATCATAACCAGTTGCGGCGAGCCGCCGTGCTGGCCGCCATAGCCTTGCTCCCAGAATACGCACTCCGGCGACACGCCCGCTTCAAGAGCCGCGGCATAAGACCAGGCTATGGCCAAGGGTTCCGTGCGGTTGAGAATGCTGGCTTCTGTCTCGGTCACCTTGAGGTGGGGGTCATCGATCAACGCTGAAGCGCAGGCGTCGATGTCTGCGTCCAACCGACCGCGCAGCCGGGCCGGCGTCACCGCCAGATGCCCCGCTTCATGCAGGATATCGCCGGGAGAGCCCAGCTGGTCAGGATCAACCTTCAGCGCGCCGTGACGCACCGCCACGCCGGGAATGAAGCTGTCTGAGGGAAGCTGGGCGCGTGTGACCGGCAAGCCAATTGCGGTGAGAAACTGCTCGATGGGCGCCAGCGCATCCGGATGAATCACAGGCCCCAAGCCCCCTTCGATGCGTATCAACGGCAATCTTAGAATGTGCTCTGTGAGGAAGCCAGCCCGGAGGATCGATTAAGCGCGCAGCGAAAGTCCGCACCCGTCATTTCCAACTGGACTTCGATCTCTAGCTGACAAACTATGAGTCCAGACCCGACATTTTGAGTGCAGGTCGACTTTCGTCGAAGGGGGACACCATGGCGACTTGGGAAGCCAAGAACATGCTCACGCGCGAGCAGACCTGCTCGATGTGCGATACCCGCTATCGCTTCAACGCCGAAATAAAGGCGGAATCTTCTGAAAACTCCTATGAAGCGGAGATGAAGCTTCGCGAGAAAATGCGTAACGAAATGGTGCGCGATTTTTCCAACGATCCGGTGAAATGTCCGGGTTGTCAGAAAATGACCCCAGCCATGTGGCGCAAAGCGATCACCAAATCCATGCTGACCCTGGTTCTGGGCGGCGTCGGGATCGGCATTGGCATATTGATCTGCGTCGGCATTCTCGACATGGCTCAGGATAGCGGTCTGTTCGCCTGGGGCGCGCTGTTGTTTGTGGGGTTCTGGACGCTGATGGCGATGATCGGCGTGCCCTATCTGGTGCTGGAGCCGGTGCTCAAACCCATCAAGGGCTTCCGGATAGACGCTCCCCCGACAACCTGATCCAGGGTCAACTCACGCATATGAGAAAGGCCGCCCTTGGGGCGGCCTTTCTGGTTCAGGATTTGCCGGGGTCAGGCTTCGCGTTCCGCCAGCAAACGGCGCTCTGACCGGTTGGGGAAGCGATAGAAGATGTGCGAGCCGATCCGGCGCGTGCGCACCAGGGAATCGTTCCAGTGCGGGTCCACAGCGGTGGTGTGATAGTGCGTGGCGCGATTGGTGACCGGGCGGGCGAAGCCCATCAGCGCGTGATCGGCGACATTCTGGGCGCGATCCCAGCCCCGGCCATAGGGCGCGGAGATCATCGAGCCGTCACAGGTGAAGGTGAACTGGCAACCGGTGCGGCGCTCTGAGCCTTGATACACCACGCCGCAGATCGAATTGGGATAGGCGCGGTGGCGGCTGCGATTGATCACCACTTCGGCCACGGCCATCTGCCCGGCCAGGGTTTCACTGCGCGCTTCGTAATAGATCGCTTCCGCCAGGCAGCGACGCTCACGGGCGGCGTTGCGGGCGGCGTCCAGATCGTTGAGATCAAACGCGCTGACGCTTGCAATCGCGCGCTGAACAAGCACGGCGCCCTGCTCTGCGTCAGAATCAATCTCGAAGGAGGCGAAGGTGAACGGGACATCGTCCAGTTGCGGCGTGCGGGATTGCTCAAATTCCAGGAATTCAAGCGCCAGCTCGCGCAGTTCGCCCGCTTCATCCTGCTGCTGTGCGCGCTCGGGCGCCAGGCTGATGCCGACGCCGATCACGGCGAAGGCCGCAATCACGCCGATCCCGGCCAGAGCGCTTTTCGCGCGAAGGAGAAGTGTCGAAACCGTCAAACTGTCAAACTCCAGGGCGGCCGCCATTTATCAGGCGCGTCTCAACCCGCAAGAACAAGACCATATCATCGGACTTGGTTGCTCACACGCGAATAGTGGTGAGCCTGGATGAAGCCGGGGTCAATACAGATCCGCCATGTCTGAAATAAGGCAAGGGCCCGCTCCTTCAAGTGAAAGGGCGGGCCCGGCTTTATTCCGCAATGACTTACGCGTCGGTTCAGGTCGAGGCTTTCAGCGCCGCCTGCGCCGCCGCCAGACGCGCGATCGGCACGCGATAGGGCGAGCAGGACACATAATCGAGCCCGGCTGATTCGCAGAAATGGATCGAAGCGGGATCCCCGCCATGCTCGCCGCAAATCCCGAGTTTCAAACCGGGACGGGCAGCGCGACCGCGTTCGACGGCGATCTTGACCAGATCGCCCACCCCGTCCTGATCGAGCGAAACGAACGGGTCTTTCTCGAAAATGCCCGCTTCCAGATAATCACTCAGGAATTTGCCGGCGTCATCGCGCGACAGGCCAAAGGTGGTCTGGGTGAGATCATTGGTGCCGAAGGAGAAGAACTCGGCGTGCTGGGCGATGTCGCCGGCGCGCAAGGCGGCGCGCGGCAGTTCGATCATGGTGCCGATCAGGTATTTCGGCTTCACGCCGGTTTCGCGATCCACGTCATCGGCGACCGCTTCCACCCGCACTTTGAGGATTTCGAGCTCTTTTGCAGTGGCGACCAGCGGGATCATCACCTCGGCGACCGGTTTGACGCCGGTTTCCTTTTCCACCAGCGCCTGCGCTTCGAAAATCGCGCGCGCCTGCATCTCGTAGATTTCCGGGAAGGTGATGCCCAGGCGGCAGCCGCGATGGCCCAGCATGGGGTTGGATTCAGACAAGTCCTTGGCGCGCTGCCACAGCCCTTCCACCGGCAGGCCGGTGGCCTCGGCGACGGCGTGCACATCCTCTTCGGTGTGCGGCAGGAATTCATGCAGCGGCGGATCCAGCAGGCGGATCGTGCACGGGCGGTCTTCCATGATGCGGAAGATTTCCGCGAAATCATCGCGCTGCATGGGCAGGATTTTCGCCAGCGCGGCCACGCGGCCCATCTGATCCGTCGCCAGGATCATCTCGCGCACGGCGGCGATCCGGTCTGCGTCAAAGAACATGTGCTCGGTGCGGCACAGGCCGATGCCTTCCGCGCCGAACTCCTTGGCGGTCTGAACATCGGCGGGGGTTTCGGCGTTGGTGCGCACATTCATGCGGCGCGCCTTGTCGGCCCATTCCATCAACGCTGCGAAATCGCCGGTCATTTCCGGCTTGATCATCGGGGCTTCGCCCATCAGCACTTCGCCGGTGGCGCCGTCCACGGTGATGATGTCGCCATCCTTGATCACCCGGCCGCGGGTGGTGAAGGTCAACGCTTCGGAGTCGATGCGGATCTCGCCCGCACCGGACACGCAAGGCCGGCCCATACCGCGCGCCACAACAGCCGCGTGGCTGGTCATGCCGCCGCGCGCCGTGACGATCGCTTGCGCGGCATGCATGCCGTGAATGTCTTCAGGGCTAGTCTCAACGCGCACCAGGATGACTTTCTCGCCCTGGGCCGCGCGCGTTTCCGCTTCGTCCGCGTCAAACACCACCGCGCCCGAGGCTGCGCCGGGGCTAGCGGGCAGGCCCTTGGCCAGCACGTCGCGGGTATAGCTCTC
>TARA_R100000306_G_scaffold24175_2_pt1 | contig 12342 bp, 11 predicted proteins | sample TARA_R100000306 | Tara Oceans TARA_R100000306 (sample SAMEA2620824) | marine metagenome | biome: marine biome (ENVO:00000447); feature: mesopelagic zone (ENVO:00000213); material: "saline water (ENVO:00002010), including plankton (ENVO:xxxxxxxx)" | depth 1000 m | reverse complement strand
TCGCCGACGCCGGCCTGACACCCTGGATCGTGCAGATCGAAAACCCCGGACAGGACGGGCAGACCTTGCAAATCCTGACCGCCGCCAATCAGCGGCTGATCTTCGGCGAATACCTGCAATTCTCCCCGGACGGCGCGTTCATCAGCAAGACCGGGCTGGATGACGGCGCATTTGGTCAACAGGCCACGGCGTCCGTCTACAACCTGCATTTCGGAAACTGGGGCGGCGTGCCCGTCAAGCTGATCTATGTGGCGCTGGGCCTCGCGCTGTGCGTGGTCTGCGTCAGCGGCGTCCAGCTCTGGCTTTACAAGCGCGCCCGCAAAAAAGGCCCGCAGCCGCGTCTGGAACGCAGCTGGATCGCACTGGTCTGGGGGCCGCCGGCCCTGACCGGTCTCGTGCTGGCGCTCGACCGGGTGCTGGGCCTCGCAGACGCGGCGATGCCTGCGGTCTTCTGGATCGGCTTGCTGATCATCACCGGGCTCAGCATGTTCACGCCGTCAACCGCGATGCTGTCTCGCGGTCTGAAACTGTCGGGCTCGGCGCTGATTCTCATTGGCGCGGGTGCGCATTTCCTGGCCTATGGCGTGTCCGGCTATCAAAGCCCGGCAGCCTGGGGCGTATTCGCAGGCTTGATGATCAGCGCCCTGGCGCTAGGCGTGAACGCCTTGACGGCCTCAACGCCTCTTCGCGCGCCAAAGCCCGCACCCGCTGACCCGCAGGTTCAAGCCTAAACCAAGACGACATTGCGCCCTTTACCGGGGATGGGGTCCATCACAGATGGCGGACAGTTCAGCCAGGCGGTCATCTGCCCCCAGCGCTGAAAGCCGCGCGCTGCGAATTCACGGTCCCTGAGAAGTTTGACCATCAGCGCCGCTTTCTTGCAGTTACGCGGACCGGTGATGTAGGCGATCTGGGTTGTGAGCGGGATGTGCAAGCTGACGCTCAAGGCCAGCTCGCTGTACTCAAACGGATGCTGGCGGATCGTCGCGGCGCGATAATCCACGATCAGACCCTGAACAGGTATCTCCCGGAAGCGCTCGCCCAAGCGGCGTATGCCGGGCACGGACTGGTCAATCGTCATGTTGGCGCCAACCGCCAGATACCAGATCCTCGGACGCTCACAGATCAATTCACTGGCGTAAATCAAACGGCTCATGCCAAGAATTCTGCGGCACATATTTTAATAACTTCTGAGCATGTCGCGCGTCTGAATCCCCGGGCGCCGGGCCGCCGTCAGCCCCGGCAGCGGTCTGTTTCCCCTCGCTCGATCAAGGCTCTGGAACGCATCAGAGCTTCTGTGACAAGCCCCATCACCGCCTTGATCCGCGGCGCATCGCGAAGATCGGGATGGGTGAGCACCCACAAATCTTCCCAAGGCTCCACTTTTGAGCCCGGAATGCGGATCAATCGCTCATCTGACTCTGCGATATAGCAAGCCCCCCGGATCATGCCCTGCCCGCGCGCGGCCGCCTCGTGCAGCATATCGATATCATCAATCACATAGCCGACCGGCGCTTCTGGGCATGGGGAGCGCTCGATCCATTGCGCCGGCGTGCGCCGCACGAGCCAGCGCCGGTCAGGCGGGGCCACCTGGTCGAAATAATCCCGGGCGCAGTAATGGCCCAGCGCATAGGGAAACAGCCGTCGCCCCACCAGATGCTCATCCGGCGCAGATGCGCCGCGAATGACGATGTCCGCATCAGACCGGTCTAGATCCGCATAGGCGTACGAGCATTTCAATGTCAGCGAAATATCAGGATTGGCTTGTGCAAAGGCGGTCAGCTCTTCAAGCAAGACCACCCGTGCGATGGCGTGTGGCAAGGACACCGTCACCGGCCCCGCCATGTCTGGCGACACCGCGCGAAGGCGTCGCTCGCCCTCCAGACAGGCCGCCTCCATCCGGATCGCCGCTTCCAGCACAGGCGCCCCCAGTGCTGTCACCTGATAGCGACCGGATATCCGTTCAAAGACCGCTCCGCCCACGCGCCGGGTCAGGTCCGCCAGACGCCGCGACACGGTGGCATGGTTCACGCCCAACGCCGCGCCGGCCTGTCTTATCCCCCCGGTACGCGCCAGAGCCAGCACCAGCCTGAAATCATCCCAGTTCGTCATTTTCGCCCCTTCTGGTGCATTAACGCACCAAGAGGGGCGAGAGACAATCCACAGAAGACCGGCCTGTCAGTGATAGATGGTGCGAAAATCAACCATTGAGAGCTCCCATGCGTTTCTTACTCCACTTGACCTCCAGCGCTCTGCTTGGACTAGCGACACCCCCGGCCCTGGCCGAAACCGGACTGCTGATCCTCAGCCCACAGCCCATCACCCTACCCCTTGAGACCCCGGCGGCCCTGGATGCCCTTGGGTGCTTGGTCTGGCGTCATGGCCGGGTGGGCGCATCCCGCGGTGAGCTGTCGCTTGGCGACGCCACCCATTTTGCTCTCACGAGCTGTGAGACTGATCAGACCACGACCGCCGAAGGGCGCGCTGCGCTGCGCTTCAGTCTCGCCCTGCCCGAGAGCGCCGTTCTTATTGAAGGCGCATATCGGAACAAGGAAGCGCACCCCGCCTCCATGACCGAAACAGCAGAGCGGTATTACGTCCTGAAAATCAGCCGCTTCAACAATACCGATGTGGGTGCGCGTCAGGCCGAACATGCCGCCTTCATGGCGACCGCAGCCGAGCGCCCCCATGCCTTCTCCATTGCGGCGACGATCGATGTGGACTGGGCGACGGGCATGCCCACGCCGGACACGGTGGAGGTGTTTTACTATCGCGACTATGCCGAAAGCCGCGCCTTCGTCACAGGGAATGACGACATCATCACAGCGTCCGATGCGTTTAACGCCGCCCATTTCGACGCATATGTGTATTTCGCCGGTCTGACGCCCGACGCGCGCGCGCCACAAACCCGGCTGGAGGCCGGCTCGGTGCTCAGCTACACGCTCGCCGCGCCTTCAGAAACAGGCGTGCAGGCGCGCAACGGCTTCGCCCAGTTTGACGCCATGGCCGCCGCACAGCGGGCTTCCGGGCCGCGCTTTGATGTGCGCAGCACCATTTTGGGGGATTTTGAACCGGAGAGCGTGCAGATGCATGTCTGGCCCTCTCAACAAGCGGCCGACGCGTATGAGACCTATGAACGCCGCCCCCTGCTGGAGAGCTTTGCATCTCAAGGCTGGACGGAGCGTCGGGTTTACAGCGCCGTTCTGGAAGATGACCTCGACCTGACGCTCGATCCCGACAAGTTTTACACGCTGGCGATGGCCTGGTTTGACCCGGAAAATCCGACCGATTATGCGCGCTATCTCGATATGGTCGCCGGGGACCTCGCCGCCGTCGGCGGGCGGTTTGTCTACAAGATGTACGATCCCGACGCCCATCTGACCGGTGAGACGCTGGACGCGCCCAACCAGATCACCCTGGCCGAATGGGACAGCATTGAAAGCCTGCGCGCCTTGCGCAGCCTGCCCCAATATCAAGCCGCCGCCCCCTATCTCGACAGCGGCACGCGATTTTTCGAGTTCTACAGCCTCACCCTCACCCCGCCCTTACAAGGCGTCACCGCGCCCTAGCGCCTCCCCACACCCGAGCCGCAGGCTCGCAAGGGCGAACGCCCGCCCGCAGCGAAGCGAGGAGCGAAAGCCCGAACGGGCTTGAGCATCAGGAAAAATGGTGCGGGCGGCCGGACTTGAACCGGCACGGGCGTTACCGCCCAACGGATTTTAAGTCCGGTGCGTCTACCAATTCCGCCACGCCCGCATGCGCGCCTTAATCAGACACTGTGTCTTCTGAATACGAAACGGGCCGGACTTTTCCAAGTCCGGCCCGCTGTCATTGCGCAGAAGGATGAAATCTCTAGCGTTTGATCTCATCCTGGCTGGTGATGATCTTGCCGCACAGGCCGTAATCCACCGCTTCCTTGGCTGACAGCCAGAAATCACGATCGGTGTCTTTCTCGATCTGGGCGAGCGACTGTCCCGTGGCGTCGGCGAAGATCTGGTTCAACCGCTCGCGCATGGAGCGCATCTCGCGGACCTGGATCTCGATATCGGACGCCATGCCGCCGGCGCCGCCGGACGGTTGGTGCAGCAAGAAGCGGGTGTTGGGCAGCGCATACCGGTCTTCTTTGGCGGCGCCGACAAAGATCAGCGCGCCGGCGCTGGCGACCCAGCCCGAGCCGAGCACGATCACGCGCGGTTTGATGAATTTCATCGTGTCGTGGATCATGTCGCCTGATTCCACATGGCCGCCCGGCGAGGAGATGACCATCAGGATCGGGTCGTCAGACTTGGCCGCCAGCGCGAAGAGCTGGGCGCAAACCTCACGCGCGGTTTTGTCCGAGATTCCCCCGGTGATCAGGATGGTGCGGCTTTCAAAAAGCGCCTTGCCCACATAATCAGGGGTTTTCGGCGCGTCCTTGTCTTCGCCGTCTTCGTCGTCATTGCGGATGATCGGGTCGGTATAGCCGTAAGACATCGGCGGCGGTCCTCAAAAAAGGCTTGAGGCCCTGAACACTCAGGGCCGGTAAGGCGGGTTCAGGCCAAAACGTAAGATGGCCTGCGCGGGACGGCAAGCATGGCCTCCAGCACGTTAAGGCGCGGTTGCTTTAAGAGGCGCGTTTCCAAAGCGCCTGCAGCGCGCTTTCAACGGTCTTGAGCACGGCTTCATCCGTGCCGCGCGCGACCAGCGCCACGCCGCGGGTGATGGAGCCGTCCTCGGCCTCCTTGAACCAGGGGTAAGAGCCCAGCGACACAGAGGGATAGTCAGCCTGCATCTGGCCCAGCGCTTCAGCGAGATCACCCTCGCGGGCGTTTTCCAGCCTGACGGTCACCGAATGGGTCACCTTGCCCCGCGTCAGGCGCGGGGCGATGTCTTCGAGCATGCCGCGGGCGATTTTCGGCACGCCGGCCAGAACAAAGACATTCTCGATCTGAAAGCCCGGCGCGCCGGTCACAGGGTTCTCCACCAGAACCGCGCCCTCGGGGATGCGCGCCATGCGAAGGCGCGCGGGCGTGATCTCGGTTTTCGTCTTGGCGTACCAGTGCTCGAGGATTTCGCGCGCATCGTCGCGCACATCAATCGAGCGACCAAACGCAGCGGCGACGGCGTCTGCGGTGATATCGTCATGGGTCGGGCCGATGCCGCCCGTGGTGAAGACATAGTCACAGCGGGCCGATAACGCCTTCACCGCCTCCACGATGGCGTCCTGATCATCGGACACGATCCGCACTTCTTTCAAGCCGATGCCGAGCGGCGCCAGAAACTCGGCGATCTGCTGCACATTGATGTCGCGGGTGCGGCCTGACAGGATTTCATCGCCGATCACCACAATGCCGGCGCTGACGGCGTCCGGGTTCGCTTCAGTCATGACCGCCCCTCTCTTGCGTCGCTGATGGGGGAGACTATGGTCCCGCCCTTCCCGCTCTCCAAGGTCTTGTGATGCGATTTCCCGCCCCGCTCCATCCCGGCGTCCTGCTCAAACGCTATAAGCGCTTCCTGGCGGATGTAGAGCTTGAGACCGGCGAGACCGTGACCGCGCACTGCCCCAATCCCGGATCGATGCTGGGCCTGAAGGAGCCGGGCAGCCGATGCTGGCTCAGCCATACCGATGATCCCAAGCGCAAACTCAAATACACGCTGGAAGTTCTGGAAGCGGACAATACGCTGGTCGGCATCAACACCAATCGCCCCAACCGGCTGGCCGAAGACGCGATCCGCGCGAGCGCCATTCCCGCCCTGTCCGGCTATGACGCTGTGCGGCGCGAAGTGAAATACGGCGCCAATTCACGCATCGACCTGCTGCTGGAAAGTGCAGACCGACCGACCTGTTATGTGGAAGTAAAGAACTGCCATCTGCGGCGCACGCCCGGCCTGACTGAATTTCCAGACAGCGTCACCAGCCGCGGCGCCAAGCATCTGGGCGAGTTGAGCGAGATGGTGCGTCAGGGCCATCGCGCCGTGCAGCTCTTTGTCGTCCAGCGCAATGATTGTGATGTGTTGGCGCCGGCGGGAGATCTCGATCCGGTCTATGCGCAAGCCTTGCGTGACGCCTCGGCTGCGGGCGTGGAAGTCATCGCCTGGGCGTGCGAGATCACGCTGGAGGCTATCGAAATCGTGCGTGAAATCGAGGTGAAGCTGTGAGCGAGCAGAGCGTGTTGAACCCGGCAGACGCAGGCTGGGACCTGCCCCGCCCCTTCATCCTGCCGGTCACGGTCCGGGCGGAGGATATCGACGCCTTCGATCACGCCAACAACTCGGTCTATCTGCGCTGGGCCGATCAGAACGCCTGGGCGCACTGGGCGGCGGACGGCTTTCAGCCCGAAGACTGCCGGGCTGAGGATCGCGGCATGGCGATCATGCGCACCGAAGCCGATTATCTGGGCCATTGCCGGCTGGGCGACGACATCGCCTGCGCGGTCTGGATCGCCCGATCTGACGGCAAATTACGGGCGGAACGCTGGTATCAGTATCGCCGCGTATCAGACGGAGAGACGGTGTTTCGCGCTGTGACACGGCTGGTCTGCTTTCAGCTTTCAACCGGTCGCCCGGCCCGTATGAGCCCGTCTTTCGCGCGCCATTACGCCAAACCGGCCGCCGATCTCAGCGCCGCCGCAGATGCGCTGGACGCCCGGCTGAAACGCGGCTGATGTCGGCGCCGGCTGCGCATTACAGACCGGAAAGTTTTTCAAGCCGTCACACGCGCCTATAGTCCGCCCCAATGTGATTAAGGGGAGACTATCATGCGATTGACACTCGCTGCTGCGGCCAGCGCCCTGGTGCTGACCGCCTGCGCCAGCGTTCCGGCGCCCGAAACCGCCCAACCTGAAACGATGGCGCCCGCTGTCAATGCGTCTTCGATTGAAGCGCATATCCGGTTTCTGGCCGATGACCTTCTGGAAGGCCGCGAGGCCGGAGAGCGCGGCTATGATATCGCCGCCGCCTATATGGAAAGCCAGTTTCGCCTGATCGGGCTGGAGCCAGGCGGCATGGAGGGCTATCGCGCCGAAGTGCCGCTGCAGGTGATGTCCGCCAATCAGGACGAAGCCAGCTTCATTCTCGATGGCGAAGCGCTCACCCCCGGCCAAGACTTCTTCGTCTCCCCGCACGCAGTGCTGGACGACGCCGCCATTGAAGCGGAAGCGGTGTTTGTCGGCTTTGGTCTCGACACGCCGCAATTGGGCTATGACGATTACGAAGGTCTGGATGTGACCGGCAAGATCGTCGTGGTTCTGGCCGGCACGCCCGGCGAGCTGGCCTCTGACGTCAGCGCACACCTGAACTCGTCGCGCACCAAGGCGCGCTTCGCCGCCGACAATGGCGCCATCGGCATGGTCCAGATCGCGCCTGAGGGCCTCACCCGACGGACCTTTGCCCGCATGGCGCCCTATGCCGCCGGAGAAAGCATGACCACGGAAGCGGCGTCCGCAGCGTCAGAGCTGCAGGTCCGCGCGACGATTTCCGACGCCGTCGCCGCGCGCCTGTTCGAGCTGGCCGGCCAGGACTTCGCCGCCATGCTTGAAAGCGCCGGCAATGGCGAAGCGCCGGTCGGTTTCGCAATGAACCAGACGCTCAGCCTGTCCGCTGTGACCGAACGCGAAATGGTCTATTCCGACAATGTGGTGGGCGTGCTGCCGGGCTCGGACCCGATGCTGGCGGATGAGCCGGTGATCGTGACCGCGCACCTGGACCATATCGGCATCTGCCGTCTGGAAGAGGATGTGGACCGCATCTGTAACGGCGCGCTCGACAACGCTTCGGGCTCGGCGATCATGATCGAGACCGCCCGCGCTCTGGCCGAAGGCGAGCGTCAGCGCCGCCCGGTGGTCTTTATCGGCCTGACGGCTGAAGAAAAAGGCCTTCTGGGCTCAGCCCATATCGCCGCCAACATCACCCCGGCCATGGACGGCATGGTGGCCAACATCAATCTGGACATGCCGGTGATCCGGTATGAGTTCAACGACCTGATCGGCTTTGGCGCGGAGCATTCCAGCCTGGGTCCGGTCGCGGACGCCGCCGCTCGCACCGTGGGCGCCAGCATTTCCGAAGATCCCCTGCCCCAGCAGGCGCTCTTTGTCCGTTCGGATCACTATAACTTCGTCCGCCAGGGCGTGCCGTCGCTGTTCCTGATGACGGGCTTCTCAAGCCCCAATCCGGATGATGACGAAGGTCAGGGCTTCCTGAACTTCCTGGGCGGTGATTATCACGCGCCCGGCGATGAGACCGATAACGGCGTGATGTTTGATCAGGGCGCCAAATTCGCCAACATCAATCTCGCCATAATCGAGGCGATCGCCAACAGCGATGAGACCCCGCACTGGAACGAAGACAGCTTCTTCGCCCAGTAAGGCGATCACGAACTGCGACTGAATGCGCGCCCGGACCCAAGGACATGTTCCATCACGGTCCGGGCGTGGTTATATAGGGGTCAGGTAAAGACAGGATAAGACGTGACTGACACCGGCTTGGACCTCGACGTCGCACCAACACGCGACGGGCACATCAAACGCCACACGCCCGAGGACTTTGAGGGCATGCGCAAGGCGGGCCAGTTATCGGCCCGGGCGCTGGACATGCTGGTGGAGTATGTAAAACCCGGCGTCACCACGCAGCAACTCGATGATCTGGTGCGCGAGTTCTATCTCGACCATGGCGCGGCCCCCGCGACGATCTTTTATCGCGGTTACACCAAATCGAGCTGCACCTCGATCAATCATGTGGTCTGTCACGGCATCCCCAATAACAAACCGCTGCGCGACGGCGATATCGTCAATATCGACGTCACCTGCATGCTCGACGGCTGGCATGGCGACACCTCGCGCATGTTTGGCGTCGGCGAGGTCAAGCGCAAGGCGGCCCGTCTTGTGGAAGTGACCTATGAAGCGATGATGCGCGGCATCGAGCAGGTGAAACCCGGCAATCATTTCGGTGATATCGGCGCCGCCATTCAGGAATACGCCGAAGCCCAGCGCTATTCCGTCGTGCGCGATTTCTGCGGCCATGGCCTGGGCCGACTGTTTCATGACGCGCCGAATGTTCTGCATTTTGGCGAATACGGCACAGGCCCGGTGATCGAAGAAGGCATGTTCTTCACCATCGAACCCATGCTCAATATCGGCAAGCCGGGCGTCAAAATCCTCAATGACGGCTGGACGGCGGTGACCCGCGACAAATCTCTGTCCGCCCAGTTCGAGCATTCCATCGGCGTGACCAAGGACGGGGCCGAGCTCTTCACCAAATCCCCCGCCGGACTGGATCAGCCGCCCTGCGGCTAGACGCCCTGCTGCGACGCGGGCTTATCCGGTCAGTGACGATAGAGATTGATTACCCGGGCGAGCGTCAGCGAAGACCCGGGACCTCTGTCCGCGACAAGCGCCCTATCCTGATGGAGGCCCCGGCTCTGCGCTCCGCTGGGCCGGGGTTTCAGTTTGGGGATAGCCGCAAACTTATCCGCCCCCTCCCAAAGCTGAGCCATACTCTCAGTCGTTCCTTCCATGACGGGCGGCCGGCGCGTTCAGGCTGGGAGGGGCGAGATGTCCCGAGGACAGAGGGTTTAACGCACGCTCTGGCCGAAAAGGCGGATCATCACCGAGCGGTCCAGGACAGCGGCGTCTGATGAGGCGGCGACTGCACCGGCGGCGCGACAGCGCAGAAGTCTCCGCGCGGTGATCCCGACAAAACATCTCCAGCGCGGGAGCCGGGTTGGCTTCCAAGACTTATCGTTCACCTCTGACGGCCCGCTCCCGCGCGACCCGTCTTATGGCTCACCCTTGCGTTTGCGCGCGGGGCTATTTGTGCTTCCCCTCTCCTCTCTTTCCCGGCGAAGGCCGGGAAAGAGAAAAACGTTGCCCAAACAAAAAACCCCGGCGCGAGGCCGGGGTTTAAAATCGTCAGAACCTGACGAGGCTTAGACCGTCACGCCTTTCAAACGCGCCTTGGCTTTCTCGGCGCCGATCAGGGGCAGGATCTCGGCCATTTCCGGGCCGCGCTCCTGACCGGTCAGGGCCATGCGCAGCGGCTTGAACAGCGCTTTACCCTTGCGGCCCGTCGCCTCTTTCAGCGCGCCAGTCCAGACGCCCCAGCTCTCACCGGTCAGCGCGCCATCGGGCAGCATGTCGCCGGCTTGAGAGACAAAATCGGCGTCCTCATCGGCGATGGCGGGCGTGACCGGGCCTTCGATCAGGCGCACCCATTCGATGACGTCTTTCACAAAGGTCAGGTTCGGGCGCACGGTCAGCCAGACCGCCTCGCCGCCATCCGCGTCCAGCGCCGCTAGCTTGGGCTGCGCCTCGGCATAGCTCATGGCGTGCACCAGCTTGGCGTTCAAACGCTTGAGCTCTTCAGGGTCAAAACGCGCCGGGGTGCGCGACAGCTTTCCGAACTCGAACTCGTCAGCGAGCTGCTGCAAATCATCGCGCGCATCCACGGCGTCAGACGTGCCGATCTTGGCCAGCAAGGAACACACCGCCATTGGCTCATAGCCGTCAATCTCGCGCAGGTCTTCAATGGACAATGAGCCCAGACGCTTGGACAGCTTGTCGCCGTCTGCGCCGACCAGAAGCGCAGTATGGCCCATGGCGGGCGCCGAGCCCTTGCCGCCCAGCGCTTCGAAAATCTCGATCTGCGCGGCCGAGTTGGTCACATGGTCTTCGCCGCGAATGATGTGAGTGACGTTTGACTCAAGATCATCCACCACGCTTGGCAGGGTATAGAGATAGCTGCCGTCGGCGCGGATCAGGATGGGATCGGAGACAGAGCTGGTTTCGATATGGCTCGGCCCGCGCACAAGGTCGGTCCATTCGATCCGGCCGCCCGACAGCTTGAAACGCCAGTGCGGCTTGCGGCCTTCGGCGTCGAGCTTGGCCTTGTCCTCATCGGTCAGGCTGAGGGCGGCGCGGTCATAGACCGGCGGCTTGCTCTGGGCGCGCTGGATCTTGCGTTTGCGGTCCAGCTCGTCCTCGGTCTCATAGCACGGATACAGAAGACCCTGATCGATCAGGCTCTGTTTGGCCGCTTCATATTTGTCAAAGCGCTCGGACTGCTTGAACGTCTCGTCCCAGCTTAGTCCCAGCCAGGTGAGATCCGCCTTGATGGCGTCTTCATTATCCTGGGTGGAGCGCTCCAGATCGGTGTCGTCGATACGCAGTAGAACCGTGCCGCCCTGGCTCCGCGCAAACAGCACGTTCAGCAAGGCGGTGCGCACATTGCCCACATGCAGGCGGCCGGTGGGACTGGGGGCGAAACGGACTTTCACGGTCATGGATATCGACTCTGATTACAGGAAACGGCGCAGCACGGGTGCGCGATCTAAAGCGCGGCTTTAGACCGCCGCCAACGGCGCGTCAAACGTGAGAGTGCGCGGACTGGCTTGATGATTGACGCCGGCAGGGTGATGCTGCCGTCTTGCTTGGGGGACAGTTATGGCCAACGAACCGCAAACACCGCCCGATCAGGGACCCAAAGGCCCACAGCTTGATGAAATGCTCGATGGCCTGATGGGCTGGAACCGCAGTTTCATCCACACGCTCAAAGACGGCTTCATCAATCCCGGACGGGTCGCGGGCGCCGTATTGGCCCAGGACAATCAGGGTTACGCCTCCCCCATCCGCCTCTTCGTCTTCCTCATGGGCGTATACACGACCCTGAGCGTGTTCATGTTAGGCGAGCAGGCGACAAGCATCGCATCTTTTTCCCAAGCCCCGCCTGAAGTGGTGGAGGCCTGGCTGGCCGAACAAGGCCGGGACTATGAGACGGTCAATGGCGCCTGGGAGTTCTGGTTCAATCTCCTGATCTGGCCGATCACTATCGTGGCGTCGAGCCCGTACGCCGTCCTGCTCAAAGCCTTTGCGCCCAAACGCACCCTTTATGGCGCAACGCTTGTCTATTTGACGACAATCAACACGATGACCGCGGGCCAGATTATCCTGACCCTGGTTCTCGCGCTGTTCATGGACTCAGCGACCAGCGTGATGCTCAGCCTGCCGGTCATGCTTATCGTCTACTTCTACATCACCGGACGTGTGATCTACGCGCACTACGCCTCCAGCCTGACCGGGGCAATACTGAAGCTATTATCCATCGTGCTATTGACCCCAATCACCCTTATCATCACGGTGGCGCTGCAGATCCTCTTATTCGATCAGATGATGGAGCATCAGTTTGGTCTGAATATGGTGGATATTTTCAATCTTACAGGAGAGCCCGCGCCATGAAGTCTCGCGAAATCCGGTTGACGCAACATTTCACCGGGCCGGTGAAATCGGACTATTTCGAGATGGCGGAAACGGAGCTGCCCGAACCCGCTGAGGGCGAGGTTGTTGTGCGCAACGCCTGGCTGTCGGTCGACCC
>TARA_R100000306_G_scaffold17268_1_pt1 | contig 12351 bp, 6 predicted proteins | sample TARA_R100000306 | Tara Oceans TARA_R100000306 (sample SAMEA2620824) | marine metagenome | biome: marine biome (ENVO:00000447); feature: mesopelagic zone (ENVO:00000213); material: "saline water (ENVO:00002010), including plankton (ENVO:xxxxxxxx)" | depth 1000 m | reverse complement strand
CCAGACTTTTTTTATCCCGATTATAATAAACAACACTAAAAATCCTACCACAAGGCCTACCACAAATTCACCCAGTATGGATGGGAAGCTTTCAACAAGGTGGTGTATATATTCGATATTGTGCACAAAAAGGCCGCCGGATACCAAAAGCAGTGCAATAGTTCCAATTACGCTTAAACTTTTAATCACTTTTGGTAATGCTGCAATTAAAAACCTTCCAACTTTATCTGAAAAGCTGTCTTCTTTATCGTTTAAGTTAATGAGTTTAAGCCCAAACTCATCCATGCGTACCAATAGGGCAACAATACCATACACACCAACTGTGGCAATTAATGCGATGATAGAAACCACAATAATTTGCATAGTGAGTGTTTCTTGAGCGACTGTACCTAAAGCGATAATTACAATTTCGATAGAGAGAATAAAATCAGTCAAGATGGCTGATTTAATGCGTTCTTTTTCCAAGCTCATTAACTCTTCTTTTGAAAGATCCTGCAAAGCTTCCTCTTCTTCACCATGGGCGTGAGGCACCAAAAATTCATATATTTTTTCAGCCCCTTCATAAGCTAAGTAAAGGCCTCCAATTAGAAGAATAATTGTAACAGCTACTGGTAAAAAGGCACTTAACAGAAAAGCAATGGGAAGGATAATCAATTTATTTAAAAAGGATCCTTTAGTAATGGCCCATAGAACAGGCAATTCTCTTGAGGACATAAATCCTGAGGCTTTCTCAGCATTTACTGCCAAATCATCTCCTAAAATACCTGCTGTTTTTTTGGCAGCCACTTTACTCATTACAGAAACGTCGTCCATAAGAGCGGCAATATCATCGAGAAGAGCAAAAAATCCTGAAGCCATAGAGTACGTTTTTTAAAATAGAGCCTTGGTTAGTAAAGATGCAAAAATCAATAGAAATTTTTAAATGAAGTACTTCCTTTGCAAAAGTTTATAAAATATCTTCAAAACAATAGCTGTAAGCGCCCCGCATATCTTTTTAATTTATTGAATAGAATCAATCACACTACCGCAAGTCAACATTGCTTCACCGTAATAAGGGTTTTTTATTTCCTGTTTGTCACTAAGCCAAGAAGCGCCCTTATTGCTGTTGGCCATCGGGCATTTTTGAATAAAAATAGTTTCAGAAATCCCTTCTGCATTTTTAAATATCGGAATCATTGCTTCGTTAAATTCAATAAAGAAATTACGTTGTTTTTCCAAACTCTCACTTTCTGAAATAGTTTTTATTAATTGATAGCTCTTATTAATTTGATTTTGTTCTATAGTTCCCATATCGGTTAGGTCGATCTCTTCGATTTTAGCTTTTAGTTCTGAAGCAAACTGCGAAACCTTTTTAGCATTGCTGTCCACAAAGGCATTTTTCATATTAAAATAACTAGGTAAAACCCCTTTTAATTTCTCTTGAAATGATTCTGAAAGTTTCATACTCATATCAGTCTCAACTTCACTTTTCATTTCAGCTTTTCCTTGGTTCATCATCGACTTTTTCCCTTGTAATTGAGCAGCGGCATCGACGGTAAATGTTCCGTTGGTTACGATTTCGTCCCCAGGATTGAGCCCTTTAGTAATGATATAGTTTTCTCCTGAAGAGCTCCCTAGTGTAACTTCCCGCATTTCAAAAATAGGTGAATTGGCTTCAGTTTTAATATACACTAACGAACGCTCTCCAGTCCACAATACAGCACTAGCTGGAACGCTTATCTGAGAAGGATTAGCAGCTTTTGCCCCTTTTAGCTTGCCAGTAACGAACATCCCCGGTTTAAAAAGACCTTCTGTGTTATTCAGCGTGGCACGCACAGATACTGTTCTGGTTTGAGTATTTAAAATAGGATCGACAAAAGAAAGTTTTGCGGTAAATTTTTTATTGGGGTAGGCATTGGTGGTGATGGTAATTTCTTGACCGTTATCAATTTCAGAAAGCTGATTCTCATACACGTCAAAAGAAGCCCAAACCGTGTTGAGGTTACTCACCTTAAAAATAGGTTTTCCATCCATAATATGGGCGCCCTCTTTTGCGAACAGTTCAGTAACCACACCACTTACATGGGAATAAATGGTAAAAGAAGTCTGAACTTTTCCAGTACTTGCTACTTTTTCCAATTGAGAGGCAGGCACTTTCCAGTTACGTAATTTTTTGCGAACGGCTTCATATAGCTTTGGCTGCGATTCTTTTAGTCTGTATGCCGTGATTAATTCTTGCTGGGCACTTACCAATTCTGGAGAATAAATCGTGGCGACAGCTTGTCCTTTTTTTACGGTTTCCCCAACTGAATTCACGTATAACCGTTCTATTCGCCCGTTAAAATGAGCTGGTTGAATAGCAGTTGCCTCCTCATTTTCCACAATTTTTCCCGAAAGCACAAGGGCACCATCTTTTTTAGATGTTGTACTGCCAACCACTGTGGTTTGTATGTTGGCCAAAGCCATAGCGTGTTCGGTCATTGTAAACTCGTTTGTGTTTAAGCCACTGGATCCGCTTTCGGCAGGAATAAGGTCCATTCCACAAATGGGACAATCCCCGGGTTCTGGTTGCATAATTTGTGGATGCATCGAGCAGGTCCACATTTCAGTAGCTGTTTCGCCGGAATGATCGTGGTTTTGATTTTCTGCTGATATAGCATTTTTGGAAGTTTTGTTTGAGGTGCCAAACAATACATAGCCAAGGGTCAAGCCGCCTATTACGGCTATAAGGATGTATATTATATTTTTTTTCATAATTTATATAATTAAAAGGCTATTTAGTAGCCTCTAAGCGCTTTATCATCGCTTTCATTTCTTTAATTTCTTTTTCTTGTGCTTTGATAATATCTTCGGCTAGCTTCTTTACTTCTGGATCACTTATTTCAGCTCTTTTACTAGTAAGGATTGCTATGGAGTGATGTGGGATCATGGCTTTCATCCAAGCTACATCTTCAATAGGTTTTTGAGCTCGCACTAAGTACAATGCACTGATAAACAATAAGGCACTTCCCGCGTAAATAGCAAGGTTCTTTTTCTTGCTCTTGTACATATGAAGCATGAGAGACAACATGATAACGGCCATAGCCGCTATTCCTAAACACGTCATATAAAATCGTGTAAGGCTAAAATAGACGTGGTCAATTTCATAGGTGTTTAAGTACATGGTGATGTACATGGCAATGAATGAAAATCCTAACATTAAAAAAAAGCGAGTGTAACTACTAGTGTTTTTTTCTTTTGAAGTATTCATAATGTGTTGTTTTTAGTTATTAATCAATTGATGTATTTCGCAACCGCAATGAATTGGCAATTACCGAAACCGAACTAAAACTCATCGCTAAAGCGGCAATCATAGGCGATAGTAATAGCCCGAATACTGGAAACAAAACGCCTGCAGCAATCGGAATACCCAGCGTGTTATATATTAAAGCAAAAAACAGGTTTTGTTTAATATTTTTCATTACGGAATCACTTAGGTTTTTTGCTTTTAAAATGCCGTGTAGGTCGCCTTTTACCAAGGTTATTTCGGCACTTTCAATAGCGACATCGGTACCGGTGCCCATGGCAATCCCGACATCGCTTTTGGCAAGGGCAGGAGCATCGTTTATGCCATCGCCGGCCATCGCTACTTTTTTACCTTCGTTTTGTAAACGAGTTACTTCATCTAGTTTATCTTTTGGAAGCATGCCAGCCTTAAAATCTGCCAATTGCAATTCGCTGGCCACTGCTTGGGCGGTATCATGGTTATCGCCGGTAAGCATAACCACATCAATTCCCTTTTTTTGAAGTGCCTGAATCGCCTTTTTACTGGTCTTTTTTATTTTATCACCAATAACCACATAACCGACGGCTTCACCATCGATTGCCAAATAGGATACAGTTTTTCCTTTTTTCTGAAAGGATTGCGCTGTTTCTTTTAAAGCATCAGAAAGGGTAGCATTGGCGGCTTCCATCATTTTTTCATTTCCTAAGGCGGTCTTTTTGCCGTTTACAATGCCTTCCACGCCTTTTCCGGTAACAGAATTGAAGTTTTCAGCTTTAAGAAAATCAACGTCCTTTTCTTTTCCGTAGGTAACAGTTGCTTCGGCTAAAGGATGTTCACTTAAGTTGTTTAGAGAAACAATGTATTGCAACACCTCTTCTTCTGAAAAAGAACCTGTCTCAGCCTTTCCTATTTCTGAAACAGTGGGCTTGCCTTCGGTTATGGTACCCGTTTTGTCAATAATGAGCGTATCAACCTTATTCATCCTTTCTAAGGCTTCTGCGTTTTTAATCAATACACCATTTTGGGCACCCTTTCCCACACCCACCATAACCGACATAGGTGTTGCCAATCCCAGGGCACAAGGACAAGCAATAATCAACACGGCGATGGCATTTACTAGGGCATACACATAGGCAGGGTCGGGACCCCAAACGGCCCAAGCGATAAACGTGAGTATGGAAACCAATACTACAATCGGTACAAAATAACCGGAAATCCTATCGGCAAGCTTTTGAATAGGCGCCCGACTGCGGCTTGCATCGTTTATCATTTTAATAATTTGAGACAGAAGCGTATCAGAACCCACTTTTTCAGCTTTCATTAAAAAAGATTGCGTTCCATTAATAGTCCCACTGCTTACTGTATCACCACTTTGTTTATCAACCGGTATAGGTTCTCCGGTAATCATGGATTCATCTACCGAGGTATTTCCTTCTGAAATGCTTCCGTCTACTGGAATTTTATCACCTGGTTTTACTCTTAAAACATCACCAGATTGTATCTGATCGATAGCAATTTCCTCCTCTTGGCCGTCAACCACACGAATGGCCTTGTTGGGGGCGAGTTTTAGCAATTCTTTTACAGCGCTATTGGTTTTGCTATGCGCACGGGCTTCCAGTACCTGTCCCATTAAGACTAAAGTTAAAATAACAGTTGCTGCTTCAAAATACACATGCACGGTGCCTGATTCGGTTTTAAACTGAGCAGGGAAAAAGTCGGGAACTAACATTCCGAAGACACTAAAAATCCAAGCCACCCCAGCACCAATACCGATTAAGGTAAACATATTTAAGTTCCATGTTTTAATACTACGGTAGGCGCGTTCAAAGAACATCCAGGTGGCATAAAAAACCACAGGTAGTGAAAGGCCAAGTTGAATCCAGTTCCAATATTTTTGGTTCAATATATCATAAAGTGGATTGTTCGGGATCATTTCTGACATTGCAATTAGAAAGATGGGGAGTGTAAAGCCCAACGCTAGCCAGAATTTTTTAATGAGTTTGTTATAGGTTTTTTCTTCTGCTGAAAGATCCGGTTTTTTTGGCACTAAGTCCATTCCGCATATAGGGCAGGAACCGGGTTGGTCTTTTATTACTTCAGGGTGCATGGGACACGTCCATTCTTCTGAAGCACTAGGTGTTGTACTTACATCGGCCACCAGATCCATCCCGCAAACAGGGCAATCTCCTGGCTCGTCATAGGTTTTGTCACCTTCACAATGCATAGGACAATAAAACTTTGTTCCTTTGGCTACTGAAGTCGTTTTCTTAGTATTTCCAGTCTTATTTCTATTTTCTTTTGGCTTTTCTCCCTCTGGATGTATACTGTACGATCCACCATCATCTTCCAATACTTTTTGAAAAGCTGTTATAGGAATGTGTTTTTCCATTGTGATAACAGCTTCAGCCTTTTCTAAATTTACTTGAGCGTGGCTCACGCCAGAAACCTTGGACAAGGTTTGTTCAACGTGTGACCGACATCCGTTACAGGTCATTCCGTGTATGTGATAGGTATGTTTCATGTTATTGAATAAAAAATTTAACAAGCAGTCCGCCAGCTAACCAAAGGTAGCAGGTGAAGGCTGCATATTTTAAAATGTTTTCAAGCAATTGGCTTTTTGGTGCCATTTCACTCATATTGTGATCTACATCTTTCTTTTTAAAAAAACCTAAATAAATAAGATATCCTGAAATAAGTAAAAATGCGATGTTTAAATAGAAAGTATAATCGATTTTAAAATACTCACTATCTTGAATTTTTACTTGGGAAGGATCTGGTAAAATATTAAACAAGTCAAAGCTATAATGCAAGGCAAGCGAAGTACCTATCAAAGCAGTGAAAAGAAGAAATACTATAAAAAGTGACATTTTCCAACCATAGTATTTTGCATTGATGCGCAAAACTGGAAACACTACCAAATCGCTAAAAATAAAGGCCATGACCCCAGCAAAACTAACTCCTTTTCCAAAAAGCAATGCAGCTAACGGAATGTTTCCCATGGATCCGATAAAGGTTAAAAAAGCCGCGACAGGCCCTATAATAATATGTTCTAGAATTTCCAGAAAAGTAAAGTTTGTATTACCTTGACCGCTGTTTATGAATAGCGTTTGGAAAAATGAATCGGGTACAAAAGTTGCGACAATCCCTCCAATGGTAAAACCTACAGTAACATCTTTCCACACCATCTGCCATTCCATTTTGTATTTTTTAGCTACTCTGGCCCAACTGCTTTCTTTTTGAATTTGTTTTTTCCAATCCTTAGAATCGTCTATTTCATCGTCATCTTCACTTTCAAGATTCTTTCTTGCTTTTTCAATTAGTTTTTTAGGATTTATAATACGGATTAGTACCCAACAAATCAAGATTAGCAAAATGCCTCCTACATATTCACCTACAACAAACTGCCATCCCAAGAAGATGGAAATAATAATTCCTAATTCGATAACCAAATTTGTAGATGCCAGTAAAAAAGCGATAGAGGAAATGAAACTAGCTCCTTTTTTGAAAATACTTTTTGTTGAAGCCAAGGCTGCAAAACTGCACGAGCTACTAATAAAACCAAAGAAAGTACCTAGTAATAAACCTTTGCCTTCTTTTTCACCCATGGCTTTTTGCATGCGTTTTTCGGTCACAAAAATCTGTATCATACTGCTAATAATATAGCCTAGAATAAATGCCCAAAGCGCCATCCAGAAAAATCCGGTCGTCGTGTAGGCTGCCTCGCCCCATTGTTTTAGAAAGTTGCTCATAATAAATAGTTTAACATTGAAAGTTGAACATAAAAGTCTTTTACCGCTTCAATTTGTTCGAGTTGAAACTTCAATTGCAATTCTTGAATGTCCAAAACGTCATTAAAGTCAATAGTGCCAGTTTCATAGTTTTTTAAGAGAATTTCTTCTGCATCTTTTGCTTGCTGTAGGTTTTTTTGTTGTGTGCTATAGGTTATTCGTGCTGTTTCCAATCTGCTATGCGTAGCTTTCAGCATGTTTTCGAGTTTGTTTTTTTGTTCTTCTTTTTGTGCTGTGATTTCCTGTTGTTTCAGCTTGTTTTGTTTGGAAATGGATTTATACTTTGAATTAAAGATGGGGATAGATACCGAAACCATAGGCATGACAATGTCTTTTCCGTTATCGGTAAAATTCATGTCGGGTCGCTCGGCAACGGGAATATAATCTAAACCTACTCCTAGATTAGGCTGTAACTCTTTTTGATTCAGTTCTTCGGAAGAAGCAACGGATTCATATAATTTGTCATACTGTAACAATTCAGGATGAAGGTTGAGGTTTTCTGTTTCCGAAGTTATTTTTTTTGAAGGAAGAAACAAGGAATCCACCACAGTAACCGAGGCCTCTTTATTTTTGTTTAAAAGTGTGTTGAAGGCACTTCGTTTTGCTATAAAATCTTGTTGGAGTACTTCTTTTTTCTGAAGCAACTCGTTTTGCCTTATTTGTAATTTTAATACATCTACTGCAGAAGCTTTGGCAACTTCAACCGAAGTTAACGCCAATTCTTCATACGTTTTTAAAAGCTCAATGTTTTCATCTAAAATGGTCTGTTTCGCTTGGAGAGCATATAACTGATAATATGTTTCAGAAACAGCTAAAGCCAACTTACGTTTTGAAATAGCAAGCTTCACATAATCAGCTTCAGCCATAGACGATGCATAGTTTTCCCTCGCAGTAATTGTACCAAACCACGGCATCACCTGCTTAACCGAGAACCGTGCCTTTTGTGCTCCGGTACGGGTTTCGGGCTCACTAATAAAATATCCGGCACTCACTTCAGTATTTGGGAGTGTATTGCTTTTATTTATTTTTTCTTCTGAAATGTTATACCGCAATTCCACTGCCTGAATATCAGGGTTGTTTTGCTGCGCTTCTTGAATATAGCTTTCCAGATTTTGGGCATTGCTGAATTGACTCAGAAAGCAAGCGGTAAGAATCAGGACAACCCTATTGGTTATATTACTTTTTATTGTTTTCATATTAATTAATTTTTAGGTCTTGATTGATTATTCTCAATCCTTTGCTTCTTAGAAAGAACCGTTTCTGCTCGCCAACTATACAATACAGGAACTACAAACAGGGTAATTAATGCGATAAGCATTCCACCAAAACTAGGAATGGCCATCGGGATCATAATATCGCTTCCGCGACCTGTTGAGGTTAAAATGGGTAGCAAAGCAAGAATTGTTGTAGCTGTTGTCATCAAGCAGGGACGAATCCGTTTTTGTCCAGCCTCAACTATCGATTTCCTTACCGCTACTTTTGTATCGGGTTTATTTCTTTTAAAAGTTTGCGTAAGATATGTGGCCATCACCACCCCATCATCGGTTGCAATACCGAACAATGCAATAAAACCAACCCATACAGCGACACTTAAATTAATGGAATGCATTTGAAATAAGTCTCGTAAGTTTTCTCCAAAAAAACCAAAATTCAAAAACCAGTCTTGCCCATATAGCCAAATCATAATAAATCCACCGGCGAATGCAACAGTTATTCCGCTAAACACCATAAAAGAAGTCGCAACCGACTTAAACTGAAAATAAAGGATTAAAAAGATAATCAATAACGCTAATGGAACAACTACAGAAAGTGTTTTCTCAGCCCGTACTTGATTTTCATACGTTCCCGTAAATTGATAATTAATCCCTTTTGGGACGGTTAATTCGCCAGCATCTATTTTATCTTGAATCGCTCGTTGTGCCGTTTCTACCACGTTTACTTCAGCAAAACCATCCAGCTTATCGAAAAGCACATAGCCTACTAAAAAGGTATCTTCACTTTTTATCACCTGTGGCCCTTTTTCGTAGCGGATATCAACTAATTCCCCTAACGGAACAGGGCTACCCCCTTCAACCGGGACATAGATGTTTTTTAAATCGGTTGGGTTTTCCCGTAACTCCCTTGGATACCGAACACGAACCGAATAGCGTTCTCTGCCTTCTACAGTTTGCGTTAGCGGCATACCGCCAATAGCTACTTGTAAGGTTTGCTGTACGGTTTCAATGGAAATACCATACCTAGCCAAACGATTTCGGTTTATATCTAACAATAAATAGGGTTTCCCTACAATGCGGTCGGCAAAAACAGCTTGTTCTTTTACGCCTTCTACTTGCTTTAAAATAGTTTCCAGCTGCATGCCAAAGGCTTCAATTTGTTTTAAATCTTGGCCTTTAATTTTAACGCCCATAGGTGCTCGCATTCCGGTTTGTAACATGACCAAACGAGTTTCAATAGGTTGTAATTTTGGGGCTGAGGTAACACCGGGCAATTTGGTGACTTTTACAATTTCATTCCAAATATCGTCTGGCGATTGAATTTCAGGACGCCAATTTCGGAAGTATTCGCCATCTTTGTCAGCAATTAGTTGTTCCCTTGTCACATCGATCGCAGTTGAGGTGTTGTATTTGCTCGCTTCAGTATTTTTGACTGCGCTCGAACTAACATTTGTATTGACATTTTCAATCAGACTGCCATCTTTCAGTACAAAAAAGCCATCGTCATTTACTTTAAAACGTTGGGGGTTTCCAGCTTCATTCAGCATATATTCCGATTTATATTGAATGATATTTTCATACATGGAAAGTGGAGCAGGGTCGAGGGCAGACTCAGTTCGACCAGCTTTGCCCACTACAGTTTCAATTTCAGGAATACTGGCAACGGCCATATCTAATTGTTGTAACACCCGTTTGTTTTCTTCCACTCCAGCGTGAGGCAGGGAAGTGGGCATCAATAGGAAAGAACCTTCATTTAACGATGGCATAAACTCTTTTCCGGTGTTTTTCATAATTAAAAATCCTAGAATAACGATAACAGTAGGTATGGACAAGAAGAGAAACTTGTTTTGTAGACACCAGTTCAAAATCCGGGTATAGTAGCGCATAAAAATCCAGAATACAGCCAATAGTCCGAAACAAATAAAGCTTACAAACAATAAATTCATAATCAAACTTCGGTCAAAACCTAAAGGACGCCAATATTCAGCTAATAGAAAGACGATCGCTATAGCTGAAATAATAATGTTAATTGTATTGATTCGTTGTTCTCGCAGTACTAATTTTTCAGAAAAACGAGCTGCAACTTTTGGGTTTTTTAAGAAACCTGTTGCTCCAAATGCAATAAGGATAAGTCCTAACCAATACCCATAAGCAATGGCTACGATTCCGATAAGTAATAATATAGAATGCAAAATATGGCCGAAAACAGACCGTATGTTTTTCTTTCTGAAGAGAAACGCGGCAAATGGTGGAATTAAAAATAAAGCGACAATAATAGAAGCCGTAAGCGCCATGGTCTTCGTAAAAGCCAACGGACGGAACAGTTTTCCTTCAGCACCTACCATTGTAAATACAGGTATAAAACTGATAATAGTAGTTAATACAGCGGTTAGAATGGCTCCGGAAACTTCAGAAGTTGCATTATACACCACATTGTTTATGGGAAGTTTGTTTTTGTTTTCTTCTAGGTGCCTAATAATGTTTTCTGAAAGAATCACGCCAACATCGACCATCGTACCAATAGCGATGGCTATACCCGAAAGCGCAACAATGTTTGCATCTACATTGAATATTCTCATGGAGATAAAAACCATCAAAACGGCAACGGGTAATAAGCCTGAAATAAGAATGGACGCCCGAAGATTGAATACCATAATAACGATAACCAAAATGGTTATCAATATTTCCAAGGTCAGTGCTTCGTTTAAGGTGCCAAGAGTTTCTTGTATTAGTTCGGTTCGATCATAGAAAGGAACAATAGTAAGTTGTGAAGTACGACCATCGGACAATGTTTTGGAAGGAAGCCCGGCACTGAGTTCGTTTATTTTGTCTTTCACATTGTTGATTACCTCCATTGGGTTGGCTCCATAACGAGCGACAACCACGCCGCCAACAACCTCGGCACCTTCTTTATCTAAAAGTCCTCGACGGGTTTCGGGACCTAAACTAACTTTTGCAATCTCTTTGATGCGAATAGAAGTGAAATCTTCGGAAGTAATGACCGCATTTTCAATATCATCAATCGATTGAATATAACCCAAGCCACGTACCAAATATTCAGCTTTATTAATTTCTAATGTTTGTGCGCCAATATCTTGGTTGCTTTGTTTTACAGCTTTTACAACTTGGTCTAAACTAATGTTGTATTGGCGCATTAATTCAGGGTTTACATCTATTTGATATTCTTGAACGTAACCACCGATAGAGGCAACTTCTGAAACACCGCTGGCTGAGGAAAGTGCATATTTTACATAGTAATCCTGAATGCTTCGTAGTTCGTGTAAATCCCAGCCACCGGTAACATTGCCATCTTTATCGCGACCTTCTAAAGTGTACCAGAAAATTTGTCCTAATCCGGTTGCATCGGGACCTAATGAAGGGTTAACTCCTTCAGGAAGTAACCCGGAAGGGAGGGAGTTTAATTTTTCAAGAATACGGCTTCGGCTCCAGTAAAATTCTACATCTTCTTCAAAAATGATATAGATACTCGAAATGCCAAACATAGACGAGCTCCGTATGGTTTTTACACCAGGAATACCAAGTAGTGAAGTGGTTAACGGATAGGTTATTTGATCTTCAATATCCTGTGGCGATCGTCCTTGCCATTTAGTAAAGACAATCTGTTGGTTTTCACCAATATCTGGAATTGCATCGACAGCCACGGGGTCAGTTGGTAAAAAACCAGTATCCCAATTAAAAGGAGCGGTGGCAATACCCCACCCGACAAATATAACGAGTAACAAAACTGCTACTAGTTTGTTTTCTATTAAAAATTTGATGCTTTTGTTCAGCATAATGTTTGATAATTAAGCAGTTAAACAAGCCTGTGATATGATCACAAACAAAAGGAATTGCTCTTTAGTTAATTTACTAAAGAGTAATATGAGTACTGTTTAAAATATCAAATAAGGAACGTCTGGTGTAAAACTGAAATATCTTCTATGAGATAGGGGGGAGAGTAATCTTTAAAGGAATCATTGGTTTCTTCAACTGTCTCAAAAAGATCAATGTACGAATAAACAAAAGTAGCTAGAAAAGTTTGCTGTTCAAGAGAAAGGTTTTCAAAAGAAAGCTTTATGTTATCTTCTCCCTCTACAATTAATTG
>TARA_R100000306_G_C4381353_1_pt1 | contig 12466 bp, 12 predicted proteins | sample TARA_R100000306 | Tara Oceans TARA_R100000306 (sample SAMEA2620824) | marine metagenome | biome: marine biome (ENVO:00000447); feature: mesopelagic zone (ENVO:00000213); material: "saline water (ENVO:00002010), including plankton (ENVO:xxxxxxxx)" | depth 1000 m | reverse complement strand
GATGCAGCCGCCGATACCCATGGTGGTGTTCATGAGAACGCGACCCAGCGAATTGATGCCGTCGAATGGGCGGCCCTGCAGGAAGCTGTTAACGGACGACCAGGCGTCCTGGAAGTTATTGAAAATGTTGTTTACGCAGCTGCGGGCCGGTTGCGGCACCACTGTCTCATAGCCCTGCGCAATGGGTTTCATGAAGGCCTTGTCGACGGTCTCGTTGAAGGCGAACATGCTGCGGTTATAGCTTTCCCAGGGGTCGTTCGGACTCGGGTTGGGCACGTTTGCACAGCCGGCAACGACAGCCGTTAAGGCCAGAACAGGCAACACCTTTGAAAGGCGTGAGCGTAGCGGCGAGGGCATCGATATTTTCATTTTGCGCTTCTCTGTTTTTGCTTCTTAAGTGTTTGTTTTATGTTTGCACGGTTCGGTTTTCAGGCCCGGGCGGTTGGATGGCTATAACGCATTTTAGTTCGGATCTTGCAATTGTTGCGCCGTGCCCTGGTCGCTGGCCGAGTTATACAGGAACTTGCTGATCAACTCTTCAAGTACGACGGCACTTTGCGTGTATTGAACGGTACTGCCGTTTTCCAGCATTTTTTCGTCCCCGCCGGGGGTCAGCCCAATGTACTGTTCGCCCAGCAGGCCCGAGGTGAGAATCGAGGCTGAAGAGTCGGCCGGGAATTCGTATTTCGATTCGAGATCCATGGTAACCACGGCCTGATAGCGCTGGTTGTCGAAGGATATTGATGCGATCCGGCCCACCACGACACCGCTGCTTTTTACCGGGGCACGCACTTTCAGGCCGCCCAGGTTGTCGAAGTAGCCTTGTACCTGGTAGTTGGAGGCAAATGAAAACGAGCTTAAGTTACCCGCCCGCAATGCCAGGAACACCAGGGCAAGAATGCCCAGCAGCACGAAAAGGCCTACCCAGAAATCGGTTTTAACACGTGTCATGATGGTTTGTTCCGTTAATGTGTTCGTTCCGTAATTAAAACAATGGTGTGGCGCGAAAGAGCGCGCTTAGTTGCTGAACATCAGGGCGGTGAGCAGGAAGTCGAGCCCCAGTACCACCAGTGCGCCGCTGACAACGGTGCGTGTTGTGGCACGGGCCACGCCTTCCGGTGTGGCTTTGGCATTCCACCCTTCGTACAGCGCAATCAAGGTCACTGCCGCCCCGAAAATGACGCTTTTCACCACGCCGTTAGCTACGTCTTTGAAAATATCGACGCCGCTTTGCATTTGCGACCAGAAAACACCCGGGTCGATGCCGATCATGAGTACGCCGACCACCCAGCCGCCAATGATACCGACCATGGAAAAGACGGCGGCCAGGATGGGCATGGCAATAAAACCGCCCCAGAATCGCGGTACCAATACGCGACGAATCGGGTCAACCGCCATGACTTCCATGGCCGCTAGTTGTTCACCGGCTTTCATGAGCCCGATTTCAGCGGTTAAAGAGGTGCCGGCCCGGCCGGCGAACAGCAGTGCCGTTACCACCGGGCCCAGCTCGCGCACCAGTGACAGGGCAACCAACAGGCCCAACGCCTCTTCCGAGCCATAGCGGTTCAGCGTGTAATAGCCTTGCAGGCCCAGCACGAAACCCACGAACAGGCCGGACACGGCAATGATCACCAGTGAGTAGTTGCCGATGAAGTGAATTTGCTGTGCAACCAGCCCGGGGCGTTTCAGTGCCGTGCCGCTGCGCGCCAGAATCGCCATGAACAGGCGGGTGAAGGCGCCCAGCGACATAATGGATTCGCGAATGTGGCGGCCAATGGCGCTGATGAAGTTCGTGATGATCATGAGCGCCCCTTTTGATCCAGCCATTTGTTGAATGCAGGCGTTTCCGGATAATTGAAGGCAATGGGGCCGTCGGGCTCGCCTTTCAGGAACTGCTCGATGTAAGGGTCGGTGGACTCGTTCATTTCCTGAGGCGTGCCATGGGCCAGCAGTTTGCCTTGCCCCACGATATAAATGTGATCGGCAATGGCGAAAGAGTCGGCCACGTCGTGCGTGATGAGAATCGACGCGCAATTGAGCCGGTTGGTTAGGTCGCGAATAAGACGCGCGGTAATGCCCAGGGAAATGGGGTCGAGCCCGGCGAACGGTTCGTCGTACAGAATCAGTTCCGGTTCCAGCACGATGGCGCGCGCCAGCGCCACACGGCGGGCCATGCCGCCGGAAATTTCATTAATGCCCAGGTGCGCCGCGGCCCGCAGGCCCACGTCGTTCAGCTTTTCCAGTACCTTGCCGGTAATTTCTTCTTCCGACAGCGATGTGTGTTCGCGCAGGGGAAAGGCCACGTTTTCAAAGACGTTCAGGTCGGTGAACAGGGCGCCTTGCTGGAACAGCACGCCCATGCGCTGGCGCAGGGCCTGCAACTGGCTGTGCGTGGTTTCGGCAATGTTCTGCCCGAATGCGTGAATGGTGCCTTCCTGGGCGAAAATCTGCCCTGTGGCGGCCCGCAGCAACGTGGTTTTGCCCGAGCCGGAACCGCCCATCATGGCCACGACCTGACCGCGACAGATATTCATGTCGATATCTTTGAGCACGGTGAAGTCACCATAGCCCAGCGCGGCGTTGGAAAACCGCAGTAGCTCGTTGTGTTGCGTGGCTTCTTGCGTCATAGGCCCAGGATAGGAAATTTAGCGTTGCATTGTAGCCCACAACCATACAACATCGGCCATCCCCTTTTCCAGGGGTGGCGAAATTAAATCAGCTTGAAATGCCAGTCGACACGCCAATGCGGACTATCCAAAGTCGGTGTCGCGGCTGTGTCGGGTTGGCTGATAAACTGAAAGTCGGCCACCAGGCTTTCTTTCACGCCAAATACCGCGTCCTGTTCCAGGTAATCGCAATCGGGCGCGAAAATGTGGGTAATGATGGGTTCGTAACCGGGTGCGGTCACAATGAAATGAATATGGGCGGCACGATAGGGATGGCGCCCCATTTGGGATAACAGCTTTCCTACCGGGCCGTCGTCGGGAATCGGATAAAAACAAGGTTTAACGGAACGGAACCACACGTTGCCGTTTTCATCGCTGGTGAACTTGCCACGCAAATTCCAATCGGGTTGAATGCCTTTTTGTTGCACATCGTAGAAGCCGTCGTCGTTGGTTTGCCATACATCGACAATCGCATGGGGTATGGGTTCGCCTTGCGTATTGGTGATTTTTGCAACGAACAGCAAGGGCTCGCCTTTACCGTCCAGGCAAATGTTATCGCCGTTCTTGTACTGCGGCGCATCGCTGACATGGAAAGGGCCCAGAATGGTGTTTTCCGTTGCGCCTGATGGGCGCCGGTGGTTGATTGCATCTACCAACATCGACACACCCAGAATATCTGAAAGCAAAATGAATTCTTGTCGCCAATCGGTGCACATGTGCCCGGTTTCGGTCAGGAACTGGATTGCTTTGGCCCACTCCTCATGCGTTGGCTCAATTTCTTTAACGGCTTCATGTAAATGACGAACAATGGTGTCCATCACCTGACGCAGCCGTGGGTCGGCCGCGTCAGTCATGCGCGCGTTTACAACTTCCGCCGAGTGGGCTTCGGTGAATAAGGGATAGCGCTGTGACATAGAAGTGTTTTACAGATTGAATAAAGACTTGGCATTGGTACGACCGATTTTTTGTCGATCCGCCTCGGAAATGGTGGCAACGTCGAACCAATCGGCCGCGTGGTCAACGTTTTCGAAAGGCCAGTCGGTTGAGAACAGAATGCGGTCGGACCCAATTTCCAGCATGGCGTCGACCAGCGTTTGGGTGCGGAAGTTACCGGAGGTTGTAATATAGAAATTCTCGTTGAAGTAATCAGCAATGCGGCGTTTGGCAGGGTAGTTCGGTGCAACCTTCACCCATGCGTTGCGGTTGTCGATTCGCCACATCATGTAGGGAAGCCCTTCGCCCATGTGGCCCAGAATAATTCGCAGGTTCGGGTGCTTGTCGAACAGGCCCGAGCCCATCAGGCGCAGGGCGTGAACAGCCGTTTCCTGGGCAAATGCCCATGTGGGACCCATCAACCAGGGGTGCCCTTCATAAATACGGCTGTCTTGCGGTAGCGGGTTGCGGGGGTGCAGGTAGAAAGGCACATTCAGTTTTGCGACTACCGACCAAAAATCAAGGTACTCGGGCAGGTCATAGTACAAGGGTGTGGTGGCGTCTCGCTGGCTGAAACCATTCACCAGCGTCCCAACGAATCCAAGCTCGTTCACGCACCGCTCCAGTTCGCGTGCTGCAGCCTCGGGATCTTGCAGTGGCAGGGCCGCGAAAGCGCGAAAGCGATCGGGGCGCTTGGCACATTCTTCGGCCAGCGCGTCGTTGGCCCGCCTGGCAATTTCAATTGCACGAGGGACGTCGGCAATAGCCTGGACTGCAGGTGCATTGAGCGACAGAATCATGGTTTCAATACCATGCTTGTCCATTAAGTCCAGACGCTGTCCGTGGATATCCAAAAGCCGCTTTTGCAGCTCTTCCCAGTAGTGGCCGGGTACAAAGCCGGCCGAGTCCATCAAGGTGTCGGGAATAGCGAAATGTTCTTCTAAAGCGATTTTTCCTTGCATGTTTACTCCTGTAGATTCGTTATCGTGATTCTGTAAAAAAGTGAACGGTTTCGAGCTTTGGTGCGCATATTAAGTATGCATGTCGGCGTCGTCAGTATTGCCCTTTGGGTTCGAGTCCAAAAATGTGTTGGCCAACCATGGTGCCTACGGCATCCCAGTTCATACTAATGTGGCGGCCCACGGCGTTTGCATCGCGCCAGGCTCTTTGAACGGGGTTGCTCATGTTCAATCCGAGACCGCCAGTTGATGCGTTGAGGGCCTCCACGGCGCGCAATGAGAGGTGAACGGCAAAAGATTGTCCGCGACGGCTTAACATCCGATCCTCCAGCGGGAAAGTTTCATTCTGTACTGCCAGCATTTGGGCTCGCTCGATGTCACGCAAAAGTATTTCACGCGCGGCATCAATACTGGCGGCAGCTTCGGCGACGCGCAGTTGAATGGTTGGGAATTCCGCCATTTTGCTGTTGCCTCCGGCGACGGCGCCACGTGTAACGCGATGGCCGACAGAGTCGACATAGCTTTGCAGCGCCCCTTTTGCCGCACCGACTGCTGTGGATGCCAGGCACGAGGGAATGCCGGTGAGCAGCGGCATATTGAAAAGAGCCTGCCCCTGGTAAACGTCAGCGCCTGGCGTTTTTCCTGTTACCGCCTGAGGGAAGGTAAGGACACGGTGAGCGGGCACCACTACTTTGTCTAGAACCAATGTTTTTGAACCTGTGCCGGCCAGGCCTACAACGTCCCATGTGTCGTCGATGGTGTACTGACTTGCGGGAACAAGCAGAAATGCGGGAATGGGATTCTTGCCGTTTTCTGCGGGAAGAATCGCCGCGCACAAAGACCATTGTGCGTTATCGCATCCGCTGGCAAAGCTCCAGCGACCGCTTAATTGATAACCATCGACCACTTTGTCGGCCATGTTAATGGGCGCATATGAGCCGCACAGCAAGGCATCCGGGTTGTTGCCCCACACATCCGATTGTGCTTCTTTTGGAAACATGGCCAGCAGCCACTGGTGTGCAGACAGCAGGCCGGCGACCCAGCCGGTTGCGGCGCAGGCGGCGGATACGTCAATGTTGGCATCAACCAGTTCCGTGAATGGCAAGGCTTGCCCCCCAAATTCTTTTGGTTTAACCGCATCGAAATAGCCAATCTGTCTTAAGGCATCGATGTGTGCGGCGGGTACGCGCCGGTTTTTTTCCGTACCGAGCGCCGCCTGGCGAAACTCGTCGGCCAATTCGGCGACCTTCTGTTTCAATACGGTGTGCTGGGTGCTTATTGTTTCTGTGATTGCTTCAAGGGCTTCGGCATTCATGATGAGATGTCTCCAATAAGATGGGTGCGCGTCTATACCGCGGGGTGCGAGCAGCAGTACTTCGCGTTTTCATACAACAATGGGCAGGTTTGATCAGATACGAAGGCGTCGGTTACCTGGCCGATGAAAAGGGTGTGCGTACCGTAGGGAACCGCAGCCGTGCGTTTGCATACCACGCGTGCGTGGGCGTCTAGCAGTGTCATTAGCCCCGATTCATGTTTAACCCAGTGTCCTGTTTCGAACCGTTCTTGCGGGCTGACTTTTCCACTGAACGCATCCGACAAGTCGACCTGGCCTTTGGCGAGTACGTTGACCGCAAAGTTCGGCTGATGCTGGAGCATTTCGTGAAGATAGGTGCGGTTGTTCACGCACACCAGCAGCGAAGGCGGGTCCAGGGATACGGAAGTAACGGCGGTTGCCGTCATGCCGTGATCCTCGCCATTCATGTGGCTCGTGATGATCGTGACGGTTGCCGGGTATTGGCGCATCATTGCGCGAAAGTTGTCGCGGACGGCTTCTTGCGGTTGGGCAACGGAATCCATGTTGTCTCCTGTGTTCTTATGTATTTAAGATCATTATAATTGCATAAGCAACAATTGCAAATGCAATATTTACATGAGTAGATCGACGCCGAATTGCGATATGCCGGGGATGTAGGTAACCGCAAGCAAGGCGATGAAATACAGGATCAGGAAAGGCGTAATGCCGCGATAAATGGTTGTAAGCGGTGTGTGAAAAATGGATTGCATGACAAAGATGTTGATGCCGAAGGGCGGGGTAAATAACCCAATGGCCAGATTAAGCGTCAGGATCATGCCGAAATGGATCGGGTCAATGCCGGCTGCAGCGGTGATGGGTACCAGCAAGGGGCTTAGCAACAAAATGGCGGAAAGCGGATCGAGTGCGCAACCGATAAGCAGCAGCAAGAGATTGATGACCATGAGTAATTGCCAGGTGGCCAGATCGGCACTCGTAATCCACTGCACGAGTTGGGCCGGGATCTGATTGACTGTAATCATCCAAGAGAACACGCCGGCGCAGGCCACGATAATCAGTATCTGTGCACTGAATCTGACCGTGCTGATAGCCGCTTCGAGCAAGCCGCTTAAGCTTAGGTCACGCAGGGCAACCACCGCCACAATGGCGGCATACAAACATGCAACGGCCGCCGCTTCGGTTGGCGAGAAAACGCCGCCGTATATGCCGCCGATAATGACCACCGGAACGCCAAGTGCCCAGACGCCGCGCTGAAAAGCACGGAGGAAGTGCTTGAACCCAAAGCTTTGTGCATTGTCGTTGCGGTTTTTGCGGCCAACCCAAAAGCAATAGAGTGTCAAGAGCACCATGACCAGCAGGCCAGGTCCGATTCCGGCGGCATACAGCCGGGGAATGGATTGATCTGCAGCGGCTGCGTAAACAATCATGGGAATGGACGGCGGCAGGATAACCCCTGCCGCACCAACGGAAACCAACAGACCGGACGAAAAGCCCTCGTTATAGCCTGCGCGCTTCATCGATGGATACATCACCTTGCCGACGGTTGCAACCGAGGCCGCCCCGACACCGCTGATAGCGCCGAAAATGGCGCCTGCACCTACGGCGGTAACGGGGATTTTTCCAGGCACTCTGCCTATTGAAGCACTGACAAGACCAACCAGTCGCTCGGCGATGCTGCCCCGATCCATGATTTCACCGGCAAAGATAAAAAAAGGCAACGCCAATAGCGCATAGACGTTCACCGAGGCAAACATGGTTTGTTGCAACGCCATTAACGGTACGTTCATGAACAGCACAAGTGTTGTTGTTGCAGCAGTCAGCAGTACCAGAAAGATGGGAAAGCCCAGCAGCAAGAGCAGAACGGGCAGTAGCCCCAGTGTCCATGTCATGATGAGCCTCCCTGGCCTCGGCTAAGGTCAACAAGACGAAGAAATGCAATGAGCGTGATTGCAACGAAGGCAAGTGTGATGGTTCCGTGCGGTATCCACATGGGGATATCGGCCATGCCGCTGTGCTGGTTCATGCTGTACAACCGCTTTACAAAACCGAACGAGGCCCAGGCCACGGTGCCGGACACGATGATCGTGATTAAAGTCTCAAGAATCGAGAGGTAACGTTTTTGCGTGGGCCGTAAATAATGCGAAAGAACGTCCATGCGCAAATGTTGTTGTTCGTTGCTGATGCATATCGTTCCCAGAAAGGCGATAAGGATCATGGCAAAAACCTGTAGCTCGTCGCTACCCAGGTAGGTTTCATTGAAAAAATATCGGGAAAAAATATTGGCGCAGTTAAGCAGCACCGCCGCCATTAACAGCAAGGCGAGTGCCACTTTGATTACGCCGCTGGCTCGGGCAATCGTGGAAGACATAGATGGCTTTGGTCGACGTAGTGCCCGGGGGCCGGTTGGTGCCCCCGGAACAGCTTACTTGTTGTTGATCCGCTTCTGAGCCGCTTCAAGCGCTTCTATTTCCGCCTTGAGGGCGGGGTTTGCCTTGAAGACTGCCGGCATAACGGTATCGACCGCGTTCAAATAGTTTTTCTGTTCCGGGGCGGAAAGTGTAATGACCTCGCCACCGTTTTCTTTCCAGACCTCGAAAGCTTTGTTGACTGCGGTGGTATTCCACTGATTGGCAATCGGTAATGCAGTTCGCGCCTCTTCGCGAACGATGGCTGCCAGTTCGGGCCCAATCTGATCAAGGAACAGGTTGCTGGCGACTGCGGTCACAATCAGATAGCTTTCGGGCAGAATCGTTAAAGGTTTGGCCACGTCGTAGAATTTTCCGGTGGTATAAACCGGAACGCCGGCAAGTAAACCGTCGACCGTGCGCATTTGCATGGCGGGAAGCACCTCGCCAAGGGGCATTGAAACGGGCGCTGCATTCAGCTCTTCGTAGGGTGCAACATAAAGGGGTGATGGGCCCGCCACGCGTATTTTCTTGCCTTCAAAATCGGCAGCTTTCCTGACGCCGTCGACAGTTAAAAGGCCTAAGGGTCCGTGTGGAAAAGCGGCGATCGTCGTGACCCCTTTGTCGTTCCCATACTGGCTTATTCTGTCGAGCACTGCAGGGTCTGAAAGTACGCGCTGGGCGGATTCAAAGCTGCTGAACAAACCCGGAACGTCGAAGACTTCAAAACGGGGATCCAGTTTGACAAAAAAGCCCGAAGCCGGCGCGGTGACTTCGATGGTGCCGAATACCACGCCTTCCACTGTGGCGGGAATTTGCCCGAGTTGGTTGGCCGGGTAGATTTCGACTTCGATCTCGCCGTTAGACTTTTTCTCGACACCCGCTTTGAATGTTTCCATCCATTTAAGGATGACATCATTGTTTGTTGGGGACGATACTTTCAAAGTAAACGCTTGTGCGGTGGCACTTGCGATACCGAGCCCCACCGCCAGTACGGCGGTCAATAGTTTTTTCTGCCATTTCAGCATAAGTCTCCTCCTTGTGTTTCGGGACATATTTTTGCCCCGTTCGTTTTTACGTCTGCTGATACTTTCTTATTATTATCAATATTTGTCAATACAAATGTTGTTATAAAAACATTTGTATTTTCAAATTATGAGAAAATAATGCGTCTCGGATCGGGTCCGATAGAATGTTGTCTGGTGCCTATGTCGCTTGTGTTGCCCGCCGTGGCGTCAATCAGTTAACCCAATAGAAAACCACTGCCATGAAATATCGTTTTACGACCTCTTTTCCCTATTTGCTCAACCGGGTTGGTGTGAGAATGGGCGAGCTTTTCTCGAAGCGACTTCTTGAGTACGAGTTGACGTTACCGATGTACAGGGTGATGGCGGTTTTGCGGCAGGAAGGGGCCCAGAACCTGGGCGACTTGAGCGACATGGTAACGGTGGAAGTTTCAACCCTTTCCAGGCTGATCAGTTCAATGCAGCGCAAGGGGTTGGTGCTGCGGGTCAGGCCCGAGCACAACGGGCGCACTGTCAGTATTACGATAACCGAGAAAGGAGAAAAGCTGGTTGATCAGTTGATGCCGCTGGCAGCGCATTTTGAAACCGTCGGCACGAAAACATTCAGTGCCGATGAAATCAAGTGGCTTAAACAAGCGTTAATACAGATTCATAAAAACCTGGAAGAGATCTGACGCTTGCTATTTGGGCCATACACCGGGTTTGCGCAGTGTATGGCCCAAGCGTGAACAAGACGCTTAAAAGCGAATGACTTAACGCGGCAGCGTAGAAGAGCCCATTAAGAACTCATCCACTGAACGTGCAGCCTGGCGGCCTTCACGAATTGCCCACACAACCAGAGACTGGCCACGACGCATGTCGCCGGCGGCGAATATCTTGCTGTCGCTGGTACGGTAGTTTTCGGTGTCGGCCTTGGCATTGCCGCGGTTGTCCAGTTCAATGCCGAATGCGTCCAGTACGTTCTTTATGGGCGACACAAAGCCCATGGCCAACAAGACAAGATCGGCTTTCAGTTCGAATTCCGAGCCTTCCACTTCACGCATTTTCATCTGGCCGGTGGCTTTGTCTTTAAACCATTCAACACGCACGGCTGTAAGCTTTTCAACTTTACCGTTCTTGCCGTCGAATGTTTTGGTGGCAACAGCCCAATCACGATCACCGCCTTCTTCCTGGGAGGAAGAGGTGCGCATCTTCAAGGGCCAGTAGGGCCAGGTTAGATCTTTGTCTTCCGACTCGGGCGGACGCGGCATGAGTTCGAACTGGGTAACCGACGCGGCGCCGTGACGATGGCTGGTGCCAACGCAGTCGGAGCCGGTGTCGCCGCCACCGATCACAATAACGTGCTTGCCTTTGGCCGAAATCTGCTTGGCCACGCGGTCGCCTGCATTGGCTTTGTTCTGCTGTGTCAGGAACTCCATGGCAAAGTGGATGCCGTTCAGATCGCGCCCGGTAATGGGCAGATCGCGCGGGGTTTCCGAGCCGCCCGTTAACACCACGGCATCGAACTCTTCTTTCAGCGACTCCGGTGTGCGTACGGTCAGGCCGTCGCCGGCGTCGGCTTCATTGCCAACGTAGGTAGAAGGATGGAACTCCACGCCTTCGGCTTCCATCTGGGCCAGGCGCCGGTCGATGTGGGACTTTTCCAGCTTGAAGTCGGGGATGCCGTAACGCAGCAGGCCGCCGATACGGTTGTTCTTTTCAAACACCGTCACGGAATGGCCTGCACGGGCCAGTTGCTGTGCACAGGCCAGGCCGGCAGGGCCGGAACCCACTACGGCCACTTTCTTGCCGGTTTTGCGGCTGGGGGGCTCGGCGGTAACCCAGCCTTCTTTCCAGCCCTTGTCGATAATGGCGTGTTCGATGGATTTAATGCCGATCGCGTCGTCATTAATGTTCAGGGTGCAGGCGGCCTCGCAAGGGGCGGGGCAGATGCGGCCTGTGAACTCCGGAAAGTTGTTGGTGGAGTGGAGCACTTCCAGCGCACGTGCCCAGTCTTGCTTGTACACCAGGTCGTTGAAGTCGGGAATGATGTTATTCACCGGACAGCCGGTGATACAGAAGGGAATGCCGCAGTCCATGCAGCGCGCCCCTTGTACCTTGGCGTCTTCATCGGAAAGCGTAATAACAAACTCTTTCCAGTGCTTTACACGCTCTTTGGGTGCTTCCTGCGCCTCGGAAAGGCGGTCGAATTCAAGAAATCCAGTAACTTTGCCCATTGTTCTATTCCTTAGGCAGCAATTTGATCGGGGTTCGCGGCGGCCCATAATTCTTTCAGGGCGCGGCGATACTCTTTTGGCATGACCTTCACGAAGGCCTTGCGGGCGCGTGACCAATCGCTGATGAGGTCGCGCGACAGCAGGCTGCCGGTGTAGCGGTAGTGGTTTTCAATTAAACGACGCAAAATGGTTTCGTCGGTTTCACGCTCACCGCCACTGGTCATGCTGTGCCAGTTTTCGATATCCACCGACTCCGATTGCTCGGTGTGTGCAAGCACGTGTTCCAGGTCAACCATAGCCAGGTTGCAGCGCTTTTCGAATACGCCTTCAGGGTCGTAAACGTAAGCTACGCCGCCCGACATGCCGGCGCCGAAGTTGCGGCCGGTTTCACCCAGCACGACAACGGTGCCGCCGGTCATGTATTCGCAGCCGTGGTCGCCGGTACCTTCCACCACGGTGGCTGCGCCGGAGTTACGCACGGCGAAACGTTCGCCGGCCACACCGTTGAAATAGGCTTCGCCGCCCAGTGCGCCATACAGCACGGTGTTACCGGCAATAATGTGCTCGGGGCCGGGGCCACGGAAGTCGTTGGGCGAGCGCACGATAATGCGGCCACCCGACAAGCCCTTGCCGACGTAGTCGTTGCCTTCGCCGACCAGGTCGAGCGTGATGCCGTGTGCCAGGAAGGCGCCGAAGCTTTGCCCTGCCGTACCATTGCACTGAATGTGGATGGTGTCGTCGGGCAGGCCGTCGTGGCCGTATTTGGCGGCTACAACACCCGAGAGCATGGTGCCTACGGTACGGTTGCGATTGCGCACGGGTGTGATGAACGAAACCTTTTCGCCTTTTTCAATGGCGGGCTTGCTGCGTTCGATCAGCATGTGATCCAGCGCCTTGTCCAGGCCGTGGTCTTGAACTTGCGTTTGATACAGTGGCTCGTCGCTGGGGAT
>TARA_R100000306_G_C4381357_1_pt1 | contig 12546 bp, 9 predicted proteins | sample TARA_R100000306 | Tara Oceans TARA_R100000306 (sample SAMEA2620824) | marine metagenome | biome: marine biome (ENVO:00000447); feature: mesopelagic zone (ENVO:00000213); material: "saline water (ENVO:00002010), including plankton (ENVO:xxxxxxxx)" | depth 1000 m | reverse complement strand
CCACCGGCCATCGGCGGTAGACGAAAGAAGACACCAACAGCCGCCAATATGCCAACCGCCGCCACCATCAACAAAGCGCCTCTCCACGAAAGTGCGTGACTGGCAAGGTTTCCCAACGGCACGCCAATCGCTGTGGCGATTGTCATCCCGCCCACCACGACCGATAAAGCGCGCCCCCGCGATTCCAGCGGGGCAAGCGAAGCCGCCATTGCAGCCGCGTTGGGTGTAAATGAGGCCGCAGCAGCAGCCGCGAAAATGCGGCTGACCAGCAACATTTCAAAAGTCGGTGCCAGCGCCGCCGCAATGTCGGTTAAAACAAGCGCCACAATGGCACCGATGAGCAATTTTCGTCGCTCAAAACGCACAGTCAGCGTCGCAAGTACGGGAGACAAAACCGCATAGCTTGCAGCAAAAACCGTTACGGCATATCCTGCCTGAGCTACGCTAACGCCCAGATCCGCCGCCATATCGGGCAAAAATGCAGAGAGAATAAATGCGTCGGTGCCAACAGCGAAAGTACCCAACGCCAGAATGGCAACAGACCGCGCAATGTCGCTTTGCAAACCAAGCAATTTCATCATTGAACCGTGTCTCTTGTACTATTTATAATCAGGCGACACTATACAAGAAGAAGCCTAGAACAATGACACGACCTACAACACGCCTTATACCCGTTGCCCTCGCAACCATCGCGGCATTGGCATTCGCACCAACGGTAAAGGCGGAAAACTTCGATACAGCCGAATACCGCCAGCAATACGGCTTGGCCATGATCAACGCAGCCCAGGCCTACCAGCAGGGCTTCACCGGACAAGGCGTTCGCGTTGGCGTAATGGACTCGGGCATATTCAGTCTGCATCCGGAATTCCAGGGGCGCATCGGCGGCGGCTGGGACCTCTACAACAACCGTGCCATCACGCAAACCTGGGGGCTCGACCTTGAAGGCCACGGCACGCATGTATCGGGCATTATCGCCGCCAACCGCAACAATATCGGCATGCACGGCGTTGCCTTCAATTCAAAAGTCGTCATGATCAGAATGGATGATGACGGCGTCGAGGACGACGAAGAAGAGGAAAGTTACGAGCAGGAAGATATACTGTTCGCCCGTGGATGGAACCGGGCTGCCACCTTCGACCTGCCCATACTGAATGCCAGCCTTGGCTACAACGACTGCGACCCCGGAGACACCGGCTCGCTGGCCGAGCCATGCAATATCCTGGATTACGGCAACGCCCAGAACATTGAAGAGCGCTACCCGCTCTCACTCGAGGGCCTGCGTGCATTAACCGACGTTGGCACACTCATGGTTATCTCCACCGGCAATGAACAACAACCCAGCCCGGACATGCTGGCGGGGCTGCCGCACTATTTCGACGAATTCGAGGATAACTGGATTGCCGTGGCAGCCCTGGCCGAGGATGGGCTGTTGGCAGGCTACTCAAACCAATGCGGCGTTGCTGCGCAGTGGTGTATTTCGGCTCCCGGCGGCGACTGGGACGAGGCGCGAGGCATCTACTCGACCCAAACAGGAGGGGGCTATGTACGCATGTCCGGGACGTCGATGGCTGCGCCCCATGTTGCCGGTGCCGCTGCCCTGGTGAAAGAAGCATTCCCGTTCTTTGAGGCCTACCATTTGCAACAAACCCTGTTAACCACCGCAACCGATATCGGCACGGCCGGCGTTGACACCACCTATGGGTGGGGTGCGCTCAATGTCGGGAAGGCAGTCAAAGGGCCAGGGGCCTTCACAGACGATTTTGCCATCGACACACTGGGATACAACGCCACCTTTTCAAACGACATCGGTGGCAACGGCAGGTTAATTAAATTGGGCCAGGGCTCGATCACGCTTACCGGCACCAACGACTACCAGGGCGGCACTGAAATTGTCGGCGGCAAAGTGGTCATGAATGGAATTCAACGCACGAGCACGACCGTTCAAAGCGGTGGCACCCTCGGTGGCACTGGCACGATCCAGGATGTCCAGAACTATGGTGTAGTGGCGCCGGGCAACTCTATTGGCACCTTGAGCATCGTTGGCGACTACACCGCCTACCCAGGCTCACGCCTGGAGATTGAGGTGAACGAAAACAATGCAACCGATGTGCTGCAGGTAACCGGTAACGTTCAACTGGATGGCACGCTGGCACTGGAAGGCGGGCCATTCCGACAAGGAGTCGACTACAACTTCCTGGCGGTCATGGGTGGAGCGGTCAGCGGCAATTTTGCCGATATTGATACCGACCTGGTATTTCTCTCGCCCAACCTGCGCGTAAACAACAGCGGCGCCATTCTGGAAGTACAACGCAACAGCGTGCCGTTTTCACGTTATTTGACATCATCAAACCAGATTGCCGTCACCAACGTACTGGACACACTTTCCAACAGCCCGCCGGCGGCCATGGGAACCATTTTTGACGAACTGCTCAATTCCACACCGGGTTCGGTCGCGGGCATTGCAGGCTCGCTTTCCGGGGAAGCCCATGCCAGCGTCCAAAGCACCCTTTTGCAATCGGCGTATCAAAGAACCGGCAGGTTATCTGAACGCATCGGCAGTGCCCAGGATATGGCAGCGGCTTCGTCTGCGTACCCGTTGTGGGTTAGCGTGGACAACCAGTGGCAGACGATGAACGGACGCAACGGCACCGCCGACACCCGGTACCGGGATCACGGATTCACCCTGGGCGGTGATTTTGCCATTGGCCCCGACTGGCGCGCGGGCCTGGCATTGGGCTACAGCGATGGCCGCATCGAAACAGACGACCTCCAAACAAGCACGGATGCCGACAATTACGTTGTCTCGCTCTACTCCGGGAAAAGTTGGCGCAATGGTCACAGCCGATTGAATCTGCTGGTCGGCGCAAGCCTTTCCCGCCATAACCTTGATGCGCAACGCACTGTCAGTACCGGTGGCGTACAAACCTTAACAACCGATTACCACGGTTACGGCCGGCAAGTCTTTGCTGAACTGGGTTACGCATTTGCGGTTACGCCAACCAGTATGCTTGAACCTTATGCATCGGTGGCCTGGTCATCCCTGAAGACCCAGGGCTTTACCGAGTCGGGCGGCGCTGCAGCCCTGGCTGCCAAAAGCCAAACCGACAACGTAGGCACCATGACGCTGGGCATTCGCGGGTTAACACACGTTGACGTTGGCAAGACGCAAGCACGGCTGCGCGCAGGATTGGGATGGCGCTACGCTGCCGGTGACCTGGCGCCCAAACGCCGAATGCAATTTGTTGCCGCTCCGGCTGCCGCGTACACCGTCGAAGGTGTCGCACTTGCACGCAACGCCCTGGTAGTGGAACTGGGGGCCGAAGTGGATCTTGGCCGCTACAGTGCGCTGGGTGTGTCGTACGGCGGGCAGTTCGGCGATGGCACCTCAAACAGCACGGGGTCCGTTAATTTAAGGGTGAGATTCTAGCGAATGAGCCGGCCGGCAATCAGTCGTAGTTGAATTGCCGCACCAGCTTGAGGAAAGCATGCAGAATCGGCGAGGTGTCGTCCCGCCGATACATGCAGCTGAGTTCAATGTCTTTTAGGGTTTCCGAGCGCAATGGCCGGTACACCACATTGGGCAGATTCAGCGTTTGGGCCGACTGCGTGGTAATGCACACCCCGAAACCGCTTGCGACCATCGCAATACACGTGACGATGTCGTCGGTTGCCTGCTCAACCTTGAACTTCAAACCTTCAATCCGGAACGCGGCGGCGATTTCCTCGCCCAAACCGTGCATGGGCGCATTCGGATAGACAACCAGTGGTTCATTGTCCAGATCGGCCAGGGTAATGTAGGTCCGCTTGCACAGCGGATGCCCTTTATACAACCCCACCAGAAAAGGCTCACGCAATACGATTTCCACTGCCAGGTCGTCTTCGTCGGGCACCAGACGGTTGAACCCGATCGTAATGCGCCGCTCACGCAACGCCTCCAACTGCTGGGCCTTGGTCATGTTGTAAAGTGCAACCTTAACCTTGGGACGGCGTTGACGGAACTCACTCAGGATGCGCGGAATGGCATTGAGCACGCCCGAGCTGAAAAACGCAACATCAAGACGCCCGATATAACCCTGTTCCGCCAGTTGCGCACGCTCCTCGGCGCGACGGCTCAGCGCCAATACGTTGGGCACCTCTTCAAGCAGCGCGCGACCCGACTCTGTCAGTTCGGCCCCTTTTGGCGTACGTGTAAACAGTGTCACGCCCAGTTCTTCTTCCAGTGCCTTGATATGTCGCGTAAGAGGCGGCTGCGTAATATGCAGTTTGGCCGCGGCCCGGCCGAAATTCTGTTCCTGCGCCAACATTAAAAAGTAGCGCATCTGCTTCAGATCCATGCGACCACCCTCTTGATATTTATAATACCCATAATCATACCGAAAAGGTATTAAATATTGATAATTTAGTATTGGACGATATGACGCATTCAATGCGAATATTGGAAGTTAGCCTACTTGACATTGATACGCTATTCCCGATGCGCCATGATCATTAAAGACCAAAACGACATTACCAAGGCAGTATTGGCGGAAATTGCCCGTGCGCCCAGCCCTCGCTTCAGGGAAATCATGTCGGCTGCCGTGACGCATTTGCATGGTTTTGCCCGCGACGCCCAATTGACCGAAGCCGAGTTTCACCAAATGTGCCAGTACATTGCACGGCTGGGCCAGCTTACAACACCTTCGCACAACGAAGTGGTACTGGCATGCGGCTCGCTGGGTTTGTCGTCGCTGGTTTGCCTGCTGAATAATGGCGAAAACGGGCAAACCGAAACAACAGCCAATTTAATGGGCCCATTCTGGCGACTCAATTCCCCGGCAACGGAAAATGGCGGCTCTATTGTCCGTTCACCCACCCCCGGAGACCCTATTTTCGTGGAAGCCTGGGTAAAAGACAAAAAGGGCAACCCTGTCTCACAAGCAACCGTCGATGTATGGCATACGTCGGCCGACGGCTTCTACGAAAATCAGGATCCCGAGCAAGCCGAAATGAATTTGCGCGGCCAGTTTACAACCGACGAGAACGGCTATCTTGCGTTTCGCAGCGTGAAGCCCGCCGGCTACCCTATTCCTGTCTCGGGGCCGGTTGGAGAACTGCTTCAAGCACAAGGGCGCCACAACATGCGCCCTGCACACATTCACTTCATGGTGTTCAAAGAAGGCTTCAAAACACAGTTTTCCCAGGTCTATTCAAGCGATGACCCGAACGTCGATACCGATGCCCAATTTGGCGTTACCCAGGCGCTTCTTGGCGAGTACGTCAAACACGAGGGCAACGCCCCCAGCGCCGATATCGAAGGCGTGTGGTACTCATTGCAATGCGAGTTTGTCATTGAGCCCGGCAAAGCAACGTTACCCAGGCCGCCCATTACAGAAAAAACCCATGCGCCCCGGCCCGAACGGGTCGTACTTGAACGCGCACCCGATTAAACTGCATTCCATCTACTTACGTTTATCTGAAAGGATCCTTAGATGACGCCTGATCAAATTAAAACCGCCGCTGCCGCATTGCGCCAGGCTGCCGAAACCGGCCAAGCCATCGGTGCCTTGCGCAACGACTACCCTGAACTGACGATTGAATCGGCCTACGCCATTCAACAAATCAACACCGACCACCGCCTCAAACAGGGCCGCCGGCGCATCGGCTGCAAAATCGGCCTCACATCTCCAGCGGTTCAAAAGCAACTTGGCGTCGACCAACCCGACTTCGGCATGCTGTTCGACGACATGGGCTACGGCGATGGCGAACCCATCCCTTTTTCTGCGCTGATGCAGCCCAAGGTGGAAGCGGAAATCGCCTTTGTACTCAAGAAAAACCTCGACATGCCCAATCCCTCCCAGGTTGATGTCATGCAGGCAATCGACTACGCACTGCCGGCCATCGAGATCGTAGGCAGCCGCATCGCCAATTGGGACATCCGCATTACCGACACCATTGCCGACAACGCTTCATCATCAACTTACGTACTCGGTACAACACCGCGCAAGCTCAGCGAATTCGACGCGCGCCTGTGCGGCATGGCCATGATGAAAAACGGCGAACCTGTTTCGGTGGGTGCCGGCGCAGCGTGCCTGGGCAACCCGATTAATGCCGTCGTCTGGCTGGCTCGCACGCTTTCCCGACTGGGCACGCCTTTGCAGGCAGGCGAACTTGTTCTATCCGGCGCACTGGGCCCCATGGCCCCCGTCAATCCGGGCGAAATCTTTGAAGCCCGAATCAATGGCCTGGGTAATGTCCGGGCAGTTTTTGAGCCAGACACCACGAAGGAAGAAAAATGAAGTCCATAGCTGAATACGCAGAACTTCTGGATGAAGCCGCTCGACTGGGCAATGAAGTGCCTCAGTTCGACACCGATAACAAACTCTCGCTGGACGACGCCTACGCGATTCAGAAAGCCTCTATTGAGCGACGCCTGAACCGTGGTGAGCGACGTGTCGGCGTGAAAATGGGCTTTACCAGCCGTGCAAAAATGATTCAAATGGGTTTATCAGACGTTATCTGGGGACGTTTGACCGATGCAATGCAAGTTGAAGAAGGCGGCAGCATCGAACTCAATGGTTACGTGCATCCCCGTGCAGAACCCGAACTGGCTTTTCTGCTGAAGCGCCCGCTAACCGGCGACGTAACAGGGCCTGAAGCCCTGGCCGCCGTTGAGGCCATTGCACCTGCCATCGAAATCATCGACTCGCGCTATAAAGACTTCAAGTTCACATTGCCCGAAGTCATTGCCGACAACGCCTCGTCGAGCAGTTTTGTGATTGGCGCCTGGCACGACCCCAGAACTGATTTCAGCAATCTGGGTCTTACTTTAAGCATGAATGGCAAAACCGTTCAAGTCGGCTCAACCGCCGCGCTATTGGGCAACCCCTTGCGATCACTGGTTGCCGCGGCACGCGTAGCCGCGCAAGCCGGTGAACCCTTGCAGGCCGGCTGGATCGTGATGGCCGGCGGTGCAACACCGGCTGAATGGATCAAACCGGGCCAGTATGTTTCGGTCCAAATGGAAGGGTTGGGAGAATGCGGTTTCCACGCAAAGGACTAACGCACCTGCCCTGGCCGGGGGGCACAACGCCCCAACGGCCTTCGACTAGTTTTTACGACTCCTGAAGGAGCACACCATGACACAGAAAATCAAAGCCGCCATTATCGGCTCAGGCAATATCGGCACCGACCTCATGATTAAAATCATGCGCAACAGCCCTATTCTTGAAATGGGCGCCATGGTTGGGATCGACCCGAAATCCGACGGCCTGGCCCGTGCCGAGCGCCTGGGGGTAGCTACGACCGCCGAGGGGATCGAGGGCCTGGTCAAGCTCGACGTCTTCAAGGATATCGATGTGGTCTTCGATGCCACATCGGCCGGTGCCCACAAGCACCACAACGAAATTTTGCAAAAGCACGGCATCCAGGTCATCGATCTGACCCCTGCCGCAATCGGCCCGTTTGTCATTCCCGCGCTGAATCTGGAAGCCGAGAATGCCAGCAACATGAATATGGTGACCTGCGGTGGCCAGGCCACCATTCCCATAGTAGGCGCGGTGTCGCAAGTGGCTAAAGTGCACTACGCTGAAATTGTCGCCTCTATTTCCAGCAAGTCGGCAGGGCCGGGCACGCGCGCCAATATCGACGAGTTCACTGAAACCACCCGCGACGCCATTGAAAAACTGGGTGGTGCCGAACGCGGCAAGGCCATTATTATCCTGAATCCCGCTGAGCCCCCACTGATCATGCGCGACACCGTCTTCGTGCTGTCCGAGCCTGCCGACCAGAAGAAGGTGGAAGAAAGTATCGAGAAAATGGTGGCCAAGGTGCAGTCGTATGTCCCGGGTTATCGCCTCAAGCAGAAGGTGCAGTTCGATGTCGTCGACGAATCGGCTCCCATGAATGTGCCGGGAATCGGCCCGCGCCACGGCCTGAAGATTGCCGTATATCTGGAAGTGGAAGGTGCCGCGCATTATTTGCCTGCATACGCCGGCAACCTCGACATCATGACTTCGGCAGCACTGGCCTGCGGCGACATGATGGCGCGCCGGCGCCTTGAAGCCGGAATGTCAAGAACACAGAAGGAAGTGGTGTAATGGATACGCAAAAGAAACTCTATATCTCCGACGTTACCCTGCGTGATGGCAGCCATGCCATTCGACATCAATACAGTGTCGACAACGTTCGCGCTATTGCCAAGGCGCTCGACGAAGCAGGTGTCTACAGTATTGAAGTGGCGCACGGCGACGGCCTGGAAGGTTCCAGCTTCAACTATGGGTTCGGGGCGCACAGCGATGTGGAATGGATTACGGCAGCCGCCGAATCCGTTACCGATACCAAGATTGCCACCCTGCTGCTGCCCGGTATCGGTACCATGCACGATTTGCGTCGTGCCTACGATGCCGGTGCGCGCGTGGTCCGAGTGGCCACGCATTGCACCGAAGCCGACGTTTCCCGCCAGCATATCAGCTATGCCAACGAACTGGGCATGGACGCGGTGGGCTTTCTGATGATGAGCCACATGATCGAGCCTGCCAAATTGGCTGAACAGGCCAAACTCATGGAAAACTACGGTGCCAGTTGCATCTATGTGGTTGATTCGGGCGGCGCCTTGAACATGAATGACGTGCGCGACCGTTTCCGCGCTTTGAAAGACGTTCTGAAACCCGAAACCGAAACCGGCATACACGCCCACCATAACCTGAGCCTGGGCGTGGCAAATTCAATTGTGGCAGTGGAAGAAGGATGCGATCGCATCGACGCCAGCCTGGCCGGCATGGGCGCAGGCGCGGGCAACGCACCGTTGGAAGTGTTCATTGCCGCAGCCGAGCGCCTGGGCTGGAATCACGGGTGCGATCTTTACAAACTGATGGACGCGGCCGACGACCTGGTTCGCCCGCTGCAGGATCGCCCTGTTCGCGTCGACCGCGAAACACTGGCACTGGGTTACGCCGGCGTCTATTCCAGCTTCCTGCGCCACGCAGAAGCTGCGGCAGCCAAGTACAACCTGAAAACGGTCGATATCCTTGTAGAGCTGGGTCGCCGCAAAATGGTGGGGGGCCAGGAAGACATGATTGTCGATGTCGCGCTCGACCTACTTGCAAGCCAGGAACAAATGAGCAACAATCAATAACCGTAACATTCAGCACACTTAATCTGAAAGGGTTCTGAACAGTTATTGCCTGCCTGCAGTCTTCCTGGCTGCAGGCAGGCATACCTTAACGGTATTAGACTCATAACCAAAATTCTCAGGAGACGACAAATGAGAAAATTCGCAAAAATTGCGCTTGCGGCGGCTTGTTTTGCCAGCGCTGCAGTTGCTCATGCGGCCGAACCATTCAAAATCGGGTTCATCATTCCCTTGACGGGCCCTTTCGCCTCAACAGGTAAACAGGCGGTGGCCGGTGCCAAACTTTACATGCAACAGCATGGCGACGAAGTGGCCGGGCGCAAAGTCGAACTGATTATCAAAGACGACGGCGGTGTCCAGCCTGAAGCTACAAAACGTATTGCCCAGGAACTGGTTATTCAAGACAAGGTAAACGTGTTGGCCGGCTTTGGCCTTACCCCCTTGGCTTTTGCCGCCGCACCTATTGCCACCCAGGCCAAGATCCCCATGGTGGTAACCGCGGCCGGTACCTCTTCCATTGTCCAGAAGTCGCCCTACATTGTGCGCACATCCATGACACTGCCACAAACCACTGCGCCAATCGCGGTCTGGGCACGTGATAACGAAGAGGTTGAAATTGATACGGCGGTAACGCTGGTGGCCGATTACGGCCCGGGCCATGATGCTGAAAAAGTCTTCGTCAAGACCTTTACGGAAAAAGGCGGCAAAGTGCTGGAAAGCATTCGCAGCCCCATGGCCAACCCCGACTTCTCGGCCTTCCTGCAGCGTGTCCGCGACCTGAAACCCGATGCCCTCTTCATATTCGTTCCTTCCGGGCAAGGCTCGGCGGTTTTGAAGCAATTCAAAGAACGTAACCTGGCCGGCGAAGGCATCAATCTGATCGGCACCGGCGACATGGTTGAAGACGACCTGATGCCATCCATGGGTGACGAGGTCCTGGGTATCATTACCTCGCACCATTATTCAGCCGCCCACGACTCCGAAGAAAACAAGGAATTCGTCAAGGCGTTCGCCGAGGCCAACGATGGCATGCGCGCCAGCTTTATGGGTGTCGGTGCCTACGACGGCATGAAGCTTATTTATGACGCCTTGGAGAAAGCAGGCCCCGAAGCCACCGGCGACGAATTGCTGGCTGCCATGAAGGGCATGGAATGGGAAAGCCCGCGTGGTCCCATCCGTATCGATCCTGAAACGCGTGACATCGTTCAAAACATCTATATTCGCGAAGCCGAAAAGCTCGATGATGGCGAACGTTATAACGTTGAATTCGATGTGATCGAAATGTTCAAAGACCCAGGCGTTTAAACAACGCACCACAAGTAAACGGGCAAATAACCGGGCAATACCAGTGTATTGCCCCAAAAACCTGTCTAAAGCCCCTTCCAGACTGAAGGGGCTTTTTTAATTTAAAAGCATTACAACTTTTATATTCTTAATACTGCGAGCACGCTTACCGCACAAATTTATTAAAATCGGAGTCACCGCTCGTGGTTCAGCATGTGTTTTCACCCAACTTACCGGAATTCCCTTATGCAGCAGGGCAATCTCTCAGACCATCAACCGGAAACGTGGGGCACCAGCCTGCCCGACTTCTTCGAAGTCATGCCAAACTCGCTATGGCTTGAAGACTACAGCCGGCTTTACGAGCTGTTTGCAGACTGGCAGGCACAAGGCGTAACAAACTTGCGTGCCTATCTGGAAGAAGACTCAAACCGTGTCGCGCAATGCTCCAATTGCATCAGGCTGTTGCACGTTAATCGTGAAACGCTCAACATGTTCAAGGCCGCCTCGTTCGAGGAACTGTCACAGCGCCTGGGTGACGTATTGCGCGACGACATGCTCGACGCGCACATAGACGAACTGGAGTCACTTTGGGCGGGCAGCACGCGCTTTCAAAGCAAAAGTGTTAATTACACGTTAAACGGTGAGCGGCTCGACGTCCTGATCCGGGCCGTTGTTTTGCCAAATCATAAGAAAAACTGGGATCGGGTGCTGGTGTCACTCGATAACATCACGGAACTGGAAAACGCCCGCCGGCGCGTACTGGCAAGCGAACAGTATGCACGGGGCGTATTCGAATACGCCCCTGTTTCACTTTGGGTTGAAGACTTTACTCGCATCAAAGTGCTGCTGGAAGAGGTGCGCGAACGTGGAATCACCGACTTTAGAACGTTTACCGATGTTCATCCCGACTTCGTAGAACAGTGCATGTCGGAAATCAAGGTGCTGGATGTCAATCAATATACCCTTGACATGTTTAAAGCGAAAAACAAGCACGACCTGTTGACCCGGTTGCACGAGGTTTTTCGTGATGACATGAAAGACCATTTCCGCGAGCAGCTCATCGACCTTTGGGACGGCAAGCTCTTCATGCAGCGCGAAGTGCTCAATTACGGGCTGGACGGCAACCCGCTTAATATTCATCTGCAGTTTTCAGTATTCAACGGGCACGAGCAGAACTGGGATCTGGTACTTTTGGCCCTAACCGATATTACAGCGCGCAAGAAAGCCGAGGCCTACCTTGAATACCTTGGCAAGCACGATGTACTTACCAAACTAAAAAACCGCTCTTTCTACGTTGATGAAATCAGTCGCCTCGAACGCAAAGGCCCTTTTCCCGTTACGGTCATTATTATCGACATTAATAATCTCAAGACAGTCAACGACACTCAGGGCCACGCCGCCGGAGATGATCTGCTGCGCCGTACGGGTGAAATTCTGAACCAGCTTAGCGGCAGAGGCGTCACTGCCATGCGCATCGGCGGCGATGAATTCGCGGTTTTCATGCCCGGCGCCAACGACGAAGCGCGCACCAACCTGCTAACCAACCTGAAGAAAATAACCGACTTGAACAACCAGTTCTATAGTGGTTCGTCACTTCAGCTTGCGGTGGGCTGGGCGATTTCCCGAGAAGGCGAGCGGCTTGAAAGCGCAATTCGCAAGGCAGACCATTTAATGTATGAAGATAAGCGCAAATTCTATTCTATGGAATCGTTCGATGGCGATGCATCCAGCCAGAATACGCTGATAAGCAACTCAGAACGGCGGCCGTAATAAAGCAAAAAGTGTATATCGCGGTACTGAGGCCTACGTGGTCGGCCAATAACCCAACGCCAATAATGGGCAATGTTGCGCCGGTATAGGCCGAGAGAAAGAAAGTTGACATATTGGCTGCCCGCCGATGTTCATCGGCATGCAAGCTGGCAATCATCGAGGCGTACATAAAGCCGAACCCCTGTCCTATACCAAAGCAGATCATGGCAATAACCAGCACTGCTGCACTATGGGTGTACATACCCAAGGCAAGAAACACGACGCTTAGGCCGAACGCGCCCATCCCGAACATCAGGCCTTTGAAAGGGGGATACCGCGTTTGGGTGGTTTGAACCAGCACAGAGGCGATTGCCACGAAAATAAAAGCCACCCCCACCACAATG
>TARA_R100000306_G_scaffold23927_1_pt1 | contig 12616 bp, 15 predicted proteins | sample TARA_R100000306 | Tara Oceans TARA_R100000306 (sample SAMEA2620824) | marine metagenome | biome: marine biome (ENVO:00000447); feature: mesopelagic zone (ENVO:00000213); material: "saline water (ENVO:00002010), including plankton (ENVO:xxxxxxxx)" | depth 1000 m | reverse complement strand
CAGTCACCGTCTCATCAGACGCCGCTGCCCTGGACCGCTCGGTGACACCCCGCCTTTTCGCATAAAGGCAGCGTTACAGCCTTTATGCTCGGGACATCCCGTCCCTCCCAGCGTGAACGCGCCGGCCGCCCGTCATGGGAGGAACGGATGAGAGTATGGCTCAGCTTTGGGAGGGGGCGGATAAGTTCGCGCTTACCCCTATTCCGCCCGCTCTTCCAGCCAGAGGTCAAACCGGTCCTGACCCCAGTATTTATTGGGGCCCTCGATCAGGAAGGGCACGCCGAACACGCCGTCCGCCTGGATCTGCGCGCGCTGGTCCTTGATCACTTGCGCCAGGCTGGCGTCCGCGTTGATGGCGTCCGCGTCAAAGCCGTTCCAGTCCGCGCTCTTCGCGGCTTCGGCGAGGACCGACGCGTCGGAAATGTTCTTGCCCGCCCCCCAGCGCGCATCGGACACGGCGAGCGCGTAGTCGAGCCCTTTGCCCGCTTGTTGCGCAGCGAGAAAACTGAGATTGGCGAGGCGATAATCCGGGTCGAACGGATCAGGCAAGGCAAGCGGCAGGCCCATCCGCACGGTCATGCGAAACACGTCCTGCTGGTAATAGGCGAGCTTGTACTTGTTGCGCGTCGGATCAGCGAATTCAGCATCCTCGGGCGGGCCGGTGAACAGGATCAGATGGCCGTCAAACCCGGCGCGCGCCAGCTTGTGCAGGCCCAGGCGTGAATACGGGCTGCGGAAGGCGAAATAGCAGCGCAGCCCGGTCTTGGTCTCGGTGTCGGTCGTGTCGTTCATGTCGCAATATCCGGGGGTTCAGGAGAAATCTCTGGCTTCGAGCTTAACAGCCACACCGCGGAGCGCTAACGTTCTGTTAACGCCTGAGCGCATGTGCGCCATTCACAAACGCATGACGCCAAGTGACGCTCAGAGCGCCCAGCCTGAGGGGGCTGTAGCGAGGGGAAAACGGCGATGACGTCAGAAGTCATGATCATGAACCGGCAGGCTGTCGTGCTGGCGGCGGACAGCGCCGTCACCTATGGCGGCGGGCCAGGCTCGGTCGTTACGCTGGAAGCGGAGAAAATCCTGCAGCTCGGGCCGAACATGGCGCTGATGGTGTATTCCCGCGGCGATGTGCTGGGCCGGTCCTGGTCGCATATCGCGCACGCCTTCAAGCGCGCCCAGGGCGATCGCGACTTTGACAGCGTGCAGGCCTGCGCCGATGCGTTCTTCGCCTTCATCGACCGCAATCGTCAGCTCTTCCCCGAAAAGGAAGAAACGGAGGAGCTGGAAGGCCTGATGCGGGCGGCCATGCTGACCGTGCTCAACCATGCGCGCACCCTTCGCCATCATGCGCCGGGCGAGTATGGCGACGACGCCGCCGCCTTCGAAGGCGCGCTGGATCTGTATCGCGCGCACCTGCTGCAAGATGACGGCGGGGCGGAGCGGGCCAATCTCGACGTGTTCGCCGAGCTTGACCGGGACCGCTTTTACGAGCGCTACGCCGCCATGCTCGACAGCCTGATCTCGGATGCGCTCGGCCCGTTCGGCATGCAGGAAGCCATCCGCAACAAGCTGTTTGATTTCGCCTATCTGATCATCACCAAGCCCGCCTTCCTGGAGCCCTATGCCGGGCTGGTGTTTGCAGGCTTTGGGGAAAGCGACGTCTTCCCGGTCTACAGCCATTACTACGCCTCGATCCTGGTGGACGGCGTCATGAAGCGCGCGCATGACGAGACGACCCAGGTCGGCGTCGAGAACGGACCGAACGCTTTCTTGCGCACCTTCGCTCAAGCCGAGATGACCCACGCCTTCCTGCGCGGGGTTCACCCCTATTTGTTTGACGTCATGGCGTCGATGAACATGGTGACCAATGAAGCCGCCAGCGAGGTTGCGCTGCGAAAGGCGGGGCTCGACGACGACGCCGTAGACGCCGTGATGAGCGAGCTGCGTGATTCTGAATTGCTGTCCCTGTCCGCAGAATTCATCCACACGGCGCGCACGATCTCGCAGGAAGAATTTATCGACCCGTTCATCGCCGTGGTGGCCGCCTCAGGCAAAAAACAAATGGGGGAGACCGCCAAGGCATTGGTGGAACTCAATATTCTTAAAAGCGATCTGCACCAGACCCAGACCGGAGTCGGCGGCGAAGTCGACGTCGCGATGATCTCGCGCACCGGGGGGTTTGAGTGGTATGCTAAGAAGTCGTAAACTTCTTCACCCTCGCAAATCCCTCAGGAGGCGATGATGAGTGCAGACCCCACCCGTTTGAACATCGAACGCGCTCGTGAAGCGTTGGCCCGCGCCCGCATGGATGATGTGGCCTCTGCGGTGCGTGCGCCACGTCCGGCGGACCTCTCACGCCTTGAGGAACACCAGGCTCGCGCCGAGACGCTCAGCGAGCGCGCGACGGATTTTCGCGACTCCGTGCGGAGCCGTCTGGGGCTGGGGGAAGCCTCTGGCGGGTCCATGAGCTACGCCCATAGCGCCAGCAGCGCCTCTGGCATGGACGCCGCCCTCTGCGACGCCGAGGTTTGCGCCCCGGCGCCGCCGCGCCTGAACGAAGTCTCCAGACCCGCGGCTTCGAGCGCCAGCCTGCAAGCGACGGACCGCCCGGACACAGCCGGTGTCACGCCTCAGATACACGCGGAGCACGGCGAAGCCCGCCGCCGCAAATTCCTGGGATTGTTCTAGGCGGTCAGCAGCGTCTGGCAGATCGCTTCAAGGCCAGCCTGATCATCTGCGTCAAAGGCGTCGAGCTCTGCGGAGTCCACATCCAGGACCGCCGCCAGCTGGCCGCTGGCGTCATACACCGGCACGACGATCTCTGATTTGGACCGGCTGTCGCAGGCGATATGGTTGGGGAAAGCCTCCACATCGGGGACAAGCTGGGTCTCGCCGGCCGCCGCCGCCGCGCCGCAGACGCCGCGACCGAACGGAATACGCAGACAGCCCAGCGTGCCCTGATACGGGCCCACGACCAGCTGGTCTGGCTTCAGCGGATCGACCACGTAAAACCCGGTCCAGAAAAACCGCGGACCGAAATTATGCGCCAGCAGGCAGGCCGCCGTGGCGTACCGGGCCGTGTGACTGGTCTCGCCCGCAACGATGGCGGCGATTTCCTTGCCCAGACGCACATACGCCTCCGCCTTGGTCTCGCCCTCTACGGCGGTGCTCATTTCCTCAGCCATGCCCGGCTCCTGCGCTGTCACACATTTCATTGTCGGCACATCTAATCGCGCATGGCGTCCGGCGCCAGCGCCGGGTCTGCAAACAATCGTGATCACACCCCGATCACGCCCTCGTGCAAGCCTGTGTAGAGCAGGATGGGAGGACTTCGTCTAAGGCTTGCCTGAGCGACACTAATGTCGATGAAACAGGAGCAAGACCATGCGCAACGCAATCCTTCTGGCCGGCGTGCTGGCGGTCACCGGCGCCGCCCTGCCGACAAGCGCGGCCCTGGCGGAGGACGCGGTCTATACGGGCCGGTTCAGCAATACGGCTGTGGGCGGGTATGACGCCGTCGCCTACCACACTGAAGGCGAAGCCGTGCGCGGCGAGCGCGCCTATACGACCACCTGGAATGGCGCGGACTGGCGTTTCTCAAGCCAGGCCAATCTGGATCTGTTCGTGGCGGACCCTGAACGCTACGCCCCCGCCTATGGCGGCTATTGCGCCTGGGCGGTGTCAGAGGGCTACACCGCCAAGGGCGATCCCAATCACTGGAACATCGTCGATGGCGTTTTGTATCTGAACTATAATCGCGAGATCAAAGAGCGCTGGACCCAGGACATCCCCGGCCACATCGCGCGGGCGGACGCCAACTTCCCCGCCCTTTTGAGCGAATAGGAGAGGATCATGCTGGGGATCAACCTTCGCAAACTGGCCGCCTACGGGCTGGGGATCTGGATCTCGGCGATCTTTCTCGACTCCCTGCGCTTCAAGTTCGCCGGGCATGAAACGCCCCGACATATCTTTGAAACCCTGCGCGACTGGTCCGGCATCGACCTGTTCTACCCCGCCGGTCCATGGATCATCGGCCTTGCGGAGCTGAGCGCCGCCCTGTTGGTGCTGGGTATTCCCTTTTTGGTGATGCTGACCACGCGCAAACCCGGACACGCCGCCCTGAGCCAGAGCCTGGGCGGACTGCTGGCGATGGGCGTGATGAGCGGGGCGATCATGTTTCACCTGTTCACGCCCTTGGGCATTGAAACCCCGACCGCCTGGACGGACGGTCAACCGACCGAATGGAGCCAGGCCCTGTTCATCGCCGCTTGCATCACCTGGGTCGCCGGGCTGATGGTGGTGATGCTGCGTGGCGGAGAGGCCTTGCGAACGCTGAAAGGATAGCCCGAGCCATGCCGACCGCCCCCGCCCCGACGCTTGAGACGCACGCGGCAGACGCCCTGTTCGCAGCGCTTGAGACAGAGCTGGCCCTCGGGGCGAGCCGGGGCGCGGATGCGCTGGCGCCCCATGCGGCAGGCGGGCTGGCGCGGGCGGCCGGGCATCTGACGCAATCGGACGGCGCGATCGCCCTGTTCACAGGCTTTTACGTGGCCCATGCCGAGCGACCGGCCGCGGAAACCGACGGACCGCTGGCGGTGATGGCCATCGCCGAAGCCCTGCACGCGCTGGGCCGTGATGTGGTGGTGGTGACTGACGCCCCCTGCGCGCCGGTGCTTGATCAGCTGGTGCGCGAGGCGGGTCTGCCCGGAGCCATACTACTGGCGCTGGAACACTCCGACGATTTGCTCGCCGAACTGACCAACCGCGATGTGAAGACCGTGTTTTCAATCGAGCGGCCGGGCCGGGCCATGGACGGACGCTGTTATTCCATGCGCGGCCGCGATCTCACAGAACACACCCTGGCCTTTGACGCCGCCTTTCACCCGCGGTCGGGCTTTGTGCGCTTGGCCGCCGGCGATGGCGGCAATGAGATCGGCATGGGCGCCCTGCCCAAATCCGCGCTTTTCAGCCATATCGACCAGGGCCAGCTCATCGCCAGCGCCACGGGCGCCGACGCCCTGATCATTGCGGGCGTCAGCCATTGGACCAGCTACGCCCTCGCCGCGGCCATGATCGAGCTTGCCCCCGATCAGGCGCCCGTCTGGCGCGACGCCGTCAGCGATGTGCGCGAGCACCACCGGCTCGCCGCCGCCCTCCGGGCTGGCGCGGTGGACGGCGTGACCGGGCTGGCCACGCCGACCATTGACGGCATGGAGCTGAGCACGCATCTCGCCAAACGCGATGCGCTGCTGGCGCTGGCGGCAGCACGCACCCCGCACCCTTGACCGACGTCCTCTGAGCGCAATCCGGGCCTCATGGCGCGCGCCCCCTTTTTCTGCGTCCACTTTGAAACAGTTTAAGGGCGGAGAGACGGGTGCGCCCGTCTCGCCACACCAGTTTGAATGGCGCAAATCAAGGAGACACACATGGGTAGCTACGCAGTATTTGGCGGAGCGGGCGGTGTCGGCTCCGCTCTGGCGCGAAGCCTGACGTCAAACGGTCAACAGGTTCATCTGATCGGCCGCAACGAAGACGCGCTGTCCCGCCTCGCAGAAGACATTGGCGCGAGCTATGCCGTCGCCGACGCCACAGACAGCGACGCGGTGGAGCAGGCGCTGGAGCAGGGTCCGGACGAATTATCCGGCATGGCCTACGCCGTCGGCACGATTGACCTCAAACCGCTGCGGCGGGTCACCGCCGAAGACATGCGCCATGCCTACGAGGTCAATGTCATCGGCGCGCTCAATGCGGCGCGGTCCAGCCGGTCGCGCATCTCGGAACACGGCTCCATGGTGCTGTTCTCTTCGGTGGCGGCGCAAAAAGGGTTTCAGAACCATACCGCCATCGCCGCGGCCAAGGGCGCAGTGGATGCGCTCACTCGTCAGCTCGCCGCCGAATACGCGCCGAAAGTGCGCGTCAACGCCATCGCGATGAGCCTGACGGAAACGCCGCTGGCGGCCTCGGTCCTGAAAAGCGACGCCATGCGCGACGGCATCGCCAAAAGCCACGCCCTGCAGCGCCTGGGTCAACCCGAGGACCCCGCCGCCCTTGCGCGCTTCTTGTTGTCAGACGAGTCAAGCTGGATCACTGGATCCATTCTGAACGTCGATGGCGGCCGCGCCGCCCTCGCCTGATCCATCAGAACCTCATCCGGCCGCGCCTCAGGCGCGGGCCGGACGAGGAGCCCGGATTGGATCGGCATGAGTTTCGGCGGCGCTCACAGCCCTTCCGCTTTCGCGCGCCGCCAGTAGATGAGCGCCAGAACGGTGACCACAAGCGGGACCATCACCCCGTACTCGTCGGTCCAGAAGGCTGTCTGTTCGGTTTCCAGCGTCAGCGGCGTGAAGATTTTCTGGATGTAGATGTTGTGGGCGCCGTGGAACATCACCGCCGGCCACAAGGAGTTCGACCGGAAGGTGTAGAATGTCATGATCACCGACATGGCGGTGATCATCACCGTGAAACACGCCAGCTGGACCAGCGTGTCGCCGCCGCCATAGACGATGATGATCGGGTAGTGCCAGGCAGCCCACAGCAGACCGCTGACCAGGCAGGTCGCCTCAAACGACATGAGTTTGCGTAATTCCCAGACCAGAAATCCGCGCCAGCCGATTTCCTCGCCCGCAATCGTGCCCAGCGATTTCACAAATTGAACACTCGCCATCAGGACAATCATCAAGGTGGTCACGGCCCATAGGGGCGCATCAGACAACCCCAGCGCACCGCGCCATTCGGCCAGGGTTTCGGGATCGCCGACCCCGCCAAAGCCGAAGAACCACACCAGAGCGTAAGAAACCGAAATGTAGAGAACCGGGATCAGATAGCCGGCCCAGTTGGCCCCAAATCCGCCCCAGCTCCAGGGCAGCGCCGATATCTTTCCGCCGCGTAGCTTCAACGTCGCAAAGGCCGCCAGCGCCGGCGTCATCATCAGCGCGCCGACATAAAGCGAGGTCGGAACAAGATAGACCAGCGCAAAGTGTGCGAGTGCGCTGGCGAATCCCAGAATTACAAGAAACACGATCAATGTCGTGAGAGTGGATTTTCTGTCTGCGACGGACGGGTTCATGATCATCCTCCTGGCCGATCCAGTTCCGGATTGACCCTGTAACCCCTCAAACCTATAATTACACAATTATTTGTACAACTGGTTGCATAAAAGGTCAAGCATGCACGACAGCAACATCATGGACACCCACCCGCTAAGTGGAGCCTTCCTGTCGAACAAGCTGTTACGGCTGGTTGAGACGATTGCGGACCAGGGCGAGGCGCTGCTGAAGTCCGCTGGCATTGTCATCCCGCCGCGCGCCATCTCCACCTTGCTGATGATCGGTGAGCTGGATAATGTCACAGCGGCGGATATCGCAGGCTCTCTGGACCAGCCGCATCAGCTCGCCACCCAACGCATCAGCCTGCTGATGGAGCTGGGCCTTGTCACCAAGGCGCCCCACGCCACCGATAGCCGCCGGAAAGTGCTCACGCTGACCGAAACGGGACGTGAGCAATACACCCTGATGATCGCCATGCTTGAAAACATCCGCGCCGCCATGGACGCTCTGTATGACGAGCTGGGCTGCAATCTCGCAGACATGGCGGCCAAAGCCGTTACATCCTTGAAGGACCGGCCCTTGATCGAACGGATAGGGACACAGAGCACCGAATGACCGCCGGAGCATCGGTGGAGCTGAAGCAACCAATGTCAAACCCGCAGGGTTCGCTCGCGCCACTGCGCGCCGCCCTATCCGAGGCGTCCGCCCAGCGGTCTGCCGCGAGTTCGAGGAAATGGTGGGCCCGGAGGGACTCGAACCCCCAACCAAGCGGTTATGAGCCGCCGGCTCTAACCAATTGAGCTACAGGCCCGCTGAGATGAAACAGCGTCCAAGCTTGATAACGCGGGCTGCGAATTTGGCAAAGTGGCGATGGCGGCGAGACGCAGCTGAACAGGCGTTCAGGGAACGGCCATCAAAGAGTCGCGTTTCCGACATGAGACCGGCTTCAAAGACCGTATACTGGACGCACAATAGACTGGGAGAGCTCTTATGATCCGCACCGTTTTTCTCGCCGCCGCCTTGATGACCACCACCGCCCTGCCCGCTGCGGCGGTCGCCCAAACCGCGCCCGCGCAAGAACAGACCGCACAGCTGAGCCTGTCCGCCACCGGCGAAGTGCGCATCACCCCGGACCAGGCGCAGGTCTCCGCCGGCGTCGTCACCGAAGCGCGCACGGCGGCCGAAGCCCTGCGCGCCAACAGCCAACGCATGCAGCGCGTGTTCACCGCGCTCGAAGAGGCCGGCGTCGAAGCGCGCGACATTCAGACCAGCCAGCTCAATGTCAGCCCGGTCTATTCCCAGCCGTCCAGCCGCGATGGCGGCACGCGTGAGATCACCGGCTACAGCGCGCGCAACACCGTCACCGCTTTGGTGCGCGGCATGGATAGCGTCGGCCCGGCCATCGACGCCTTGTTCGAAGCGGGCGCAAATTCACTCAACGGCGTGACGTTTTCCAGCTCTGAAGCGGACGCCGCCGAGACCGAAGCGCGTCGACGCGCCGTGGCCGAGCTTTACGAGACCCGTGACCTCTATGCCGAGGCCGGCGGGTTCACCGTCGAGCGCCTGCTGAACTTCTCTGAAAGCGGCGGCTATGCGCCCCAGCCTGTGATGTTCTCTCGCGCCATGGCGATGGAAGATTCAGCTACCCCGGTTTCCGGCGGCGAACTGGTCGTCTCGATCACCGTCAACGGCGCCTGGGAAATCGAAGGCTGATCACCAGACCAGCTTGGGCGCACAATAGCGCGCAACAAGGCCGTCCTCCGCGAGGAGGGCGGCCGCTTTGTTCGCGTCAAAGCCTTGATCAAAGGCCTGCCCCAGAATGCCGTCGGCGATGAACAGCGCATCCACGCCTTCAGACTGCGCGCCCTGAATATCGGTGTGCGGGCCGTCGCCCACGGCCAGCACCCGCGCCTTGTCCAGACGCTCGCCGCGCAGGCGTTCGATCTCGCGATAGGCCAGATCATAAATCGGCGGATGGGGCTTTCCGGCCATGACGGCCGTGCCGCCCATCTCCTGGTATTTTTGCGCCAGCGCGCCCGCGCAATAGCGCAGGCCGTCGCCGAACTGAACGACGATATCGGGATTGGCGCAGATCAGATCGAGGCGGCGCAGCTTGGCTTCGGTCAGAAGGTCCGTGTAGTCGTCCGGGGTCTCGTTTTCCCAGTCAAACAGGCCCGTGCAGGAGATGAAGGCGGCGTCTTCGAGCTTGGCGAACTCCAGCCCCGTCCCTTCATACAGCGCGTCATCCCAGTTCGGCCCCAGCTTGAAGGCGGGCCCCGGCGCGCGGGTTTCCAGCAAGGCATGGGTCGCCTCGCCGGAACTGACCGCGCCGTCCCAGACATCCTCGCCGGATCCCATCTGCTTGAGAAAGTTTTCAAGCGAAGAGGCGCGACGCGGGGAGTTTGACACCAGCACAACCGTTCCGCCCTGGGCGCGATAGCGGCGCAAGGCGTCGAGCGCTTCGGGCAAAAGGTCCGAGCCGTCCCGGATGACGCCCCAGACGTCACACAGGATCGCGTCATAGTCTCGGGCGAGGTCGGACAGGCGGGGAAAATCAGTCATGGCGCTGAGCTAGGCCAGCCATGCCACGGCGTCAATGTGCGAAGGCGCTCAGCCTAACCCGCGGCGCGACGCAGCTTGTTATCCGCTTCGTTGAGCACTTCATCGCGCACAGGACGCGGGGCGCCGAACAGATGGCCCTGGGCGTAGGCGACGTCGAGATCGAGCACTTCGACCACCGTGCCTTCGGACTCGATCTTCTCGGCCACCAGATCGACGCCATAGCGTGCGAACAGGCCTGCCACGTCTTCAGGTCGCAAGGCGCCCGGCTCGCGGCCCGCAATGGGCTCTGCGCCATGGGCGGCGGCGATCAGACGGTCGCCCGCCACCTTGATGAAGCGCACGCCCGCGCGCTGCAGTTCTGCAAGGTCGATATTGAGGTCCGACACCTGGTCGATCGAGAAGCGGAACCCGAAATCGGCCAGCCGCGCCATGTTGCGCGCGGCGGTGGCGGAGCGATTCTCAAACTGGGCGCGCGGCAATTCAAAGATCAACGCGCCGGCGAGATCGGAATTGCGGCGCAGGAAATCGAGGAAGGCCGGGAAGAAGTCTTCATCTGCCAGCGAACGGATGGAGACATTGCAGAACACGCCGACCCGGCGATCAGACTTGGTCAGACGGCGCACGATCTGCACGCAGCGCAGCAGCAACAGATTGTCCACATCGGTGATCAGGCCGGCTTCCTCTGCGGCGGCGAGGAACTCGCCCGGCCCCAGAACCTGTCCGTTTTCATCGCGGATACGCGTATAGCCTTCATAGAAGTAGGTGCGGCGCTGCGGCAGGCCGACTACGGGCTGAAGGTACAGATCAACACGATTGTCATCGAGCGCGCGGCGCACCAGATCCACGGCGTCCGGCGTCTGGGCGGCGACAGGCGCGGCGCGGCCGCCGCCTTCCAGTCGCGCCAGGATTTCAGCGACCAGACGTTCATCGGCGTTCTGCGGATCGCCCGCGGCCTGGATCGGCTGGCTCAGTTCCAGCGCCGTCTCCTGTGTGCCCGGCGCGCTGGCTTCCGCTGTCCTGGGTTTTGTGGCGACCGCGGTCTCCGCCAGCGCCTCGATCCGGTCTTGAGCGCTGCTCAACTCATCCAGCATGGACATGTTGGCGGCTTTGAGCAGATGGATCTCGTCTTCAAAGAGCTTGCGTTCTTCAGCGCGCGCGACTGAGGCGTGCACCTGACCGCCGATCAGGAACACCAGAGCGCCCATCATCCAGGCGAGCTCAGCGGACATCAGACCAAAACGGTCAAACGCCAGAGCCGCGACGATGGCGACCATCGCATAGGTTAGGATCACCAATATGTCGCTTGCGCGCGGCATTCTCGCTCCTGAATGTCGCTGTTTGGCCCCAAACGAACCAAGTCCAACGAATCACACTCATTTCGGCGATCATAAAGTGCGTTAACCGGACTTGTCAGAACGTTAACGCTGTGAGGCGTGGACAAACGGAAAAAACAAAGGCGCGCCCGCACATGCGGACGCGCCTTGTCGTTAATCGCGGTGTCCCGCCTCGCCGGTTACGAGGTGTGCGGGGCGATCTTGATTTCCACGCGGCGGTTCGCAGCGCGGCCAGAGTCAGTATCGTTGGATGCGATCGGCTGGCTTTCGCCCATGCCGGCCACATAAAGACGGTCGCGCATGACGCCGCGTGCGATCAGTTCCGACGCCACAGAGCTGGCGCGGCGCTCGGACAGCGCCTGATTGTAGCCGGCGTCGCCGACGCTGTCGGCATGACCGATCACGTCCACATAGGTCGCCGGATAGGTCATCAGCACGTCCGCCACATCATTGAGCACAGGGCCGAAACGACCGCTGATCTGGGCGGAGTTGGTGGCGAAGGTCACATCGCCCGGCATCACCAGGTACAGGTCGTTGCCCACACGGCGCACGGTCACGCCCGAACCGCGCAGACGCTCGCGGAAGGCGTTTTCCTGGCGATCCATGTAATTGCCGATGCCGCCGCCTGCGAGGGCGCCGACGCCCGCGCCGATCAGCGCATTGCGGCGGTCATCACCGCCCGCCAGCGTACCCAGCAGCGCGCCAGCAGCCGCGCCGGCCAGAATGCCGGTGCCCGTCCGGTTCTGCGTGACATTGCCATACTGGTCAGTGGTGGTGCAGGCGGCCGCGAGGCCCAGCGCCATAACGGCTGCGATCAAAGAACGAAACATCATACTCTCTCCCGTAAACGTCCCCTAAAACGTAGAACTAACCTAGAAGTTCCCCGTCTAGATAGCCCCATCCTAGCCTATGTGCGCGACGCGCGCATGAATGCAGGCTGAACCGGCCGGAGACAGCGCTGAAATCCACGGCGAAAAATGTCGCTCGGCGCACTTGACGGGGTCACGCGCGCCTCTTACCTCCGCCTCTGTTAGCAGCCGCCCTCTGAGAGTGCTAACGCCCTCGAGGCGGCGAGAGCTAAACCAGATCTTCAGTGAGCTGACGCTCAAAAACGGAGTACCGGCAATGAAATTTCGTCCTCTGCAGGACCGCGTCGTCGTCAAACGCGTCGAGGAAGAATCCAAGACCGCTGGCGGCATCATCATCCCCGACACCGCCAAGGAAAAGCCGCAAGAAGCTGAAGTCGTGGCTGTGGGCCCCGGCGCCCGTGACGACAAGGGCGCGCTGATCGCCATGGACGTCAAGGTCGGCGACCGCGTGCTGTTCGGCAAATGGTCCGGCACCGAGATCACTCTGGAAGGTCAGGATCTGCTGATCATGAAAGAGTCCGACATTCTGGGCGTGGTCGGCTAATCGCCGCCTCACCGCTTTTCCGAACCACACACTCAAGATTGATAGGGACGAACAATGGCTGCCAAAGACGTTAAGTTCGGCGCTTCCGCCCGCGAAAAAATGCTCAAAGGCGTGGATACCCTCGCCGACGCCGTGAAAGTCACCCTGGGCCCGAAAGGCCGCAATGTGGTGATCGAAAAATCCTTCGGCGCTCCGCGCACCACCAAGGACGGCGTGTCCGTGGCGAAGGAAATCGAACTGGAAGACAAGTTCGAGAACATG
>TARA_R100000306_G_scaffold53419_1_pt1 | contig 12881 bp, 11 predicted proteins | sample TARA_R100000306 | Tara Oceans TARA_R100000306 (sample SAMEA2620824) | marine metagenome | biome: marine biome (ENVO:00000447); feature: mesopelagic zone (ENVO:00000213); material: "saline water (ENVO:00002010), including plankton (ENVO:xxxxxxxx)" | depth 1000 m | reverse complement strand
CCCAAATTATAGAAGGTTTTCGATACATGCTTCTGGATACGGGTAATTTTAGTTGGATAGGATTTTTCTATGTTTTAATTATTAGCATAGCGCTGTTTTTATTAGGTTTAGTGATTTTTAATAGAACGGAAAAATCATTTATTGATACAGTTTAGTTTTTAGTCGGTAGTCGTTAGTGACTGAATTTTGGTAAATTTGGAAATAATGGAAGAAGGTTCACATTTTAAATTTGAAGACCTCAAGGTTTATCAAAAAGCGCTGGATTTTGTGGATTTGGTGTATGTTACTACACAATCATTTCCTAAAAACGAGTTGTATAATTTAACTTCCCAATTTAAAAGAGCAGCAGTCTCCATAGCCTTAAATATAGCAGAAGGCCAAGGAGATAGCAATGCACAGTTCAATAGGTTTTTACAAATTGCAATGGATTCTGTAAAGGAATGTGTAGTTTGTTCTACAATAGCCGCAAGACAAAATTACATTACAAGAAATCAGGATGTAAATATTAGAACCAAACTCGCCGAACTATCAAAAATGATCTATAGTTTACAGAAATATCTAAAAAAATAAATGTTTTCGCCTGTAAACGATAGGGTATGATATTGCAGTTTAGTAGATTTGAATTTGTATTATCAAAAAAAGAGAATAATTTCTAATGTTGAGTCTTGTTTGGATGTAGCAATGAATTAAAAATTCCCCCCACAACCAACAAAAGACTAAAGACTAAAGACTAAAGACTACCGACTACAGCCTAAAGACTACAGACTAATGACTATATTAAAAGCCGAAAATATAAGTAAACAGTACCGTCTTGGTAATGTGGGTACCGGAACGCTTTCACACGATCTTAACCGTTTTTGGCATAAATTACGAGGAAAAGAGGATCCTTATTTAAAAGTAGGAGCGGTGAACGACCGGAGCAGTAAGGCCAAGGAAGAATACGTATGGGCTTTACGCGATATCAATTTTGAAGTGCAGGAAGGAGAAGTACTCGGTATTATCGGTAAAAATGGGGCGGGGAAATCTACTTTGCTTAAAATTCTTTCAAGAGTTACGAGCCCTACTACGGGCGTAATTAAAACTAAAGGACGAATAGCCAGTTTACTGGAAGTGGGGACGGGTTTTCATCCCGAGCTTACGGGACGGGAAAATATTTATTTAAACGGAGCCATTCTGGGAATGACACGCGCAGAAATAACCGCCAAACTCGATGAAATTGTGGAATTTTCGGGTTGCGAAATGTATATAGATACCCCAACAAAGCGTTATAGCAGTGGGATGACCGTGCGTTTGGCCTTTGCCGTTGCCGCGCATTTGGAGCCGGATATTTTGGTGGTTGATGAGGTACTGGCCGTTGGGGATGCTGAGTTTCAGAAGAAGGCAATTGGCAAAATGCAGGATATTTCAAAAGGCGATGGGCGGACTGTATTATTTGTAAGCCATAATATGGCGGCGGTTAAGAACTTGTGTACGCGAACGATTGTTTTGGAATATGGAAAGGTGGTTTATGGGGGAACGGCGGAGGAATGCGTAGATTATTATTTGAAAAAGAACGTAGACACCTCTCATATCGATATTGCACTTGGTCAAAGAAAGGATAGAATTGGAGGGAAGGATTTTAGGTATATAAATGTTAAGTTGCTGAACAATAAGGATCAAGAAATAGACAATTGTATTTCCGGGGAATATCTTAAAATCCAGATTTTTTATAAGTCAAAAAGGAATTTTGATGCCAATAGATTTATTTTTGGTTTTACCATTTTAGATTCGCAAGAAAACCTGATTACAGGGCTGTCTTCTGTTGAAACCGGTCTTAGAATAGAAAAGATTGAGGCTACTGGTATTATTACTTGGGAAATTCCAAAATTGTTGTTGCGTGCAGATCAATATTTTTTAAGACTTTTTGCAAGCTATGAAACTGCCGAGCCAAAAAATTTTTTGGATGTAATTGAAAACGCTATTGAAATAAATGTATTGCCTGGGGATTTTTGGGACAAGGCTATCGTGAACAGGAGGGGAACAGATATGATCCTGCCCTCAACAATTTATTGAATGAAACAATGATAGGTTTATTAGGCTCCATTTCAAAAAACAGTTCTCTTGATTTTAAAGAGTACGATTATTTTGGCAATCGTGCTTTTCTAGAAAATGAGTATAAGCATCATTCATTCTCAATTAAAAGAAAGCTTAATTCAAAATTTAGTAATGATAAATTGTTCAATGAATTGGATGATGTATTTTTTGCTGTAGATGGAACGATCTTTAATTTAAAACAACTTCGGGATTCTTATGCAAAAAAAAGCACATTGGAATTATTTCGCTTTCTCTTTGCTAAATTAGGCAGAGATTTCATCAAAAAATTTAAAGGGGATTTTTCATTGGTGGTTTACGATAAAAAAAACGGGGAATTGACAGTTTATACAGACATCAATACAACCAAACCCATTTATTATTATGAAGACGTTGCTACAAATGAATTTTATTTTGCATCAAATAGCTATAATTTATATCAGATTCTTGCGGATAGAGGGATTACATTTACCGTAAATAAGTTTGCTTTTTACAGTGTGGCAAGTTTTGGTTATGTTTTCGGGGATTGGCATTTTACAAATGAAATAAAAAAACTGCGGGGAGGCACTTATGTTACTTTTAAAAATAAAGCTGTGGTACATAAATACTGGGAACTTTCATCTTTTCCGCAACTACAATTATCTGATAATGAATATCTAAGACAGATTCAAGAAAGATTTACAGCCGCCGTTACTCTGCAATACCAAAAAGATGAAGAATATGGTTACAGGCATCTTTCCACCCTTAGCGGAGGCTTGGATTCCAGAATGACCACTATTGTGGGCAAAGAAATTGGGTTTAAAAATATTGATACTATTACTTTTTCATCTGCGGGATATTGGGACGAGATTATAGCCAAGGATATTAGCCACAGCTATCATTTAAAAAATTGTACTTATAGGTTATTTGATGGCAAGCATTTGGAAAAATACGACTATTCATTGTACTTAAATGGCGGAATGTTAAGTTATTACGTTGCCAGCCAAATGCACGATCTTTATTCAACAATTGATTTTGAGACCTATGGATTGTTGCATACCGGACAGGTGGGCGATGCCATTATAGGATCTACCCTGCACAAATACCCTAACCATTTCAAATTTGGTTACGCAAGCCCGCATTATAAGGAACATTATGTTCCAAAATTGGAAAAAGCCATTATGGAAGAGTTTGATAAAAATGATTCCTTGGAAATTTCCAAATTTAAAAACCACGTGGAAAACTTTACGATGCAGGGAATCCAATATGTATATCCATTTACTGAGTCATCTTCGCCTTTTCTGGATAAGGATGTTTTAGGGTTTTGCCTTAGAATACCATTACCATACAGGAACAATCACAATCTGTATTATAAATGGATTCAAAGATACTATCCGAAGGCAGGAACATTTTTTTACGAAAAGACCAAAAAGCGCACCTTACAATTTGGGAACAAGTATGTAAATAAAGCCTACAATGAATTTTTTAAAGCTTATTTAAGGACTAAGGGGCTCAAGGATAAGAATAATGCACTTCTCAATTTTCAGGATTGGGGAAAATCTTCTGCTTTGGGAAATAGAATCAATGAAGTATTCAACGCGCATATTGAGAATATTACAAGTGATGATTTAAGGGACGATTTAAAAAAACAATTCAATACCACAAATTTTGGTCATAAATTAAAGGCCCTTCATGCCGTTTTGATTTATAATATGTATTTTCCCAAAAAATGAAAGAGACAGACTACAGAAACTTAATACTTTCAAATAAAAACGTGGATACCTATTTTCCCTTATACCAAAAAGTGAAAGTAGTGGAATATGTTTCTGAAAAATACTTTTATGGTAATTTGCTGGATGTGGGCTGCGGCCGAATGCCATACAAGCCCCTTATACTTGAAAAAAGCAAAATCTCTAAGTATGATGGGGTGGATATTGAGAATGAAATATATCAAAAGGAAATAAAACCAGATTTTTTTTGGGACGGAAAAATACTGCCTTTTGAAAGTGGAACCTACCAATGTGCACAGCTTATTGAGGTTTTGGAACACGTTCCAGAGCCCAAAAATGTTTTAGGGGAAATAAGAAAAGTCCTTGTTAATGACGGAATCCTGTTAATTACCGTACCTTTTCTGTGGAATTTGCACGACGTTCCTTATGACGAATACAGATATACACCTTTCGCATTAAATAGAATTTTGCAAGAAGCCGGATATGAAGTGATTGAGATGGAGGCTTTTGGAGGTTGGCATGCAAGTATGGCTGCAATGTTGGCATTGTATGCAAGACGGGGAATTTTTGGCAGAAAAAGAAAGATTATAACTGTACTGCTTATGCCCATTATAAAATATCTTTATAAAAAAGATACACGTGTAAATAAAAGTAAATTTACCAATGGTATGATGATAACTGGTCTTTGGTGTATTGCACGGGCCAAGAAATAAATTAAAATATTGATTTTGGAAAGAATAAATGTTACAAAAACCTTTTTGCCCCCACAGGAAGAATACAATTCCATATTGGCTCTTGCGTGGCAATCTGGCTGGATAACTAATCGTGGTGCCTTGGTCCAAGAATTGGAAGCTAAGCTAAAACACTTTTTGAAAGTTCCAAATATAATAGCGATGACCAATGGCACCATACCCTTACAAATTGCGATAAAGGCGTTGGGATTGACTGGGGAAATAATTACAACCCCTTTTAGCTATGTAGCTACAACTTCCAGCATTGTTTGGGAAGGTTGTACACCTATTTTTGTTGACATACATCCAGAATACCTAACCATAGACGAAGCCCAGATTGAAGCTGCCATTACCCCAAAGACCACAGCCATCCTGGCCACACACGTTTTTGGCAACCCTTGTGATGTAGATGCCATTGAACGGATAGCTACCAAACACAATCTAAAGGTAATTTATGATGCGGCCCACGCCTTTGGGGTAACCTATAAAGGAAAGAGCATTTTTGCTTATGGTAATGTAAGCACCTGTAGTTTCCACGCTACCAAATTGTTCCACACGGGCGAAGGGGGTGCCGTATTCTGTAATGATGGCTCCCTGTTCAACAAATTGTACTACCATCACAATTTTGGGCATAACGGCCCAGAAGATTTTTATGGTTTGGGAATAAATGCTAAGATGAGCGAACTGCAGGCAGCTATGGGGCTCGCCGTTTTTCCTTATTTTGGGGAAATTGTAAGGTCAAGGCAGGAAACTGTTGATTACTATTCACAACAAATCAAGAACAAAAAAATAAGAACCTTTACACTTCGGCAGCAAACAGAATGGAACTACAGTTATTATCCAATAATTTTTGAAAATGAAGAGACTCTTTTAAAAGTGCAACGTGCATTGAACGACGCAGAAATCTTTCCAAGACGTTATTTTTATCCTAATCTTGCTACCTTGCCGTATGTAACGAAAACCGATTGTCCTGTTTCAACAAAAATAAGCAGTAGTATTTTGTGCCTACCGCTTTATCATAATTGCCATAAACATGGCTTACAGCGCATTTTGGAAATAATAAATCAAAATATATAGTATGTTAGTGACAGGTGCAATGGGTATGGCCCAAGAGGTATTGGAAGTGTTGGTTAATGAACAAGGGTATAATGAAAATAACCTATGTTTTTTTGATAATGTAAATCCCGATAGTTATGCCTTGTACAATAGGTTCAAAATACTAAAAACCTTTGAGCAGGCTGCCGATTATTTCAAAACGAAAGACGTACAGTTTACCTTAGGGCTTGGCCATCCAAAATTACGGGAGATGATGGCTACCAAATTTGCCGATTTAGGAGGAAGATTGGTTTCGGTAGTATCAAATAAAGCACACATAGGCTCTTTTGAAACCGTTGTGGCCGAGGGCTGTCAAATTATGCAAGGTGTAATAATCACAAACAATGTGCATTTGGGCAAGGGCGTATTGGTGAACCTAAACTCCACCATAAGCCACGATAGCGTAATAGGTGATTTTACCGAAATTGCCTGCAATGTTACTATACCAGGACGCTGTAAAATTGGCAATCGAGTGTTTATAGGCAGTAATGCAACAATAAACCCAGATATTACCATTGGTGATAATGTTATTATTGGTGCAGGTGCGGTAGTTCTAAAAAATATTCCAGCTAATTCTACAGTTGCTGGTAATCCTGCAAAACCATTAACTAAGTAAAAGATGCAAAATTTAATTTCAGGATTGCATATTTTTAATGATGACAAATTTATTGATACTGCTATTGCTCTTTTTGAGGAACTTGAATCCAATCAAGAATACTATGTAATAGTTCCAAATAGTGAATATGTTTTTAAGCACGTAAAATCCCCAAAGGCAAAAAAAATTGTATTGGACTCAACGAAGAGCTTTGAATCTTTCACTAGCTTTATTAATAAAAGTGATTACAGCGTAGTCTATTTTCACGCTTTGGATAGAACCAAGAGAAAGCTTTTAAAGAATTTATCACATAAATTAGTGCTTGTCTGGTTTATTTGGGGATATGATTTATATAACGCTTGGCCCGTTTTACAGGAAAAAATCTATCTGATGAATACTTTAAGGTATATCAATAGGAATAGAAATAATAAAGTTAAGGTTAAAAACAAGCTTAAAAAATCATACCTAAGCTATAGGTTGTTTCTTTATCTCTACCATAATAAATATGGGTTCTTTACAAGGAAAATTTATGCCCTCTTGGCAAATACCCATAAAACGTACTATGAGGCGGTTAAAAAAATCTCCATTGTGGTACCCGTTGTAGAAGATGAAATGAAGTGGATAGATAAAATGAAATTGCCTGCAAAATTTGCCCCCTTTAGATATGTATATTTGGAACAATTATTAGGCTTTGAATATAAAAATCAAAAAAATGTTGATGGAGGGAATATTCTTGTCGGAAATTCAGCAGCTCCCTCATCAAACCACATTGAGACATTCCAGGCACTTTCCCAGCTCAATCTTAACAATAGAAAAATATATGTCCCACTTAGTTATGGAGGCAATACGGAATATAAAAACCTTGTAATTGAAAAGGGCAAGAAATTATTAGGGGGTAATTTTCATCCTTTGGTCCATTTTATGCCAATAGAGGAATACACAAATATCATATCAAGTTGCGGGATATTGATTTTTAACCATATTCGTCAGCAAGGCGTAGGTAACATTGTAGCAATGGGCTATTTGGGGGCAAAAATATACCTGCATAAAAAAAGTCCGGTGTATTCTTATTTTAAGAATATCGGTCTAACATTATTTTCTATGGATCAATTGACACAAAAGTCCTTGGATGTGTCATTGTCCAATTTACAAAAAGAGAAAAATAAAATAGTTCTTGAACGTCAATATGGTTTTTCCGAAGTAGTTTCAAAGGTTAGGAAACTTGAAGAAATGGTAGATCAAGAAGTAAAGAAAAATGAAAAACAATAATTTTCCCCTTGTATCTATTATCATCCCCACTTACAACCGCGCCCACTTACTTGGGGAAACGTTGGATAGCATTGTGGCACAGACCTACCAAAACTGGGAATGTATTGTGGTGGATGACGGCAGTACGGACGGTACGGAAATGGTAATGGCAACCTATTGTGCCAAAGACTCACGGTTCCAGTTCCACTACCGTCCCGTCCATAGGCCCCAGGGGGGCAATGCCGCGCGCAATTATGGTTTTGAAGTAAGCAAGGGGGAATATATCCAGTGGTTTGATAGCGATGATCTGATGGTAGCCAACTTTCTTGAAATCAAGTTGCTTTCATTATTGGAAAATCCGGATCTGCAATTTGTTGTTAGTCGGACGGTGGATTATGTTGGGGATAGTACTGTAGAAATACTAAAATATAATGGAAACATTTTCAAGGAATTAAGCCTTAAAAATTATATAAAGGGTGATGTGTACTGGATGACCCCAGATTTTATGGCTTACAAAAAATATATTGGAAAAATCCGTTTTAATGAAAAATTGCTTTCAGGTCAGGAAACCAATTTCTTTTTGGTCTTATTGGGCTCTCACAATTTAAAAGGATTTTATATAAATGAAACACTTACCTTACGTAGAATACATCAAACATCAATACAGCAACTATTGCAGAAGGATAAGAAGAAAGCGACAAAGACTAAGTTTCTTTCTTTGTCCACAGCATATTATACTGTTCATACTAAAATATCCAAGGAAAACAATTTACTTTTTCTCAATGATTTAATAATGGTGTTTTTTGGATTGAAAAAAAAAAATATCACGGTTGGAAATTTTATTAAATTATGTTATTACGTCTGCAAGTATAAAAGTATATTGAAAGGAATGGCTTTCTTTGTTTCTGTATTTTTGAACAGTACATTTGAAAAGGGGTATTTTTTGGTAAATTATGCCCGTTCATAGATTATGACAGTTTCTGTTATTATTCCATATTACAATCGCCCAGATAAGCTAAAAAGGTGTCTTGAATCCATTTTTGCGCAATCATTTAAAGATTATGAGGTAATAGTTGTAGATGATTTTTCTAATCAATCGCCAGAATTTAAACATCCAGAATTTATTTATATACGGAACCATGAAAATATTGGTGCGGGAGCATCCCGTAACAGAGGTTTGGAGATTGCAAGAGGCAGGTATATCTGTTTTTTGGATTCAGATGATTATTGGCATCCAGATTTTTTGGAAACACTTGTTGGTAAAATCAGTTTACAAAAGGAATTATCAATGGTGTATGCCAACGGTCTAATAATAAACGAAAATGAAGAAGTAGTTAAGATACGGCGCAATGCGGTAAAAAATGTAACATCCATTGTGCCGCATATATTAATGCACGGAAGACCCTGGGGAACAGGTGGGTGTATGTGGGATCGAAAAACAATCGGAAATTCCAGATGGATCAATGCCCGTACTTGGGAAGATTATGCGTTCGATATTGATATTGCCATAAAGAGCAATAAGGTAGCCTCAGTTGAAAAAAAGTTGATATACTACGATGGCACGGGGCACGATAGACTTTCAAATCAAGATGAGGGAAAATCGCTAAATGGCAAAAGGCAATCTCTTATTTATATATCCCATACATTGTTTTCATCGCAATTCAGGAACGATTTCAAAACCAAATCAGCCATTTCCATTCAATTATTGAATACTATTATGGCTTATATAATGTATGAAGGTTATAGATCTAATGCCCGTAAGGCCATTGTGGGTCAATTTGTAAAATGGAATGGGAGATTATTAGGTTATTATGTGGCGTTACTTTCCCATAGTCCATCGTATATTGCACTTATGTTGTTAAGAAGGCTTCGTAATGGTTTCCAAAGAGGCATAAAATGAAAATCGCCCTAGTCCTTACCGTAAAAAACGAAAAACGCTTGTTGCGAAACAATCTGCTGTATCATAATGCAATAGGAGTAGACCGAATATTTGTATATTTTGACAATACTAAGGACTATGGAAAAGAATCCATTTCAGATCTTGAATTTGTTACCATTAATGATTCGGTGTCTGCTAAAAAATATGGGCATTTGAACTATTTGGGAAAATTTACTTCCCAAGCAAGAGAGCACCATACCGCACGCCAATGTTTAAATACTTTTGATGCCCAACAACTATGTAAAAAGGAAGGGATTGATTGGCTGATTTCCTTGGATGCGGACGAATTGATATGTACCCATTTTATAAAACCTTCCAATTTGAAGTCATTTTTTAAGGGAATAGCTAAAAATGTTGAGGTAGTGAATTTTAACACACTTGAAGTCCTTCAGCGAAGAGAAAGCTATGGAAATGTTTTTTTGGAAGAAACGCTTTTCAAACAAAACCGGAAGCTGAAGAATGGTCGTCCTATTTATAAAAAGTTGTTTAACCCTTTTACAGAAACCTCGACAAAATTTTCGTGGTGGTATGGGCAGCATTTGGGTAAAGGAGCGATACGAATTGGTAGAGATATAATTCCACACAATGTACATAGATTTAAAAGAGTGGACGGTAGCAAAACGGAAACTGTAAATAAGGGCAATATTCTGCATTATCACGCTTATGATGCTGCCGATTTTATAAAAAAATTCACCAATTTTCGCAACCGACCCAATACGTTCTTATCGGGTAACAAGGTGGAAAGTATAAAACTTTTGTTGCGCGATATTGTCAATACTTCTGGGATGGATGCTGCAGAACTTAAAAAGTATTTTAAAGAAAATCTTCTTTTTATAGAAGCGGAAGTACAGGATTTGAAAAAAGAAAAGACTTATTTTCTATTTAAAAAATTGCCTTCCCCAATAACTGAAATATTTTCCGTTCAAGAAGTCTTCAAAAACATAATCTCTATAAAGTGAAAGAATCCTGGACGATAGTTCTTTTTGATGGTAGCCTAAAAACCACGCCATTCATAAACAGATTGGCAGAAGGACTGGCAAAAAAGCACACTGTTTATATTATTGGCTTCAATGACAGTTTGAAACAAAGAGTAAAAAGAGTGGAATATATGGCTTTGGGTACTACACAAAATGCTTTTAATTTGCTATACCATTCCTTAAAAATTGCACTAATGGCTGTTTTCAAATGGGGTGATTTCAATCATTTTTTTAGAACATTGAAATATATCGTTACTAAAAATACAGAAAGATTAAAACAGGAAAATTTCAATAAGGCACTTCAATTGATTGCTCCAGATATACTGCATATTCAGTGGCCTTCTCTTTTGGGGTTGTGCGCAGATGCGATTGCAAACCCAAAAATAAAGACTGTTTTGAGCCAAAGGGGGTTTCAAAGCAATGTTCGGCCTTTTGTGGATGCTGAAAATTTTTCGGAATTACAGCATTATTATCCAAAAATAGATGGCTTTCATTCGGTTTCAAAAGAAATTTCAAAGGTTGGCTATAAAATTTTTCATTCGCCAAATAAAATTGATAAAGTTGTTTCTTCCGGTTTTGATTTTGAAAAACTGCCGTTTAATTTTAATTATATGAAAAACCAAAACTTAAAATTGCTTTCAATCGGGAGACCACACTGGGTAAAAGGGTATGAATATGCTTTACTGGCCTGTGCTATTTTAAAGGAGAAAAATATCGGTTTTGAATATACTGTCGTGGGGGGGGAAGGAAATGAGGAGCTGCAGTTTTTGGTTGATGATTTAGGAATAAAGGAATCCGTTCGGTTTACGGGAAGGATTTCCCAAGAAAAAGTTTATGAAATCATGAGACAAAGCGATTTACTACTTTTGCCATCGGTAATAGAAGGCTTGCCAAACATTGCCGTGGAGGCTATGGCCGTGGGTCTTCCGGTTATTTCAACAAAATGTGGCGGAGTGGAGGAATTGATTGTTGACAATGAAACGGGTTGGTTGGTTACTGTCCGAAGCCCGGAAGCAATCGCCAAAGCAATTATTTCCTTTTTATTGCTTTCTGAAGAAGGACTCGAAGAAATTCGTAAATCAGCTCGTAAAACTGTAGAAGCTAAACATGATGAGGCTCAAATGGTTGGTGAGATGGAGGATTTGTATTTTGAAGTTCTTTCCTTAAATGGGCGATAAGGTTTTTACCACAAAGACACAGAGGGCACAGAGGGCTTTGTAAACTCTGTGTCTCTTTGGTTAAACTTTTAAAGGATAAGCGTTCAACGTACAAACCCTTAATTTTCTATATTTACCACACCAAAATACGTTCCCCGAGCAGTGACTACAATCAATACGCCCATAATTCCATCACATCAACAGTTTGCCGAAGTCCATGCACCCCATGAACTCGACAAAAAAGCCATCTGCATCTTTGCCGCCACCGGGTTCTTTTTGGATTCTGATACCTATTGGAAAAACAAAAAAGTATTGCCTGCCGCTTACGATAATAAATTGGATGATAACGGTTTCTTAATTGAAAGCAAACCTTGGTTCCAATGGCATTACAGTCCGCGGGATATCAGTTTCGAAGCGGCATTGGAAGAATTTACTGCGCTTTTTGAGCAAATTATTTCGGAACAACATACAGATTCAAATGTAATCCTACCCCTTTCGGGCGGATTGGACAGCCGCACCCAAGCAGTTGCGATAGCAAAACTTAAGAAACCTGTTACATCGTATAGTTACTCATTTAAAGGTGGTTTTTCAGAAAGTGGAATTGGGAGGAAAATCGCGAAGGTATGTGGTTTTGTCTTTAAGGAGTTTACTATAGAACTAGGGTATCTCTGGCCAAAACTGGAAGAACTGGCTTCCATAAACCAATGTTATTCAGATTTTACCCATCCCCGGCAAATGGCGGTTTTGGAAGAATTCAAAAAAATGGAAGGAGGGTTTTCCCTGGGGCATTGGGGCGATGTCTTGTTTGACCGGGGAGCTCCCGAAGGGACGAAAGAAGAAGATCTGTTGGATATTATTATCAAGAAAATTGTCAAAAAAGGCGGGATGGAACTCGCCACCGCCCTGTGGCAGGAGTGGGAGTTGGAAGGTAATTTTGAGAGTTATTTACGGGAACGACTTACAGGGTTACTGAATAATATTAAGATAGAAAACCCAAGTGCAAAACTACGCGCTTTTAAGAGTATGTATTGGGCTCCCCGATGGACCTCAGTCAACCTTTCCGTCTTTGAGGTGGCACACCCTATAAACTTACCCTATTATGACGATAGGATGTGCAAATTTATCTGTACCGTTCCGGAGGAATATCTGGCAGATAGGAAGCTACAAATAGCTTATATTAAACAACAAAATCCGGCTTTGGCCAAGATTACGTGGCAAGATCATAGGCCCTATAATTTATATACATTTGAAAGGAACAAATCCCCGCACAATCTGCCATACAGAATTGGCAATAAATTGAAACGGGAGGTGAGAGGTAAAATGGGCAAACCTTATATACAGCGCAATTGGGAACTGCAAT
>TARA_R100000306_G_scaffold61532_1_pt1 | contig 12927 bp, 9 predicted proteins | sample TARA_R100000306 | Tara Oceans TARA_R100000306 (sample SAMEA2620824) | marine metagenome | biome: marine biome (ENVO:00000447); feature: mesopelagic zone (ENVO:00000213); material: "saline water (ENVO:00002010), including plankton (ENVO:xxxxxxxx)" | depth 1000 m | reverse complement strand
TCTCGCCGATCCCGCAGGCGGCGCGCTCTATTCGTGGTTCACCCAGGGCGAACTCAAATCAGAGGGCGGCTCGATCACCGAAGGCATCGGCGTGGGCCGGATCACGGGTCAGCTTGAAGGCCTTGAGGTCGATCACGCCTATCGTATCGAGGATGCTGACTTCCTGCCGATCCTGTTTGATCTCATTCAGACCGAGGGCTTGTCGCTGGGCGGGTCCGCCGGGGTGAATATCGCGGGCGCGATCTCCCTCGCGAAAGACCTTGGACCGGGCAAGACCATTGTCACCCTCTTGTGTGATTCCGGCGCCCGCTACGCCGGCAAACTCTTCAATCCTGAATTCCTGCGCGCCCGCGGGCTGCCAGTTCCGCCCTGGACGGAACCGGACGCTGCTGCGGGCCTGAGCGCCTGAAGGAGACCGATATGCTTGATGTCACCCAAGACGCGGACGTGATCGACCAAGGCGCATTCTTCGCTTGCAAGGTCACTGAGGTGGAGCATTTCACCGATGACCTGTTCCGCTTTCGCACGGCGCGGCCTTCGACCCTGAGGTTTCGGCCGGGCGAGTTTCTGATGATTGGTCTGGAAGGCGAAAAGAAACCTGTTCTGCGCGCCTATTCCGTGGCGAGCCCGAGCTGGGACGACACTTTGGAGTTTTACTCCATCAAGGTGGAGAACGGCGCCCTGACCTCGCGCTTGCGCCATATCCGGCCCGGCGACCGGGTGCTGGTCGGTCGCAAGCCCACCGGCACGCTGGTCACCGATGCGCTCAAGCCTGGCAAGCGCCTGTACATGCTGTCGACCGGCACCGGGGCTGCGCCGTTCGCAAGCCTGATCCGCGAGCCGGGCGTCTATGAGCAGTTTGACGAGGTGGTTTTCACCCATACCTGCCGCACCAGCCCGGAGCTGACTTATTCGCGCGGTCTTGTGGAAGCGCTGCAGACCGATCCTTTAGTGGGGGAGGCCGCAGCAGGCCGCCTTGTCTATTTTGACAGCGTCACCCGCGAGGACGGGCCACGACAGGGCCGCATAACCTCCTTGATCGAGACCGGCGCGCTCTTTGAGATGATCGACCGTCCCGCCCTTAACCCCGAAACCGACCGGGTGATGATCTGCGGCTCCATGGCGATGCTGGGCGAGCTGAAAGCCATGCTCGAAGCCCGCGGCTTTGAGGAAGGGTCGAACGCCAAACCGGGCGATTTCGTGGTCGAAAAAGCCTTCGCCGGCGAGGGCGTCTAGGCGCCTTATGCCCTCACAGCGACCGGGATATGGACGCTTGGGGCGGCTTGGGGCATGGTCGCGGCAGGAATCAGTCGTCTTTTCTGGCGGCTGATCATCTCTGCGTGACCTGACAGCCTTGGCCGTCCGATCTTCATTGCGCCGCAGACGATGAAGTACATAACGCCGTTCGCGCGCCCTAGGCGTCCCGCGACGGGGAGGGAGACTGCAGGCATGACCTCGCCTGTGATCGTCACCGGCGCCGCCGGTTTCATCGGCATGCATACAGCGGAGCGTTTGCTGGCGCGTGGTGAAACCGTTATCGGCATTGACGGATTTAACGCCTATTACGACCCGGACCTGAAAGAGGCGCGCGCCGCGCGGCTGTGCGCGCACACGGGTTTTGAACTGGTGCGCGCCGATATCGCCGACCATGAAGCGCTCAATGCGCTTGTGGCGCGCTCCGGCGCGAAACGGATCGTGCATCTGGCCGCTCAGGCTGGAGTCCGCTACTCCATCGAAAATCCCTTCGCCTATGAGCGCTCAAACCTTGCCGGGCACCTGTCTGTGCTGGAGGCGGCACGTCATAACGCGGTCGAGCATCTGGTGTACGCCTCATCCAGCTCGGTCTATGGCGACCGCCCCCTTACGGGCGAAGGCTTCAAGGAAAGCGATCCTACCGTCTCACCGGTTTCCCTATACGCCGCCACCAAACGCTCGTGCGAGCTGATCAGCCAGAGCTACGCCCATCTCTACGGCTTTCCGCAAACAGGATTGCGGTTTTTCACCGTCTATGGTCCGTGGGGCCGGCCGGACATGGCCTATTACAAATTCGCCGAGATGATCGCCCGCGGCGAACCGATCGAGGTTTATGGCCAGGGCCAGATGGCCCGCGACTTCACCTATATTGATGATATCATTGACGGTGTGATCGGCATGCTGGATGCGCCGCCCGACCGGGGCGCTCACGAGATTTACAATATTGGCGACAGCCAGCCCGTAGGCCTGATGGATATGATCGCCTCTCTGGAAGACGCTCTGGGGATGGAAGCGAAGAAAATCATGCGCCCCATGCAGCCGGGCGATGTGACGGCCACCTATGCCGACATCAGCCGGCTAAACGCCAAGATCGGCTATAAACCCAAGGTGATGCTCACCGAAGGGTTGCAGCGTTACGTGGCCTGGTGGCGATCTTATAAAGGCTGTCAGACCTAGTCTTGCTTGCTTTTTCGTCGATGATTTAGGACCTGTTAACACTTTGTTTACAACGCTGGTTGGGGCTTTGTTCAGCTTTTTCGGCTACCTTCGATAATCATGGAGGGACGTCATGCAGGCACACCGCAAGACTGAAGCACACGCAATACCCGCCCCGGCCCAGCCGTCGGAGAGCGCGGTTACAGGCGTTGTCCCTCCGTTTCCGACAGCCGATCCGGCTGCAGGCTACGCCATCCCCTCTCCGGCGCACGCCCTGCAGGAACGTCTGGAAACCGCGTTCGCCGAACCGGTGGTTGAAAACCGCTGGAGCCCAAGACGCACCCTCGCCTTTCTGGTGTTCACCTGCGGCGCCTTCTGGGGCGCTGTCGTCGGCGGCGCCATCCATCTGTTCGGCTAAGCGCTTGAAGAGGGTGACATGTGTCACCCTGCTCTTGTGACGGGCGTCACTGCAGACTTCTTTCCAGTCCTGGCACGGTACGGGTTCAACTGACCCAGGCTGTGAGGACTGATGACCGCTTCCCCTGATATCGATGCGCCTGTTTTGAAAGCGCACGCCCTGACCCGGCGTTTTGGCCGCAAGACCGCGCTTGACGGCATGAACATCAGCGTATCCGACGCTGGCGTTCTGGCGCTATTGGGACCGAACGGCGCCGGGAAGACCACGTTCGTGCAAACCGCGCTTGGCCTTGTCCCTCCCAGCTCCGGCGCTTTGCAGGTTTTCGGCGCCAAGCCGGGCAGCCGCGCCACCAAGACCCGTATCGGCGTGATGATGCAGGACACGGATCTGGCGCACACCTTGACGGGGCGTGAGTTGCTGGAGCTGTTCGCCAGCTATTATCCTGATGCTGCTGATCTGGACGCCCTGATCAAACAGTGCGCGCTGACGGACTTCATCAAGCGGCGCTACGGCCAGCTTTCAGGCGGCCAGAAACGGCGCATCCAGTTTGCGCTCTCTCTCGTCGGCAAGCCTGACCTGTTATTCCTGGACGAACCCACCACAGGCCTCGACACCGAAGCGCGCCGCGCCCTGTGGGCCGTCGTGCGCGACGTGGCCGCGAACGGAACCCTGGTGGTGCTGACCACCCATTATCTGGAAGAAGCGGACGCCTTGGCCGACCGGGTGGTCGTTTTGCAGAACGGACGCATCATCGCCGATGACACGGCGGACGGTCTGCGCACTCGCATGGGCGGTGCTGTGATCAGCTGCGTCACCAGCCTGTCTGATGAGGCGCTCAATGCATTACCTGGACTGATCGCGATGAACCGGGCTGGCCGCAAGGTCCGCCTTCAGGTCAGCGAGTCGGTCGCCTTTCTCAAAGCGCTGTTGAATGCGGATCCGGCGCTGAGCGATCTCAGCGTCGCGCAACCCACCCTGGAAGACGCCTTTGAAGCGCTGACGGGCCAATCTGACTCAGAGGGAGCCTGATCTGATGGCGAACGCATATATGGCTGAAATCAAGGCTGAAATCCTCAAACTGTCGCGTATGCCCGAGTTTGCGATCCCGACCCTCATCCTGCCCGTGATGTTCTTCACCCTGTTCGGCGTGATCATCCCGGGCAGCCGGGACAATGCCCCATATCTGCTGTCGACCTTCGGCGTATTTGCGGTGATGGGGCCGGCCTTGTTCGGATTTGGCGCAGGCGTGGCGCAAGAGCGCGAGCGCGGCTGGCTGACCCTGAAACGCGCCGTGCCGGCGCCAGCGGGCGCGCTGCTGGTGGCGAAAACCACGGCGACCATTCTGATCGCAAGCGTGTCGCTGGCTGCGATCTACGCCGTAGCGGCTTTCGCCGCCGATGTGGATCTGCCTCCCCTCGTCTGGCTCAGCCTGTTGCTGGTTCACGTGCTGTCCGCCATTCCGTTTGTCCTGATCGGATTGGCTTTGGGGTTCGTCTTCGGCGCCAACGCCGCGGTCGCCGTCGCCAACATCCTCTATCTGGGCATGGCTGTTCTGGGCGGGCTCTGGATGCCGGTCAGCGTTTTTCCACGCATCATGGCGCAAATCGCCCAATTCTTGCCGAGCTTTCATCTCGCTGAAATCGCGCTGTCCATCAGCGGAGCCGCTGGCGAAAAAGCGATGCTGGGCCACGTCCTCGCAACACTAGTCATCACCGCTCTCGCGGCGGGCCTGGCGCTTCTCGCCTGGGCGCGCCAACGCTAGAGGCTGGCTCTGAGCGGCGGAGCAGGGCAGGGTGAACCCTCGATCCGGCTCCGCCGCTCGCCGATAGGACACGCGTATATCATGGCGTCAGAACCGACCCGCAAATCCGATAGACTGTCCGCTAGCGCCGCGTCTCAGGGCGCCAGGCCCAAATGGACAGGCCGTGTGCGTGGCTTGTCTGAAAGCCCGACCTTCTATCTGATCTATCTGGCGTTTTACTTCACGCCCTGGTTTTTTCAGCTGCCGGGCCTGCGCGATGCGTTGATCGGCTTTGCGGCCGTGGGCAGCTTCATCCCCCTGTATCTTTACGCCAATGCCGGCGACCCGTATCGCAATGGCGTCAAACCCCACCGCATTCTGCTGGCCGCAGGCTACGCCTCCTTCCTGTCGCTGGCGCTGATCCCTGTGGTGGGGATGAGCGGCAACTTTCATATTTTCGCCGTCACCCTCCTGGCCGGATTAAGGCCGCAGAAAACCGCCCTTCTGGTCATGGCGGGAACGAGCGCCTTCTATCTGTGCGCCTCCTGGCTGCTGGATGTGACGCTTTTCGAGATGGTGCTGTCGCAATTCATCGCCGTGATGGCAGGCATGGCGACCCTGGCCGGGTATGAATCCGCTGCGCGGGTCTCCACCCGCGAGAGCAATCTGCGCATGGAGGCCGAACTGGCGGCGCTGCGTGAACGCGAGCGGATTGCACAGGATCTGCACGATCTGTTGGGTCACACGCTGACGACGATCGCCGTCAAATCGGAATTGGCCGCGCGTCTTCTTGATGCCGATGCAAGCCGGGCGAAAACCGAGATTATCGAGATCCGCGACGCCGCCCGCATCACCCTCAAGGATGTGCGCGCTGCGGTCGCGGGCATGCATGTCACGACCGTGCATCAAGAACTGGCGCGCGCCCGATCCGCGCTCGCCGCCGCCGAGATCAGGTTAAGCGTCGAGGGAGAGCCGCCAGAACTCGACCAGGCGGCGCATTCCTCACTGGGTCTGGCCTTGCGTGAGGCGATCACCAACATCATTCGCCATTCCGGCGCCCGGAGCGCCCGCATTCATTTTGCGCCCGAAGGCGCGCTGATCATCGAGGATGACGGCTGCGGCGGCGAGCTTCATGCCGGAACCGGTCTGGATGGCATGCGCCGGCGTATTGAATCCCTCGGAGGGGAGATGGAGATCGAAAGCCGGGAGTCCGGCGTTCGCGTCATTCTCAGTCTGCCCCCCGCCAAACCCGGCCAGGAGAGCCTGGAGCAAACCCCATGATTTCCATTGTCATCGCTGAAGACCAGTCGCTGCTGCGCGGCGCGCTGGCGGCCCTGCTGTCGCTCGAACCCGATATCGAGCTGCTAGCGCAGGCTCAGGACGGCGAAGAGGCCGTGCGCCTTGTGCAGGACCTCAAACCCGATGTTCTGGTCACCGACATTGAAATGCCCGGCCTGACCGGGATTGAAGCGTCAGAAGCCCTGCGTCAGGCGGGCAGCAGCACCCGTGTGCTGATCGTGACCACTTTCGCCCGCCCCGGCTATCTGCAACGCGCGCTGCAAGCGGGCGTTCTGGGCTATGTGCTGAAAGACGCGCCCAGCGAGGAATTGGCGGACGCCGTGCGCCGGGTGGCGCAGGGACAACGCGCAGTCGCCGCGGAGCTGGCGGAAAGCGCCTGGAGCGCGCCGGTCATGCTGACCGCACGTGAACGTGACATTCTGAAGCTGGTGGAGGAGGGCAAATCCAACAAGGAAATCGCCCGCACTCTCAGCCTGTCGCCCGGCACCGTGCGCAATTATCTTGCGGACGCGACCCAGAAGCTGGGAGCGGCCAACCGCATCGAGGCGTTTCAGATCGCCCGCGAAAACGGTTGGCTCTAATCTCTCAACAGTCCGGCTAGCCCTTGTCGACGGTCGCCGCGAGCTCACGCAATTGCGTCGAGCAGATCGCGACTTTCGACAGGGTCCAGCCGCCGGTGGCGGAGATTTCCTCCAGCGCCCGGTCGGCGCGCGCCACCATCAGCTTCTGAGACTCCGTCCAGGCGCCGACAACGTTCTCAGCCCAGTCCGCATCCGGCTTGCTCAGATCCTTGACCAGATCCGGCCGTTCCGCCTTGGCGTAAGCCATCATGCCCTCGCAGATCGCCTGCTGGCTGCCATACAGATCCTCGATCAGGCGACGCATGGCCAACCGGTCCCAGTGCAGATTGGAGGAAAGCTGATTGCCCGCCGCCCTGAGCTGATCAAACATGAAACGGGCGCCGACAGCGTGATAAAGCCGTCCCGCTGCAGCCAGCGGCCAGTCCACCGTTTTACCCAGATCAATCACGTCCGACGACGAGGTCAGCGGACGCAACCGCGCCACGTCACGGGCGATGTCTTCAGGCGCGCCAGCCTCCACATAGGTCTGGAATCGGGCGTCCAGAGCCTCGCAGTCAAACGGGCTGGCGATCTCGGTCACCAGGGGTTTCAGCGCGTCCACGCCAGGTTGATAGGCTGCGATCACATCCGCAATCGGCAACGCCTCCTGCCCCAAAGTCCGCCGCGACAGCCAGTACGTCTGGCGGCGTAACAGGCGGATCACCTCGTCATGAAGCGCGATCTGGACTTCGGCCGGGGCCTTGTTGTCGAGCGCATTGATCCGGTCGCTATAATCCTTGAAGCGGAAAATGCACCGGCCCGCCTCAAAGGCGCGGGCGATCGCGGCGATGTCCGCGCTGGTGCTTTCGATGGCGCGGTTCACAAAGGTCGGGCCGCCCAGATTGACCATATCGTTAGCCAGACGCGTGGCGATGATCTCGCGCTTGAGCCTGTGGCCCTGCATGGCGTCGGAGAATTTCTCCAGCTTGTCAGGGAAGTAGGTCACCAGGGAGCGATTGAAATGCGCGTCATCGGGCACGTCCGATTCCACCAGCGCATCAAACAGCGCGATCTTGGCGTAGCTGATCAGAACAGCGATTTCCGGTCGCGTCAGGCCCTGGCCCTGATCCTTGAGCTCGCGGATCTGGTCAGGGGCCGGCAAGCCTTCAACCTTCCGGTCCAGACGTCCAGCCTGCTCCAGTCGCTCCATCAAACGTTCATGGGCGTCGAGATCCTCGACCGCATGTTCCTTGGCGATGGTGATCGCCAGGGTCTGATCGTAATTATGCTCCAGCACATGGTCGGCGACCGTATCGGTCATCGACTCAAGCAATGTGTTTCGATCTTTGAGCTTCATTGAGCCCTCACGCATCATCGGATTGAGCAAAATCTTGATGTTGACCTCGTGGTCCGAGCTGTCGACGCCCGCTGAATTGTCAACAAAGTCGGCGTTCACACGACCGCCATTGCGGGCGTATTCAATCCGCGCCGCCTGTGTGACGCCCAGATTGGCGCCCTCGCCGATCACTTTGGTGTTGAGTTCGTTGGCGTCTATGCGCAGAGCGTCATTGGCCTTGTCGCCGACCTGATAGTTCTGCTCGCTTGACGCCTTGATGTAGGTGCCGATCCCGCCAAACCACATCAACTCCACATTCGCCTTGAGCAAGGCGCGGATCAGATTTGTGGCCGAGGCGGTATTGCCGGTCAGCCCGGTCAGTTCGCGGATCTCATCGCTGAGCTTGATCGACTTGGCCGAGCGCGGAAAGATTCCGCCCCCCTTGGAGATCAGGGACTTGTCATAGTCCTGCCAGCTTGACCGGCCCAGCTCGAACAGGCGCTTGCGCTCCTGCCAGGTCTTTTCAAGATCGTTCGGATTGGGGTCGATGAAGATATCGCGGTGATCGAACGCGGCCACCAGCCTGATCTGCCTGGACAGCAGCATACCGTTGCCGAACACGTCCCCCGACATGTCGCCCACGCCGATGACCGTGAAGGGTTCGTTCTGGATGTCCTTGCCCATTTCACGGAAATGGCGCTGAACGCTGACCCATCCGCCCCGTGCAGTGATGCCCATCTTCTTATGGTCATAGCCCGCCGAGCCGCCCGAGGCGAAGGCGTCGCCGAGCCAGAAATCATACTCGTCCTGCGCCACGCCATTGGCCATGTCGGAGAAGGTGGCCGTGCCCTTGTCGGCGGCGACGACCAGATACGGGTCCTCATCATCCCAACACACCACATTATCGGGCCGCTTCACGGCGTCATCGACAAGGTTGTCGGTGATATCGAGCAAGCCGCGCAGGAAGGTCTTGTACGCTTCCTGACCTTCCGCCAGCCAGGCATCGCGGTCGCTGCGGTCGGGCAATTGCTTGGGATAGAAGCCGCCCTTGGAGCCCACCGGGACAATGACCGCGTTCTTGACCTGCTGGGCCTTCACCAGACCCAGCACCTCGGTGCGGAAGTCCTCGCGGCGATCTGACCAGCGCAAGCCGCCGCGCGCAACCGGGCCGAAGCGGATATGCACGCCTTCAACGCGCGGGCTCCAGACGAAAATCTCGCGATAAGGCTTGGGGTCGGGCAGTTCGCGCACATCCCGGCTGGAAATCTTCATCGATATCCAGGGCTTGGCCTGGCCGTTTTCGTCAGTCTGGAAGAAATTGGTGCGCAAGACAGCTTCGATCAGGCGCAGCATCCGACGCAGCGCCCGGTCATGATCGAGACTCTCCACCCGCTCCAGAAGAATGCGGATGGCTTTGCTGACATCCTTGGCGTGGTTTTCCCGGCTCTCACCCCCAAAATCGAGGTCAGGGTTGAACTTGGTGTTCACCAGCTCCATCAGACCGCGCGCGATCTCGGAGTTTTCCGCCAGCGCTTCTTCCTGAATGGCCTGAGACGGATCAAGGCCAGTCTGCTGGCGATAGCGCGCCACTGTGCGCAGGAACGCCGCTTCACGCCAGCTCACCCCGATGCCCAGCACCAGCTTGTTGAAGCCGTCATCCTCGGTCTGTCCGCCGAGCACGGCCAGCAGCGCGTCTTCAAACGCCCCCGCATCCGTTTCGATCTTGTCAGCGTTCTCATCGCCCAGCGAGGCTTCAAATTCATGCACCCAGACGATGTCTTCGCCGGATTCAGAATGACGCCGAACTGAATAGCCCGCTTCCGCCAGCACGTGCAGGCCCAGATTTTCAAGCACCGGCATGACGCCCGACAGCGCCACCGGCTCCCCACAGCGATAGAGTTTCACCCGCAGCCGGTCATCGGCTTCGCCCTCAACGCGATAGGCGCGCGCAGCAGTCTGCCCGCGCGCAGTCACGTGCTCCATCCGGCCAATATCGGCCAGCGCCTCTTCGGGGCTGTAACGCTCGCGATAGCCGGCGGAATAGCCGTCCAGATACCGTGTCACCGCCCGGCGCAGATCCGCCTCGCCCGACGCACGCGCCACCTGGTGCAACTCGTCTTCCCAGGTCCGCGCCAGCGCGACGATCTCGCGGTCCAGCTCGGAGGGGTCAGGCTCGGGATGGTTGAACGGATCGAGCCCGATGATGAAGTGCACCCGCGCCAGAGGCGCGTCGCCAAATTGCGGGTAGAACGCCGACAGACGCCCGTTGAACGCCGCACGAATTTTCTCGCCCGCCAGCTCGCGGACTTTCGAATTATAACGGTCACGCGGCACGAACAGCAGGCAGGACACGAAGCGGTCAAACTGGTCGCGGCGCATGAAGAGCTTCGTGCGCGGGCGATCATGCAAGTGCAAAATGCCCAGCGAGATGTCCAGAAGGTCTTGCTCTTCAGTCTGGAACAGCTCGTCGCGAGGATAGTTCTCCACGATGTTCTGAAGCTTTTTCGCCGAGTGGGAGCCGGGCGCTTTTGCGGCCTTGTCGAGCACGCGGCGCACCTTGCGGCGGATCAGCGGCACTTCACGCGCCATCTGGTCATAGGCCTCGGCGGTGAACAGGCCCACAAAGCGGGTTTCGCCCACCACATTGCCATCCGCGTCATACCGTTTGACGCCGATATAATCCATGTAGACCCGGCGATGGACGCGGCTTTTCATGTTGGCCTTGGCCACGATCACAGGCGATGGCGCGCGCAAATACGCTTCAATCGCCGGAGACAGCATCATCGGTTCGGCGCTCTTGCGCAGCACCTTGCGCTCGGGATCGCGCAGCACGCCGCGGCCGGATTCCGACTTCACCTCGGGCTTGTGGGTCGCATCGTCGCTCTTGTCGAAATCAAACTGATAGGTGCGGCTGCCCAGAAAGGCGAAATGGTTGTCACGCAACCAGCGCAGGAAGGCGACGGCTTCTTCCTGTTCTTCCTTGGAGGCGGAGGTGTTGGCGTTGGTGAGGTGGTCGATCGCGTCGTCCATCTCCGCGCGCATGTCGTTCCAGTCCTCGACCGCATCGCGAACATCGTCGAGCGTGGCGCGCACGCCCGCTTCAAGGCGTTCGCGCACATCGTCGCTGAGCAGGTCGAGATGCACCTGGATCATGGATTCGTTCAGGCAACGACCGCCTGATTGCACCCGCTCGCCATCCTCGCCGCGGCGCACCTGAACCACGGGGTGGAACATGGCCATGACGTCCAAGCCCTGGCTGGCGATTTCGCCCATCACCGAATCCACCAGGAAAGGCCGATCCTGGCCAATCACTTCGAGAATGTCTCGATCCAGGCTGCGCCCGTCGGCGCCATGGGCCGTGCGCACGCGGATCAGGATCTTGTCCGCAGCGCGATCCGCGCCGTATCGCCAGAACTCTTCAGCCAGCGAAATGGCGTCCTGCTCGCTCACTCCGGCAAGGTCGTCAGCAAGCGCATCCCCCCAAAGCTGATCCAGGAAACTGTCTGAATCCGGCCCGTTTTCCCCAAACGCCGCTTCAAACCGGCTGCGTGCGACCTTTAAAAAGGCCTCTCTGTCATAAGCGTGCCTGACGCTGACCACGGCGTTCATAATGGAGGGCTCCTGAAACGGAATAAGGGTGGACGGTGGACCATGTTCATCGAAAAAGCATGAACATATGTTTCGCAGCCTACTCCCCGCTGCGCTGGGTTCAAGCGGTACTGAGCGGCTAGACCTGCAATCATGCCTGTGCTTGATTCCAGGCCAACAAAACAACAGATTTCCGTATCGGAGACGACCATGCCTCACGCTCTCATCACCGGCGCCAATCGCGGCCTGGGCCTTGAGCATGTCAGCCAACTTCTTAAGCGCGAATGGACCATCAGCGCCGCGGTGCGCGACCCCGAGAGCGCCGATGCGCTCAAGGCGCTCGACCCCGGCGACGGCCGACTGAACATCCTGGCCTATGACGCGAGCGATCTGAACGCCGCCAATGCGCTCAAGGAAAAAGTGACGGGGCCGATCGACATCCTGTTCGCCAACGCCGGCGTCATGGGACCGAAGGAACAAGCCTTCGGTGAAGCGGCCAATGACGGCTTTCTGGACACCTTCCGCGTGAACACCCTGGCGCCGCTGGCGCTGGCGGAAGCGTTCGCCGATCAGGTGGCGCAAAGCCAGCTCAAGGTGATCGCCCTGCAATCGAGCCGCATGGGCTCCATCGCCGACAATGACAGCGGCGGCCGGTACGCCTATCGCGCCTCCAAGGCGGCGCTGAACGCGGTTGGCAAATCGCTGAGCATCGATCTCAAGGACAAGGGTGTCGTCGTGCTGACCCTGCATCCGGGCTGGGTGCGCACCGATATGGGCGGGCCGAACGGCCTTTTGACCCCCAGCGAAGCTGTCAGCGCGCAGCTTGACCTGATCGCTCGCGCCAACCCGGCGATGAGCGGCCGCTTCTTTCATATTAGCGGCGAAGACCTGCCTTGGTAGGAAGCGCGCGCTTTACCGACATGAAAAACCCCGCAGCCTCTGGCCGCGGGGTTTTTTGATGGAAGCGGCGCCGCCGGACGGGGACAGGCATGTCCAGCGGCGCCTGCAGGCCTCATCGGGCAGGCTGGGGGGACGCACTCTGAGGCCTGTAAAGCTTCGCTGACAGGTTTCAGCGAATCTCGTTCATCATGAGCTGATGTAGAGACCATTGCCCGAAGCGCAAGCGGCGACGAGGCTGACAGTCAGAAAAATTCCAGTTGCGATCACCAGTGAAACGGCGCGGGCCATGGTTGAACCTTCTTTCTTTTCTTTTTTTCGGCGTGAAGCCGATTGGCCAAGGACAGCGCGAGGAGGCCGGAAAACGCAGTTGCGCTTCGAAGCCTTCCGGTTGGGGAGGAGACCGGTGGGGGACCCCGATCCGTCCTTGGCGAATTCACATATGGGCTGCGGCCGCGGTCATTGCCACACACATGGGCTCACGCTTGCGTGAAATGTGTGTTTCCGGATCAGCAATACTGCGACCAGGGATGGGGCGGAGCGGATCAAGCCGTAGGCGGTCCAGAGGGATTGGGGGCCATTTGACGCCTTGGGGGAAGGCTGACGATTTGATCCGCCCCGACAGTCCATCCTGTAGGGACAGGCAGGTCCAGAAACGCGGCGCCATTGTATGATGGCG
>TARA_R100000306_G_scaffold998_2_pt1 | contig 13087 bp, 7 predicted proteins | sample TARA_R100000306 | Tara Oceans TARA_R100000306 (sample SAMEA2620824) | marine metagenome | biome: marine biome (ENVO:00000447); feature: mesopelagic zone (ENVO:00000213); material: "saline water (ENVO:00002010), including plankton (ENVO:xxxxxxxx)" | depth 1000 m | reverse complement strand
GAATTTTCACGCCGCCAGCACCGCCAATTTTTGAAGAATCGAGGGGGGAGGATTTTAGAATTTTCTCCTTATTTTCATTAAAATAGGTATGGTAAAGCATCGTTGCCGTGGCGCCGGTATCGAAGGTAAAGGGAAGGGAATTTCCATTTTCCATGACTTCAACAACCGGCGTAAGAAAGCTCAACGCCAAGTTCTGCGCTACGAGCACGGATTGTTTTTTCGGAATATAGAATGTGGAATCATTTATAATACTAATTTCCCTTAAGGCTTCTATTACAGGGAAACCAATGATAATCTCTATGGTATAGTTTGCCTCAGGAAAGCTGAGGCTGGCTTGTGGCAATACCAGGAAAATTACGCTGGATAATGTTGTATTTCCCAAGTAAAGGGTTGGTGCCACGGCGATTTTTGAATCCACTTTTTCGCCCGTTATGGCGGTAACCTTAAAGGTGCCATCCAAAATGCGCAAGCCGGATTTGAGCGCTAGGGAATCAGTAATCACCGAAAAATTCGCACCCGTATCAACAACGGCAGATTGGGCAAATGGACCCAATTCTATGGGAATTCGGGAGAGTCCCGCAATATCTTTCGTGATTTGGAGGGAGGTTTCGTCAATGGAAGTGGTTTGTTTTGGTACATTTTTAAGGATATTGAAGATGGTCTTATTGTTTTCAAAATCAGTACGTTTTTCCTCATCAAAATCATTGGGGATAGCTAAAATCCTTTCCACAATTTCAAGTGACTTTTTATAATCATATAGCAGGACGCTGTTGTTCATTTCGATTTCCAGCAATTGGATTTTCGTGGAATCGGCAAGTTGGTGTTTATGGTTTTTGAAGAGTTTTTCAATGGCAACGTTTGAAACTTCCTTTTTGTTGAAAACAGAGTTCAACTTTGCACTTATAATTAGCCGTTCGCGGTCGGATAAGGAGGAGCCGTATGTTTTAAATTCATCGGCCAGTTTAAAATACTGTTGGTTCTCGAAGAGTTGATCCAACCGACTAAAATGGGAAGTTTTGGAGGTAGGATGATGAAGATTTCCGCAACTTGAAAGCAACAAAAGGATACTAAGAAACAGGGTAGATTTTTTCATATATATAGGTGTGAAATGGCGATATAAAAATAGGATATCCATATAATTTTGCAAGCGCTATTATAACAGTGGATCGTGGAACTAAATAGAGTTTCACGAAAATAAATTTGAAAATGGAGGAAACCGCAGGTTTTTTTTGTATATTCGTTTTTCTACCTAAAAAAATGGCTTTGATTTTAGCCAAAACAAATTCCCAATAAACATCCATCCCACCCAAACCCGATCTGAATTTAAGCTGGACTTGACCTGGACCTGACCTGGACTTACATGGGCTTTCCAATAGTGTTTCCCTCGGGTATCTTCGAAGTATTCCTACAAAAACATTGTTTTTAAGGGAAGGAAAATTGTTTCGAAACTGTCCTTGGGTTAAGAATTCAATTCCCGATACGGATTTGCTCTCGAAAGCGGAGCCAGATTCCTTAAGACACGAGACAATGCCGTTCAGCGCGTAGCTGGTTTACAAACGAGGATATAGGTATCTCCCAAGCCTCCTGTTTTTGTGTTGTGGAATTTGAAGGATGTTTTGAGTGCCGGTCATCGAAAATTATTGCCTATTTGGGATAATTAGCTTAGATTCGGTTTTTGCAGGTAGGTCTTGATGGGTGTTTCCTGTTGGGATTAGCATTATTCTCCCCAGTTGATAGTCGCCGGAAATAGTTTCCGCGGTGCTGCTATTATTAAATAAATTGAAATTAATCGCATAAGTCATAACTCGGGTTTTAGTTGTGACATACGATAAATACAAGTTTCCCATGGCACGAATAAAAGACGATATTTTTAAGTTGACCGGCAGTCTGGGCGGGCTTAGCTTTAGCCAAGATGAGCATGGAACCATAGTAAAAATGAAAAGCACCGTGAGCAAGGAGCGCATAAAAAAGAATCCCCAGAGCCAGCGTACCCGTGAAAGCAACATGGAAATGGGAGGGGCGAGCCGGGCTGCCAAGGTCTTGCGGCTCGAATTATTATCGCATGGCAAAGGTTTTAGGGACCGTTATTTTAGTGGCAGGTTGAACGGCTTTATGCGCAAGGTTGTGGGAAGGGGCGAGGGGAAGCCGGGGGAGCGGAAACTGGATTTACGCAAGAATGGCGGCCTATTGGAAGAGTTTGAATTTATAAATGCGCGTCCGTTGCTTTACAGTGTTGGCGGATTAAAGGAAAAGCCTGTTTTGAACGGGGCCAGGAACGAGGTAAGGTGGACTTCGCCGGAGCTTAACCCGAAGCAACAGATAACAGCACCCCAGGAGGCGACCCATTTTCAGTTTTTGTTGGTAGCGGCTACGGTTAGCCACTACGTTTATGAACCGGATCGCAAGGGATATGTGGCTGTGGAACCCACTTTTAGAAATTGCAGTGCCTTTACTGAAAGCGAGCCTTTGGCGCTGGCCCAAAAGGCAATTGGGTCTGTAACCCTGCAATTAAATTTACCGGAAAAAGTAGTTGTGCCCAATGAGGTGGCGGTGGTCTCTGCAGTTGGGGTTCGGTTCTTAAAAAATGTGAACGGGGAGTTGCTGGAGGTGGAGGATGCTGGGGGGATGCGGGTTTTTGGGGTGGGGTGAAAGCAAAATTTTAGACTTTAAATCCAATTTTGTGAAACAAATCTGTTTTTTAATTGGAGACAATAATTTCTTCTCTTTAATATTTTCCTAATCTTGCTAAATATATAAATTAGGTTATTTGTCCTAATTATGATTGTGAGAAAGGTAGTAATTTAAAACGAATTATTTTTTCAAGGTATAAAACCGGCTGCTTGTAATTTTGATAAATGACGTATTATATTCTGCTTATGAAAATCATTTAATTTTGAGAATCCATAGGCGAAATTTGTAACATATTCCAATTCTCTTGGGGTAAGAACCTTTGCTTTTGTATCCCACATGACCATTTTTAATAACAATTCTGGATTTATTTTATTTAATGAAATCTCATTCCGAGTAATTGGTTTTTGAATAGATATTTCGTCAAAAAATTGAGGAGAATTTTTAAGAATAATATCTAAAATCTTGATTGCATCTTGTCTTTGATTATCAGAGAGCGATTTCTTCAGTTTGAGAGTGGACAGAATATTAATCGATCGATCTTTTTGATGTTGTGTCAGTTCTTCAATATCAGAACCAATCTTACTAATCATGCTCCATTTTTCTATTGGAATGGATCGTATTAACTCCTCCTCGCTGGCGATTATTATGTCATTGACATCTCTTTCGGAAAGCTGTTTTCTTTTATTTGAATGTTGAGGTTTTACAAGAAGAGAATTTAAATTTGAGAGTCCCATCCCCAATGAATCTTCTTTAAGCATTATCCAACATTCCTCCTTTTTTGCCCATTCCCCGTATAACGAACCAGGAGCATTTAGTTTAATAAACTGTTCAACCTTGATCATAATCTCTTCAAGTGTTGACCTCAGTTTTTCATCTAAATCTTGCTCCTTCCATATTTTATAGAGGTCCAATTGATAATTTAATTTATAACTAAGCCAAGCTATGGAATAAGGCACTGTGATATAGCGCATATCTCCAATAGCATTGGGTTTGACGCCATAAATTTTTTCAGCTGTAGAAAATAAAATTGCTTTTGCTATGGCATCTTCAAACCAGATATTGTCTGGTTTTTTACTAAAATTGTAATTTAGAAATTGAGCATAATTTTTCTGACTACCCCTTACTACGATATGGGGACCGATAACTAATTTTTTAGCATTATAAACTTCTTCATACGTATTAATATATTTTGCCAATAATTCTTTGGTGAACATTTGACTTCTAGGATTTTGTTTGTCAAATTGTTTCTTCTTGGAGGGCGTTATTCCGTGTCGGCTTCGTTCATTTCTATATTGACCCCGTGAACGTTCAAAAAACCAGCGGGTTTGAAAAGATTGTCCATTTACTGGTGGGGCCCAAATAGTTCTGGAAAGTTTCTCAATTATAACATGGTTTTCTCTATTTGAACTTAAATCGGAAGCGGAAACTCTGTTTTGAGTATTCGCATATTCCGCAATGCGGCCAACTATTTCAGAGAAATTCTCACGAACTTTAACAATCGTGAGCTTAACGGGAACGAATACATTGGAGAGGTCAACTTTATCTTTTTTCCAAGTGTGGTAAATGGATGCGGTAGTTTGTCCTCCGTTTACTATTTGGAAATCTTTTACCTGAGCAATTGCTTTTCCTTGATTGTCGCTTAAATTTGTTACAATAACTTCCTCAGCTGTTGCAGCAATACCATTGTTAAAGGCCATAAACATATGCTGTTCTTTGAGAATGGTATTTCTTATGCCTTTATTTATTTTTCCTGTGAATTGAAGAAAGGAACGTACATTTTGTTCTAAAAGCCTAGCTCCATATTGTTCATAAATATCTGCTAAAGCAGGACCTGGAATTATAGCGAGCCAAGACTGATAATCTTTGTTTTCAGTTTTGTTCGCAATACATGGAATAGTATACCCAAATTCTTCAAAATCTATTTCAATTGGAATTCTAGATTTGTCGGATAAATTGTAGAGATAATTTATATCTATTATTCTATAAAAAACCGGGTAACCGGCGACCGTATCAGAAGTTTTTAGATCAGACTTTACTTCTCCATTTGTAATTAAAAAGATATTAACCCTAGTTAAAAATTCTTTTACTTCAGGAACATTTGCCAAAGTCTGAGCCAAATCAAAAATTTCAGAACTTTCTTCAATTGAAGTTATATAATCCTTATATATGGCATTTCGAAAGAAATTTTCAATTTTGGATATAGCCCAGTCTATATCCATTTTTTTAGTTGATTGAATATTGGACTCGGAGTGATACCAGGTAACAAATAAATCTAGTGTTTCGTAATTTTCATATAAGGAGTATCCATTTATTTTATGTTCTACACCTCGATTGCTTAGCTTCTCATCATAGCATACACGGTAATTTTCGGTTTCCCCTGCATCTGATAAAAAGGACAACGCTAATTCAGTAAAAATTTGCTCGGGATTAGTGCCCTCTTCTTCTGAGATTAGACTCGCTTTTACCTCTTCCTGAATGTTCGTATAGAATTTTTGTAGTTCTTTATCTTCCATATTAAATTCTATTTTATTTCATTAAAAAGTGTTTCTGTATCTATTCTCCATTCCTCAGATTCCGATAAAACGATAGAGTATCTAACATCTCCCACTCCTATGGGGATTTGCTTTTCTGTAATTCTTGGAAAATTACCAGAAACACGATAAATGTTTTCTTGTCTAATGTTATATCCTCGTTCTTCATAAAGAGGCTTATGAATTTCGTAAAATCCGGATTCTAAGAGCTTAAGTTTAAAAAGATTTAAAGCAGCGGTATTGTCACTCAGGATTTCTGCAATTTCTTCCAAAATTTGATTAAGGGATTCACCATTTCCTACCCTGATGTCAAGTGAAAGGTGATATAAAAATATCTTTTCAACGATATCGTCATCAAGTTGACGCTCACTAGTAATGTGTATTTTTTGATGATTATTGCCATGAGTGGTTTTTACCTCTACGGCCCAATTTGAAAATTGAAAATCTTGAATAGATTTTTCCGGCCCTAACCAAGATTTTAAGCAATGAATTTTGTTCGATGCATTGTTTAGATAAATACGAAGAAAATAGGCTTCACCATAAAGGCCTCTTTGTGCTTCATCTGACAAGCCTTGTTTTCCTACCTTTTCAAACAAAGATTGCCATTTTGCCAATCGTTCAAGTAATTTTTCTACTAAATCTAGTTCGCTAGTAACATCTGAAACTCCAAAGATGAGATCTTCACATAAAGTTGAAAAAATATCTTTGTGTTGTTTGTTTAGCAACAATATGAGAAGGAATTTTTTATCTTTATCTCCTTCATCGGGATTTGTTTCAATCTTAATGTCTTTAAGCTTATTCCATTGGTTTTCGTCGAAAGGGAATAAGTTTCTTATTCTGAAGGCGATACATCTCAATTTTTCTGGCACTTTTAAAGCTACAAAAGCATCAGGTACAATTTTTGCTGAGTAACGCTTGTAAATCAATCCGGAATGGCTGGAATGATCACCTTCTAGTCCAATCCAAATTTTCTCAATCTTCGTCATCTCCATAATCTTCAAAATCTTCTTCAACCATATCGAACTTATCAAGGAGCTCTTCGTTCACCGCATATGACACGGGCGCATTATAATTAGTTTTAGGGAAACTTATGGCATAACCTACAAACGGATTAGTCCCTATGGGAAGAGGATATTTTTCCAAACTCTCCTCGGGATCCAATAAGTAAATTAATAATAATGGTTTTTTAGGATCCCTTAGTTCATTTCGGACGAGTTGTCCATTGGGATACATTGCTGTGCCATCTTTTTTACGATTAAGATTTGTGAATTCCATTGCTCGTTCGTACTCTATGTCTGTAAAATCAATAAATTCATCAGATGGACTTATAATATGGGATTTTCTCAGGTAGTAAATTTGTTCGCTCGAATTTTTGTCATCTTCGGTACGTTTCCATTGTCCGATATTTACTCCACTATCATTTATTACAAAAAGTGAACTATTTTTAGCTTTTGGTTTTGTCATCAGGGCGATTCTCCAATTTGTTAATTCATTATTTCGTAATTGAGTTGAAATAAATTGAATCAGCTTTCTTGGTTCTGCTTTTTTAAGATTTTCTACAGATTGCATTCCTTCAAAAAAACCAATTACCATCTCTGCTGGGATATCATACCAAACAAATGCATTTGGTTTAGATTTAAAATCTGATGGTAAACTACCTATAAATCTTTGGGTGTTTGTTAGGTTATTATCAATAACTTCGATGTCTTTCTTGAATTCGTAGGATTCGACTAATCTTCCTGCCCAAGAAATTTGAATGGTTGTCGCAGAACGCATTTTGTTTGTAGCGGAGATTTGAAGAACCCCAGGATGAGTACGTACTTTCAATGCATATTGCTCAGGAGTGGAGCCTGCCACATCGGTCATATAATCAAATTCCTCTCTTAGTTCCTCAGATGCGTGTGTAATATGGCAGAACCATTCATTCAGCTCTCTACTGGTAAATAGTCTGCATAGATCAACATATCCACCTCGGTAACCAAACCATCTTCCCATTTGCATCAGAGTATCGTACATTTTTGATGCCCGGAGATAGTAACTTACTGAAAGTCCTTCTAGTGTTAATCCTCTAGAAAGTTTATTGCCTCCAATTGCAATTACGGACAGGCCATTCTTATGGTCAAAATAATCTAGAGCTTCCCCCGAACCTCCATGTATTGATTTGACTTTAATACGCGAAGCGGCATCGTGCAAATGTTGGGATACTTCATACCAACTGTGAACTTGAATTTGTGTATCTAATTCTTTGAGATCTGAATTTAGAATTTGCTCTGAAACCGTGACATATGATTTATAACTATTTTCATCTTGTTCAAATGATTCTTTAAACTGGTTTAGTATTTCAGAATCATTTTGATCAATTCCTGTTCTATAATAAATAAATTGGTTGTCCACTAAATTCGTTATGTGATCCTGCCATAATTGGAATCTAGACACGTGAATAAGCATAGAATTGTGGACCGTAGTTTGACCTCTTAATCTTCTTATAGCACAGGTTAAAATGAAACAACGAATTGCTCTTTTTAAAGATTCGGGAAGTGAAGAAGGCTTCTGGTCATCTTTTTTATGTTTGTCTGGAACGAAATCTTGGTAGTCATTTATTCTGTTGACAATTGGTAAAACAGTATTTGAAGTTTCATCTTCCTCTAATGGACTAAACCCAAAAACTTTTTCTGGACCAATATAATTTGATGGCGCCGGAATATTTTTTATAAAATTCCTTGGAAATAGATTTTGATCATCTAACGGAATAAAAATATTGGCAAATGGAGTGGCAGTGTAACCCACATAGGCGTTCTTTCCAAAGAGATTCAAAATTTTTGTAATCCAGTTATTTATTGTGCTTTGGCGTTCTGGGTCATTTGAAATATTAATTGAAGCATTATCAGCTTCATCATCAATTAGTAAAAGTGACTTATTTCGAATTATACGTCCCAATTCACTATCATCATTAGCTTGCGCCGCCAACCATTGATGAATTCGTCTGAGCACATGAGGGTTTTTCTTTATAACTGCTACTATAGGTTCTGATGTATTGAAATTAAGACCCAATGCATTTGCTGCACCTTGTGTGAAATCTCCTTTGTCTATACTTGACGTTAAAGAATGCGCCACTATTGGTAGCCCAAAATAAGGATCCCCTACACCTATTTGTATGCTTCGTTGATCAAAAGCTCTTGTATGCTGAGTGTCAAATCCCAGAAAACTTTCATCTATTCGTATTTGCGTTTGACTTCTTAGATTATTGTGAATCCCGGCTAAAACTATTATTAATCCAAACCCAGCATCTGCGGATTTGCAAATGAGCCCTGTGTAATTTGCAGTTTTTCCCGATTGGACTTGCCCAACAACTAAACCTTTTTTGTTTATTGTTGCATTAAGAGTTGGATCAAAAAAATTATCTAGGATGCTATCTGTTATTCTGTCTAATTTGTTGATGACATCAGGTGCATAGTTTTTTTCAATTTCTAAATATTCTCGATACCTACCCCAAAATCCGTTTTCAAAATCAATTTTTGCTCGTTTATCATTTAACCAAGGATTGTTTTCATCCTCCTTTAAGATGGTTCCAAATTCATCTTGTCTAATGGTATATAGCTCTTCAATTCTTCGAATAAGCATCTCACGATTTTCATGAATGAAATAACGCATTTTTAGAACTTCATCAACTGCTTCTTCAATTTCTTCTCGAGTGTAGGAAGAACTGTTGGATAAAAGTTGCCTAATATTTTTTATTGGATCCATTTTATTCGTTTATTAAAAATTCTATGTATTCCGGATAAAAATTATACGGTTCGGTATTTAGTATTCTTGATTTTGCTTTATCTATTGTCAATCCATTAGCGATATATCCAGTAAAAAGTTTTTGCATAGTTTCTTTTATGGAATAATGGTCGATCCCTTCAAAAGGTTGTCCGTGAGGTTTTTCATTCTCACTTTCCTGCAGTGTGATTAAAGGAACAGGTATTGTTTCTTCAATGAACTGAATAACTTTTTCAACGTCCGTTTTTAGGGATCCAGCTTTAGAAAACAAATCATCTAAAAGTGGATGCTTTCGGTTAATTTTATAAAATCTTTTTCCGTGTCGGGTTCGCTCTTCCCAAAATGGAAAGTACTCATCAGATGCCAATTTTCTTTTTAAAACCTTGCCTTTATGACGGTATACCTCGACAGCTTGATTCCGGACTTCTTTAGCCAATGCAAGAATTTGTTCACGGTATCGAGTAGGTGGTCTAGCAACCGATTTTTTTATATCGATTTGCCAATCATCATCAAAGTTATTCGGTAAATCAATTTGTATACGACATAAATCGTAATGAACTTCTCTCTTATAAAATCCTAACCAATCTCCTGCTACTAACAATCGACGGTTTCGGTAAACGTAAAACCCTTGATGAGAGGTCCAACTATCTTTAGGCCCCTTTCCGTATGAATATTGCTCCGGAGAAAGTTTAGAACGATGGGGAAGTATAAATCCTTTAATCTTAATCTTTCCTTCTTCCAATCTTGTTTCTGGTTTTGGTTGAAGTCCATCAGCTCCAATCATAAAAGGATCCCATGGAATTATTAATCTTTCTCTAAAATAAATATTTAATCCATCTCGCATATATCGATGAAAAACCATTGATAAGTGGGACTTGACCGAGTCCATAATTCCTAAAAATTTGCTTTTGGCAGGTTCATCATCTTCTTTCACACCTTGGGTGAGCCTATCAAGATCCCACCAAATCACACAAGTACCTGTGATTTTATCATCAACCTTTTTTATCCACTCATTTTCATTTGGTAAGAACCGAATTAATTTCCAAGCTTTTTCTTGATTTACATAGTCCAAATCCCAAGTCCAAAAAGTTGGTTTGTAATCTAATGCTTTAGATATTACTGTGAATTTTCTGGTTTGAGAGAATGACGCTGTTTTCAATCCCAGTCCAAACCTTCCTAAGTCATCTTTATTTCTTGTGTCCGTTGGATTTTTACTTCCAGGCCGCATCGCTTGGATGAGTTGCTCATTATTCATCCCCTCGCCATCATCCAAAATGGATAGAGTAGTATTACTTCCTTTCCATTCGTAATCTATCCAAATATTTTTGGCACCAGCCGTAATTGAATTATCAACTATATCGGCGATGGCAGTTTCAATGGAATAGCCAATTGCTCGAAAGGTTTCAATCATTGAGCTGGCTTCAGGCTCGGCGGAGGTGGATTGAAAAAGATTGTAATCTACCATTGAGAATTTAATATTTTTAATAAATTAAGTGCAATAGTCTTTGCCATTAATGGTGGCACGGCATTTCCAATTTGCTTAAACGCAGCGGTTCTATTGGCACCTTCTCTCTCTCCTTCGAAATAATAATCATCGGGAAAAGATTGTAATCTAGCGGCTTCCCTTACACTAAGTGATCTATTTTGTTTTATATCAGGATGAATGTAATAATGACCATCCTTGGCAATATGGGCAACAACCGTTTGAGAATATGGTAAATCTGCAGCCACAACTTTGAATCGATCAATAAATGAAGTGCGGTTATTATGGGTTTTTAAGTTTTCCGGTAGGTCATTATAATTTAAACGTTCATTAGCCTTCTCCCATTTTTTCACGGCAATTTTATAAATTTCTCTGTCTTGTGTATTATGTGGTCTCGCAACGTGTTGAGTTAAAATATCTATTCCATTTCTTAAGGAATGTGTTTTAAGATAATCTGTAGGGGATGTATTGTATCTTAAAAATTTATCTTTCCCATCCCCAGCTTTAATGGGTGGTAGATCTTTTAATAAGTCTTCTACTTTGAAGTTATTATTAATATTTATCTCTTCTAAATTTAAAAGGTTTAAATTCCTATTTTTTTGCCAACCAATTATTATAATTCTCTTCCGGTTTTGAAGAACTCCAAAATTTCTCGCCTCTAATGTGAATAATTTTATTTGATAACCTTTCTCTGAAAAAAGTTTTTCCATTTCAGCCAAATAATAACCTTTATTCGCAGATTTCAAACCTTGAACATTTTCAAATACGAATATTTTAGGCTCGTATTTTTCTAGATATTTTGCGTATTGAACAAATAAATAATTACGTGGGTCGCCTACCATTTTCGTTTTAGACCTCGCTCTACCAACAAGGGAATAAGCCTGGCAAGGTGGTCCTCCAATTATTAAGTCAACATTTGTTTTATCTAAAAGGGTATCTATTTTTGCGAAAATAGCCTCATTATTTTCAGGACCAATTGGGAGGTTGATAACCGATTTTAGAAGGTTTTGGGGAATTTCATTATAAAGATTTTTTCTAGAAATCTCTCCTTTAAGATAGGATAAGTAAACTTCTTTTTTTTTTCCGGATTTTAAGTAATGATAAGCTATTCTTGTTTTTAAAGTGTTGCAAGCAGCATTTTCTATTTCGACATGTGCAATACTCTCAAATCCTGCTTGAATAAAGCCTTCAGAAAGCCCGCCTGCGCCTGCAAATAAATCGATGAAATTATATGACATTTTAGTTTATTGTTATGTCAAAGCTATCAAATAATTATTGTTTTCCACTTTAAATATTAACATTTTATTAGACCTAACGAGCGAAAAATTGGTTTTGGAGCGAAAATGACCGATTTTATTTGGATGTGATTTTAGTTAAAATATCTTTCAATTCGTTTGACTCCCATCCTCTCTCAAAACTAAGAATTCCATCCAGCCTGATATTCCTCATATTTTAAAAGCCATTTGAGCACTACTTTGTCAATGAATTTTTTAAATGGTTTATGATGAAAATCTTGTTCTTAATCCTATTAATTATTCACGCATCCATACATCTTTTGGGTTTTTTAAAGGCTTTTGGTTTTGCCGAAATTCCGCAGCTTCCCCAGCATTTCTCAAAAACCCACGGTCATTTATGGCTGGGGGTTGCTTTGTCCTTTGCGATAACGGCAATTTTATTTCTGTTGAAAAGCAACCTGTGGTTTTGGATCGCCATAGGTGCGGTAGTACTGCCCCTTGCTGCCGATGCCGTTTGGCACTTTCCCGAAGGCGATTTTGTTTACGGGAAGTTTTATTTACAGGATGTTGGGTATAATTTGGGAAATCCTATAAAATGGAGACAAACTCTATTCCCAACCCATCCAATAAGAAACTAGGATTGAAACTTTTGGTCCCCTCCCGGCCTCCCCGAGGGGGAGGGGATTCCCAACCCATCCAATAAGAAACTAGGATTGAAACCGGCCAAGGTGTAGTTGGCAGTTTTGATTATCATTATTCCAGGGCGGGGGCTTTCCCCCGAATAGCTTGGCCCGCCCTCGGTCGGTTTCGGTTCAATAATTGGGCTTTTTAGGCCGCTTTTTTTGCTGTTTGGTTTGGTTTTTGTATTTTTGTCGCTCTGCGGGTTGTTTCCGCCTACGGCAATTGTAGCCTGTGTGTAAGGAAACAACTCGCTTTTTTTATCTACAAACAAGGCCAATCCCTCTTTTATCCAAGTTTTATAAGTGTTGAAATTGCTGCGCGCATATATGCTGGCTATGTTTACAACTTCGTTTTTATCATCTAAATGAACCGAAACCATAACCATAACAGGCTTTTTATTGACATCTTTAACATACGTCAACACCACAAATCCTTTGCTTTTACTCTTAAATATCGCTTGTGGATTGTTAATATTTTTTGGTAAGTCCACAATGTTGCCCCAATTAAGGTTATGATCCTTTGTTTGGGCCATGGCCTTCTTTAGAACCCTTCCGGAAAGTGTAATTTGATACGCTGGGAGGTGTTTTTTTAGTTCACCTTGTGGATAGCCCAAAATAAATATTTCAGCTGCGGAATATCCTTTTTTTGCGGATTGAATTACGTGCCTGTTAAATTCTGTTTTTGCTCCATTATACCGCCAAAAAGCGCATAATTGTTTTTTTGGTTGCGCAAACTTTCCAGGCGGTTGTTTACGGCCCTTACAA
>TARA_R100000306_G_scaffold62590_1_pt1 | contig 13144 bp, 10 predicted proteins | sample TARA_R100000306 | Tara Oceans TARA_R100000306 (sample SAMEA2620824) | marine metagenome | biome: marine biome (ENVO:00000447); feature: mesopelagic zone (ENVO:00000213); material: "saline water (ENVO:00002010), including plankton (ENVO:xxxxxxxx)" | depth 1000 m | reverse complement strand
CAGGGCGCGCTGAAATGATGTGAACTAACCAGACAGGACACTAGCAAGTACCTGAATGCACTTACCATTTGCCGGTATTTGGCATGCTTTCCCAGGGCTCCGCCACAGGCAGAGGATCGCCTGCCTGCAGCAGCTCAATGGAGATGTTATCCGGTGATCGAATAAACGCCATGCGGCCGTCCCGCGGTGGACGGTTGATGGTGATACCCTGATCCATCAGTGACTGGCACAGCTCGTAGATGTTCTCTACCCGGTAGGCGAGATGGCCGAAGTTGCGACCTTCGCCATATTCCTCCGGGTCCCAGTTCCAGGTCAGTTCGATCTGGGCATCTTCATCACCGGGTGCTGCCAGAAACACCAATGTAAAGCGGCCTTTTTCATTGACCTTGCGTTGTATCTCACGCATGCCCAGTTTGTTGCAGTAAAAGTCCAACGATTCGTCCAGGTCGCTGACGCGGACCATGGTGTGCAGGTATTTCATAGTATCAACCTCAAACGTCTGGGTTTGCTGTGGTATCAGTCTGTTGCCGGCGTCAGGCGCAACGGGACGTACTCGCCAGACTGGCTCCAGTCCCCCTCAATGGCAACAACTTCAGTGCCAGCATCATTCAGAACCAGGTTGCCATAGAATTCAACCTGAAGAGCTGGGACCCGAAGCGTAATATTGTTTCCGCGGGGCGAGAATGGATCAACCGGCACACCAGCCTGAAACTGCGAGGGGATATCCAGTGCTGCGCTGTACTGATCGTCCGCTGCGGCTGTGATGGTCAGTATCAGCGGTATCGGCTGATAGCGAGCCGCAACAAGCTCGCCCTGCCAGCGGCCTTCCAGTGATGGCAGTGCCCCGTCGGCGACGCTTAAACTGCCCAGTGCCAGCAGTACCAGTGCAGAGAGAAGCGAGCGGAATCTGAATAGGCCTTTCATGTCTTGCGTCCTGAGTGACAACAGACCGCAAGCATAGCGTGCGATTAGGCATAAAAAAAGGGCAGGTTGCTATCAGCAATCCTGCCCTTTTTTTACACAGGACTAGGCAAAGGATGCCTAGCTGTCAAGCGTCACTTCAGATACTCGTAAGTAACGTTATAGGACGTTGTTGATTCGATGGTGCCTAGAACCGGAACATTTGATTGAACCGATGTCAACGCGAATTTTGCACGGAAAAACACTCGACTGTCTGAAACGCTGACTTCGGATACTTCGAAATTACTGAAGGTAATAGTCAGGTTTTCATTGTCGTCCTCAGCTGAACGAACGGCTTTTTCCATCGATTTCTTGACTTCGTCCTCAATCTCATCGACTTCAGCTGAACCCGGAGCACGTACATTTTCTTCGCTAAACTCAAACGGTCCAGTGAACGGTCCTGCAGCTGTGTTTGTAGAGTATGTACCTTTGATGGTCAGGGTATACTCGCCCTCTTCATCAATATCAACGTTTGGCTCTTCAATAGGCGTCACAGGCTCACCTGTCACAGTTGAGATAAGCTGAGCGCGAGTATTGGCGACAGTGCCAATGGTTACCGGCTGATTGCCAAATTCGCCACCGAGCACATAAACAGTGCCGTTGCGTATGCCAATGTAAGTGCCTGTAGATGCATAGCCGCGGGCTATAAAACCATCGATGATCTCAAAGGTGTTATCCACCTGGGCGTTCGGGAACAGGGATGCATAGGCCTGTTCGGCATATTTGAAAATATCCGCAATGGCGCTCATGTCGGGTGGTGTGCCACCGAGCATGGCGCAGCTGGTTTCGTTGCTGACTTTGGAACCACTCAGCTGACCCAGGAAAGCGTCTGAAGACGACATGACATTGAGCTCGTTGAAGCTGCCGCTCTGAATATCCGACAGGCGCAGTTTCAGACCCAGTGCCGCTGAGGTGTAAACAGCTTCTGCGGTGGAATTGTCTGCCTGGACCGGATTGGAGAACAGGTACTCTGCGATACAGATAGAGCCGCCCGGGGCGATGACCATGGTGGCTGTGGTGCCGTTGGTCAGGGGAGCGCCAGGTTGCGCTGAACCAAAGGTAACCTCATAGGTACCCTGCATGGAAGCCGGAATGGTGGCTGCGGTCTGCGCCAGGACTGAGCTGGTGCCGAGCATCAGTGCCGCCACGGCAATAGATCGATTAATCAGATTCATTACGTTAACTCCAGAATTCGTAAGTGTAGTGGCGACATAGCGTAAGGAATCGCACTGATTGCCGGCACCCCCTGAAAAGGGGGCGGAAAACGGGGCAAGTTTCATCGTCTGCAAAAAATGCTACTATTCGCGGCTGCCCCGAAAACAAGTAGATTTGAGCAAGATGAGCATTGAAGACCGCCACAAATACGTATTGACAGTTTCCTGCCCCGAAGCCAATGGCATAGTGCGTGCCGTCAGTGATTTCCTCTATCAGCGGGGCGCCACAATCAGCGAAGCAGCCCAGCATCGAGACCCTGTTATTGATCGCTTCTTCATGCGTGTTGAATTCGAAGAGGTCGAGGTGGATCTGCCGTCATCGGAAAAACTTGATGAGGACTTTTCCGAGCTTGCCGCCCGGTTCGATATGCAATGGAGTTTTTTCGACCTGAGAAAGCGGCCCAGAGTCCTGCTCGCTGTTTCACAGCACGGCCACTGTCTGATTGACATGCTGCATCGCTGGAGTAGCGGTGCGTTACCAGCCGACGTGGTGGGTGTGGTATCCAATCATGATGACATGCGGGGCATAACCGAGTGGTATGGTCTTGATTATTATCACCTGCCTGTCACTGCGGAAACAAAGCAGCAGCAGGAAGCCGCGATCCTTGACATCATCCGCGACAAGTCAGTTGATCTGCTGGCGCTGGCGCGTTACATGCAGATTCTCTCACCAATTATGTGCGAGGCCATGGCGGGTCGGGCCATCAATATTCACCACTCGTTTTTGCCCGGCTTTAAAGGTGCCAACCCGTATCGCCAGGCTTACATGCGAGGCGTCAAGATAATCGGCGCGACGGCGCACTACGTCACCACCGAGCTGGATGAAGGTCCCATCATTGAGCAGGCTGTTGAACGCATTGATCACAATTTTGACATCGATGAGTTGATGCAGATCGGCAGGGATGCAGAGTGTGCGGCATTTGCCCGCGCAGTGAAGTGGCACTGTGAGCATCGCATTATCGTCAATGGCAACAAGACCGTCGTGTTCAAGTAAGCGGCAGGCTTGCGAAGCTGGCTGGTTTAACGCCCGTCGGCCCGTACGGGCGCCGACAGCGGCAGGATAATTTCAAAGCAGCTGCCCGTTTCGCTGGGTATAAGGCAGATTGAGCCGCCCAGCAAATCCACAACTCGTGTATACGCAATATGAAGGCCCAGTCCGCTGCCGGCGTCCGCCTGCGTGGTGAAAAACGGCTCGAATATACGATTGTGCATATCGGCAGGAATGCCGACACCATCATCGGCAAAGCGCAGGCAGACTGTGTGGCGTTGCTGCAGTTCTGCGGACAGCGACAGAATGCCTTCAGCATTGTGGCCGGGCGGATAGGCATGGACCAGTGCGTTTCCTATCAGAGCGCTTAGCACTTGGTAAAGCGCGCCTGGGTAGCTGTCCAACACGATATTGCCCGGCACGCTAAGTTGCAGTTTTAGCTTATTGTTACGCAGGCCTGGCGCCAGCGTTTCAGCCAGTTCCTCAACGGCCTCAAGCAGATTAAAACTGCGTCTTTGTTCGGTGCTCTGGTCACTGGCAATTCGCTGGAACCCATTCAGGATCACCAGGGCCCGTCGCACACTCTGGTCAAGCTCGGTCAGGGCACCGTTAGTTCTCGAATCACCGGCAAGGCGATGCTCCAGTTCTGTGACTGTTTCCCGTATCTGATTGATGGGCCTGTCAAGACCTTGTGTTATCCCGCTGACAAGCTGTCCGAGGGCCGCCAGCTTTTCTTTTTGCAGCAGCTGGTGTTGTGTCTGCCTGAGTTCTTCGGTGCGCTGCGAGATTTGCTGATTGACCATGGCTCTCTGCTGCAACAGAGTGTAGAAAACCAGGCACAGCAGGAAAGAGATCAGCATGCCGCCAATTAACACGAGATAGGCCAGACTAAAATCAATGTCAGGTTCCTGGTCGGCGTCGAACAACCACTCGAGCTGCCAGGTATCCACACCGACCGGAACCCGCACGGTATGACTGTTTTCTGCCTCGGTGCTCAAAGGCGGGAGATTGGCGTGATCCACACCAGGCGTCAGGGGATGATAGATGTTGGCGGATGTGTGACCGTCCAGTATATCGCCCATGACAACCGACAGCAGCCGGCTGAAGTCCAGCAACAGCATTAATACGCCGCTGGTGTCGCCGTTGCGGGCGGTCAGCACCATGGGCAGGTAGCTGTTGCCATCCCGTCGGACTGGCGCATGAATGACGACCGCACCAGGCGTCATCCTGGCAGCGTCGACAGCAGGCCGCAGCAGTGGATCCAGCGGGCTGTTGGCGCGCGTCGGCAGCAGAGCCAGCTCGCCGTTTGCCTGGGCTGCCAGATAGCCACCCGAAGCGTTTGTGACAAACGCAACGGAATGTGTAATCTGGTTATCCGTTGTCTCCATGATGCGTTCGTGGGCAGCGACAAGTTCGCTCTGCGTGACGTCGTCAGACCCTGAGTAAAGGCTGGCGATGGCGATCAATGGCTCACGATTGGCCAGAATCCGAAACCCGAGCTCGGCGCTGCGACGCTCGGCATTCGTCACCGACTGGAGCTGCCAGAGCCGCTGCTCATTGGTGGACACCTGCCAGGCGGCCAGTGATGAAATAGCCAGCCCGGTGAGCAGGAGCACCGCACACAGGAAAAGGTTCCACAGATCGTATCTGGACATAAGTGCCTTGATGACGTCGGAGCGTCTGTGCAATTTATACCAGTCGGACAGAGGCTGGCAATTGCCGGATGGCAGCGATTACACTGGTGACCACAGTTGGCGCCATATTGAGACAGGGATAACGATAGGATGTTGGTGACACTAGGGACATTGCTGGGCGGTCTCGGCATTTTTCTGCTGGCCGTGTCGATGATTACGGATGGTCTGAAACTGGCGGCAGGGCGGGCCTTGCGAGACATACTGGCGCGGTCGACGCGGACACCGGTCAGAGGCATTGCATCGGGGTTTCTGCTGACCAGTGTGGTACTGTCATCCAGCGCAGTAACAATTGCCACCATTGGCTTTGTCAACGCCGGGCTGCTGGGTCTCAAACAGGCGATGAGCATTATTCTCGGGGCTACCATCGGCACCACCATGATGGGCTGGCTGGTGTCGATTGTTGGTTTTGATCTGAATATTGCCAGTTTTGCGCTGCCGCTGGTGGGGCTGGGCATGATGCTGCGTCTTTTTGGGCCCACCAGGCGACTGGGCGCAGTAGGGGAGGCGGTGGCAGGCTTCGGCCTGTTTTTTATCGGGGTCGATTTTCTGGGTGATGCTTTCGAAAACGTGTCTGCCAGTATCGATCTTGAGTCCCTGCGCCCCCAGGGCCTGATGGGCATAGCAATGTTTGTGCTGACTGGGCTGGTGACCACGCTGCTGACACAATCCTCGGGTGCTGCGATTGCGCTGGCGTTGACGGCAATGGCAGGTGGTCTGATTCAGTTCCCGGAGGCAGCGGCCGCCACCATCGGGGCTACCGTGGGCACCACTTCCACCTCGGCGCTGGCGGTGATTGGCGCCACGCCGAATGCAAAAAGGGTGGCTGCCAGCCATGTGTTGATCAACAGCTTTAATGCCATGGTGGGACTTGCATTACTGCCCCTGGCGATCATGGCGTTTAATACCGGAAGCAGTCTGTCAGGCAACCCTGCCCTGGCGGTCGCGCTGTTTCACACCGTATTCAACACCCTGGGCGTGATTCTGCAGCAACCGCTGAGTGAGCGATTCAGTAACTGGCTGGCGAGACGTTTTACAAACTTTGTGGAGCAACTTGGAAGGCCTCAATATCTTGACCGAAACGTGATCGCCTCACCCAGCCTGGCCATGGACGCGTTCTTGCTGGAACTGCAGCGCATGGCTGCGCTGACCCGTCAACACGCGGCGACAGCAGCCAGTGATCAGAGCAAGGACCTGGAGTCGCTGCAGGATCAACATGACGGTCTGCGACAGTTGGCTCAGGCAGTGGAGATGACCGTGACACGGCTGGAAACAGACCGCCTGCATTCTGATATTGCACGTCAGTTGCCGCAGGTGTTGCGGATTGCCGGCTATATTGATGAAGCGGTGGCACAGGCGCAGGAAAACGTCGAGCACCATCAGGATTTAAAGGTTTTGCTGAAGGGCGCCATGCGTGACCAGGTGATCGACTATCAAAAGGCGGTCGTCGCCATGATTGAGTACTGTGATCCGCAACTGCCTGATTTTGATGTCAAGCACATGGAAGCTCGGTATCAGTCGCTGCGCGAGCAATGGCGGGCACTCAAGACAGAGTTGCTGGAAGCAGGAGCCAATCGGCAATTTCCGGTTGCAAGTCTGAATCCTGCGATCGATAATCTTCGCATTCTGCTGCGCGTGGCCGAGCGTATAACGCGCATAGCCAGCCGCATGCAGGAGCTGGCCCGGTCGCTGCCGCAGGTCCATCAATCCGGCCAAAACGAAACGCAGGCTTTCGGTAATGAACAGGCCGGCAAGTAATCGTTGCGTAACAGCGTTGTCACATAATTGTCATAAGCAGTCGGTATAGTCCGAGACCGAAATTTGTTGGATTCGAATCCACAACGGAACGGAGAATTGACGCATGACCCCTCTGAAATTTGCCCCACTGAAAAAACTGTTTGCTGTTGTCGCATTTGCTGGCACGGCAACATTCTCGGCATCGCTGCTGGCCGACGTCGATCCGGCTCTGTCGGACTACGAGCGAGCCTCAGGCGTATCTGGCAATCTGTCGAGCATCGGTTCGGATACCCTGAACAACCTGATGACGCTGTGGGCAGAGGCTTTCAACACCTACTACCCGAATGTCAACGTGCAGATTCAGGGTGCTGGCTCGTCCACTGCGCCGCCCGCTCTGACACAGGGAACAGCCATGCTGGCTCCGATGAGCCGTGGCATGCGTCAGTCCGAGATTCAGGAGTTCGAGGCGCAGCACGGCTACCGACCGACAGAGCTGCCGGTTGCGGTCGACATGCTGGCGGTTTTTGTCAACCGGGATAACCCCATCGAATCATTGAGCCTGCCGCAGATCGACGCCATTTTCTCTGCGACCCGTCGTTGTGGGTTCGCTGAAGATATCACGCGTTGGGGGCAGCTGGGTCTGGGCGATGCCTGGACTAACCGGGATTTTTCGCTGTACAGCCGTAATGCGGTATCAGGCACCTACGGCTTCTTCAAGGACAACGCCATGTGTGGCGGTGACTTCAAGTCCAGCATCAACGAGCAGCCCGGCTCTTCCTCAGTAGTGCAGGGTATCAGCGAATCTATCAACGGTATCGGCTATTCCGGTATCGGTTATCGCACCTCTGGCGTGCGCGCACTGCCAATTGCAGCGAGTCACGGTGGCCAGGCTTTTGAACCGACACCGGAGAATGCCGCATCAGGTGACTATCCGCTGGCCCGATACCTGTTTATCTACATTAACAAGCACCCGAATCGCGAACTGGACCCATTGACCCGCGAGTTCATCAAGATGGTATACAGCAAGCAGGGTCAGGAAATTGTTGATCGCGATGGCTTCGTGACACTGCCTGCTGCAGTGGCAGATCGTTACCTGGCCGAGCTTGGTATCGAATAAGACAGTTTTGTCATAAAACGGTCACAATACTGTCGTAGACTGCGCGCCGTTGAATAAATGCCTGGCTGAATTGTTCAGCCGGGCATTGCTTAAATAAGAATCAGAGCCTTTACAGACCACCTGCACAGGACCGCGTTCACTCATGTCTGACCTTGCCCCGGATATTCCAACTCCCGACAAACCCAGGGTCAGTCTGTTGCCCGGCGCGGAACAGCGTCAGCGCATGCGTCAACGGCGCGCCCGCCGCGACAGCTTTTCCAAGTGGGGCATTACGGCGGCCGGTTATGGTGTTGTTCTGGCACTGGCCACCATTTTCATTTACCTGTTTTACGAGGTAGCGCCGATATTTCGCGGTGCCACCGTCGACGCAGGTGCCAGCTATCAACCTGCAGTATCCGAGGGTGAGACACGTCAGCTGTTGCTGGAACGTTATCAAACCATGGGTGTGCAATACACCGATGATGCTGAGGTCGTGTTTTTCGATTCTGGCACGGGTGCAACCCTTCAGCGCTTCGCCGTGCCATTGCCAGATGGCGTGCAGCCAACCAGCTTCTACGCCGCCGAGCCCATCTCCAATATGCATGTGTATGGTCTCAGCAACGGGCAGGCCCAGGTCGTTCAGCATCAGTTCGATATCAGCTTCCCGGTAGACGAGCGTGTACTAACACCCCGGCTGGCCTACCCACTGGGGCAGCAGCCGATTACGGTTGATACCGAAGGGCAGCCGCTGGATCTGGTTGCGGTTGAAACCAATACCCGTGGCGTCACGGCCAGTGCACTGGCAGCCTACACCCGTGACGGGCGCATGTTGCTGACCTCGGTGAGTTCCCGCAACAATCTGTTGACCGGTCAGGTACAGATATCGTCAGTTAGCTATGAGCTGCCTGACCTGCCGGCAACGCCGCAACAACTGCTGCTGGACAAGTCATTGCGCAATCTTTTTGTCATCGATACCACCGGCAATGTTCACTACTATGATATTTCCACACCAACGGCGGCGCGCCTGGTGCAGACAGTTGACGCTGGCGGCGGTGAGCGAATTACGGCTGCTGCGTTTCTGGTAGGCACTGTTTCTCTGGTACTCGGTACCGAAAGTGGTGAATTGAGCCAGTGGTTTCTGGTTCGCGATGAGCAGAACAATTTTCGCCTCGAAGAGGTTCGGCGCTTTGACTCCCATGGAGCCGAAATTACGGCTATCGCCCCGGAACACACACGCAAGGGGTTTATTGCCGTCGACCGTGCTGGCCAGATTGGCATTCACTACGGAACCTCGTCGCGAACGTTGCTGCTCGACGAATTTTCAGATGTAGCCCTGACTCATGTTGCTGTTTCGCAGATCAACCAACGCATTCTCTATATGGACGAACAGGGCACTGTTACCGAAGCCGAGTTGTGGAATGAGCACCCACAATTGTCCTGGGCAGCCATGTGGAACCGGGTCTGGTATGAGGGGCGTGCGGATCCGGAGTTTATCTGGCAGTCTTCCTCTGGCTCTGATGAGTTCGAATCCAAGTTCAGTCTGGTGCCATTGAGCCTTGGTACACTGAAGGCAGCATTTTACGCGATGCTGTTTGCCATGCCGCTGGGTATCGCCGGGGCTATTTACACCGCTTATTTCATGACACCCAAGCTGCGTGGAGTGGTCAAGCCCAGTATTGAAATCATGGAAGCACTGCCCACCGTCATTTTGGGCTTCCTGGCCGGTCTGTGGCTGGCGCCATTCGTGGAGAGCAATCTGCCGGCAGTGTTCAGCATCCTGTTCCTGATGCCCGTCATGCTGCTGGTATTCGCCTACGCCTGGTCCAGATTACCTGTCAATATCCGCAGCCTTGTCCCGGAAGGATGGGAGGCAGCACTGCTGGTGCCGGTTATCCTGATTTTTGGATACCTTTGTCTGGCTGCCAGTCCCTGGGTGGAAGTCTGGATGTTTGGTGGCAGCATGCGTCAGTGGTTTACCAACATAGGTATCAACTATGACCAGCGCAACGCCCTGATTGTCGGGATTGCGATGGGCTTTGCCGTCATCCCCACCATTTTTTCGATTGCAGAAGACGCCGTGTTTACAGTACCCAAGCACCTGACGCAGGGCTCTCTGGCATTGGGGGCGACCCGTTGGCAGACAGTGGTTGGTGTCGTGCTGCCAACGGCCAGCCCCGGTATCTTCTCTGCCGTCATGATGGGTTTTGGCCGTGCCGTTGGTGAAACCATGATTGTCCTGATGGCAACCGGCAACAGCCCGGTGGTGAACTTCAATATCTTTGAAGGAATGCGCACCCTGTCTGCCAATATTGCAGTGGAGCTTCCGGAAACTGCGGTGGGATCCTCTCACTTCCGTGTGCTGTTCCTGGCCGCGCTGGTGTTGCTGGCCCTTACATTTGTAGTGAACACACTGGCAGAAATAATTCGCCAGCGGCTGCGCCATCGTTACAGCAATCTGTAAGCGCGCGCTGGTCTGGCTGAACGACGACTGAGAGACAATTGCATGAAACAGTGGTTTAAGAGTGGCTCACCGTGGATCTGGCTGAACGCCGGTGCTGTGTCCCTGTGCATGATTATGGTGGTTGGCCTGATTGGTCTGATCGCGATCCGGGGCTTTGGACACTTCTGGCCCGCTGATGTCGCGCAAATCACCATGGTCGGCGCCGATGGCGAGCGACGGGAGTTGATTGGTGAGCTGGTTCGCAGCCAGACTGTGCCCGCGGCAGTTGCCAGAGACTCCGGTGAAGTGGTGCCTGAGTCAGAAGAGCTGGTCGTTCGTCACCTGATCAAGGTGGGAAATCGTGACCAGACAGGCCAGGATTTTGTCTGGCACCTGGACCTGTACATGGAACCCTGGCAATACCCTGACAATATTTACGTTGTGGAACGTCGCGAGTGGGGCAATTTCTACGGGACACCTGTCGCTTTGCTGCAGGAAGGCAATGTTGTCAGTACACCATCGGATGACGCATTCTGGCCATCATTGCAGTCAGCCATCGAGCGCAGTCTGCAGATCTATGATCGTATCCATGAACTGGAACGAGGCGAAATCGGTCGCATCAATACTGCGCTTGAGCGACTTCGCCTGGATGAGCGAAATCTTGAACTGAATCCACCGTCACCGGAAATGGAAACTCTGGAGCGCGCGCGTATCGCCACCGGTCGTTCCCAGCTGGAAGCCGAATATACCTTGCTGCGTCAGGAGCTGGATGCACTGTACGATTCTACCGAGCGTGACACACTGCGTATGCAGACCAGTCAGGGCAGCGAGGTCAACATTTCTTTTGCCCATATCATGCGTGTGACCGCGCCCAACACCATGTCGGTGTTCCAGAAATCAGTGCAGTATGTTGAGCGCCTGTGGGAGTTCATGACCGACGAGCCTCGCGAGGCCAACACTGAAGGCGGTATTTTTCCTGCCATCTTTGGCACCGTCACCATGGTCATGGTGATGTCTATCATCGTGACACCGTTTGGCATTCTGGCAGCGATTTATCTGCGCGAATACGCCAAGCAGGGCACCATGACGCGTATCATCCGTATCTCCGTGTATAACCTTGCCGGTGTGCCGTCCATTGTTTACGGCGTATTTGGTCTGGGCTTTTTTGTCTATTTTCTGGGCGGCAATATCGACCAGCTTTTCTACGAGGCATCATTGCCCGCACCAACTTTCGGCACGCCAGGTCTGTTCTGGGCATCGCTGACGCTGGCACTGCTGACCCTGCCTATCGTGATTGTTTCCACTGAAGAAGGTCTGTCGCGTATTCCGAGCACCATTCGTCAGGGCAGTCTCGCGCTCGGTGCAACCAAGTCGGAGACACTGTGGAAGGTGATTGTGCCACTCGCCACACCAGCAATGATGACTGGTCTGATTCTGGCGATTGCGAGGGCCGCAGGTGAGGTTGCACCGCTAATGCTGGTAGGCGTCGTTAAACTGGCACCGACACTGCCGATTGATGGCACGTTCCCGTTCATTCACCTGGAACGTAAGATCATGCACCTGGGTTTCCACATTTATGACGTGGGTTTCCAGAGCCCCAATGTCGAAGCCGCCAGACCACTGGTCTATGCGACTGCGTTGATACTGGTGATGCTGATTGTGATACTGAACCTCACTGCGATCAGTATCCGCAACCATCTGCGTGAACGTTACCGCAGTGCAGGTGATTAAGCAGTCCCATTTATAGCGATGACAACCACGGCTAACCCGATTCAAAGATGACAGGATCTACAAACATGACAGCAGAAAACCCAGGCACCGCCGATAGCAGCGTCAATCGTACGGAACGGCCAACCGTGTCTGCAGCGTCCGCCCGAATGGTGACCGAGCGTGAATCCTATGCAATCGAGGAGGAAACGCCGAAGATTACAGTCGACAATCTGAATCTTTATTACGGTAATGACCAGGCACTGCACAACATCAATCTGACTATTCCGGAAAAGCGGGTAACTGCCTTCATCGGACCGTCAGGCTGTGGTAAATCAACGCTGCTGCGTTGCTTCAATCGCATGAACGACCTGGTCGATATCTGCCGTATCGAAGGCGAGATCCGCATGGACGACAAGAATATCTACGATCGCGATGTGGATGTGGCCGATCTGCGCCGTAGTGTCGGTATGGTATTCCAGAAGCCTAACCCCTTCCCGAAATCAATCTATGAAAATGTAGCTTACGGCCTGCGACTGCAGGGTGTGAAGTCACGCCGTGTACTGGACGAGGTTGTCGAAAAATCGCTGCGTGCTGCAGCACTCTGGGATGAGGTCAAGGACCGTCTGCAGGACAATGCGTTCGGTATGTCCGGTGGTCAGCAGCAACGTCTGGTGATTGCCCGCGCCATTGCCATTGAGCCTGAGGTCATTCTGCTGGACGAACCGGCCTCGGCGCTGGACCCGATCTCAACCCTGAAGATCGAAGAGCTGATCAACGAATTGAAGCACCAGTACACCATCATCATCGTTACCCACAACATGCAACAGGCGGCACGTGTCTCAGATTACACGGCGTTCATGTATATGGGTAAGCTGATTGAGTTTGGGGATACGGATACGCTGTTCACGAACCCGAGCAAGAAGCAGACTGAGGACTACATCACCGGCCGCTATGGTTAACCGAATCTGATTTCCGATAGGCAGATCTGGTTCAGCGCTTTCGGCACCGGAGCTAAGGGGGCAGTCCTCCTCAGGTTTTCGTCGCTCCTTGCCCCCTTATCCCCGCTGCCTCGATTGAGCTGTATTGCCGCATTCGGCGCCGTGATCAGGCTCAACGCTCCCGGCCCTGACGTAAACACTCTGTTCTAGAGCGGGCCGGGAGGTGGGTGTCAGATCTCGCCCGGATCGCATACTTTCACCTGTCGCCCGGCGGGGCGGAACTCGACCTCGCACGCTACGCGGGCTCGCGACTGAGCTCATCGCTTCCGGCCTCGGAACTAGGGTGGCAGTCCTTATATCTGAATTTCTC
>TARA_R100000306_G_scaffold13054_2_pt1 | contig 13164 bp, 6 predicted proteins | sample TARA_R100000306 | Tara Oceans TARA_R100000306 (sample SAMEA2620824) | marine metagenome | biome: marine biome (ENVO:00000447); feature: mesopelagic zone (ENVO:00000213); material: "saline water (ENVO:00002010), including plankton (ENVO:xxxxxxxx)" | depth 1000 m | reverse complement strand
GGCTTGGTGAGGGTTTAAATTCATCGACCTAGAGCCAATCTTTTTAAACCTTCCAAGCCCAAAATCCTGCTAGCTATTTCATCCTCATTTCTTAAGATATAAAAGAATTCTAAAAAATCCTAGACTTTGTAGCTGTTACGCAACTATCTAAAACCGACAAAACTACTCTTTTATAATTTTAATTGTGTGGGTTTCCATATTGTCTTCCACTTGAAGTATGTATATCCCATTGTTTAGGAAGGAAAGGTCTAGCTGTGTTTGTAAAGCATTGATATTTTTACTCAAGAGTTGTTGCCCACCCGTACTGTATATTCTTACGTCTTTTATAGTCTTTTTATTTCTTAAATTAAGCGTATGGGTTACAGGGTTTGGATAAACTTGCACGGTGGTTTTCTCAGCGGGATTATTGCCCATACCCAAAGCCTGCAAGTCGATGGTATATTTTATTAATCCCAGGTCTATGCTCCCTATATAAACCTCGGCACTTTCTTCCTCGAATTTTACGGTGGCGTCAACAGCGGTAATCTGTAAGAGTTCTTCATTTGCAATAGCCTCCCATGTTTGTCCCCCATCCAGAGAATAAACAATCGTAAATTGTGAAACGTCAGAATCAAATACAATTCCCACTAGATGCGCATCTACAAACTCTGAATGGAATGTTCTATGGACCAGGCCATCATAAATTTTAGACCAGGTTGCTCCCCCATTTAAGGATGTGAAGATGCCTCGATTGGTAGAAAGTGTTACTTGGTCTTCGTTTAAAGGATTTGAAGCCAGATGGATAATTAAATCAGTTCCGGGGAGCAGTTCTTCCAAGCCCGTGCTGGAATTTGCCCAACTTAGCCCTCCGTCTTCAGTTTTATAAATATTTGTTCCTATAGAGATTAGTGCCTTATCCACATCATTTTCATAAAAATATATACCTTTTATCAAACCCGTTTCTGGAACTGTGATGGCAGTATTGGTAATATTGTTTGGATCGCTTATATCAGCTTTCCAAAATTCAATTTCTCCCATATTATTGGATAGGGAATACCAAACTTCATTTGGGGTATGTGGATCCACTTTTAAGGCATCCACATAGTTCATATAAGTATTGTAGATTTGAAATTTATTTTGTCCATGGTCATTACTAACTTCTAGGTCTGCTCCAAACCAACCGCTACTAAAGGTAAAGACTCGCCCCTCAGTGGTCGTATCTACAAACAAAGCAGGGGCATCGCCTTGGGTATAGGCATCCAAGGGAACAAGATCAAATGCTTCTTCGGTCTGGGTGGCGAGATTCCGATGTACAAAGCCATATTGCACTCCGTAATATAAGTGCATATCGCTCTGCGCAAATAGACCTATTGAGCCGGTTGATCTAAAATACTTATTTTTTTTCCACGTTATAGTAGCCCCACCATCTTCAGAAAACATTGGAAAGTAATCACTATTGATAAAAACTTCCTCCTCATTAAATGGATTAAAGGAAAGATTCCATCCTGAATAGTAAGTATGGACATCGATGGGCTCATAAACATAATGTTCCCAACTTGTTCCGTTATCATTCGAAACAACTATTTCATTCTCTTCCAGTACAATGATATGACCTTCTGTAATAGGATTAAACGCTATTACATTGATATTGTTTAAGCTTCCTTCCGTCCAGGTTAAAGGAATCGCATTCCAGGTTTCTCCCCCGTCGTATGAACGATAAAGGTTTTCTGGGCTGTTGCCGAAGCTTATTCCTGTGGCTACATATATTTCGTCAATATTGAAGGGGTTGAAAGCTATGGGGTGTAAAATAATATTTTCCAACTTCAGGTTCCAAGTTTGACCGGCATCTGTGGAAGTCAATAAACCCCCTTCTACCCCATTTGGCCCAAACCCTCTGGTTAATATAAGATGTTGGGGATTCTGTGGATTAATTGCAATATTATTTAGAGAGACCCCATCATAGTCACTTTTAGAATAAACTTGATCCCAGGTTTGGCCACCATCCGTAGTATAATAGGTTATTTCATCGGTGCCAAATTCAAGAACGGCATTCATTAATATAATGTCGGAATTTTGGGGATAGATAGCGTATGACTGGATATATTTTACATTGGCACTATTGGGAATTTCTATTTCTTTGATTATAGCATTTGTGCTCAGATCTAAAATGAGGATACTGTTGTCAGCCGAGTCGCGATTGTATTTTACGAAACTCAATGCCATATTATTATTTGTCATTCTCAGGTTTTGAAATTCATTGGCGTCCTGATATCGCATCGAGAATAATACATGCCAAGTCTCTCCGTTATCTTCCGACCGTAAAATGTGGTTATTCATAGAAGTGGCAAATAGTCTATTTTCCACAGTAGGATGGTATGTAATATTAAATATCCTACCATAATCTTCAGACCCCACAAAATCCAATTGGGCATATAAGGGGATAGTGGCATTAAAAAACAGCGGTAAAACTAAAAAGAGAGTAAAAAGATTTTTCATCGTGTACTGGTTATAAAATTAATTGCAGCGCTAAAGTGTAAAATCAAATTGAATTTCACATAGAAGACCACACGAATTAATAGGACATGGGAAAATAAATAATGGGACAACCAGATATTTAGATATGGGAGAGATACGGAAATAGTTCGGCCGTTTCTTGAAGTCCCATTTTTTTTGCGATACGCTCTTTTCTTTTTCTGCAGGCATCTGGGGTAATATTCAACAGCGATGAAATTTCCTTGATGGATAGATTCATGTACAAATAGGATAAAAAACGTATATCATTCACATTGAGATTTTGGTGTTTTTCCCGCAGCGAGCTCAAAAAACCGTGATTGGTTTCTTCAAAATGTATAAGGAAATCATCTTTGGTTTTATCCTTTTTGATTTGTTTGTTTAAAATGGCCACATATTTTCTGACTTCAGGTTTGTTTGATAAATCTACTTGCTCTTTGATGTTCTGTACCACTTCCTGCAATACTTCATTTCTATTGGACATATTTAATGCCTTAACCGCCAATGTCCTGTTTTTTGCTTCCAGTTCACTTTCCAGTTCCAGCATTTTAATTTTTTGATTTCTTTCAGCAATTATCTTTTTTTGCTTATCTCTAATGTGGGCATTTCTCCAGGTCCAAACAATCACTAGAATTATAAATACAATTGCACTGAATGAAGCATAGAGCATTTTACGTTCTGCTTCATAATTTTTGGTTTTCTCTATCATTTCAATTTCATAATTCCTCATGGCGAACTTTACACGGTTTGCCTCAAACTGGCTACTGCTCTTTAGATGGTATAGACTATCCTTGAGAATTATGACCGTATCTTTGTATTTACTGGCCAATTCGTACTTTTTTTCCCTATAATTAAGATTTGAAAGATGTTGGAATATATTTATTTGCGTGTCCAAGCTAATATGGGGACTTTGGGCCAAGGCGGCAAACTCTTCTGCTTTTTTTATATTCGCTTCGCTTAACGCTATTTTGGATAGTAAAAGCAGTCCGGATGATTTTTGTTCTATAAATTCCACAGTGGTCAACTCAGGTATTAAACGCAATAATTCTTCCTTAGCGTTTTTGTGTTCATCACTTAAATAATAATTTTCGGCCAATGCATATCGCCCCTGCAATAATACATTTTGATGGTTTTGAAGAAGCGGCAGCGCCTTTTGCAAATACGCCCTTGCATCCTCGAGTCGGCCTGCGCTATTGAGTGCCAGTCCTAAATTGACGGCATAAAGACCCATCTTAAAACTGTCGGTGTTTTTATGGGCAAGGGTATAAGCTTTTAAAAAATACTTTTCTGCCTCTGCAAGATTGTTTTCTTGATAGAAGAGAATCCCGATATTATTGAGAACGACCATTTCCTGGGTTGTATCCAAATAACTAAGGGCAATATCATAGGCCAGAAGGTAATTTTCAAGGGCTTCCCCATAATCGGAAAGTTTATAGTAGTTTGCTCCAATATTGTTTAACGTCAAGAATAATTCTTTGTGCCAACCTTTTTCCTGGGCGATTTTCTGAACCTTGGTAAGTATTTCCAGAGATTTGGCATGCTTATTTTGATGCATCGCTTCAATAGCTTGCTGTATAAGTATATCACATTCGGGTCGTGTTTCCTCTTGTGCATTTATAATTAGAAATAAAAAAATTAGTAGCGACTTCATTGGGGAAACTTTTAATAGTGGATCACATATATTAATTAGGGCACAAATTATTATAAAAATGTGAATAGTATAAAAAAGTGCTTGGAAATAAATATGCTATAATCACTTACTTAAACCATGCATTAATTCCATAATATAAATCGTTCCTGATTTATTCAGTCTAATGATCACAGCATCCTCCGTGCCGCTGGGCACTCCTGGAGGGCTTCCAAGACCTGCGCACTACATTCCCTCTTCCTTTCATTTTTATGGAAACTTAGGATATTAAACGGGATTGAATTTTTTCAAAACAAGGGTTGACTAATTCTTTATAATACCATCTTGGTAAATGCGCTTTTGTTGTCATGGAATTCTTATATTTTCACCTCTCAAAAAAAACGTTACTTTCTCCAATGGATATTACTAAAAAATGCTTTCTCATTTTCATTTTATTTTGTGCTGCTGGCTATGGCCAAGTGGAAAGTAAATCGGAATGCAATGCAATGATAGAAAAGGGGATTGCGCTGATGTTTGAGAAAAAACATGTACAGTCGCTCGAGATTTTGTTGGAAGCAACCGCAATTGCCCAAAAGAATGATTGGAGCCAGCAGGAGTTTCGCGCCGTTCTCAATACGGGTTCCAACTACTACCTTATGTCCGATTTTGGAGAGGCCCTTGAATTCTATTTAAAAGCATATGAAATAGCTATAGAACATCTCCAAACTAAAGACGAATTAACTGTCTTGAATAATATTGGCATTCTCTATTTTCAAGAGTCAAATTTACCCAAGGCTAGAGATTATTTTTTAAAGGCATATGAGCTTAGTAGCACTGATAAAAACAGCAATAAGCATGGGTATTACGCCATAAATCTCGCGCTGGTTTCCAATAAAATGAATAAGGCGGAGGATGCGAGTAGATATATTCAGGAAGCGCTTCCTCTGGTTAGGGACCAGCCCGAAATAGAAATTATGGCCAAAATGGCCTTGGCGGAAAATCTTTTTATAAAATCGAATTACGACCAGGCTCGGGAAAGGGCTTTAACCCTCCTCCCCCAGTTGGTGGGTGATGCCCACGCCGATAATAGGGTATTCGTTCTCCTGCTTATCGCCCAAATTTATGAAAGGCAACAAAATTATCAACTTGCCCTGCAATATGCAAGGCGAGCAAGGGCTGCCTCCAAATCGTTGGAAAATAGGGAAGATGTCTATGAGGCGCTTTCCAAGGCCTATATATCGTTACGGGATTATGACAGTGCCTTGCGTTACAAGGACAGTGTTATTATGGCCCGAGACACACTGCAGAAAATACGCAACATTACCCTCTATGAAAACAATAAAATAAAGTTTGAAATTCAGAATTACGCCCATCAATTAATTGAAAGCCAACTGCTTTTGCAAAAGGAAAGGCGCTTTTTCTACAGCGTTGTGGTTTTCGGACTTCTGCTTTTTGTTTTGGCCCTTTGGATATTTCGAAACCATATTACAAAACAAAAGCAAAGAAAAAAAATTACCGAACTTGAACTGGAGCAGGAAAAGTCGAAACGTCTGCTGGCGGAAAAGCAAATACGGGAGCGGGAAATCGGGATAAAACTGGAGCAGCAGCGATTAAAAAATGAATTGGACTTAAAAAACAGAAAGCTTACTTCAAAGGCGGTCTATCTTTCCAGCCGCAACGAATTGATTGAGGAAATTGTAGAAACCCTATCCGCCAATGCACAGGTAAAGGCACAACCCGAATTGCTCTCGCAGCTAAAGGCCCTGAGCAAACATCTTAAAAACAATCCCCAATTCGACAGTTTTTTCAGTCATTTTGAAGAGGTAAATCCTGGATTTTCTACTCGGCTTTTGGCCTTGCATCCCAACCTCACCCAACAGGATGTGCGGTTTATAATGTATCTCTACATGAATTTGGGAAATAATGAAATAGCATCTCTTTTAAACATTACGCCCCAATCCTGTAGAAAAAGAAAGGAGCGAATTTCCAAAAAGCTTGACCTGGGTGACGGGAAGTCATTAGCCGTTTATATTACCACAATCTAGGGGGCTGTCACAAATTTATACGGTCCCTGTCACAAAATGTCACGCCTGTTTCCTGCCTGTCCTTCTCGCAACTTTCTATTTTTACGGGTATAACCAAAATACATTTTTATGAAAAAGACCATTATTCTTTTTATGTTCCTTCTTATTGCCGTAGGACCTTCGGCTATGTCGCAGCTTAGTTTTGAGGCCCATGACGATTACGGACAGCTTTACGACATTTTATTTGATTCAAATCAGGAAAACACCCTATATGCCAGAACAGTGGGAAACCATATTGTTAAATCGAGCGATAGTGGCGATACTTGGCAGATTCTTTATAGCGATCCTATGGTGCAGTATTGCACCTTAAGGGACCTTCGCCTTATCAATAACTCAGCAAGCCTGAGTTTTATAGTAAAGGCTGAAGGTACGGCCTATAATAAAGTTGTAGTATTAAACCTTACCGATGGAACGGTGCAAAAGGAATATAATGTTCCAAATCCACAGGAATCCGATATTTTAATTGCGAGTTATGATATCTATAGTCCTAACAACGATATTGCTCTTCTGCATACTACTTATACAATAAATTTCGGGTTTACGAATGAAGTGTTTTTAACTCTCGATGGCGGCGCCACTTGGAGAAGTATTTATTTTAGTCCCGATTACAGGGATATATCAATAAACAATGTGGCTATTTCTCCCAATAACCCAGACAAACTATTTCTTATGAGAGGGGTTTCGCCGGGGAGCGACATGGGGGGTCTGTTTGTCAGTGAGGATGGCGGTACCACCTGGGACGAAAAAATTCCAGGAAATACCTATAGTGCTATAGCATTCAACCCAGACAACAGCAATGATATTCTTTTAGGGACTTTTTATGGCTATGGTACCCACCAGGAGAATCTTTATCGCTCACAAGATGGTGGCGACACTTGGAACGTGGTCCCGTTAACCTATACTAGTATGTCCAACGACAACATCAATTTTATTAAATTTAATCCTACAAACCCTGCCAATATTGTGGTATTGGAAGAAAATGAAATAATTGTAACGCAGGACGATGGCCTTACCTGGGAGCATCAAGTTTATACTGCTATCGATCCTGAGGATTATTATTATGGATTGTCAGTTTCCTTCAATCCTTTTGAGGCCAACGATGTAATAATAACAACCGATTTTTACCCCTTCCGTTCGCTGGACGGGGGTATTACCCTTTCTAAACTTTCCAATCGTTTTGTAAATAGTACGGGTAGGATTGACGCCCATTTTGAATCGGGTGGGAATCATTTGTACTATGGTCTCAGAAATGGGTTTATCCATAAGGACTTGGATAGCAACTCCGAAACTGGATACCGCATGCGGCCCCTCAACAATACCTTTGGGGCAACCACCTTCCCGTATGCCGATGCGGAAGTGGAAGGAAGAATCTTTAACAGCAGTCGCTTTGGAATGAATTCAGTATTGGAAATGAGTACGGACCATGGCGCCAATTATATATCCCTTTACAGCAGTATGATGTTCTTGAACATTTATACTCTGGCTACCGATCCTAGCAATACCGACCTAATTTGGTTTTCATTTGGAGAAATGGCCTATAAAGTTGACGTTACGGATGTTTCCATGCCGATTATAACCGAAGTAAACCTGCCGTCAACCAATCTGTTATATGGAATCATAATTGATCCAATGGATTCGGATAGGATAACCATTACCCAAGGAACCGCGGTCTATAGTTCTACGGATGGAGGGGCTACGTGGGAAAACACCTCCTCCGGCCTGGAAACCTTGGTTGAGGGGCAGGATATGATTTTAGATGCCAAAAGAAATCCGTTAGACCCAAACGAATATCTCTTAGCTACCACCAAGGGGATTTATCTTTCAACAAATAAAGGACAAAATTGGATGCGGACTTTTGAGGAGTTTGTGGACAAAGTAGATTTTTCCAATATTACTTCGGGTCATATAGTAGCTCGTAACCATTACTCCGATGGCTTTTTATATCCGCGGGCCAATTCTAGAATTATTTATTCAACCGATGCGGGTCAAAACTGGGAAGTTATTTCCGGGGAGGCGTTGGAGTATATCAATTCAAGTAGTTCCCTAGTACGTTTTTATGAAGATAATGCCGATGTGTTTTATGGAACTTTTGATACTGGGTTGGTGCGCTATAATATTGATTTGAGCACCCTTGATGTGGCCCAATCCCAATTAAAGGATGCTATTGCCATCTACCCAAACCCTGCCAGCACTAACTTATGGATTACCGCTGCAGACCTACAAATAGAGGATGTGAAAATTTATACCATCAAAGGACAGCTAGTAATTCAAGTATCGGAGAATATGGAACAAATTGACATCTCCTCATTGACTAGTGGTGTTTATTTAATAAAAATAGAGACCGCCAAGCAGACATTTTTCAAGCGATTATTAAAAAAATAAGAACCTAAAAATAAGAACATATGAAAGATTTAATCAAATCCATTCCCTTAACCATCATTGTATTGATGTGTATGGGAAACGTAGGCTTTGCCCAATTTACGCAAGAAGCTAAAATAGTAAGTGAAAATCGTGAGTCGCGTGCAGAATACGGCACTTCGGTGGCTATCCTCGACAGTTATGCTGTAGTTGGAACGTCCAGGGAGAATGTTGCTTCGGGGGCGGCATATATCTATCAAAAAGATACAAATGGCGAATGGTCCTACCTTCAAAGTTTTACTGCCCCGGATCCCAATATGGGGGCCGAATACGGAGGAGGGGCGAAACTGACCGACGATCTTATGGTTATTGCCGCGGGCAGGGCGGACGTTGACGGCTTGGAACGGGCAGGGGCCTTATATGTTTATCGACGCAATGGCTCTTCCTGGGAATATGACACTAAACTTATAGCCAGCGATTTTAGCGCAGATGCAAAGATGGGTATGAACCCTACTTCGCTCGATATGGAGGGTGCTACCATTGTGGTAGGGGCGCCAGGAGAAACCTCATGGACTGGTAGCGTGTATGTATTTGAAAAATCTGGCGGAAATTGGAGCGAGGTCCAGAAAATATTGAGTCCAAATCCACAGCAAAATGATATTTTTGGAATAGGGGTATCCTTAGATGGGGATTATATGGTGATAGGCGCCAGTGAGGAAGACAATACCAAGGGAGCAGCCCATATATACCTAAGGAATAGCAGTGGGGTGTGGGAGCACCAGCAGCGAATAACTGCCTCTGACGCCATGGGGCAAGCTTATTTCGGCACTTCGGTAGCTATATCCAATTCAAGTATCGCCATAGGTGCCTATGGGCACGCCGGGGGGGCGGGCGCAACCTATATTTTTGAGGATGACGGGTCGGGCAACTGGATAGAGACCCAGAAAATCACCGCTTCTACGCCCTCCATTGAGGCTAATTTTGGGTGGAATTGTTTACTTCAGGACAATCATCTAATTGTTAGCGCTCCTCACCCTTATGGTGCGGAAAAAGGAGAGGTTTATGTGTATGAAAGGGTTGGGGGTTCATTTACCGAAATTCAAAAGGTGGAAAGTCTAGACCTCGCCCCGGAGGATTTTTATGGATGGAATATCGAGATGGATTCAAATCAATTGATTGTAGGCGCGCCGTGGGAAGATGAGGATGCAAATGGAGGAGACCCTGTGGATCGTGCAGGCTCCGCATATATTTTTAAAAACCCCTTATTGGCCCTTAATGACTTTCAGGACAATACGGAATTCCGCATATATCCCGTTCCAACCAGTAGGAACTTGACTATAGAAGCAAGTGGTACTATAAATAACCTAAGCCTTGTAAACCAATTGGGAGCTGTACTTATGGAAAAAAAGGTTATAGCCGCAACGCAGCATACACTTGATCTTTCCCAATATGCACGAGGAATCTATTTCTTGAACATTGGAATGGACAACGGTCAAACGGTAGTGAAAAAGATTGTTGTAGAATAAATTGAAATTTTTTCCTAGGATTGTTACCCCTTAAGAATTTTCTTGAGGGGTTTTGTTTTCCATCCTTTATTGGCGCATTTTCATTTCATCTAAGTAGGGCCAGTTGTCCTTAATTGGATTTTGAGCAACTGTATATAGCAAATATTACCACTTTTTTACCTGCAAAAAAAGGAAACAATCCGGAACCACATTCCATACTTCGGCATCGTTTTTTTGCTAATTCCCATTCAATAATTATGTCTTTTTTCGGATATAAGTTAACTTCACAACCTTTTTAGGTTTATGAAAGTAATCTCTATATTCTTATTTCTCCTTTTCGGCCCTTTTTTGCTGGCCCAGAGTACAGCAGAATTGGACAGTCTTTTGCTGCAGGGAATAAATGCGAGAAGTAATAAGGAATATTCCCGATCATTGGAATTATTGACCAAAGTACGCACGGTTGCCGAAGAAAACCAATGGCATAAGCAGCAGTTTTTGGCCATCAACAACATAGGGGCCAATTATTATTCCATGTTGGATTACGGGGAAGCACTGGACAACTATCTGGAGGCATATACCATAGCCTTAAAATACTTGGATGGAAATGAAGAGATGATTGTGCTTAACAACATTGCAATTCTCTATAGTAAGGAAGGCGACTTCCAAAAGGCAGAAGAGTATTTCTCCAAGGCCTATGTATTGGCCAAAGCGCATAAGGAAAAAGTGAAAATTGGGTTATATGCCGTGAATCTTGGGATTGTATCCAATCAACAGGATAAAATAGAGCAGGCCGCTACCTATTTGGCAGAGGCAAAGGAAATGCTGAAAAAGGAGCCTTCCCTGGCTATTTTGGTAGAAATAGCCTTGGCCGAGAACCATTACAAACGGGGAGAGCTCCCCGCTGCAAAAGCCCTGGCAGAAAAAATACTGCCAGAATTGGATGCCATTGCCTTTAGTGAAGAGCGGATTTCCATATTGGTATTGCTTTCCAATATTGCGGCAGATATGGGAGACATAAGTCAGGCCATTGAATATGCACAGGCTGCCCAAAAGGCTGCTGTAAATCCTGAACATCAAATAAGCGCTTATGGGCAATTGGCTGAGGTATATATTAAAAATGGAGCATACGATAAGGCCCTAACAGCAAAGGATTCCATTATTTCCCTCACCGAATCGCTAAACCAACTGAAAAATGGCCGATTGTTTGAAACCAACCGGGTAAAGTTTGAAATTGCCGATTATAGAAGAGAATTGCAACAGAGCCGGGAACTGCGGCAAAAGGAACGCACAACCCTATACAGCCTTTTGGGTATTTTCTTTTTGTGTATTTTGCTAATTGCCTGGGCCTTGTACAACAGCTATATAAAAAATAAGCAGCGAAAAAGATTGCATCAACAGAATAGGGAATTTATAGAATTGGAACTTCAGAAAAAAGAAAGTGACAACCTCCTGCTCGAAAAGCAATTGCACGCCAAGGAGGCGGTAGCTATGCTGGAGCAGGAACGCCTAAAGAATGAAATAGAAAATAGAAATAGGAAGTTAGCGGCAAAGGCCCTTCAAATTTCGGGGCGCAATGAATTGATAAAGGAGGTTATCAACAGTTTGACCCACCAATCTGAAGTTGCGCGCAATGCATTTTTATCCACTAAAATAAAGGAACTTAAAAAACTGCTCAAAAACGACTCGGAATGGGCAAGCTTTCTCACCCATTTTGAAGAGGTGAACCATGGGTGGCTTACAAAGCTTCGCAATAACCACCCCGAATTGACGGCCAATGATATTCGATATCTAAGTTATCTATATATGGATCTTACTACCAAGGAAATAGCCTCCCTCTTTAATATAACCGTCGAGGCCACCCGCAAGCGGAAAGAGCGAATTAGCAATAAAATTGGGCTGGAAGATAGCGCTGCCTTATATCCTTATATTACAACACTTTAATAGGGGATGTCACGCTTTTTCTAAAAGCCGTCGCACTAATTAGGATGAATTTTTAGGGCTATTGAAGATAATTCCTGAATATTGGGTTCCACTAAAAATTTTTAAATATGAAAAAATTTACCCTTCTCTTTGTTGTAATATTTATTTTTCAATCTGCCCTATACGCCCAGTTTGAGGTGACCGGTTCGGATGATTTCGGGCGGCTGTTTGATGTTACCTATGATGCCAACGTGCCCAATAAGGTGTATGCCGTAACTCTTGGAAACCACATAGTAGTTTCTGAGGATAATGGTGCCAGCTGGGATATTTTATATTCCCTTTTCATTGGACAGGGAGCGAGCATCCGCGATTTAAAACTCTCGCCAGATGGCACGGCCCTCACCTTTTCGGCATATTTGCCGAATAGCAGTTTAAATGAAATAAGGATATACGATATTGCCACCGCGGCCATTGTAAAATCCTTCCCATTGCCAAACCAGATGGATAGCGCCTATGTTACTTCATACGATTTTTACGACGGCGATACCGATATCTTATTGGTCGATACCAACTTTCCAGTAGGAATGAGTACTGAGGGGAAGACTTTTTACACGGCCGATGGAGGCAATAATTGGAATATGATCTACTACACCAATGACCATGACACCGTATTCTTAAACGACGTAGCCATAAGCCCAAACAATCCCGATAAAATTTTTCTCACCCGGGGCAATGGCAGTACCGGGGTGGACGGGGGTCTCTTTGTGTCTGAGGATGCGGGGCAGACATGGGAAGAAAAACTTCCAGGAATCATTTTGGATCCCATAAGTTTTGACCCCGCAAACCATCAACATGTTCTGATGGGTACGGGCATCAGTTTTGGAGGTACCGTTGAAAACCTGTATAAATCCATTGATGGGGGCGAAAATTTTAATATTGTTCCTATCACTTGGACGGCTGGAATTTTGGATTGCATCAATGTAATAAGTTTTAATGAGAACAACCCCTCACAAATCATAGTATTGGAAGAAAATGAAATTGCAATTTCGGAAGATGGGGGCAATACTTGGGAGAACTTTGTTTATCCGGATGATGACCCGCAGAGTTACTATTATGGGCTGCAGGCGAGTTACAATCCGCAAAATTCTGAGGAAATTTTTATCAGTGCTAACTATGTTCC
>TARA_R100000306_G_C4381419_1_pt1 | contig 13236 bp, 11 predicted proteins | sample TARA_R100000306 | Tara Oceans TARA_R100000306 (sample SAMEA2620824) | marine metagenome | biome: marine biome (ENVO:00000447); feature: mesopelagic zone (ENVO:00000213); material: "saline water (ENVO:00002010), including plankton (ENVO:xxxxxxxx)" | depth 1000 m | reverse complement strand
CGCTCAAGCCGTTCCCGCAAACTTAACGAGTTGCCTTCCTGTGATGCTGCGGACGGCAAAAACTGTAATAGTGTCGAAAGCCGCCGATCAGCGTGATCAACAAATTGCGTCAACTGTTCGATCGCTTTGGCAATGGTGCGTTGATCATGTAACGAGGCCTCTTTGCCGTTTTCACTTGCCAAAAGCGCGGTCATCTTGCGCATGAATGCAACGTTTCGGCTGTTAGGCTCCAATTGAAGGTAATTCCACCCGGTGGACATCCCCAGTTGGAGAACGAAATATTTCCCTCCCATAGCCATGACCGCCACCTGCAGGCCTCGATCTTTGTCAAAAACTGCGCAGGTATAGTTGAATTTTCTGGCTTGCGTAATCAAATGCCCAAGTAATACGGTTTTACCTGTACCGGATTGACCAATTAGCATCGTGTTACCCAGTCTTCTTGACCCGGTTTCGTCGACTTCGGCAAGCGAAGTATGGAAATTGAAGAAGTAGGGCGTTCCACTGTTGGTCTTGAGCATTGTGACTGCGGGACCCCAAGGGTTCTCGTTAGGTTTGCCAAACAAGTAGTTATGCAACCCCGAAAAACTCAGGAAATTGAGCGATGAAATTGCTGCCGGTCGAGGACGCCAATACCAATTACACGGCAGTTGTGCTCGCCACGCTGCGACCAGAGCGCGATCTACCTGCCGAGCAATAATCATGTTGTCACTGAATACCCCAATGGCGTCGGCGGCATAACGTAGCGTTTCATCTCCGGTTTCGCCAAAGATCATCATGGTGGCATGATGATCCCCCATGATTAGTTTGCCGGCGGCCAAATCGTCCAGAGCCAGCCCGATTTCAGCGATTTGGGTTCTGGAGTCATCTCCTGAGTCACTTAGCCAACGACGCTGTCGCACCAGTGCAGCCCGTCCTTCAGCCCGTGACATTGCGCAAAAGGATTGGGTTAGGACGAACTCGAAGGGCAGGGTGAGTAAATCATTCAGCTGGCCCGGCGGGTTGCTGGATGGATAATCCCTCATCTCTATCATTACAAACCGGCGTGACCAGTCAGGGCCACGCAGTTCGCCCTGGGGGCCATGAAGTGAAAAGAAGGGGCGAGCAACTGGCAAGTAGTTGCTAAGTCGTGAATCCAGTACGGGTACAGGGTGTTTTTTACCGTTGAGTACCAGGCCCAGGAACTCGGCAGGCTCTGAATATTTTCCTTTTCCGCGCTCGACAATACTCAGTAATTCCCCTGCGTAGCGCTTTAAACTGCTCTCCAGTTTTCGGTTAATGTCGTCAAGTTGCTCTATCGCCTTAGTCTGCCATGCCTCGATGTCTTTCGCCGATCGACGTTCGAGGCGCGAGAACAGTTTCATGGAGGAATCGACCATCATCCGAAGACTGACCGTCAGGTACAGATCGTTGACCATGGGTGGCTTACCCTCGAACATGCGCCGATAGGCAGCGTCATGCTCACGTGAAAACCAATCGGGATAGTCGCTCTGCGGATACTCCATGGCTCGGCGCCGTACCAAATGGGTATAGAGTCCAACGCCGTTAGGAAATCCACGAAGCACGTTATTCAATTCCTCACGCCAGGAGGCCATTTCGGCTTGGGAAAAGCCTTCGAATGTGCGCCCACCAATTTTCCATACCGATAGATACTCCAAGGATTTTGTCGAGATGATCGTGGGTGTAACGTGGTGGGAGTAAGGCACATGTTGGGCCACGCTAGGCTCAAAACTGGGTCGTTGCAGATCTGCGGGGTGATTCATAGATTCAGTCTTCCTTCTGTCGGCACCATGCTCGACGACGGTGATATGGCGTCGGGGTAAATGAGATGGCATTCCAGAAATGTTTGTTCGCGGCAAACAGCTTGGTTCGCACCCATAGCTCTAAGGTCCAGAAGGCGCGATCATCATGACGGCTAATAATGGCCATGACGGGATACAGGACCGGGATAAGTAGAAGTAGCCAAATTGTGAACATGGCCAGGAACCCAACCACTAACATCATGATGACAAAGGGGCGGGCGGGGACGCCGCCTTTAATGGTCGCGACTCGGGTGGCCCCCTTGAAGAGACGAACATGGTGCTCTGGAATCGCTGAGATAGGCGCGTTATTTGCCTCATTAGGCTGCTGATTGTTTTTGTGAGATGACATCAGAACACCAGTTCAATGACACCACCGGCCACCAGGCCCGCAAAAATAACGCCACCTGTCCACATGTACAACGTGTCCTTGCGTATCAAATCCATACTGTAGGCAGCTCCCAGCAAACCACCTGCAATCAGACAAACCACAGGAATAATTAGCCAGAGCCAGTCACGAAGCTGCTCCATAGTTGAAGTCGTCCTGGCCAGACCTCCGGACGTTTGGGCCCAAGCTAAATCAGGCAAGATTAGGATCAACGCTCCCAACATCAATACCAAAAGCGTTTTGATTGCGATAGCTTGGACTTGTGGCGAGTTGTGGGTTGAGTAAGACAAAGAAAGCATCATAGATACCTCAAAATAAGTAAGTGGCCTCGGCTATCTAGACCGCTGCCGACAAAGTGAGAGTGCGCAGATAATGAACAGAGTTTGTTCTGTAAACTCAGCTAAGGAGTGTGCCCGGTGTTGTAGATAATGGATCCCACCACATTTCGAGTCGGCAAACCCACCCGAAAAATACCTGGTCTAGGCTGGGTGAATACATCCGGTCTAGATTCGGTAAAGACATCCGGCATGGGCTGGTTCAGTGCATCCTTGTTCTGTTCCGGCGTTTTGCTCTGAACTGGCTTGTCAGATATCGGTTTCTTGCCTATGTTGGATGGTCGTTTTTGTGGAATCTGCTTGAGCGCAGGCACTTTTAATCCTGCACCTGAAAGCACCTTTGCGACATAGCCATTTTTGAAGCCATAGGTATAGTTGCCGGTGTTGTAGCAACTGAGTGCAGCATGCAATGCCGCTTGTCCCTGGTATTTTTTTTGCGCTCCTTCATAGCATTGGAGGAGCACGCGTTGAGCGGCTTTCAGGTTTGTGCAAGGATCAAAGACATTTTCTGGCGTGATGCCAAGCCATTTCCAGTTGGCGTTATTTATCTGGCCGTACCCGGCATCGAAACTCTTTCCGGCGTCTAGGAGGTCTTGTACAGCTTGAATCGCCTCCTCCCGTGTTTTCGGTTTGATACTTCTGTGCGGTTTTGCATTCACGCCGATCGCTAAGGGATCAAATCCTGACTCATGGCGCACAATGGCCATTATTGTGCTTACGTGGACGTCGGGCGCGCATTCTTTGGCTAATTCAAGAAATTCAATCATGGTCAGAGGCCTCTACTACCAGCTTGAGTGGTTGCGCCAGTAGCTTTCTTCTTCTTTTTTGCGTTCCTCAAGAGCTTCTTGATATTTGATTAGTTCAATTTCGTAGTCCTCTGGGGCGACCCAATAGCCGCCTTCTTTTACTGTGCCGACATAAACCGGAGTGGTTGGAACTAAGTCTGTCGATTCATGTTGCATGTAGGCTGAGCAGTGCGCTGGCAACTTGTTGCTTATGGTGACCCATCGGCGACCTTTTCCATCCATCGACCAGTTTCCCAAGACCCGATTAAGCGATTCAGCATCGCAGCGCCCGGCGCCCTTGGCCATGGAGTCTGTGAGCGTTTGCATTTCAGGAGTTTGTGCAGACACTGGGCACTGCTGAAGAAAACTCAATCGCGCAGCAATGGTGTCCGACAAATATTTCTCTTTAATTCCATAGAAGTGGGACAGTGCTGGGTTGCATTCTGGAGTTGTACCACCTGCGCTCGAGGAAAGGCATATGAGAGCATCACATGCCAGGCGCGTTATTCCAGTGAAGTAGGTAAAGTCTTGCGATTGTGCGTGTACATTGCTGGCTACCAGCGCGGCGCAAACAATCAGTCCGCGCAAGTAAAAGGATCTTGGACGGGGCATGGACTTCCTCCATATATTCGATGATTAAAGATTGGTTTGAAGAAGATGAGTTCAGTGACTTCCAAGCGTCAACTGAAATTGGCGATTGGGCTTCGTCATCACCATAATGGGGTTTCAATCTTGAAAAGTGGGGACTCCGAGAGTGCTTTTGCAAAGCTTTGTTGGCTCATTGCTATTTGGGAACCAAATAGAAGCGAAAAAACACTTGCGTTTATATTGGAAACTCTCAGGGCGCATGGCTATTCGCGGCGAATAAACCCTACCTCCAACGCCTAAGGTGACGCTTTGTGAGGGCTACATGAGGTTGAAATCGTATAGAGGCGATGCCAAGCGAGGAACGACGCCTGTTGAAGAGTGGTATAGATTGGTCGATCGAGACGACTAACCCCATTTGTAGCAGATGTACAGGTCTCGTCCTCCTTCACCGTTTGTATTCCAAATTAGCTGAGTCGAATAACCAGAAGGGCACGAGCAGGCACCGGTAAAGGGGTTGACTGAAGCACACCCATAGGCAATAAAGTATGTGCCTCCAAACAAAAATTGATTCTCGCCACCATTCATTTTCCATACCCCGGATTGACAAGAGAGTATCGCGCCGACAGCATTACGACCAATCAGTCCGTTCGGTGAGCATCCCCATCCTTCTGTTGCAACGCCGTCAATCTGCATAAACTCACCTGACCTGACTCGGCCAGCCGCAGAAAGATTGCCCGCTTGATCAACACTGGCGAGTTCTGCCGTCCAGTTGCCGTTAACCCACCGGAATTTACCGTTGATATTTTGAAGCCAGATGGATTGTCCATTGGCAGCGGTCATTTGCATCCGCTGTCCTTGACCTGCAACCCAATTCAAACTGGCGCTTTCGTTCCAAATGCCGTTTTCACAGAGCATTGGAGTCCCTGCGGCATTGCGTGCAATAGCACCGTTCGGACTGCAGGCGGTGGCTTGGGCCACGACGCGTGTTAAATGCGCTTCTGCCGTCTGGACAACATCGGCATTCTCGACCGAGCTTCCTGCCATATCGATATCGGTGTTCATCCGGTTGACTTCCGGCCGACCAGGAACTTGATTGCGATAAAGATAATCTGACAACATCCCTGCGTCGCTGTAGAACATACCCACCGCGAGGTGTCCACCTCCCGGATTAGAACCAAACGCACTGACAGGAACTTGCCATCCGCCATTGTTTCCGACGGCCAGAGCGGGATCGCTTGAAAGAATACTGCCCCCGGCTTTAATTTTGCCTGCAATCCGAAGTAATTCATGATCAGGGATTGGTTGTCCACCTACCGTTAAAACTAAGGGTTCCAGGACATTGCGCTGATTTGCGCCGCTACCTTGTGTTACGTAGCGGACTCTCAGACTATATCCTTGCGAATAAGAGTTAACGTCAGTCAGCGCTTGGCTTAGATACCCAGTATCGCGCAGTGTTGCAGCAGGAATCGTTGCGGCAGCGCCGTTAAGAGTAAGGGTGCTGGTCAATTGTGCATAGTTGTCTTGAACGTATTGCGCTGCAGCGAGGCTAACCTTTTCCAAATGGGCTGCGGTTTCATTGATCCTTGGTGTGGCTCTGTATCGCGCCAGGACTTCACTAAATCCTTGATAAACAAGGAATGTAATTGCCACCGCCGCTAACATGGATGCAAGCCCGAAACCAGCCTGGTTTCGAGGTCGGGGTTGCGTCAGGAGCCAGGATCTCAGATGTTTCGATGTAGAAATTGGATTCATAATGACGATTCAATGAAAGTATTCAATAGCCTCGGACACGACGTGTTGCCTGAATCGCAATATCGTCATTAAGTCCCATAAAATTGCCATCGCGAATTTTGCCGATAATGCCTGTACTCATTGGATTATTTCGATCCAGAAGCAGACTTTGAGGGATGTAACGAACGATCGGATTTCCATTTGTATCCACGCCAAAATCCTTAGTTAGATGGATTACTCCCGCTAGGGTCATGGCAAGTCGTGCATTGGCTTCTGCGCTGCTGGCATTCGTGGCTCGCAGATAGGTTTGGTACTTATCCAGTGCCTCTTCGACCGATGAAGCGTGCATTGTGGCAATGACGGGCATGTCGGTATTGGCGATGTCCTGGGCTTCAATCGCGGTTCTTGCTTCGCGAATTTCACCGATTAACACAAAGTCGGCCCGAGAACGCCGTACAAGTTGGAGCGGTGCGTGGTAGCCCCCGGTTTTGACGGAAACAGGGATTTGAACTACCCGCCCATTGCCTCGAGGGCCCGCCATGCGTACTTCAGCAGCTGGATCTTCCAAGGCGATTCCCGTGCCACCAAGTTCAGAAATTCGATGGCAGAACAGGCTTGCCGCCGTGGTGGTTTTCCCGGTCCCAAAACCCCCGGTTACCAGGATTAACCCTTGCAGTCTTGGGCGAAGAAGGAACGCAACAAAATCCTTGGGTACCGGCAGTTCGCTTAAAGGCCGAACCTGGGCGTCTATTCGAGACAAGAACCATATCGGCCCTGTATCCAACTGCATTGTTGTGACCCGAAATCGCATATCTGCGTGCTCCAAAGTGAACTCGGGAGCCGTAAGATGCTTTTCAAAGCAATGGGAACGTATCGTTTTGACGTCTTGAGGATGAGATGCCTGGATGTCGATAAGTTTCGTTAAGCCGGGGCCTTCTAGTTTGGCTTCGCAATAATCCTCACCGAGCACCAGGTCAACAAACCCCAGCGCGCTGAGTGTGGTCATGTTCTCAGTACGCAATAAAGGTGAGGTCGGAGTTCCCTGATTCGGCGCATGTGGGTAGTGGAGTAGCAAATTCACCACTATCGGTAGCACGTGCCAGGAATCGATCACACGCAGAGGCAGGAACGTCGTTGTACTGAATTTCCAACTGACTAGCGGTTCCGGATACCACTACCGTGCCGCTCCAGCGATTTCGTACGGTGCCGCCTGTTTGGCCCCCAGTCATGTTGCCAAATGCGCGGATGCGCTGCAGGGCAGCATTATCAACCGATGCGTAAGAACCGTTCGTTTTGAGGGATTTTGCACCGCTGACGATGGACATCAGATTTGTGCTTTCGATCATGACCGAATAGCTATTTGTGATGTAGCGATAGATTCCGTAGGTAGCCGCCAGCGCTAAGACGATAAGAGCGACTGAACCCATCGCACCCATAGTAAACATGCCGCGCTGGGCGTTGACGCACGATTTGCGCTGAACGAGAAATTGAAGAAAATTCATTGTGTAAACCTTTTAATAACGGAAAGACATGGAAATAAGTTCAAAAATCGTGCTCATTAATAGGGCGATCCACAAAAGCACCCAAATCATTCCAATACTGTTGGCACGCTTGGAAAACTTCTCAATAAAATATGTGGTGTCGTCCAGCCAGTTTTCGGCGTATTCGATAAGCGCATCAGCAAAACCTGATTGCGAACTCATGCTTTCCAAGACTGGCAAAGCTTCCCAGTCTGGAAATTCGTGGCCGGCATGACGGAAAGATTCACCTAGGTTGTAGCCTTGACGAACGCCGTACATGGCCGCGTTAATCCTGGATTTGAGATATGGCGTTGCTGTGCTGGCCAAAATGGCAAGCGCCCCTTGAAGGGGAAGGCCGCTTTTCTGCAGGATCGCAAACGAGTACAGGAATAGGGCGCCCTGGATTCGTCGATAAAACGACCAAGGCGCAAATCGGTCGGCTTTCGTGCGCCAGGCCCCGCACCAACGGGAAAGGGATAGGGCAATCGCGATAGTGGTGAGCACCGGTAGGATAAGTGCCAATAACCAATAATCATGAATCGTTTGCGCTGCAAACATAACCAGTTGCGTGAAAGGCGTGTATATGTCCGTTCGGGTGATGTCCATGCTGGGCATCACAAAACTGGCGATCAGATACAGAATGCCCATAACGCCCAGGATCAGGAATAATGGGTAGGCGAACGCCCCAACCACTTGTCGCCACATACCGCCTTGCTGCCGAGCGAATTTACCGGCCATCTGACAGGCTTGAGCTAAATTTCCCGAAGACTCACCAGCTGCCAATATGGCTTGCTCAGCAGCCGGTAACCAATCTCGCAGCGCATCAGAAAGCGGCAGACTACTATGCAAAATGCCTGTATTGGCCACTTTGGCGATCGTGGGCACAAAAGGGCGTTGTTTCGTTCCCAAAAGGGCTGCAATTCGATTGCCGATTCGCTGGCCGGCCGATAAGTGCGATCCGAATGTATCGGCCAATTTCGTTAGTGTTTCTAACTTTCTGGCCCCAGCGCGTTGATACAAATACATTGCCCGGTAGAAGTCGATTCGATACTCACGCTTAAAAGCTCGGCGTTTAGCACTTGCGTTCAGATAACGAATGAAATCATTCAATGGGTTCCCTCCCACAGGTGAGCATCGGCATTCAGGGGCGCGACAATGCGTTCGGCATCGGCCGGATCAATCAAACCCTGATTGATTTTTTCGATCATATGAGCCGCTTTTGTTTTACCCCCGCATTCTCTGACCCAAAATCGCCGCATTGCCGCTGCCCCTTTATCTCGAAAAGTTGTTAGTAGGGCGTGGTCTGTTGTAAGAACTTCGGCGCAAATAGTGCGCACTCGCAATACCCCTCGATAACAATGCTCACACCCCGCGCCGCGTAATCGCACGGTGTCCGCAGTGCAATACTTTCTGATTCGTTGTTTGAGCCTTTCGTTAAGACGGTGTTCGATTCGGGAATAAGGCTCGCTGCAATGAGGGCACAGTTGCGGTATCAGACTCTGGTTTGCAAATAGCCTGAAAATCTCAGGGTCACTTAAGTAGCCCATATCAATGCCCGACTCCTGCAATCGAGTCGGCACTAAAGTGGCTGAGCTGGCGTGCAGCATGCCCCACGTGAGGTGGTTGGTCAGTGCACTTTTAAGTGCGGCATCCATCGTTTCGCGCAGTCGTAACTCACCAGCGATGATCCAGTCGGGATTCCAGCGCATGAGCGTTTCAAAGCCGGCAATCCAGGCCTGTCCTTCTGCCTCGCGGCCAAGGCCTTTACGAAGCACGGCTTTTTGTACGACCCCATAGATCGGGATTTCAGGCGGGTCTTCTAACGATATGACTTTACGTCTACATCCATCCAGCTTTTGTCTAAGGCCTATAAAGTTTGCCAATGACGTAGATTTACCAGAGCCGGTCGGTCCGCTAAAGAGCGCAATGCCCGATGCATGTGACGTAACTTCTGTAATGGCCTCATTTTGGTCCGAATCAAAACCAAGTTGGACTAATGAGCGGGGTTCCCCGAGATCGTAATGCAGCCGAAACGCCATGAAAGGACGTCCTTCGTCTGTTGGACCGGTAGAGACACGCACCTGATGCAACCCCAAACCTTCGGTGTATCGTTTGGCGATACGTCCACCTTGATCCCTCGTTGGATCATAGTGCGGGTCTGTGGCTTCACACATTGAGTCGTAAACGGTCCGAGCCAATTGCTTTGCTTGTCCTGGTTTCATTGAAAACCGACGTTCAATGTCACCGACGATTCGATATTGAATTTCCCCTTTCTCTGGATAAACCTCGAGAAAGATATCGGAGGCTAGTTCCCTGGCTGCTTCGGCAAGCATCGAAATTGCCTTGGTTTCTTCGGCAGTACGGCGTAATCCCGTAAGCCCTACGGCGTCAGGGTCGCTAGCGGCGGTATAGAGTCGTTGAATTTCCGAATAGGGCACTTCCTGGATCGTGTGATAGGGCACTATCTTTCCATCGGAAAGTGACTTTCGACGGTCCAAGCTTGCAATGTAACTGCGCACGAGCATGTCACCTCGCGCATCCTCTGTCAGGTATAGGACACCGTCTTCGGTCAGTGCGGCTTTGGCACGAACAGCAGGGACGGCATAATAATCGTGTCCATCAATAGCGGACACAATCACGAAGCTATCTGACACCGCTGCTTGTTCTTGAGGCAAGAGTTTAAGATTATCGGTAGCCAATTTATCGAGTTCCGGCAACTCGACTATGTCAGGTGAGTCCAGACCGGAGTCAACAAGCGTATTCATTGAAACTTTCCTTGTGGATACGAAGCAAAAGGTGGAGCGGCGTGCGCTGGCGCTGAATTTTCTTGAGAATTACTGCTCTTTGAGCGCGATTCAGTCGTGGCAGCCGCTAGGTCAATTACTTGGTCGTTTCGTTTAACCTTGACCCCGTGCTCATTGATTTGCTCGACGAAGTAGCCTCCTGGCAACACGTCACCTTCAGAGGCAATCAGGGAAGATCCGTCGCTTAGGTAAAGCTTTGCCAGCCAACCTGAGACGGTTGACCTGCGCCATGCCAGCTGTGGCAATGAAGGGTTGATTAGGTCGCTGGTCTGCGCTTCGGACTTGAACTTGCCAAGTTCTGCCCGTTGCTTGGCTCGATTTGCCATCGCTTTTAGCAGTATCTCTTCCTGCAAAATAGCGTCAAGGTCGCTCACTGTTACGGGTGCTTTTTCGTCCTGAGCAAGACTTGTTAAAGGTAGGCCCAGTGCGCCAGTGATTGTGAGTAGTAACAAAGCGATGTGTTTACTCGCCATAAAGTTCACCTTTTAAAGTCCAGTTCAGCTTGCCATCGCTACCGAATGCCATGCTCACCTCCAGCAAGCGAACGCCAGGCTGTTGGAAGTCGGTCAGTAGTTTCATGGGATTACGTGGCGTGGATTTAATTGACCAGCGCTGTGTTTTCCAGTGCGGCTCAGTCAGTTTTGGGTCATTCACGTTAGGCGGCGGAAAATAACCTGACGCAAATGAGGATGCCGTTGCAGCGATCTCGAAAGATACAAGGCGTTCTTGCCACCAACTCATGAATGCTGCGCTGCGGCTTTGCAGGGATGCCAATGCTTCGTCGCCGCCGGCAGGAAATGACATTGGCCAATCCAACGTGCCGATGTCACCGTCTGTAGAAAAATGCACCTTGCCATGGGGGTGCCAATTCTGCGCTGCCTCAACGAACCCCTGTACGGTGCGGCCATCAGTTCGGGCAAAGGAGGCGCTGGCGGCTTTCGATGAACATTGCGCGTTAAGGAGTACCCAACCGTCAAGCGTGAGTGGGATTTGCCCGATTGCTTGAGTGCAGCCGCGGGCTAGAGTCGTTACTAATGGCAGAGATGTCCAGGGACGCATGAGGGATAAATCAGAGGCACTTGGCCCCACGACGCCTCGTAAGTTCTCCAGTTCCAGAGCACGTTGCCGTGCGCGTTCTTGGGCAAGTTTGTTTTGTTCATATTCCCATACACCCCATGAAGCAAGACCTATCAAGATCAAGAGACCCCAAAAAAGCCATGATGCAAGGTTTTGATTTGGGAGCGTCAAACGCTGCCTAAGTCGGTGGTTGCGTCGAACATTAGGGAGTAGGTCAGACAGTTCTATGGGTTTGGCATCCATCCACAGATCGGCAGGCGCGTAAATCACAAGCTCGCCGGCATTAACGCTGCCCGAAAGTGAGTTCCAGAGCTCCTGAATCTTGAGGCGAGCTTCATGGGCTTCAAATACGCCGTCCGAATCCGGGACGATGGCATTGTGGATCGTCGCGGCTAGGGCAAATTGACCGTCAGGAAGCGCAAATGCCGCAATAAAGGTTGCGCCGAGAGTATCTGCAGCGATTGCGGCCAAAGAATAGGTCCCTTTCTTTGCGCGCCCACCGCGAACGACAAACCCGGCTTGAACAACATCTGAGTGGCGTCTAAGCAGGACCACATCAAGTAATTGTTGCGTGCGTTCGCGTTCCTTGCGAGCGATACGCTTTGCCTCTTGCATATAGTTTTGACCGCCGGGCAATACTTGCCAGTAAAGACCCGAGACGAGAATTCGACGCCCCACTTTAATCGGGGTAACGCCTTTAACCGTTTTAAACAAAGTGACGGTTTGAGTCATATTGATATAGTCCTGCAACATGTCTCAGGCATTGCGCGATCAGAGTATCAACACGATGCTTTGATCTGGAATGACCTCAGGCAAGGGAATAGTAGGTAGGAAATACGGGGATTGAAGTTGCCCGTTGCGAGCTATACCCGCGTAAGCCGGTACATTCGCCCCTAATAAGGCCGTCAAAACAGGCTTGAAATCCTGTGGTGTGTAATAGACATAGCCGTTTGAGCCGTCAATTAATGCATACAGCTGATCCGTCGGTGTAAACCAATCAGGTAAACCGAGTGCCGCTAAAGGGATCAGCCCCTCGACCCCCGGATTGGCCTTCAAGTAGACGTTCAAGGCGTTGCGCAGAACCAATAGGTCGGTCCCCAGCGTGTGCGCTTTAGTTGTTTTGCTATCCGCGTACGTAGATCGACCGACCTCGGAAACCGTTTCCTGGACCGTCATTGCGATTAGAAGTGCCAGGAATAGGACAGGCATGATTAGATTTCCTCAGGGGTTGGCATGATCCTGGGCGAAATGATGATGACGAGGACACGACGTGTTTCTTCGCGCGTACCACTGCCCGTCATGGCCCACGTTGACGTCCCACCTATGCCTTGTTTTCCTGATGCAACGCTTGCTTCCTGAAAGTCAGAAATTACGAGCGTTTGCCCCGAACGCATACCCACTCGTTGCAAAAAGGTTTGCCGGTCGACGGAGGCGGTGTATTCGGGTCGTTCTGGATTGCCAGGCACCATTTCGATCCTTGCGGGCGGTGACATGTTCAATGAAAACTGTAAGGTCAAGCGATCACCGTGGATATCGGGCAAGATGTCCATCGCAAAGCCAGTGACGACGCTGCATAGCGTGGTTGATTCAGTGGAGCCAACTTGCGCAGTGTTCGTTTGACTGCGACCACACACGTACTGTCGTTCATTTGTTAGGTGTATCGGCGTCGGCTGCAAATGCTGCGTCGTGACGCCGCGTTGGCGCATGATCGATACCGCACCTTGTTTCGAGAGTGCATTCAAGATTGCTTGGGTACCGCCAAACTGTCCGGCTCGACCCGTAGCCGTATCAAGAATCCCAAAGCCGACGTTGGCAGAGTTTTCCAAGGGGGAAAGTCCGTTGGTAAAGCCAGCCCCGAAACTCCCATTTAAAGAGCGCCATACCAGGTTCCAGTTGATACCGAGACTGTCAGAATCAGTCAGCTCGACAGATGCCACCGTCACATACAGCATGGCCTGGCGGCTCATACGCGCATTCGTATCGTCAATATATTGACCAATACGATCGAGCACATCGGGGGTGTCGGTCACCGTCACTGTTCCAATTGATGGGGAGAAGGCGTGTTCGCCGATCCCAGGCGTCAACATGGCTTCAATGGCCCGCTGAACATCAGCGCCAAAACGTGACTTGATGCTCATCATCGTTCGTTGGGATGTTTCACCGGTCGTTTCACTGGCGCTCGCCCCGCTTCCGCCGCCGCTGGAGCCCGACG
>TARA_R100000306_G_C4381425_1_pt1 | contig 13289 bp, 8 predicted proteins | sample TARA_R100000306 | Tara Oceans TARA_R100000306 (sample SAMEA2620824) | marine metagenome | biome: marine biome (ENVO:00000447); feature: mesopelagic zone (ENVO:00000213); material: "saline water (ENVO:00002010), including plankton (ENVO:xxxxxxxx)" | depth 1000 m | reverse complement strand
TTCTTTTGTTACTTTTCTTTGGACAAGCAAAGAAAAGTAAAGAACACTATGAGTAGTAACATTACTCAAATCGACGCTAGAAAATTCACGAGCTCTCGTAAACTAGAAATCAAGGGAGTAAAGAAAAGTAAGAATAAAGTTTAAAGTAAAATTCATCAAACTGAAGTCAATAAGTTAATACGAGAAACTCCCGCTGCTTGTTCCAATGAAGGTTGGGAATTGTATTGCGTGTTGCGGGGTAAATTGAATGATAAAATACCAAAAGATGCTACCTGTATCTTTAAATGATTTTTGAGCGGGCCTATGCGGATGGATTGTACAAGAAACTTAGCTTGTTTAAACTATAGGTTTTAATGCACTCCTCATACACTATCTATGCTTTATCCATACACCATCTATACAGCATCGTCGTGAAGCACCCGTAAACTAAAAATCAAACGAATAAAGTAAGATTACCGGATAGAAATAACCCTCTAAAAATCCCCAAGCATTAACCCTAAACCACCGTATACAAAGTAGTAACGAGCCTACCTTTTACTCCCGGAGCCGGTAGGGAGACCAGCTGTTTTGCGGCTTTTACTTTAAAATTAAAAGGAGGTGCCTGTAGCGCTACACCACTGTGTTTTTTAAGTCGGATGCCTTGCCCGGAAATGATATCGATGTTGGGGGTGAACTCCTGATCGGGAAGGTGCTCGGTAAGGATCACATAGCGATAGGCGTATAACTTGTTGACAATCGCTTGTATCTCTGCATTGGAGAGGTGTTGCAATACCTGCCGTAATAATGCAATATCGCCCTGGGGCAATGGGTCTTTAGCAAGATCCAAGGTTGCAAAACTGAGGTGCTCGCTTTTAAACGTCTTGGTGTTGTACTTGATCAACTCCGGTACAATATCTACGGCTTTATAAGCTTGGGTGTAGGGCACCAACTCCTTACCGACATTAAAATCGCCACAGCCCAGATCACAGACCACTGGTGGGCTTTCCAGACTTTTAAAAAAAGCAATCACCTCCTCGATATAAGGTTGAATGGTCGCTACATCGTGCGAACCCACTCCGGAATAAAATGATATATCACCCCCACCCCACAGGTTGTGTTCGTATACCTGTTGCATCGCATCTTTGGTGGGCCAAGGGATTTTGGAGGGCTTGCTTTTGTGAGTCATTGAGGTAATTAAAATATGCTATTTTTAAGTTGCTATAAAACTTTATTAAATGAAAAAGTCATCCGGAGCTTGCCGAAGGAGCAGTCGAGAAATCAAAGTTCAATCTTTTAAAAATCTTCTTTTCTTTGACCACATCCTAAGAACTTTTTTGAATACGCGTTGGGTCAATAACAACGAGTCCAACAACGATGGGATTGTCGTTTTTCTTAATTTTAGTTACATTTAAAGTTCATTAATTTAATAGATCATGGGAAAATTTGAAGTTTATCAAGATACTAAAAATGAATATCGATTTCGCTTAAAAGCAAATAACGGTCAAAAAATATTGGCCAGTGAAGGATATGCTTCCAAAGCGGGATGTATGAATGGTATTGAATCGGTAAGGGAAAATTCACAACATGATCAGCGGTTCGAACGTAAACAATCAACCAATGGTAAACATTATTTCAATTTAAAGGCTTCCAATGGTCAAATCATCGGTACGAGTGAACTGTATGAAGCTACCTCAGGCATGGAAAATGGGATTGCTTCCGTAAAAACAAATGCGCCTAAAGCTACTGTAGAAGAGGTTTAAATAGTTCGTTGAGTGGGTTAGGTCGAGCGACCATCATACCAAAATCTAAAACCCAAGATCGTTTTATTAACCACTGCCGATATGGTGCAGTTATTTCAAGTCACGCCCTCGTGCCTTTACCGCTGGCGGCGTAAGAAGGTCTTGCCCTTTTTAAAAGTAAGCTACACGGTGTATTACATCAAAGATGAGATCGATGCCTTTGTACGGCATAGAAGCCGGATGCTAGGAAGTAAACATTTAAAGGCACTTCGGGCAACTGGATGCTTGCTCGGGGTGTTGTTTTGAAACTACATAAGGCTTTATTCAAAAATCTTATTATCCTCTAATTTTTTCTTAAAATCTTCACCCAATTGCTTATTTAAGGTATCATCATTATTCAGTACAGAAACTGTAGCTATGCCGCATTGATGATTAGCTTTGTCACCGATTTGTTCAAAGGCTTTTATACTGATTTCCTTAGACGCATTGCTCGGATATAGCAGCAAGGCCTTTGCCGAATTCCAATATTCATTATACACATACATCTGCCTCAAATCGTGAGTTGAAGGTTTATTGTGGTCCATTATTTTCCATTTCGTATCGATGATCAACTCTGTCTTTTCTCCATTCATTATGACAATGTCGGGTCTAATGGTTATACCATTCCACAATGTTTTTTTACGCTGGCCTAAAACACGATATTCATCATCTTTGTATGCTTTCTTAAGTTGTATAAGTATATATTCTTCCCAAAGATTATTCATATCAAAAAGCAACGCAATCATCTTTTCTGAACCATTTTTAACATTAGGCGCAAAATTGAGAATAATGAGACGGGCGATTTCTAGAGCGGTCCTATAAGGCTGTTCTTTACGCCCTAAAACCAGCTTATCAAAGGTAGCAGCAGTAGCATTAATAGCCTTTACCTCCGGAAAATCCAACTGAATAGATTTACACTTTCCATACAAATAACCGCCACGCGTAAATTGCTCAATGATACCCAAAGCCTGTTGTAAAATCTGATGAACTAAATGGTCTCTATCATACACCTGATGCTCGGTATAAAAGCGCTCTTTATGAATTATATTTTGAGAAATTTGCTTGGCAAAAACCAATTTCCCTTTTAAAGTATTTAAATTACCCTGTTTGCGGTAGTATTTTTTTATCAGTCCTTGGTGAATGAGTTTTTGTACTTCATTTAAATACCACTCAAAATAAAGATCTAACAGATGTTTGCTTTGCTTAGTAACATTGGCGTGATCAACCTGATTTATTTTGAGTCGCTTGGTTACACGTAGCATCTCAATCAGAGCTTTTTGCCAGGCACTTTCTCCAGCGCTCGAGCGATCTGCCTTCGGTAATACCTCTATACAAACATCATTTACCTGTAAAACGCCTACATACTGCTTAAAGATTATTTTCTTATGGCCTACCGTAAAGTATTTGTTATTGTGAAGTTCATTGAGCTTGACCAAGGCATCAAAATGCTTTTTTTTAAATACAGCCTTACCTCTAGTCGTACCGATTTTTAAACTTTCGTATTCAAAAACTTGTATGGAATTACTACTACGCATTAATTGCTAAAAGTTTTAAAGCTTCACTAATGTTGAATTTTTCATCAATGGAAATTAATTCATAACGTTCTGAAACCTCAACACTATCAGTCGTATCACCAAATTTTGCGAATATCTTTTCTTCAGCTTTCCCTGCTTGTCTAACAAAACCTTCTCCTAGCACTAAACCAATTCTACTGTAATCGCCGTAGAAATATTCCTGAAGTAACGGTATGATGTTATCTTTAAACACTTTCTTTAGTGCTTTTTCTTTATTGGTAGCTTCTTTCACTTTAAAAAAGTAAGAGTGACCAATGGTATGATCGCGATCTAGAAGTACCTCAATTCTTGTATTTATAGTTTGAAGTATACGGTCTAACCTTAAACCGTTAAACTCATATTTTTCAAATTCAAATACCTGATTTTGATTTGGTCCTTGATCTTCAAAACCTGCCCAAATATTCTTACGATCTGCTTTTAACTCTTCGCTTGCTCCGCTCGTTTCGAAAAATAATTGCTCCCTTTCTTTAAACTCTGCGTCTTCCCACTTGACATCCTTATATTCCCAAAGCAATTGCCAGTATTCATAGGCAGGAGATAGTAATTCAGGTTTAGGCATAATCTCCTCAAAAGCAAAACGCCTACGTAATGCGGTGTCTAAAGCTTCGACACTACGGTCTGCCGTATTCATAGTGCCGATTATAAAAAGATTTGATGGTACACCAAACAACGTTCTGGAATAAGGCAACTTTACCTGCAATTCATTACTCTCCCCTAGGCGTTTATCTTTTTCAATTAATGTAATGAGTTCACCAAAAATTGCGGATACATTACCCCTGTTAATTTCGTCGATAAATAATGCATAGTCATTTTCAGGATCTGCTTTTGCTTTTAAAGCTAAACGTTTGAAAATACCGTCCTTTATTTCATATTCAAGATCCCTGCTTTGCTCTTCCATCTTAGGCTTAATACCTTCGACAAAATCCTCATATCCAAAAGATTGATGAAAGGTAACAAACTCGTAATTTTTTACTTGATTGTCCGCATTTGGCGTAAAGTTCTTTATTTTTTCAAGAATCTCTAATGCTTCTGGATAGGACTCTTTTAATAGCGCATCATCAACTCTCCATTTTGATACATCGTTTTTATAAAAGAGTTGGGGTTCATTGCGGTCTTTTACATTTACATTAGGACAGTCTAATACCGTATGCGCTTGCAAGCGACTCCATAAAATGGGTTTGATTGACTTTGCGCTTGATAAGCGCTCTTTGGCTCTAACAATCTCATGATTTAAAATGGCATTAGAATTAGATAAACCTAAATCTTGTAAAGCCACTGCAAAAGTTTGCCACCACGTCAAATCTGTTACCAGATTTTCCAAGTATTGTTCCTTAGATAAATTACTTTCTGAGATTGTAAACTTTTCAAAATATTCGTGCTGTAGTTTAAAAGTCTTACCTGTCCCCGGTGGGCCATCGAGAATTTTATTAAGAGTTTTACTAGTACCGCAGAGAATCCTATTACGAGTTTTATTAGATAGAAGACTGTTTACAAACCATTGAAAACGCATCATACCACTAAATCTATCTTTCCCGTCTTTTAATGCTGTATTAGCATAATTGAGTGCTTTTATTTCAAATTTTATTAAATCTTTATATTCAATCATATTCGATTCACACCATTCGGGCAAATAAGATTTAATGGTATCTAAATAATTTTCTAAGGTTTCATCTCTTACACCTTCTCTATCATGTGTATATAAAAAATCTTCGTATTCATCATAAAAATCATCTTCATAATCACTTTGAGTATTCTTTGTGTTTGAAAACTCTACATTTAAATCATAAAAAGGTTTAAATAAAATAGCATTTGCTTCTCTTAAGTTCTTTATTTTTTTCAAAGTCGAATAACCACTTGGTAACCATCCTGTTTTATCATTAACTAAGGCTTTTGTGTTACCAATTATAGGAGAAGCAGCCACCTCGTACTCACGATATTTAAATTCATTATTACCTATAACAGAATCGATTTCTTTAGGAAGATCCTTTGGATTTGAGGTAAATCTAATTAAATCGCCTAGTTTATCCTTGCCATAAGTAATATATGCATAATCCCCAATATTGACTTCATTCATCCAATTTTCGCCCTGACTAACCTTAGTATACATACCCATTACCGCCCACTTATTGTCCTCAAAACTTTTGATTAGTTCTGCTCTTCTATAGGCAGTTGTTTTTAAAAAAGTGCCCATGGACAATTTGTATATTTTTGAATCGCCTATATTAACAGCTTTATTACTTGTAGTTTGATCACTCATAAACTCATTGATATTTAAATTTTTAAATAGGATGTATTTCAAGGCATTATTGGTTGTGGTTGCCTCAACATTCCACTGGGTGCGTTTAGAATCTTTTATATGATCATATTGAAGCCTAAACTGTTTCTTGAACTCTTCCAGTACTTCGGGGTCAATTTCAGACCACTTATCAATTTGTAGCTTTATATAGCATTGATCTGGTAAACCTTTGTAATTATAGCTGTAGTTGCTATTATACTTCTCTTCTAATTGCCTCTTCAACAAGGGGCTTATCAAAAATCCTATATACGATTTAGAATCTTCTTCACTATACGAGTACGCGGCTCTCATACCTACAATAATTGAAAGATCTCCATCACGTTCAATGGCCATTCTAACCTTATAAACCTCAATATCTAAGTCTGATAAAATACTGTACCCAAACTTTATAAAATCAAGAAAAACAGTTCTGTTATTAATTTTAGTATCTATATGTTTTACAAGTTTCCTTTTATCTGATTTGTTGTAAACTAAATCTTCTATGATTTTAAAACCAAACTCTTCAATAAACTGATTCGTAGGAAGACCTCCTTCTATTTTTTTAATTTCTATTTCTGGATGCTCCGCTTCTACAATTCGTACAGCTCTGCTTAAAACTATCTTAGGTGGCATTTTGATTCCTTCAAACTCGACGTGATAGCGTTCACTTCTTGCGTTTTCTGGCCAATCTTCATTGATTTTTAAAACCTTTTCTATTGTTGATTTCCAGATTCGGATTTCCTTATCAGTCATTTAGCTATCTTGATTTTGCTGCATATATAATCGTATTTACTGTAATGAGAAAAGTCAATAGACCACATACACAGGCAATAAGATTAAAAGTGTTTAGTCTAAATACGTTTATGATTAGGTAAATATTGAAAATGATGGGACCAAATATTACACAAGTCTGTAAAAAAATACCTGGCCATTTCATCCATCTTTTCAAATCCTTCTTTTCTGTCTGATAATCTAACCCGTGAAAGAGAATACTAAAAGGGCGTATTGCATTTAAAGTGTCACTTATTGAACCAATTTTATAAAGGTCTTTAGCCAGCTTATCAAATTTTATTCTAAGGTCAATATTATTATACCAACGTATTATATTAGCCATATATAGATAACTGAATAATACAGCAATACCATTTAATAGTATATTTTTATCAGTTAACTGAAAACTTAATACATTAACCTCCATAATGTAATCCCACAGCACTAAAAAATAGACTGCTACGCTCACCACAAGTATTAAGGAGTTACGCTGTATTGCTCTATTATTCGACCGAATATTTTCGGTGATGAGACTGAGATAGTTTTGTTTACTCGATTCAGATTGTATTTCTTGATCTTCTTTGGGATCGGATATTACAGGTATATTTTCTGAAACTATTTTCTTTATGTATTCGTTCTCCGCTTCTGTCATACTTACTTTCCACTAAATTTTCTAAAGGCTCTAATAATTTGGAAGATAAAAACGCCTAAGATCAACCGATGAAAAAGATCTAAAAAATATAGAAAGGCACTTCTGTTCTCTCCATACACACTTTCAAACTTTCTAGCAGGATTGAACATTTGCCAGTAAACCTTAAAATTAGTGTAGAACTCTTGCCAAGTCACCTCTATATCTTCCATAGAAGTAGCAACGGTATATTGGAGTTTATCCGAAAAAAGAGGTAGCTCAATTAAATAAAAACCAAGCGTTATTAAGGCTATAATCCAAAGTGGTTTAAACCAATCTAAACCGTAATTATTAGTCCTATTTACGGTCATAATCAATCTATCATTACTGCCGTAACTCTCTGAACTTTTTAGCTCGGCTCTATGAGCGCTCATTTCTCTTGCCTGAAACAAAAGACTCTCTATTTGATTGCCCTGCGATTTTAAAGCATATTTTATTTGTCTATATATTTCCCTACGCGTTCTATTTGCTTTCGATGTATTGTTTTCAGGAAATCCCAGAACCAACTGACTATCATCAAACCAAGTTACATTTGAACATTTTATGCCATCAAATGAGGTATTCTCTACATTTATCTCAAAAAAGCTTCTAAAATCCATCTCAGTGAATCGGGTTGCTCCAAGATCACTATGAGCGATTACAATTGCACTATAGTCCTCATCTGTATTCCCAGTTTCATTATCTGCCTGGAATCTTTCAAAGGTGACATCTCCATAGTTTGTAAATTCAATCATTGTTAGTTCCCGTATATGCATCTGGCTCAAAAGAAGTTTTAGATTTTGATTGATCCCCGAAATACTTAATTCTGCTACTCGCCAGTTTTGAATACGCAATACCCCTTTTAGATCAGATGTAATTGGTAAAGTTATCTTGTTAATCTTTAGTCCTCTGCCCCTTATATCCGCCCCTTCAATAAACTCAGCTTGACTTATATAAAGCTCATTTAAGTTGCATTCTTTTATCTCACCTCCACTATCAAAGTTTTCGTACTTAACTTCCTTCTGAAATGTATCGCCAATAATAGACCAACTTGCAATACGGGATGCAGATATTTTTACAGTAGCCTCAAAAGTATTATAATTAAATACTAAGCTTCTTGAAGTGAGATTCCATATTTGCACCCATTTTTTGAAAATAGAGTGCAATAAACTTATTTCACCAGAATGTGATTCAAAACGTGCTGTACCTAAAAAAGTAGAATTTGAAATATTTAAACCTGCAGTGAGATTAACAACATCAAATGATAAGAGAGATTTACTTTTTGAAAAATAGAAACCAATTTCTTCAATTTTAGAATTTTCGATCTTAACCTCTCCAACTTCGGAATCATTTTCTATTCTCACATTTCTTTTGAAATGACAACCATGGACTAGCGTAAAGTTTCTCATTTTGCATTGAGAAAAATATAGACTAGACATAGCACTGCTCTTAAGTACATCAAAATTTAGACAAGTAACATTCTTAAAAAAAATACCCTCTAAAAAATTACAATTGTAAAAAGCTAGACCTGATTTTATATCAACATTAAGAACGACAACTGGCTCGAAGAAGGTTACATTACTTATCACAGCAGATTCCCAAGTAAGATTCTCCTCATTGATTAATACATCTGAATCGACATGATACTTTTTATCAGAAAAAGCATCTGTTTCTAGATATTCAAAAAATGTCTTAATATCTAGGTAAGTACCTCTATCCATATTTTGATTAACTTATTATAAAACCTCATTACCTGTTCCTTTTGGGACGAGATTATTATTTCGTAACCACTTTATAGCATCTTTAAATTCTGCTTTTGCTATTTCAAGCTTCTTTTTGTGCCAATCTTCTCTAGCTTCTTTGACTATTGCATTATCTGTGATTTTCTCTTCTCGAATTATAAGATTATTCCAAGCAGTATAAGTCGTAGCAACAACTTCTGCCTCTCTAGTATTATTTAACTCTGCAAAAAGATCAATTACACGTTCTAATTCGTAAATATTTTCTTGATTTTCTAATTGAGCTTCTTTAAGGAAATCATTGAAGCTAGAACCTTTCGTATATTTATTAGATTGACGTCCAGAAGGCAGTTTCTTTTTTTCTTTGAAGAACCAATAATTTCTTTTTGCAAGGGGTTCAACTGTAGTAACCAGATACTCAAAATCAGCAGGTCCAGCTGCCATTTTTGTAGCTTTTCTCCCAAAATCCAGTGATACATGTTTTTCTATAACCTCTATTAATTTTTCCCCTTTTGTTCTGTAGAGGTTTCGGTTAAGCTTTGCGTGTGCTTCAATGGCTAATGTCAAAATTTGGGCTTGCAGTCGTGCCTTTACATTGTTATTCTGCTCCTCAAATAAGCTGTAATTAACTTGTCCTTCAGCGACATTCAAGAGCTCAGAGCTAGGCATTATATATTTATCAGAATACTCATTTTCACTAGTAATCGAACCCACACGCACCTGCCCATTCATCAACATAGGTAATAACCAATCACGGAGTTCTGAGAGTTTTTGGTTTTCTTTTGACGTAATCACAATCTTTTCATGAAAGGGGTCAGCAATTGACTTAAAACGTTCCAAAACCTGTTTTTCAGGAATACAGAGTTTTAAACTAAAAAGATCATCTTTAGTAATTGAACCAAACGTAGTTCCAGAAGCATTTCGACGATCAAAAATCTGTTTAAAATATTCCATTTGACTCCATAGAAAAGATATTGAGCCTTCTTTCTCATTTAAAGCTGCTAAGCCTCGCCCGATACAGCAATTTTCCATCGCCTGATTTAAAGTGCCTACAGGAGCTCTTACAGACAATAATATATCTCCTTCTTTAGCCATCCGAGAGGGTTCAGTTGTATATTTTCGCACAGTTGGAAATCGTTGACCAAAATCAGTTGACCCTTGATAGAACACTGTACCTATAGCTTCCTCATTATAAGAACTACCTGAAGGTGACTGTCCCATCGTAATATTTGCAATATCGGATAGGGTCCCATCTTCCCAACCCTCAGGAATATTTCGCTTTAATTCCGCATTATAAACCATTTTACCGCCGGAGGATTTATAGGGCTTACCCGCCAACTCCGGTTTCCCAATAAATGATGCATAGTCCTCGGGCATCGGGAAATCAAATTGTACAAACCAATAGTCATAGACCAATTTGGCCATCGCTTCTAATTCCTGATTGATTTTATTATTGACCTCAATTTTGGCATCTAAATCTGATAATACTTTGGAGAGTTGTTTTTGCTCTTCTATTGAAGGAAATGGTAATTCAAAATACTTTAAAGTATTCTCATTAACTCTTTTCCTACCTGAGGTTCCCTCCATACAACTTATCGCCCTTTTTCGAAATGTAGGGCTTATAGCTAGATAATAAATATAGTCGGGAATAGTAAAACTTGTTTTACGTAAAACTATAAATTCAGAAGAACCAAACGCAACCTCATCATCTTCTAGAATATCAACCTTAGCTGTCTTGCCATTCTCAAGACAAGGTGTGATTTTCGCCATTAAGGTATCCTCATTTCTAAACTTCGGTCCAGATTTATATTCTGCATATTCATATCCATTAATCTTCTTGTGAAACTCTGTTAGATTAGCCATTGGAATCTTTCGAGCAATTTTCTTCTTGACTAATGTTTCCTTTGGGTTAAAGCTTATTGCTTTACCAATCTGAAACTTCTTCCAATTATTCATATCTCAGTTTTTTTAAATTTTGAGATATCTCCCTTTCTAGCTTCTTACTATCAACAAATAAACTTTCTAAACAATTTTCAAAATCCTCAATCTTTGTATGGAACTCTTCCGCAGTAATATCCACATACTCAATCTTTACCTCAAAATACTGTCCGGCACTTAAAGAATAGTTTTTGGCTTTAATTTCTTCATAATCTACGGCCACCGAGAAATTTTCTACTGCTTCCTTATTGATAAAGCTATTGATAATCTTTTGCTCCTCTTTTTCGGAGAGTAGTGTTTTTTGCGCCTTACCCTCTTTGACTGTTGTTCCCAGATTACTGGCATCAATCAAGATGACTTTACCATCATTAGCTTTATCAAAAAATACAATAGACACATTGGTACCCGTAGTGGCAAAAATATTAGAAGGCATACTCACCACTCCCGCAAGCATTTTATGCTCCACAAGCTGTTGGCGGATTTTCTTGTCAATCCCCGATTGTGCAGTAATAAACCCGGTGGGTACAACTACTGCGGCTTTCCCCCTTTCGCTTAGCGAAAACATAATATGCTGCAAAAACATACTGTAAATCGCCATCTTATTTTTTGCTTTTTTAGGCACATTAGGCACGCCAGCAAAAAAGCGATCCTGATTTATTTTCTTCTTCAGTTCATCTACATCATCACTAAAGTCCAGTTTAAACGGCGGGTTGCTTACGATATAATCAAACTTGCGCAACTTGCCGTGTTCGCGGTGATAGGGCGCAGTCATCGTATTCCCCTGAATCACATTACCAATACTGTGTACCAGATCGTTTAAGATTAAGTTTAATCGTAAAAGGTTTGAAGATTTTTGCGAGATGTCCTGAGAATATACGGTACACTTTCTGGGACCAATGGCGTGCGCCAAATGCATCAACAAAGTACCACTCCCCGCACTCGGGTCATAAATGGTGACATTATCGGTAGGCTTCGGCACTAAGATCGCAGCCATTACTTTAGAAACTGCCTGGGGCGTATAATACTCCGCATACTTCCCACCCGAATCGTTGTTGTAATCTTTGATCAGGTATTCAAAAATGGTAGAGAAAAAGTCAAAGCCTTCTTCCATAATGGCTTCAAAGTTTACGTCTACCAATTTGTTGATGATCGCCCGTGCAAAGTTGTCTCGTAAACTGGCATCTTTTACAAACTCGGTAATCCGATCAAACAACTGTATCTTAGAACCCCCACCCGTAGTAACGGAGAATATCTGGTTGTTGATTTGGCTTATATCGAGTAAGGTGTCATCGAGCGTTTTGGCAAAGTCATTATCATTCTGACTATTAAACACATTGGTAATTAAATGCCGTGGGTATAAAAACGCAGCATTGGTTTCTAATTCCAGTTCTAAAAGGCGGTATTCGTCTTCATCCATCTCTAGCAGCTCCTCCTGCCAATTCTCTGCTTCTGTAAGATCAGGTCGTACTCTTTTTAATTGATAGGTAAACTTATCGTTCAGGTATTTATATAAAAATGCCTGGGTGATGATATCAAACTCACTGCTACTGTTGCCCAGACCGTTATTGGCACAAACCGCCTTTAGGTCATCAATGAGCGCTTTGGTTTTATTAGTATTTTCTAATGTCATTATCTGGTTATTCCTTTTGTAGTATTTACTATGTTGTTTTTACCGGTAAGAATGGTTATGCGGGACGCTCATAGTATTCGTCAAGATATTCCTTAACGATCACATCAGAGATAAACATCACCGTGTCATAATCAAGCCGTTGTTTTAAAGTCTCGTTAAACGCTTTCATTACCATACGGGCTACTTCTTTGGTAAAATAGTTTTCATTGTTTAAACTATCCTGTCGTTGTAGTACCGTAAGATCGGTTTGCAGTTTGATACGTTGTAAAGCTTCCATAATCTGCGACTTTATTTTAGAGGGTTTACCTGCTTCTAATAAGCGTTTTTCCGTACGGGCATATTTGGGGTCGCCATCGTATTTCGCCTTCAACAAATCATTCTTACGATTCAGTTCCTTTACCTTGTTGTGAATCTGTTTAAGCGAATGCATATTGGCCTGCATTTCTTCCTGGCTTACCTCGTTTAAATTCTTATTTTCAAAAAGCCTGCGAAGTTCGTCATATAAACTCACCCATTCCGGGTCTTTGGTATCAAAATTATGCGCCAGCCCTTCCCGGGTCTTTTTAAGAATATCTTTAAGCTTGTCAGCCAAAATCAATTCTTCCTCCCCTATCTTTTTAAAGTTGAACAAAATATCCTCAAGCGCCACATTAAGCAAGTTGCTCATTTCCTCATTATGCTCAAAAGCTTCTTTGGCATTGATAAGCTGCAAACGGTTACCGGCCTCATTGCGTAGGGTATTCAGCTGTCTAAAGTCAAGTTCTTCTAAGAGCTCATATTCTCCTACCAAACGGATGATGTTGTACAGCGAACGCGCATCTTCTAATGCCTTTTTTATTTCAAGCATCGTCTTGCGGTCATCAATCTGAGAGATCTGCTGCTGAAACACCTCTGCATTCTTTAGATCATAATCTACCAGTGTCTCTTTTATGGCTTTT